>Ga0070734_10004685_pt1 | contig 12770 bp, 17 predicted proteins | sample Coa_R1_8_FD_66444 | JGI IMG/M metagenome (GOLD analysis project Ga0070734, IMG submission 66444) | Surface soil microbial communities from Centralia Pennsylvania, which are recovering from an underground coalmine fire - Coalmine... | ecosystem: Environmental > Terrestrial > Soil > Unclassified ...
CGGGTCCCCAGAAGATATCGTCTGGTGGTTCCCAAACGTCGGCGCGACCGCCGCCGAATCCGAAGGTTTTGAGACCCATGGAATCGAGCGCGACATTGCCGGCGAGGATCATCAGGTCGGCCCAGGAGATTTTGCGTCCGTATTTTTGTTTGATGGGCCAGAGCAGGCGGCGGGCTTTGTCGAGGTTCGCGTTGTCGGGCCAGCTATTGAGTGGTGCAAAGCGTTGGGTGCCGGAGCCGGCGCCGCCGCGTCCGTCGCCGATACGATAGGTGCCGGCGCTGTGCCAAGCCATGCGGATGAAGAAGGGTCCGTAATGGCCGTAGTCGGCTGGCCACCAGGGCTGCGAGCTGGTCATGAGCGCGTGGAGATCCTTGACGACGGCGTCGAGGTCGAGGCTCTGGAATTCCTTGGCGTAATCGAAATCCTTGGCCATCGGATCCGGCAGCGAGGAATTCTGGTGCAGGATTTTCAGGTTGAGTTGATTGGGCCACCAGGCGGCATTGGTGGGCGCTCCTGCGACGGTGTGGCGGCGGGAGCTATGCGCGACGGGGCATTTACTTTCGGGCAGAATGTTCTGTTCTTGTTTTTCCGGGGTAGCGGCCCCAGCAGCAGTGTGTTGCTCCATTTGATCCTCTCTTTTTGAATTTAGAATTACGAAATCGAGCGCGGAGCGCGCCTAGGTGCGCACTTCGTGCAGAGTCCACGAAAAATCAGTTCGCATTCGCGCAGAATCCGCTTGCCGAGGGCGCTCGACGCTGGTTTCGGCACGTCGCTCCACTCGATGTCCTCGACATTACCGCAGCGATCGCAAATGAAGTGATGATGACGCATGCCTTTGGCGTCGAAGCGGGCGGCGCGTCCTTCTACGGCCACTTCGCGGACCAGGCCGGCTTCGACGAGGTCGCGCAAATTTTTGTAAGTGGCGGCCCGAGAGGAGCGGGGATCCACGCGATTGACCGCTTCGAATATTTCAGAAGCGGTGGGGTGCTTGTTCTGTTCGAGCAGGAACGCCATCACGGCGTAGCGCTGCGGGGTGCAGCGCAATCCGCTGCCGGCGAGCGAGCGCTTAATGGTCTCAGCGTTCATCAAGTCTGAAGTTGGATTATATCTCGACTAGGAATTTGTGGCAAGTGGGGGGTGGGGATTGGGGATTAGGGATTGGGGATTAGGGACTGGGGATTAGCGACTCGACGGATGAGAAGTGGAGCTGGCGGGGGGATTTTAACCCCCGACCCTCTGATTACAAATCGTAGGGAGTGCTGTTATCACCGATACTCACCCTTGCCAAAGATTGCTCGATAGGACCGTCTGGCGACCCTTTCCCTTGAGATCGATTCGGGATCATTGGTCGGCACGGAACGTATCGCAGGCCGATATCTCCCCCGCCGAAAGCCCTTTCTGAAACCAGTGCATTCGCTGCTGTGACGATCCATGGGTGAAGGTCTCAGGACTCACGCGGCCAGTTGCCATTCTCTGCAAACGGTCATCGCCCACCGACGCTGCCGCACGTAGGCCCTGTTGAATATCGCTTTCATCAATGATCTTGCGCTGTTCCGTGGATTTACCCCATACCCCCGCGTAGCAATCAGCTTGAAGCTCCAGATTCACGGAAAGCGGGTTCGCTTGCGCCGGGTTATCCTCCCGCAAACGCTGAACCTTTTGCTCAATGCCCAAGAGCTTCTGAACATGATGCCCGACCTCATGTGCGATCACGTAGGCTTGCGCGAACTCGCCGGGTGCACCAAAGCGCGTTCTTAATTCATCGAAGAAGCCGAGATCCAGGTAAACCTTTTCATCCCCTGGACAATAGAATGGTCCTATCGCAGTTTGCGCCATGCCACATGCGGATTCCGTGGCATCGCGGAACAGCACTAACTTCGCGTGGCGATACTGCCGATTCGCTTGCGCTGGAAGGAGCGTCTGCCACGTGTGCTGCACATCGTCCAGCACGAACGAGACAAAACGAACCTCCCGATCTTCCTCAGGCCCAGAAGCCGGATTGGATCTCACGACAGGTGCGGTTGTCGAAGGAACGCCGCCCCCCGAAAAGAACGCAAAGAAATTGCGATGGAAGACCACGCTGAGGATAAGCAGGATCAGGATGCCGCCGATCCCGATGTGCGGCGCTCCAAAATTCATTCCTCCGCCGCCGCCCTCGCTTCTGCGATCCTCAATATCTCCGCTTACATCACCCGGCTGCCATTCCATCTGAAAGACAATACCTCCCCAGAAACGTGTTCAATTTTCTCGATGATCGGCCGGAGAAAACGGCTGCTTCAGATCGAACCGGCTCGCCTGTAAGACGCGCCAGTTACTTTTTAGTAGCATCGCTGGCGGCTTTTTTACCCGACGCTGATGGCTTTGCCGCGTGATAACCTTCCTTCTGTGCGTCGGCTTCCGTCATGAACTTGCCCTTCTTTGTGTTGCCATAGAACTGCCCATCCTTGTGATAGACCTTCGTGGTCGTGTTCACCCAGACAAGGCCTTTGGCTTTTGCGTCGGAAATCTCCTTTGCGGTCGGCGCGGTTGTCGCAGCTGTTGCGGTCTTCTTGTCAGCGGCGGCGGCTTTGCTGGCCTGTGCGGCGATGGCGTTGCTGCTGAAGGCAAGGCAAGCGCCGATCACGGTGGTCAAGATCGTCTTCGTTGTGGACAAAGTCATGGGCTCAGCATCGCAGAAAGCCATGAGGGAACGCAACGAAGTTTAAGAAAGTTCACAATTTCGTGAGCTTTTGCCGCTCAGTGAATGGGCAACGAGGCCAAACTAATTTTGGAGCAGGTTCTTAGCGCGACCAACGACAATCGCCTTGCGGAGGAGGTCCACTCGTCCCCAGGTCAAAGAGAGCGCCTCTTACGATCCCGATCAACGACGACTTGGGTTGCATACTTGCGGCGCATCGAACGGAATTCATGGAATCATTCGGGCCGCCCTTGCAGGAGCATTTCTTATTTGCGTGGGGATCACCAGTGCCATCCGATCCGACGCGTCACACCATCAGTATCAAGCATGGCTGGGAGAGCCGCCGTCGTCGGGCGGGTGTCGTCTTCGCCACGCGCCTGGCGGAGAACGGCGTCGCTGAGGATGTTGGCTCTAATGGGCCGCATGAGCCGGGCCATGCTGGAACGGTACTCGCACATCCGAATGGCTGCCAAGGTCCACGCTGTATCGGAGGTGAGGTTTAGGGCCGAGCAGACGAAGTGGAGCTGGCGGAGGGATTTGAACCCCCGACCCTCTGATTACAAATCAGATGCTCTACCAACTGAGCTACGCCAGCGACTCTGAGGGCATTTTAGCATGCTGTTACTCCAAACCTAGTTCCTGCAGGCGCTTGGTCAGGTCTTGATGGTCGATCTGGAAGATGATTTGAAATGTGGGGTCCGCTCGCGAGAGGATATAGGAAGATGCGTTTTCGCTGAAGACAGGCTCGGCGCCGCTTCGCTCAAAACGCATCCGCCAAATTACTTTTGCAAGCGCGTATTTCGTATTCAGCGCGGATGCTTCCAGAGAGTGGATGGTGGAGGACGCCAGGCCTCGAGACCGGAAAAATTCTTTGCGCCGGGGAAGAACTTTCAGGAAGTCTTCCTTCTTCACGCATTGGACGCCTGCCGGTCCACCGAACATAAAGGTGTCGGCATAACAAGCCGCGATCTGCTCTACGTCAAATTTTGCGTTGGCTGCCTCGTAGCGCGTGAAGAAAAGTTTTATTTCGGAGTTTTCATCGCTCATCGGTCGCACGATAGCACACGCGTCTCCTGCGCGCGAGCCACATGCAGAGCATCCCTGCAGCCAGTAGTCCCGCGTAGGCAGGTTCCGGCGTATTCGTATCTTGGATAAACCCATCCGGGATGTCTTGATTGGTAATGAAGTTCAACGGATTGTTCGGATCGTTGAAGTTGATTGAAGGGTCCGGAAAATCGTCGCCGAACGGGAGCGTGATGGATTGGTTGAAATTTCCGCCAGCGGGAAAGAAGAACTGCGCGCCGGCCAGCATTTGCGTGACGGTGCCTACCGTTTTTGCAAACGGTCCGGCGCTGGCCACGATGTTTGTGTTGGCGCAATCTCCGGGAGGTCCGAGGGCAGGCAGATTCGCACCATTCACTTGTCCCTGAAATCCGATGGAGCTGCTGTCTGCGACCGCGTTGGCGTCGCAGTTGGCATTCAACATTTCTCCGAACGACCACAAGCCGGGAACCGTCACGTAGTTTTGGCGGAACGAGACATCAAGATACAGGTTCGACATGGCGGCGGTCGCCGTGGCCGTGCCGGTGCCCCACGCGTAGATGAACTTCCCGCCTGCATCCGCCGTCACGAAGGTTCCCGTAAAGCTCGCGACACCGGGGTCGACGTAATTGATGGGTTGCACGATGTAGCGATTTGCGCGTAATAGATTGTTGGGAATCAATTGGAATAGCGAACCGCCCAGGATGTCGTTCTCCGGACAACTGAATTGGGCGACGTCGCAAATGACGATTGCGACATCCTCGGCGCGTGCGGCGCTTGAGAGCGCCATGAGAATCAAGAGAGAAAGCAACAGTCCCCGAAATCGCAGTTGCTTTGAAACATTGCTCATCGTCATAGTTATCTCCTAACTCGGACTATCCGATTTGCAGTTGGGAGAAGTGTAACTCCGGTGCAGTCGCATGTACAGGATTTTTGGTACCCCACGTACAATTTCACGATTCGGACCGGGGTGTTTGTGGGGAGGCTGACAGGAGTTGGCGGATGGATGGAGCGGGGTACGGGAATCGAACCCGTCTAAATCAGCTTGGAAGGCTGACGCCCGACCGCTAGGCCAACCCCGCCCGTTCGGACATAACCATTCTACGGAACTCGCGCGGGGCGGGTCAATGCTCTTGTTATCTCGCTATTCGTATGTGAATGAGTGACCCTAGGAACCGTCCTGCAGCTTAGCGAGTCATCTTCTCAATTCGTCTAAGACAACCCAATCGCCGCGAGCTCGTTCATATTTCCAGAAGACCCAACCGTTAGTCGGTTTTCCGCGGCAAGCGGTGCCTGCAGCCGAAGGCGACTTGTATAGCTCGCCATCATACCGGATCCAACCGTCCCGCCGAACGCGAGCACTGATTGTCTTACCACGGTGATGTGCCCGTAAATTCGCTGGCCTTTCAATGTAGGCGGCAAGAGGAGGTCGTGGGCCAGCATCCTCCTTATCATCTTTCACTGGTTTCGCCGATCTGCCGATAATTTCGAATAGATCGAGTCGGTGGTGCTCCTTAATGTCACGAGTCAGTCGGGGCCTCAAGTCTTCCGATCCTGATAATCTCCCTTTTATGCTATTCCCAACGGGTCGCATAATCCTTAGCGCCAGCGCTTCCAGTTCACGAAGATGAGAGTCACCGATTGTGAGATAGACGCTAAATCGATCCCATGATTCTGCGTGACGGTCTTTTAGATGAGTCTTAAGGCGATTACGAAGATTCGTTGCAAGGCCGACGTAATACAATTTCCCCCGACGATAAAGCGCATAAACGCCGTGACGACGCCGCACATATTTGCGAATAATCTCTTGGTTTCGCTCCAGGGCCTTACGCGAAATATTCTCAAGATGTTCGCAAACGAAGTTTTGACGATGCTTGGGCATTACGCGGACCCATTATACTCAAGCTGCTCTCAGAAAGCCTCTCTAAAGGAAAACGGAATTCGCAAAATGACCAACGGAAATCTAAGTCGCGGTCAATGCTTGTGCGTTTCTGCGTCCGAGGATTTTGCGCCGGCTAAGCGGCGGAGAGTGCGCGCGGGCCATGTCAGTGCGCGTCCCAATCGGAAGGACGGCGATTTTACGATTCCTGAAATTACGCGGGAAAACTCCAGCTCCCGCTCGTACAGGAATTTCATGTGTACATCGCGCCGCGCAAGCAGCGTGCGGATCTCCTCGACATCTTGTTCGCGGAGTGTGTGCCCGGCGCGGATTTCATCCGGAAGTTGGCGATGCACATATAGTGTGCCGTGCGACGCCTCGGTTTCGGATTCCGGGCGGGCTTCGGTGTAGAAATAAACGGCAATCGAGCGGCGCGAAATGTCCGATTTATCGGGCGGAAGCTGGATCCGGCGAAATCCGTGCCAAGAATGCTCGTTGGTTTCAAAGAGCACCGCACGGTTGAGTACGGGCGCCACCGTGGCAACTGGACGAGCGCCTTCCGCGGTCCAAGGATCGGGCAATAATTCGAGGCAGCCGCCCCAACTTCGTTCCCATTCGGGATTCAGGAACACGATCAAGTTCAATCGCCGATGCCATTGGCGTTTGGGATGGTAGTTGAAATCGACGTGCGAATCCAACTCCTGGCCGTCCAGATTTTCGTGCGTGCCGCCGCCGACGTAGTCGGGATCGTAAAGCAGACTCGGGATGCCAGTGATGCGGCTGACAAAATCGAGGAACTCGCGGCTGCGGATCATCTGATCGAAGCGCGAATAGGCGGGTCCGATCTTCGCGAGTTCCGTGACCACGGCTTTCCGGCCGCGCTCGCCGCGTTCGTTGAATGCGTGGGCGTTGTCGAAGGCAGGGAACTCCGCCAGGAGCTGCTTGGCGAAATCCGGATCGAGAAATTGATCTATGGTCAGGAAGTGGAACGGTTCGCTGGACCTAAACTCGCGGTGGAGATTCGCGGCGCGATCGGGCACGCCTGGGTCGAGAAGGGCCAACACAAACTGCCAGTCTAGCAGTGTGGGTGTCGTGGTATCGCTTCCTGACGGTCGCGGTTCGGTTAGTGGCGGTTCAGCTTCTGCTTCTTGGGCGACTTATATTTGAAGTGCTTGGCGCCGGTCACGTTTTTGTATTTGGCGCTTTTTGGGATTTTGGTGTGGCGCGGTTTGGCGTCCGCGAGCGGCGTGAGCAGCGTTAGCGTCATGACTGCGATCAGCAGGGCTCGAAAAGACATGGAAGCGGGCCTCCCGTGCTTCTATCGGATGAATCGGGTAATCGCTTTAAACAGTTCTATCCCATTGAAAACGTATCCACTTGACTCCAGGTGAGGAATTGTCCATAATGAACTAGGACCATTCTGGTCGGGTTTCGGTGCTTGAGCCACTATGCTAAAGCTAACCAAAAAGGCGGATTACGGGCTGATCGCCCTGAAGCATCTGGTAATGCATGCCCCGGAAAGTTCCAGCGCCAAAGAAATCGCCGACCTTTATAGTATTCCCCAGCCGCTGCTCTCCAAGATTCTGCAGAAGATGGCGAAGAACGGATTTCTGCGGTCCGAGCATGGGACCAACGGGGGGTACAAGTTGGCGCGCGATCCCCACGAAATTACCGCGCTTGAAGTGATCCGGCTAATCGACGGTCCGGTTTTTCTGACGACCTGCTTCACTGAGCACGGATACTGCTGCCACACCAACCGGTGCATTGTGCGCGATCCGCTGCAAAAAGTCCATGAAGGAATCCTGCGGCTGCTGGCGAGCATCAGTATGTGGGATATGTCTCAGGACTCACCGAAGGCGGACGAAGAACTTGTTGAGCCGCCCACGAAGTTGTACGGCTTAGAAGCCGCAACGCCCAAGTATGAGCAATAAGGAATCACGCGAAATGAAACTGCCGATTTACATGGATTATCACGCGACGACGCCGATGGATCCGCGCGTCTTCGAAGCGATGAAGCCGTACTTTATCGAGATTTTCGGCAATGCCGCGAGCCGCAATCACAGCTTTGGCTGGCAGGCGGAAGAGGCCGTGGAAAAATCGCGCAAGCAGATCGCGGATTTGATCGGCGCCAATTCCAAAGAGGTTGTTTTCACCAGCGGGGCCACGGAATCGAACAACCTGGCGCTCAAAGGCGTCGCTGAGATGTACGCCGAGAAGGGCAATCACATCATCACGGCGGCCACGGAGCACAAGGCGATCCTTGATACGTGCAAGCGGCTTGAAAAGCACGGAACGCGCGTGACCTATTTGCCGGTGCAGGCGAACGGGTTGATCGATCTCGAAATGCTGCAGGAAGCAATCACGGACAAAACGATCCTGATCAGCATCATGTACGCGAATAACGAAATCGGCGTGCTGCAGCCGATGGCGGAGATCGGCAAGATCGCGAAAGCCAAGGGCGTGCTGGTACACAGCGACGCGACACAGGCTGTCGGCAAAGTTCCTGTGAACGTGATCAAGGACAACATCGACCTGATGTCGCTCAGCGGGCACAAGATGTACGGACCCAAGGGTGTCGGCGCGCTGTATGTTCGCCGCAAGAGCCCGCGCGTGCAGATCACCGCTCAGATGGATGGCGGCGGACACGAACGCGGCATGCGGTCGGGAACGCTGAACGTTCCTGGCATCGTCGGCTTGGGCGAAGCGGCCGCGATTTGCAACGCGGAGATGCCCGCCGAATCCAAGCGGATGGCTTATCTGCGCGACAAGCTGCGCGGCAAACTGGAATCCGCACTTGACGAAGTGTATATCAACGGCACCATGGAACATCGGCTGCCGAACAATCTGAACATCAGCTTCGCGTACGTCGAAGGTGAATCGCTGCTGATGGGCATCAACGATATCGCGGTCTCGAGCGGATCGGCTTGCACTTCAGCGACGCTCGAACCCAGCTATGTTTTGAAGGCGCTCGGCGCTGGAGACGATTTGGCGCATTCGTCCATCCGTTTCGGCCTGGGCCGCTTCAATACGGAAGAAGAAGTGGATTACGTGGCAGCCAAGGTGATCGACGTTGTGAAGAAGCTGCGCGAACTGTCGCCGCTCTATGAGATGGCGAAAGAAGGAATTGATCTAACCAAGGTCCAATGGACCGCTCACTAAAGGGAGACGACAATGGCATATTCGAATAAAGTTTTAGACCACTACAACAATCCGCGGAACGTCGGCTCGCTGGATCGGAACGATCCGAACGTCGGCACCGGAATGGTGGGCGCACCCGAATGCGGCGACGTGATGAAGCTGCAGGTGAAGGTGAATCCGGAAACGGGCGTGATTGAAGACGCCAAGTTCAAGACCTTCGGCTGCGGCAGCGCGATCGCAAGCTCGTCGCTCGCCACTGAATGGCTGCACGGCAAGACCGTGGACGAAGCGCTCGCCATCAAGAACACGGACATCGTCAATGAACTGAGCTTGCCGCCGGTGAAGATCCACTGCTCGGTGCTGGCTGAAGACGCGATCAAGGCCGCGATTAGCGATTACAAGACCAAAACCGCGACCAAGACCGAAGCCGTCGCATCTACCAAGTAGAGTGATTACCGTAACTCCCAAGGCCGTCTCTAAGATCCGCGAGCAGTTCGCCAAACATGGCGTGCAGGGCGGACTGCGCCTCGGCGTACTGGGCGGCGGCTGCTCCGGATTGAGCTATCTTTTCAAGTTCGACGTCAAACCACGGCCCACCGACGAGGTGTACGAGTTCGACGATGTGAAGGTTTTCGTCGACCCTAAGAGCAAGATCTATCTGGACGGCATGACGCTCGATTGGAAAGATTCGCTGATACAGTCGGGCTTTGAATTCGAAAACCCGAACGCCACCAAAAGCTGCGGTTGCGGAACGTCGTTCTCGGCGTGACGGATTACTTCGAGATTTTCGGCATCCCCCGCAGCCTGAACCTTTCGACAGACATGCTGCAGCAGCGCTTTTACGAATTGAGCCGAGAACTGCATCCGGATCGCCTCATGCGCAAGCCGGAGGCGGAGCGGCAGCAGGCGCTGGACAAATCCTCCGAGCTGAACGACGCTTATCGGACGCTCAAAGATCCGCTGAAGCGCGTTTACTACGTCCTGAGCCGGGAAGGCTTCGATGTGGCCGAGCAGCGGTCGAAGGACGTTCCGCCGGAGCTGCTTGAAGAAGTATTCGAGCTGAACATGGCGCTGGAGGAAATGCGCGGCGGCGACGATTCGGTGCGCCCGCAACTGGAAGCTGCGCAGAAGAATTTCACTGGTATGTTGGCCGGAGTAGACCGGCAACTGGAAGGCTTGTTCGCGAAATATGACCAGTCGCCATCGCGCGACACGCTGTCCGAAATCCGCGGTGTCTTAAATCGCCGCAAATACATTCAGAACCTGGTGGACGAAGTCCAAAAATCCCTAGTCCCCAGTCCCTAACCCCCAGCCCCTATGCAGATCGACTTTGGCGCCGCCGAGCGCGTAATCGGCATCGACCTCGGAACCACCAACAGCCTGGCTGCGTTTTTAGATCTCACTGGGCCCGTAATCATCCCAGGCGCCGACGGCGACAAGTTGGTTCCAAGCGTTGTGTCGATTCAGCCGAACGGTGAAATCGTCGTGGGCAACACAGCGCGCGAGCTGCTGCTGACTCAGCCGGATCGCACGGTTTATTCCGTCAAGCGTCTCATGGGCCGTGGTCTCGACGATGTCCAGGAAGAGTTGAAGCTTTTTCCGTTTCATCTGGCGCCGGGAAGCGAATCGGTTTTGCAGCTTCAGTTGGGCGATCGGACATATACGCCGCCGGAGATCTCCGCTTTCGTTCTGCGCCAGTTAAGGCAGAATGCCGAGGCATACTTCGGCGAACCAGTTACCAAAGCCGTCATTACCGTGCCGGCCTATTTCAACGACGCGCAGCGGCAAGCCACGAAAGATGCCGGCCGCATCGCCGGACTCGAAGTTCTACGCCTGGTGAATGAGCCGACCGCAGCATCCCTAGCATATGGGTTGGACAAGCGCGAGAACGGAATCGTCGCTGTTTACGATCTGGGCGGCGGCACCTTCGATATCTCGATCCTGAAGCTGCATGACGGCATTTTCGAAGTGCTGGCCACCAACGGCGACACCCACCTGGGCGGCGACGACATCGACAATTTGCTGCTGCGCATCGCACTGGAAGATGTCGCCAGCGAATGGGGCGTGGATCTCGCGCAAGACAGCGAAGGGGTACAGCGCTTGCGCCGCGCCGTGATCCAGGCAAAAGAGCGGCTTTCGTTTGTTCCGTTCACCGCGATCGAGCTCGAATATTACGGCAAGAAATACCAGCGCGAAATCACGCGCGAGCTGTTCGACAAGCTGATCACGCCGATTGTGGATCGAACGCTCGGTCCGTGCCGCGATTGCATCAAAGACGCGGGCGTGACCGTGGATCAGATCGACGAAGTGGTGATGGTCGGCGGATCCACGCGCATTCCGTTGGTACTTTCCGCCGTGGAACACCTTTTCAAAGCCAAGCCGCATACGGATCTGAATCCGGATGAAGTGGTGGCGCTGGGCGCTGCGGTGCAGGCCGGCATTTTGTCGGGCGACGTGCAGGATAAGCTGCTGCTCGACGTCACGCCTTTGTCGCTTGGAATCGAAATCATGGGCGGCGTGGTTTCGAAGCTGATTCACCGAAATTCCACCATCCCGGCCAGCGCGCACGAGAGTTTCACCACCGGCGTGGACGGCCAGCGCAACGTTCTGATCCACGTGGTGCAGGGCGAACGCGAAATGGTGAAGGACAACCGCAGCCTGGCGCGATTCGATTTGAAGGATATCGATCCGCTACCGGCGGGATTGGCTCGCATCGAAGTGCGGTTCTTGATCGACGCGAACGGGATCCTGAACGTCACCGCGCGCGATCAGCGCACGGGTAGGGAACAGAGCGTGGACGTGAAGCCGTCCTATGGCTTGACGGACGAGCAGGTGGAGAAGATGATCCAGGAGTCCTTCGAAAAAGCCGAGCAGGATTTCACCGAGCGTCAGGTGCGCGAAAGCCGCGTGGAAGCCGACACGATTCTGGCCGCCGTCGAAAAGGCCAAGCGCCACGACGCGTACTTCGCGTTAACGGACGAAGAGCGCGCCGCCATCGACGCGTCGCTGAACGAACTGCTGCTGGTGTATCATTCTGACGATCACAACCTGATTCACCAAAAGATCGAGCAGCTGAATCAAGCGACGCTGAAGCTGGCGGAGAACATGATGAACACCGCCGTGCGAGGCGCGCTGAAAGGAACCAAGATCTAATGCCTGCCATCACGTGGGACAATCCCGACGACATCGCGCTCGCGCTCGCGGAAAAATTCCCGGATCTCGATCCGACGCACATTCGGTATACTGATCTGCACAAGTGGATCACCGAGCTGGAAGATTTCAAGGACGATCCGATGAAGTCGACGGAAGGGAAGCTGGAAGCGATCCAGATGGCGTGGTTGGAGGAGTATAAGGAAGAGCACAGCTGAATTGCATTTTGAGCGGTTAAATGCGGCGCTCCTCAGCTCTCGTCGATTTCTTTCAAGAAAGCGGAGGCCAGTTTTGGTTCACCGGGAATGGCTGATGGAATGGGTGAGAGGCTTTCGAGCGGTCCAGAGGCGCGCTTCCAAACAGAAATCGCGGCTATTTCAGATAGGCTCTGAGGGCGTGAATGAGATCGTCGGCCGCCAGCGTCTGATCGTCCGTCGGCGTGGAGTTCGGATCGAGAACATGAAAGCGAATGTGACCCTCGATCACCTCAGCCATCAGTGCGTCCATTGCGCCTCTGCAAGCGGAAATATTATGCAATACCTCAGAGCATTCGGCCTCTTGATCAAGCGCTCGTTCGACTGCCTCTACTTGGCCTCTAATTCGTCTGACGCGATTGAGTAACTTCTTTTTTTCTTCGGTGGTGTGAGCCATAAAAAACTTGGAAACAGGTCTTGACAAGTATACCCTGCCGGGTATACCCTGATCAAGGGTTGCGATACCGTGACCCGACAGCAAGGCCTGCTTTCCGCCTTGCCCCGCTGTTTTATTAACTGTGTAATCGGCTGGCGTTTAACATAACGGACGTTCTGCTCAAACAGTGTACGTCGGTTCAAGAGGAGTGGTGTGTCTCCACGTTGCCTTCCAATCCTTATTGAGCCTGCCACT
>Ga0070734_10004686_pt1 | contig 12770 bp, 2 predicted proteins | sample Coa_R1_8_FD_66444 | JGI IMG/M metagenome (GOLD analysis project Ga0070734, IMG submission 66444) | Surface soil microbial communities from Centralia Pennsylvania, which are recovering from an underground coalmine fire - Coalmine... | ecosystem: Environmental > Terrestrial > Soil > Unclassified ...
TTCGGGAAAATCGGAGGGAGTGAACCCGCCCGCTTCCGGAGACTGGCAGTGCGCGATCAGACCGCTCAGCGCATCCAGATACTGCCATGCCAACTGTTCTATCGTCGTGCGATGATGTAAGTGCTCGCTGTAGTGCCACGTTATCTGGAGTTGCTCTCCGTTCACCTGACAGCTCACATCCACTATATGGGTGCGCAGACCCGCTGTACTGTGCAAAGCGCCGCTCGATTCCCGCGCCCCGGTGAATAACCCGGAGCCATCGCCGCCCACGGTGAACTGCCCATGATAGTTGAAGCTCACCGCCGCCGCCGGGACCGCCGCCAGGTCCGCACGAATGTAGGGATCGGAGCACAGATACCGCAGCAGGCCATATCCCACGCCATGCTGGGGGATACTCCGCAGCGTCTCTTTCACGCCCTTGAGCGCCTCGCCCAAATCTCCGCGTGCAGGCCACTCCAGTGCCACCGGATACACACTCGTAAACCAACCCACCGTTCGGGAGAGATCCACTTCCTCGAACAGCGCCTCGCGACCGTGGCCCTCCAGGTTCACCAGCACGCTCCGCCCTCCTGTCCAGCCACACAACACCTGTGCCAGAGCCGTCAGGAGCACGTCGTTGATCTGGGTGTGGTACACCGCAGGCACATCCTGCAGCAGAGAGCGTGTCTCCTCCGCGCCCAATGCTACCCGCACCGAGCGGAGCGAGGCGAGGGTGTTCTGCCCGTCTTCGATGTCCAGCGGCAGCGAAGCGTCCGCTCCTCCCATGCCCACCGATTGCCAGTAGGGCGCTTCCTGCTGTAGGTCCGAACTGTCGGCATACTCCGCCAGCCGCCTGGCCCAGTGCTGGAAGGAAGTGGTCTTGGCGGGCAGGACGATCTCCTCGCCTCGTGCCCACTGCTCCAGCCCGGTTCGCAGGTCCTCCAGCAGAACGCGCCAGGAGACGCCGTCCACGCCCAGGTGGTGGATCGCCAGCATCAGGCGGGCGGGCACGCCCTCGCCCAGATGGATGTAGCCCGCGCGCAGCAGAGGCCCGCTCTGCATATCCAGGCTGGCCTGTAACGCGGAACACACGGCGTTGATGGCCGCGCTCTGTACCGCCGCGTCCACCGAAGAGAGGTCCCTTACATCGAAGACCGGATTGCTCTCCTCGGGCGCATTGGTCTGCTGCCAGCCATTGGCTGTGCGTTCAAAGCGCAGGCGGAGGGCATCGTGATGGGCGACCAGAGCCTTGACTACTGCTTCGATCTGCTCGGGGCGCACCCTCGGGTCCAGCATGAGCAGCCTCGCCTGGTTGAAGTGATGCATCTCCGCCAGGTCCTGCTCAAAGAACCAGCGCTGGATGGGCGTGAGCGGAACGGGACCGGAGATAGTTCCCTGCTCCCCGACCACAGCCGCTTCCGTGCCTGCCACGGCGGCCAGCCCGGCAATCGTCTGGTGTTGGAAGACCTGCCGGGGGGTGAGCTTGAGCCCGGCGGCATTCGCGCGGGAGATGATCTGGATGCTGAGGATGGAATCGCCGCCCAACTCGAAGAAGTTGTCGTGGATACCCACCTGCTCCAGGCGCAACACCTCGCGGAAGATCGCCGAGAGCCGCTCCTCGATGGGTGTCCTGGGCGCCACCCACTCCTCGGTGCGCTCCGGAGCGTCCGGGGCGGGAAGCGCCTTCCGGTCTATCTTCCCATTCGCCGAGAGGGGGAACGCCTCCAGCCACACATAACCGCTCGGGACCATATATTCCGGCAGCCGCGACAACAGATAACCCCGCAGCGCCGAGGCTTCCACCGGCTCTGCGTGCGCTACCAGATACGCCACCAGCCGCTTCTGACCAGGCACATCCTCCCGAGCCAGCACCAGCCCCTCTTTGATTGCCGCATGCTCCCGCAGAGCACTCTCGATCTCGCCTAGTTCGATGCGGAAACCGCGCAGCTTCACCTGATGGTCCAGGCGGCCCAGATACTCGATGGTCCCATCCGCCAGCCAGCGGCACAGGTCTCCTGTCCGGTAGAGGCGCGCTCCGGAGTCGGCGCTGAAGGGGTCCGGCACAAACTTCTCGGCGGTCAGATCCGCGCGCTCCAGATAGCCGCGCGCCACCTGCACTCCGCCCAGGTACAACTCGCCCGCGACGCCCTGAGGGACCGGCTGCATGCGCGCATCCAACACATACCCCTGCGTGTTCCACACCGGGCGACCTATAGGAACCCGCTCCAGGTCCACTCCGCGCGGGCACTCCCAGTAGGTGACATCCACCGCCGCTTCCGTCGGGCCGTAGAGATTGTGCAGTCTTGCGCCCAGGCGGGCATGGAAGGCCCGCACCAGAGGCGCAGGCAGGGCTTCCCCGCTGCAGAACACCTGACGCACGCTCGCGCAGCGCTCGACTCCGGCCTCCTCCACAAACACTCCCAGCATCGAGGGAACAAAGTGCAGGGTCGTGATCCGGGCCGAGGTTATCAACTCCGCCAATCCCGCCGCATCCTTATGCAGTTCCGGAGCCGCGACCACCAGGCGCGCGCCGGTGAGCAGCGGCCAGAAGAACTCCCAGACGGAGACGTCGAAACTATAAGGGGTCTTCTGCAGGACGCGGTCCTGGGGGGTGAGCGCATACGCGTGCTGCATCCAGAGCAGCCGGTTGACGATGCCCCGGTGAGTGTTGCCGGCTCCCTTGGGTTTGCCGGTGGACCCGGAGGTGTAGATAACATACGCCAGGTTATCCGGGGTGACCTCGGTATCGGGATTATGGCCGGGTTGCTGCTGCAGGTGGTCCCACTCGGTATCGAGGCAGAAGACGTGTTCCAGGGCGTCCGGCAGCTTCTCTTTGAGAGCGTGCTGGGTGAGGACGAGGGAGAGCCGGGCGTCCTGGACCATGTGTTCGAGCCGCTGGTAGGGATAGGCAGGATCGAGAGGCAGGTATGCGGCTCCCGCTTTGAGGATGCCCAGCAGCCCGACCACCATCTCGATGGAGCGTTCGGCGCAGACACCCACGCAGGTCTCCGGAGTGACGCCCTGAGCGCGCAGGAAGTGTGCGAGTTGGTTCGCCCGTGCGTTGAGCTCGGCATAGGTGAGAGACTGCTGCTCGAAGACCACGGCAATGCCCTGGGGGGTGCGCTGGACCTGCTGCTCGATGAGATGGTGGAGGCAGATGGGCGGAATCGGGGCCTGTGTGGCGTTGAACTCCACCAGCAGTTGGTGGCTCTCCGCCTCGCTCAGCAGGGGCAGGCGCGACGTCTGCTGCTCCGGATCGGCAACGATGCCCTCCAGGAGGGCATGGAAGTGATCCAGCAGGCGCTCGATGCGCTCGCCCTCGAAGAGGTCCGTGTTGTACTCCAGGCTCGCGCGCAGCTTGCCGCCGACTTCGGAACATATCAGCAAGAGATCGTACTTGGCGGTGACGCTCTCGGTGCGAAGCGCTTCCCACTGCAGACCGTCGAGGTTCAGGGTTCCGGCAGGCGCGTTCTGGAAGATGAACATCACCTGAAAGAGGGGGGAGTGGCTGAGGCTGCGCTCCGGTTGGAGTTCGTCCACCAGCTTCTCGAAGGGCAGGTCCTGGTGGGCGTAAGCGCCCAGCGCCGTCTCGCGCACCCGGCCCAGCAACTCTTGGAAGCTGGGGTCGCCCGAGAGGTCCGTGCGCATCGCCAGGGTATTGAGGAAGAACCCGATCAACCCCTCCAGATCCGACTGGGTGCGGTTGGCGATAGGGGTGCCCACCACAATGTCATCCTGTCCGGAGTAGCGCGACAGCAGGACGTTGAAGGCCGTCAACAGGGTCATGAAGAGGGTTACTCCCTCCTGCTGAGCCAACTGCTTTATGGACTGGGAGAGCGGCTCGGAGAACTCATAGCGCTTGCGAGCGCCCTGGAACGTCTGCACCGGCGGCCTGGGACGGTCGGTCGGTAGCTCCAGTAGTGTGGGCGCGCCTCTAAGTTGCCCCTTCCAGTAGCCGATCTGGCGATCCAATACCTCGCCCTGCAGCCAGTTGCGCTGCCAGACGGCGTAGTCGGCATACTGGATCGGCAGTTCGGGCAGCGGGGAGGGCCTGCCTGCGGCGAAGGCGTTGTAGAGCGCCGTCAACTCCCGGATGAGCACTCCCTGCGACCATCCGTCCGAAATGATATGATGGAGCGTCAGCAGCAGAATATGCTCTTCCTCACCGAGACGCAGCAGCGAGGCGCGGAAGAGAGGCCCTTCCGCCAGGGAGAAGGGGCGTTGCGCCTCCTGGGCGATCAAGCGCTGCGCTTCGTGGGCGCGCAGCTCCGGCTCCAGGGCGGCGAGGTCGGTGAGGGCTAACGCGACAGGCGCGTAGGGCTGGATCACCTGGCAGGGCTCCCCATCCACCATGGCGAAGACGGTGCGCAGTGTCTCATGGCGCTGCCGCAGCGCATCGAAGCTGCTCTGTAGCGCCTGGATGTCGAGGCTGCCGCTCAATCGCAGGGCCATGGGAATGGTGTAGACGGACTTGTTGGGATCGAACTGGTCCAGGAACCAGAGCCGCTGCTGGGCAAACGAGAGCGGCAACCGGCCCTCACGGGCGGCCCGCTGTAGCTGTGGGGCTGTGTCTGCCATGCTGCCGGGCAGCGCGGCGATCTTCTGCGCCAGCAGGGCGATGGTGGGCGCTTCGAAGAGCGTTCTCAGCGGCAGTTCGACCTGGAATGTGCTGCGGAACCGGGAGATGGCCTGTGTTGCCAGCAGCGAGTGCCCACCCAACTCGAAGAAATTGGCGTGAATGCCCACGCGCTCCACCCGCAGGATCTCGCACCAGATCTCCGCCAGCCCCTCCTCGATGGGGGTCCTGGGCGCAACATAAGTCTCTCTCTGCTCCCCTGCCTCGGGGGCCGGAAGCGCCTTGCGGTCCACCTTGCCGTTGGGGGAGAGCGGAAGCGATGGCAGCGCAACAAACACCGATGGGATCATATACCCCGGCAGCTTGTCGCGCAGGTGCTCCCGCAGATCATTTGGATGGACCGCCCCGTTACGGCTCACCACGTAGGCGACGAGGCGTTTGTCCTGCGTCCCATCCTCACGCGCCAGCACTGCCGCCTCACGCACTCCCGGATGTTGGCTCAAGACGCTCTCGATCTCGCCCAGTTCGATCCGGAAGCCGCGCACCTTCACCTGGTCGTCCACACGCCCCAGGTACTCGATACTCCCATCCGGCAAATAGCGACAGAGGTCGCCCGTCCGGTACAGGCGTGCGCCGGCTCTCCCGCTGAACGGATCGGGCACAAAGCGCTCCGCCGTCAACTCCGGTCGGTTCAGATACCCCCGCGCCAGGCTCTCGCCGCCCAGATAGAGCTCTCCGGCTACCCCTGCGGGAACCGGCTGCATCCCTCCATCCAGCAGGTACACCTGGGTATTGGAGATTGGGCGCCCGATTGGAGGCAGCGTCTCCTTCCCCATAGCCACCGTGCCCGCCGTCGCTACGACGGTAGACTCCGTGGGACCGTAGTGATTGATTAGCGCAAACGGCAAATCGTGCCGCTCTACCGGATGGAGCCGGTCTCCTCCCGTCAACAGCGCCCGCAGGGACAGCGTTTCACAGCCCGCCTCCGCCAGAACCGCCTCCGCCAGAGGCGTGGGAAGAAAGCTTACCGAAATCGCCTGATCGTTGAGCCAACCCAACAGTTGTGAGGGGGAGAGAATGGTCTCTTCGGGGGCGATATGGAGGGAGGCTCCCACCGCCAGGGTGGGCCAGATCTCCCACACCGAGGCATCGAAGGCGGAGCGGGCGACCTGAGTGGTGCGGTCGGAGGCGTCGAGAGCATAGGTGTGCACATGCCAGTGGACCAGGTTGAGCAGATTGCGATGCGAGACCTCGACCCCCTTGGGCAGTCCGGTGGAGCCGGAGGTATAGATGACATAGGCCAGGTTGTCCGCCAGGACCGCGCTCTGCGGATTGGCGCTGCTCTCCCCAGCATAGGCCGCCTCGGTATCCACCAAGAGGACGCGCGCCTGCCCGCCGTCCAGGCGTCCCTGCAGGCTCTGCTGGGTCAGCAGGAGGGGCGCGCGGCTGTCTTCGAGCATAAAGGCGAGCCGCTCAATGGGGTAGGAGGGGTCGAGCGGAAGGTAAGCGCCTCCGGCTTTGAGGATGGCCAGCAGGGCGACGATCATCTCTGGAGAGCGTTCGAGGAAGACGCCGATGCGCGTCTCCAGCCCGACGCCCTGCCTCTGCAGAGCATGTGCAAGGCGATTGGCCTGGGCATTGAGTTCGCGGTAGGTGAGTTCTCGCCCCTCGAATGCGACGGCTATCGCCTCCGGGGTCCGCTCGACCTGCTCCTGGAAGAGTTGGTGCATGCACCGATCACGTGGATAGTCGGCCTCGGTGTGGTTCCACTCGACAAGCAGTTGTTGGCGCTCCGGCTCCGTGAGAAGCGGCAGACGGGAGAGCTTCTGCTCGGGATCGGCGGCGATGCCCTCCAACAGGTTACGGTAGTGCTCCAGCATCCGCTCCATGTGCTCGGCGTCGAACAGGTCCGGATTGTAGCCCAACACTACCTGGAAACCGCTACGGTTCGGGACAATGGAGAGCCGCAGATCGAACTTACCGCTCTCCCAGCCGCCGCCATCGCGCTCGATCCGCAGGCCCTCGAACTCCAATGCCTCGCGAGGCACATTCTGGAAGGTAAAGACCACCTGAAAGATGGGGGAGTGGCTGAGGCTCCGCTCCGGCTGTAGCTCCTCTACCAGCCTCTCGAATGGCAGGTCCTGGTGGGCATATGCGCCCAGACACGCCTCGCGAACGCGCCCGAGGAATTCACGGAAGCTGGGGTCTCCGGAAAGGTCGCCCCGCAAGGCCAGGGTGTTCAGGAAGAAACCGATCAGCCCTTCGACCTCTGCGCGGGTCCGGTTGGCGATAGGGGTGCCGATCACGATGTCGTCCTGACCGTTATGCCGGGAGAGCAGCACCTGAAATGCGGCCAGCAGGGTCATAAACAGGGTCGCATCCTCTTGCTGGCTCAGGGCCGTCAGGGCTTCCGACACGTTTGCCGAAATCGCCAGGCGCTGGGATGCGCCCCGAGAGGTCTGCACCGGCGGGCGGGGACGATCCAGGGGGAGATCCAGCAGGGTGGGCGCGCCCGCAAGCTGCGTTCTCCAGTAGGAGAGCTGGCGCTCCAACTCCTCGCCCTGCAGCCGTTCGCGCTGCCAGAGGGCGTAATCGGTGTACTGGATCTGCAGTTCGGGCAGTGGGGAGGGATTGCCGGCCAGGAACGCGTTGTAGAGCGCGCTCAATTCTCGCCGCAGGATCCCACGCGACCACCCGTCCGAGACGATATGGTGCATCGTCAGGGTTAGGGTATGCTCCTCATCGCCCAGGCGAAGCAGCATCGCACGGAACAGAGGCCCCGTACTCAGGTCGAAAGGGCGCTGCGTCTCCTCGTGGATAAGTCGCTGTGCTTGCTGCGCACGCGCCTCCGGAGCGAGATCCCGCAGATCCGCCACGGGCAAGGAGACCGTCTCCGCCTCATGGACCCTCTGGATGGGCGCACCCTCCACAAAGTCAAAAGTTGTTCTTAACGCTTCATGCCGGCGCACGATTTCAGAGACGGCAGCCTGAAGCACACCCTGGTTCAGGCTGCCCGTCAGCCGCAGCACGCTGGGAACGTTGTATACAGAGCTGCCCGGCTCAAGCTGGTCTATAAACCAGATCCGGGATTGAGAATAAGACAGGGGAGCAGTGCGTTGCCCACGGCGAGGAATGGCTTTTTCGGACGTTGTCAGTCCGAGTTCGCCCCGTGCCACCGCTCTCAACAGATCTGCGCGTATCTTTTTCACTGTCTTACTCCATTACCTCTCTTTTGCACTGGTCTGCTCCATTGACTTCCAGATTACGCAACCGCTTGCCGGGCAGGAGAGGCTACTCCCACTCCATATCCCTGCCGATCACTGCATAGAGCTTCTCATTCCAGGGGCGATAGAACTCCACCAACTTGCTCCGCGTCTCTTTCTCGAAGGGCGGCGGCTTGATCGGATTCTGGTTCACGATCGGGTGGATCTCCGGCTTTATGGGCGGAATGTCCAGGAATTGGTGGATGTCGCACATGGTGGAGGGAATGTCCTGGAAGAAGTCTTCGGCCTTCAGGATATAGACATTCTCTCGCCCGAACCGCTCTATCCACAACTCCACGGCTTTCGCATAGATGCCCGTTTGCAGGAGCGGAACTTTGACAAAAAATGCGGGCATCGGCATCTGTGGAAAGAAGTTGAGCGCCGTGTCAATATACGCCGAAAAGGTCTTCATGTACGGAAAGTTTGCCAGGCGTTTGCCATGCACGAACAGGTCCCACTTATATTGGGAGTAAGCCCGATCCACCGGGTTGCGCAGCACAAGAATGATTTTGGCATCGGGCTTGGCCGCGCGGTAGTTATCCATGAGCGTCAGATTGTTCATCGCCGGCAAGAAGAACCCGCTCAGCGCCTTACCGTACTCCTTCTCGACCTGCTCCTTCTCCCGTACTGTGGGATAGTAGGGCCGCCACTCCTTCGGATTTAACGAACTGATCTCCTTGCTCAACGGCGGAAGGATACAGGGATGCTGGAACAGATAGGCGCAGAGGTCACTGGTTCCGCTCTTGATCACACCCTGGCAGGCAAAGTCCGGAAGCGTGCGTTCCCCGCCGAAGGAGCGTCGCATCCAGAGCCGCCATCTGGGTGGGGCGGCAGCGTAGTGGGGGAGAAATTGAAACTTCAACCGTGCGATTCTGGATTGGATGCGATCCGACAGGGTCTTCCGCCCGTCATAGCTCGCGATGCGTTTCTGCACCGTCATCTCGTAGGTTTCGGTATAGCGTTTCCAATCGTGTGTGGGTCGGGTCACGATCTGCCTTTCTTGATTAGCCTGTTTCGTTGGGTTCCAGATTCCGTAGTCGCTCTTCGAGCTCCGCTTCGGACAAGCCGCTGAGGGAGACCAGCATTTCGGCCATCTGCTCGATGTCGGGACGCGTCTCCGGGTCGAGCACCATCAATGCGGCGAACGAGGCGATGGTGGGCGCGTCGAAGAGGGCCCGGAGGGGCGGATCTACCTCGAAGGTCTCTCGAACCCGAGAGATCACCTGTGTTGCCAGCAACGAGTGCCCGCCCAGATCGAAGAAGTTCTGGTTCATGCTGATGCGCTCACGCCGCAACAGCTCCTCCCAGATGCTGGCCAGCACCTCTTCCAAGGCATTTGCTGGGCCGACATATTCTAATTGCTCCTCCAGCGCCTCCGGTGCAGGCAGGGCGTTTCGATCCACTTTCCCGTTCGCCGTCAGAGGAAGGCGGGCCAGGCACACCAGGGCGGAGGGTGTCATGTATCCCGGCAACTTTCCGCCGAGGTACTCACGCAGTTCGCCGGCGGCTATCGTGCCGTCGGTCCCCACCACATAACCTACCAGGCGCTTCTCGCCCGTTCCATCCTCGCGGGCCAGCACCACCGCCTCACGTACGCGGGGATGCTCCAGCAGGACGCTCTCGATCTCGCCCAGTTCGATCCGATACCCCCGGATCTTCACCTGGTGGTCCACACGCCCCAGGAATTCGAGATTGCCGTCCGCCAGGTAGCGTACCACATCGCCCGTGCGGTACATCCGAGCGCCTGCCTCGGCAGCGAAGCGATCTTCTACAAACTTCTCTGCGGTCAACTCCTCACGCCCCAGGTAGCCGCGTCCCACGCCGGCTCCGCCGATGTACAGCTCTCCCAACACGCCCACCGGGACCGGCTCCCCGACCTCGTTCAGGACATACATGCGGCTGTTGGGCAGCGGGCGTCCCAGCGGCACGGTGAGGCTATCCGGCCTCGCCTCGCCTACGGCATAGGTCAGCACGCCGACCGTCGTCTCCGTCGGACCATAGTGGTTGTACACGCGCAGAGCGGGCGAGGCGGCGCGAATACGCCCTACCAGATCCCAACTGCTCGCCTCGCCTCCCAGCACCAGGATCGCGCGGGGCAGCGCCTCGGCAGCGCCCGCACCGCTCCCCAGCAGTGCCGAAAGATGCGAGGGTACGATCTTCAGGCAGTCTATCCGATGCTGCTTTAGATACTCCCGCCACGCCCCCGCATCCATGGCCGTGTCGGAGGGGATCACATGGAGGCAGCCGCCCAGGCACAGGGCTGGGAACACCATGGTATTGCCCAGGTCCGCCGCAATGGTGGAGACGGTGGCATAGCTGGCTCCCGCAGGCAACTCCAGCCGCTCACTGACGCCCTGTACATAGTTGAGCAACTGGTGATGCTCGATCCCCACGCCCTTGGGCCGTCCTGTGGAGCCGGAGGTGTAGATGACATACGCCAGGTGGTGCGGTTCCACGGCGCTCTGCGGGTTGGCTTCGCTCTGCTGGGAGATCGCCTCCGCGTCCCGGTTCAGGTGAACACACGCCACTCCCCCCAGTTCCGGAAGCGCACCCCCGCTCACCAATAGGCGCGCGCCGCTGTCTGCAAGCATGCCGGTCAGGCGCTCATGCGGCAGGGCAGGATCGAGAGGCAGGTAGGCGCCTCCCGCCTTCAGGATGCCCAGCAGACCCACGATCAGGTCCAGCGAGCGCTCCAAATACAGTCCGACCGGCATATCCGGAACGACCCCCAGCGCCTGCAGGTGGTGGGCAAGCTGATTGGCGCGCCGGTTCAACGCCTCATAGCTGAGTTGCTGGTCGGCATAGACGAGGGCAGCATCGGGATGGCTCTGCGCGGCCTGTTCAAAGAGGTGGTGGATTGCCGCGACCGATGGATAATCGCGCTGGGTGTCATTCCACTCCACCAGCAGCTTCCGGCGCTCGGCCTCGGGCAGCATCGGCAGGGAGCCGACCGCCGCGTCGGAGTTGCCGAGGGCGCTGTCGAGCAAGACCAGGAAGTAGTCGGCCAGTTGTCGGAGGTCCTGCTCCTGGAAGCGACGGGCATCGCAGGCAAACTCCAGAGTTAATCCATCGGGGCGGGCCAGGCAGGAGAGCTGGAGCTTGAACGGCTCCAGGCAGTACGCTTGGCTATGGAACGTGAGGTTCAGACCGTCCGCCGTCCACGCTTCGGGCTCGGCCTCGAACTGAAAACCGATCCGCTCGGCAGCCGTAACTTCCTCTCGGCCCTCCGCCGCGCTCGATCCCCCGTTCCAATAGAGCTGCCAGTGGGTCCCATCCCCCATCGCCTTCTTCGTCCGCCGCCACAGGCGGGCCGCCGGGATGGAGGCGTCGATCCCGACCGGGATGGGGATCCATTTCGCCAGGGGGCCGACCGCGTTTTCGAGGTCCTCCGCAGGCCGTCCATCCAGGATGTGGTGTACCAACAGATCGCGTGTGCCGCTCAGGCGCGAAAGGAGGGTCTGCCAGCAGCCGGCAAGGATCGCCGCAGGCGGGACCTCTTTATGGGCCGCCGTCTCCTGCAGCGTTTGCCACGTATTGGGGTTCAATTCCAATGCGAATGAGGCGATGTGGAAGGCGACATCGCCCGCAAGGGCGCGCTCAGACGGGAACGAGGCGGCGGGCGCTTCCGTATCCTGCTGCCTCCAATAGGCATGGCCGGCATCCCCGCTGGTACTGTCCTCCAGCAGTTCGTTCTGCCAGTCCGCAATATCGGCATACTGGAGCGGCTCCTCCTCGCCATGTGCATCGCCAGCGTAGCATGCCGCCAATTCACGTACCAGGATGCGGAGGGTAGTCGGATCTGCGCACAGCGCGGGGAGGCAGAGCGAGAGCAGGCTCCGCTGGGCGCTCAGGCGCAACAGTCCCAGGCGGAAGAGAGGGCCTCGCTCAAACGAGAAGGCCAGGGGAAGCTGCTCCTCCAGGTATTGCCGAAGGGGCTCCTGTTGCGCTGCGGGGGCAAGATGCTCCAACCCCACCTCTTGCCATTCGGGAGAGAGCCTGTCATGGATCACCTGGACCGGAAAGAGGCGACCGGGAACGTGTCGGAACGTCGTTCGCAGGATCTCATACTTCGCCGCGATGGCTTCCGCAGCCTGTTTCAATCTGGGAAGGTCGAGAGCGCCTTCGATCTCCACGCTGATCCGGGCGTTGAATACCCGCGCATCCCGGTGGAATAGCCAGGTGCGTCGCTGTTGGGGCGAGATCTCAAACCCTTCCAATCCCTCTGTCGGCGTCTCTGCTGCGCTCATTGCAGCGATAGTGTCTCCAGCCATGAGTTTGTTCCTTATAAATGTAGCCATATAAATGCGCACGAGGGAGTCTCAGATGGCCTGGACCACCTGGACGCTCTGGAGGTGAGTGTATGTTACAGGGAAATTCATCACGGTGTATCAGGTCGAACTGTAAACTATAAAGTGCCATTCGGCCCGCTCCTGTGCATACATGCGAGGGTGGTGGAGTGGACGTCAGGTCTCGACCAGAGAGGAGTTTGCGGCTGCGGCCACTGCCTCTTCCTGCGGCAGGCCGCCTTCACGGGCCTCGCTGCCGAGTGCATCGGCGCGCGTCGGAAAGAGCCGGTCTCTCAGCACGAGCGAGGGCCTTTCGACCAATTTCGCCGTCAATATCCCTACCACGATCGCGGTGGTGATATACAGAAGCATCATCAGGGGCCAGCGGACCGTACCGGGCAGCCCATTGAGCCAGCCGTTATCACACGCCCTCTGGATCGGGTGCATGATGAAATCGAGGTGCCAGATGTAGATCGAGTAGCTGAAGGTTCCGATATAGGCGAGAGCGCGCGCGGTACGCGACTCCACCCACTTCCCGAGCGTTCCCTCGCCTGGAGTGGTTGAGACGAACACTACCAATAGGCAGGCATACCCTAACGAGAGCATCGTGAACCCGATCGTGTGAACGAACGGATCCCTGAGAAAGAGATAGGCCATGGGGAGTAC
>Ga0070734_10004687_pt1 | contig 12766 bp, 7 predicted proteins | sample Coa_R1_8_FD_66444 | JGI IMG/M metagenome (GOLD analysis project Ga0070734, IMG submission 66444) | Surface soil microbial communities from Centralia Pennsylvania, which are recovering from an underground coalmine fire - Coalmine... | ecosystem: Environmental > Terrestrial > Soil > Unclassified ...
TGGTCTTCTCTGCTTTCGTGACCCGGAGGTAGCGCTCGCGCAGCGCTGCCAGCAGTTCGGCCTTCGCCTGCTTCCTAATCGGATGGTGCATCGTGTGCCTCCAGAAGTGGGTAATATCCTTCTGAGGCCACGGCAGGTGCCTCGGAAGCCTTGGTAACATCCTTCGTGAGGCAACGATACGCCTTCGGTAACAAAATCAATGAGTCAACGCGGGGATTCCGAGAATTGTCATTAAGACAAATGCGAGCCTCCATCGCTGCCATGCAGCAGCACCTTAACGATGCGAAGCGGGTCTATGCGGAAGAGAAGGAACTACGTGAGGCCGTGCATCAACAGCATCCGGCACACCACGAAGGGTAGGTGAACTGTGGGAACTGTTTTCAAGAAGACGTTCACGAAACCAGTGCCGGCCGGCGCAGAAACCTTCATCCGCAAGGGCGAACGCTTCGCCCGGTGGAAAGATCGCCGGAGGAAAACCCGAACGGCCCTACTAACCGTAGGCGAGAATGGAGCTGAGCGCCTCCTTCTTGAATCCCCGTGCTACGTGGCGAAGTACCGCGATGGGGCCGGCGTGGTACAGATCGTAGCGACTGGCTGCCGGGATGAGCAGGCAGCTCGACGGGTACTCGCCGATCTCGAACGCCGTGCTGAGCTAGTCAAGGCGAAGATCATGACTCCGGGTGAGGATGCTGCAGCCCGCCATCAGGACACAGCTTTTGCCGGGCATCTCGAAGTTTACATCGACTCCCTCGAAGCGGCCGGCACTTGTCCAGCGCATCGTAGGGAACGCCGTCGGCAATTGCAACGCATGGCGACTGATTGCGGTTGGCGAACGCTGCCCGACTTACAACGGGACGCCTTGGAGCGATGGCTTGGCCTGCAGTGCCGGCTAGGCATGGGCGCCCGAAACCGCAATAGCTACCTAACCTTTGCGCTCGCTTTCAGCAATTGGGCTGTCGAGACAAGTAGGATGCTGGGCAACCCATTCGATCGCGTTCCAAAGGCAGACGAAAAAGCCGACCTGCGCCGGCAACGTCGGGCGATGACAGAAGCCGAGCTAGCTCGGCTGCTTCCCGTGGCCAGGGAACGCCCTTTGCTCGACGCCTTGACCGTCCGAAAGGGCCCGCGGAAAGGCGAACGCTACGCTGATGTCCGGCCCGAAGTAAGGGAGCGGCTGCAACTACTTGGCCGAGAGCGGGCCCTGGTCTACAAGACTCTGCTCTTGACCGGACTTCGTAAGGGCGAGCTGGCCTCCTTAGCCGTGGCGAACCTGCACCTCGATGATGAAGTTCCTTTCGCCCAGCTCCACGCCAGCGATGGGAAGAACCGCCAAGGGAACGCTCTACCGATCCGGAACGATCTTGCCGACCATCTCCAGCGATGGCTGGCGGACAAGCTGGCTCGGTTGCAAGCCGAAGCCGTAAGGAAGGGTGTTCCAATACCGGCACGTCTACGGCCCGAAACGGCTAACTTTGATGTGCCGGACAAGCTCTCCAAGATCCTCAATCGAGACCTCCGCCTTGCCGGCATTCAGAAGCACGACGACCGGGGCCGAGTACTCGACGTTCATGCCTTCGGCACACATTTGGCACACTTCTGAGCAAGGGAGGAGTGGCACCGCGAACAGCGCAAGCCGCCTTACGGCACAGCAAGATCGACCTGACCATGAATGTCTACACCGACCCGAATCTGCTCGATGTTCGAGGGGCCCTCGATGCCTTGCCGGCCCTTCCCCTAAAAAACGACCAGGCCGAACGGGAGGCCAGCCGGGCGACCGGGACGGACGGCGTTACGGCGCGAACGCTTGCACCAACTTGGTGCAAGCAAACGCAACCGGAGACAATTCTTGACAAGAAGCGGGAGACTGGCATCGGAAATGCTTCAGCCGAAGCCATCGCCGTAAGTGGTTTGCCTGTCAAAACAAAACAACCGCTGGCAAGTGCTGTCAGCGGTTGTCTCCCAATGGGCGCTACAGGACTTGAACCTGTGACCCCCAGCGTGTCGAGCTGGTGCTCTAGCCAACTGAGCTAAGCGCCCGTGAACTCTCTTGGAACATAGGGGCGCTTTTCGCAATCGTCAAGGGGAATGTCCATGCCGCTCCAGGCCGCCATTGTCATGCCACCAACCGACTGCTAGCATGAAACTTTCGTTTTCTCCATTACCGCACTTTCCACGGAGGGACTACCGTGCGGGTTGCCATTCTCACGTACAATGCGCAAGTCGGCGACGCCATCGGCAATCAAGTGGCCGAGAAACTATCCTTCTTCCTCGACCGTGGCGCGGACATCCGTGTCTTCGTAGAATCGGACAAGCGCCTCCACCCTGCGGTCCAACCGCATTGCCGATTGGTGCGCCGGCTCCAGCCGGAAACAGATTCCTGGAAGTTCCTTGCGTCGGCCGATCTGGTGCTGATCGAATACGGGCAGTACTTCCACCTGCTGGAATGCCTTTCCTTCCTAGCAAGGGGCAAACCGCGTCTCCTCTTCGACTACCACGGCGTTACACCAACCGAACTCTGGTCGGATCACAACCGCGAAGCGCTGGACAAGGGAGCCCAGCAACGCGGCCTGGTTTGGTGTTGCGATGCGGCCATCGTCCATAGCCGATTTACTGACAGCGAGCTGCGTCGCCCCACGGCATTTCCTTCCGATCGCGTCAGCGTCCTCGAACATCCGGTCGATACCAAGCATTTCTACCCCGCTGCTCCCCGGCGAGACTTGCGGGCTCGATTACACCTCCAAGACGCCACTCTGTTGCTCTTCGTCGGCCGGTTGGCCGCGAACAAGCGTGTGGAGATCCTCATTGAAGCACTGGCCCGGTTACACGACTGTGCGCCACCTGTTCACCTCGTGATTGCCGGCGATGATTCGGATCTGTATGAAGCGGAGCTCCACCGTTGCAAACAGCGGGCGGCCATTGTCGGGCTTGGTGATCGCGTGCATTTTCTTGGACACGTTCCCGAGAATGCATTGCTCGACCTCTATCGGTCGGCGGATCTCTTCGTCATGCCCTCGCGGCATGAAGGATTCTGCATCCCCGTCGTCGAAGCAATGGCCTGTGGCCTTCCGGTCCTTGCCGCTCGCGCCGGGGCCTTGCCGGAGACGGTTGCCAGTGCCGGTGTAACCTTTACTCCGGACGATCCTCATGATCTGGCGCGGCAAGTGCGGCGCATCCTGGCACGGCACGTCCCCACGCACCGACAACCGGCCTCTCCCCTGCGCGTGGCTATCGTGGCCCCACGCTATGGGAACAGCTTCGCCGGCGGTGCCGAGCGCTCGTTACAAACGATCGCGGACGCGTTGCAAAGAGCCAGTTGCAAGGTCGAAGTGTTTACAACAGATAGCGGTTCGCCCGCACCCAAAACCGATCCAACCGCCATTCCCGTGCACTCGTTTCCGGTCAGTCCCTCCGACGTGGACCAACAGCGACAGGCCCTTGCCGCCTTGAGCCAAGCCGACGCGCCGGTGACGGCCGAAACCGAACGCCGCTACGTGGAGAACTCGCTTCGCTCGACTCCTCTCGTCGAGGCCTTGCGGGAACGGATCGGCCAGTTTGATGCAATCATTGTCGGACCCTATCTCTACGGATTGGCGTTCGATGTCGCCTCAGCGTTTCCGGCCAAGACACTCCTGTTACCTTGCTTTCATGACGAACCCCTTGCCCGACTTGGAATCTGGCGAGAAGTCTATCGCGAAGTTGGCGGCATCCTCTATCACAGCCCGGAAGAGAAGCTCTTGGCAGAGGTCGAGCTTGGCCTCAACCACCCAGGTGCTTCTTGCGTCGGAACATACGTGGAAATGGAGCCGTCTGGCGATGCGCTCCGCGGCCAGTCCCTGGCCGGGTGTGAACAGCCGTACCTTGTCTACTGCGGCCGGTATGTACGGGAAAAGAATCTCATCACATTGCTGGACTATGCCCGCCGTTACGAAGATGCCAATCCAGGCCGATACCGCTTTGTTTTCCTGGGCGAGGGCGAAGTCGCCATCCCCCGCCAACCGTGGGCGCGGGATCTCGGGTTTGTGGAGGAGGCCTGCAAACGCGATATCTTGGCAGGGGCGGCAGCTCTGATTCAGCTTTCACAGAATGAATCTCTCTCACTGGTCGCTCTCGAAGCTTGGGCCCAGGCGGTCCCCGTGCTGGCCGCCAGGGACTGTCCGGTCATGGTGGGCCATCTGCGTCGCGGCGGGGGAGGCCGGGCCGTCGCTGGCTACGCAGATTTTGCCGCCGCTCTCGATGATCTTTGGCAGCGCCCCAAGGACTGGCAGCAAATGGGTCTACAGGGCCGCGCGTATATTCGGCGAACCTTTGGTTCTCGGGACATCTTCACGAACACATTGCTGGAGTGCATCCGGGCGTTGACGCAACCGCTGGCCGAGCGAATGCGGCAGCAAGGTCTTCAGCGCGCCGCTCAACTGGATCGTTCCACCTGGCGGGAGCGGTTCGGTCGGATTGTGGAGGAACTTCTGCATCATCCAGCCCGACCGAAACGCGATCAACTCGAAGTGCGGCCACGGACGCCCCAGCGCATCGTTTCCGCCGAGTGCGGCTCTGTGCTTGTCCCCGTCCGAATCGCCAACCAAGGAACCCACGCAGTCTTGGCCGAAGGACCGGGGCGTTTGCAACTACGTGCATGGGTTGTCGATGAACGCGGTCAGCCGTGTGGCCCGACTTCATTGGATACTCCGTTGCCGGGACTCTTGGTCCCTGGACAGGAAGCGGTTGCCGCGGTGCGCGTGCCCGTGCCGACGATTTCAGGTAGTTATCGGGTAGCCATCGCCGCCGTGCCAGCGGTCGATTACGAGAAGACAACGGCGGCTTCAGGCGGGGTGGCGGCTCGTTCAGCTTTTCCCCTGGCGGAATCGTTCCGATTGATCGTCGAACAGGCCGGGCTTTCAGCGGGGGATCCGTGCTGCGCAACTTCCCTGCAGGCGGTGCACCAGGCCCTCCGGGATGCGGAGCTCCACCATTGTCTCCCCGTGGAGTATCTCGATGTGACCCAGGGATTCCTTGCGAGATGGAAACATTGGATCAAGCGCAAGTTGCTGGGTAATTTCAAACATGCGTACGTGGATGTCCTCTCGCGGCAGCAATCGGCGTTCAATCGCAAGACGCTTTCCGCACTTCAGGAATTGGCCGAATGCTGCGCCGTGCTGGATCATGCCCTGGCGGCGCCTCATCCGCGGCCGGTGTGCGACGAAAACCAATCCGGGAAAGCGGAGCGGCCAGACGTGCAGAATCTGCCCGCGGTGAGCGCCCAGGCAGAGGAGAGCGCTATGCTGCAACATCTGCTTGGTGAGCTCACCGCAATGCAGCGCCGGCTCGCTCATCTGGAACGGCGAGTACGCCACATGGAGCGCATGAAATCCTAGCCTTCCGCTGGGCGAACGCTCATCGGAAGCTTAGCGCTAGCCGACAAACTTTGTCGTAACTCCGGGACACCAGCCGGACGCGCGAGCGCAGGAAGGCATGATGCTGGCCCTGCGCTGGCGTGTCAGGCTGGTGTCCCCTGGCTCTGAACGACCAGTGGGGCTGGATAGCCGATCGACCGGAGCAAGGCCGGCTGCAGGACAAATGGCTTGCGGGGAATCGTTTCCAGCCGAAATCGCGGTATGAGTTCCTGGGCGCTAATCGGTTCCGGGCGGGCGAGCCATCCGCAGGACCAGGCAAGAAGTCCCAGCAACGATTCGGGTCTGACCCCCGCCGCACGCAAGCGTTGCAGGCGGGTATCCCCATGCCGTTTGGCCAACCGGCGGCCGTCGGGGCCGACAACCAAGGGCACATGGAGAAACTGCGGCGGCGGCATGCGCAGCGCTTCGTACAGCAGTAGCTGTCTCGGCGTCGAAGGGACAAGGTCGTCGCCGCGGATCACTTCCGTGACTCCCGAGGCGGCGTCATCCACGACCACCGCCAGCTGATATGCCGGCGTTCCAGCAGACTTCCAAATCACGAAATCGCCGCCAATCTTGCGTAGGTCCAACTCAACCGGTCCCTGAAATCCGTCCACGAAGGGCGGCGAATAGTCCCCAAGACGGAACCGCCAAGCGTATGGCTGGCCTTCGAGCTGCGCCGCATCGGCGGAGCGGCGCTGGGAGCATGTCCCTGGATACACGGGTCCTTCGTGCTCCAGGTGCGGTGCACTAGCCGCCTGGGCGATATCCGTCCGGCTGCACGTACAGGGATACACGTACTCTAGGCTGCGCAGCCAGCTCAGAGCCGACGTATAGGCTTCCAGTCGCTGGCTCTGCACGATCGGCTCGCCGTCCCAGTCCAGACCGAGCCAGTGGAGGTCGGCACAGGCTTCGCCAGCGGCACCCGGTTTGACGCGTGGCGAATCAATGTCCTCAAACCGGAGCAAGATCCGCCCGCCCCGCGATCGGGCCGAAAGCCAGGCGATCAGGTAAGTCCGTGCATTGCCAATGTGCTGTGCGCCCGTCGGAGAGGGAGCGAGACGGCCAACGGGAGGAGTACCGGATTCAGCAATCATGTTGGAGCGATGGCCTCACGGCCGACGATGTTTGGCGATGAAATCCAGGATGGCATCGCCCGCGGGGTCGCCCTCCTGCGTCAGGTTGAGCAGGATGGACATGTGGTTCCGCGAATGGATTTCGAGCGCTTGCACCGGGCATCGCTGTTCCTTCAGAGCCGCACCAAATTCTCGGGCCATCTCGGGTAGCGTGGGGAGGTCGTGCTCGGCATAGAGGATCAAGAATGGGGGCATGCCTGCTTTTACGTGGACCAATGGCGAGGCCTCCCGCCGTGCCGCCAGATCGCTTCCAAAAACCGAGCTAAAGGGCGGCACAACGGTGCTTCCATTCGCCTCGTTCCCCTGCCGGGCACCGCGCGGAAGCGGGACGCCAGCATTGACGCGGACATCGTGGATCCGGAACACTCCGCTGATCGGGATAGCCCCACAGATATCTTTTCGGCTCAGCCCTTCCGCCTGGAGGTAGCGTTCATCAGTTGCCAACAGAGCCACGAGGTGGCCGCCGGCCGAGTGGCCACAAACGAAGATCTGATCCGGACGTCCACCGTATTCGGGGATATGCTTGTGAGTCCACGCAAAAGCGCGGGCCACGTCCTTGACGTGCTCCGGATGTTTGACTCCCGGCGACAGGCGGTAATTGATGGAAACCGTACCGATGCCGTGCCGTGCCCAGGACAAGGCCAGCGCGCTGTACATTCCGAATTGGTTCTTGTTGCCGTGCAGCCAAGCACCGCCGTGGACGAAAAAGAGGACGGGAAAGTCCTTCTTGCCCCGCGGCAGGTAGATGTCCAACTTGTTTTTTTCCAGGCTGCCGTCTTCCCCGGCGTACAAATCTCGGTAAGCAATGTCGTGGATAATCTGTACGCCCGGTTCCTTGAACGCTTCCGTTCGGTTCGACTCTTCCGCGGACGCCGCCGTAAACCATCCCGCGAGGCTCAAGACGGCGGCAAAACCATACACGCTCGATCGCTTTTCCTGACCCCCAAGGCAGCTCGCGCTCATGACCAATCCTTCTCGGAAGTTCGCCGCAACGATGCCCTCATGCTCCTTCTTAAGTATACGGCACGCGGAAAGGAGCAGGGGAGCCGTCTTGGAGAATCGGCCTACTTGCTTTTTCGCCGCATTACCTCCCGCAAGGCCGCACGGCGGAAGGGCTCACTCAGACCGTGGTCGGCCCGTAAGGCTGCCACCACCTCGGCCGGTTCCTTCTTCTCCTGGAATAGCCGCTCCACGATCCGCTCTGCCTCGGGCCGGTGCACCCGGGCTTCGCGCCGGGCTTGATAGCGCTTCGCGAGGGGCTCAGTATCCCACAGGCGAACCGTGCCATCGCCGGAGCCGGAAACCAACGTCTTGCCGTCAGGGCTGAAAGCCAGAGACCAGACGTAGCTCGTATGCCCCGGCAGCCGGGCCACTTCCTCACCTTCTGTCAGATCCCATAACCAGATTGCCCGATCGCGACCGGCCGTGGCCAGCCGTGTGCCATCCGGATGAAACGCTGCCGCGAACACATCGTCCGTATGTCCGCGCAGCACCGTGCAAGTGCCGCTATCGATCTCCCAAAGACGAGCCGTGCGGTCCTCGCTGCACGTGGCCAGATAGCGATCATCTTGACTGAACGTGGCCGAGCAGACGGTCGCCTCGTGGCCGCGAAACGAGCTGCATGCTTGATAGGTCTGTGCATCCATCAACACGACGGTTTTCTGATCCGCCAAGCGCCCGACGAGCCAGCGGCCATCGTGACTGTAGGCGAAGGCTGCCCCTGGCGCCGAGAACTTTGCCTCGCCGGACGAAACATCGCAAATGGTGAAGCGATAGCCACGCTCCTCGACGTACGTCGTCAAGGCGATCCTGCTTCCGTCTGGGCTCAGGGCGAGAAAGGAAATGTAGCCGCGGGGCCCTTCGATCTCCTTGCGGATGCTGGCGGTGGCAGCGTCCCAGATCCGCAGCCGGTTGTCCCCGTCGTTCCGCGTTACCAGGGAATTTCCGTCAGGGCTGAAAGCCAGGACGCGCACGACACCGGGGTGAAGTAGGGTCGCACACAGCTCACCCGTCACGGCATCCCAGACACGCACGGTGTGATCCCAGCTTCCCGATGCGATCCAGTAACCGTTGGGGCTGAAGGCTACGGGGTAGACGTAGCTCGTGTGGCCCCGCAGCACGGGCAGGCCAGCTGCCAGGTCCACCTCCCAAACGCCTAGTGTATTGTCTCCCGCCCAGTCGAGTCCTCGGTTCTGACTCACGGAAGCGAGCCGCCGGCCGTCCGGAGTGAATGCGACCTCAGTGACGGCACCCGTGTGGCCATGCAGTATCGCGACCTCCTGCCGTCCCAGCGCTCGCCACAGCCGAACCGTCCGATCAGTGCCTCCCGAGGCAACCCATAGGCCATCCGGACTGTACGCCACGGCCAGGACTTCGCCGCTGTGGTGGTCGAAAGCGGGCTCTACCTGCCGCCCCGTGCTGGCATCCCACTGGCGCACGGTGCCGTCGGCCGAAGCCGTCAGCAATCGGGTCGCATTCGAATCGAACGCCGCGGCGAGGATTTTGCGGGTGTGAGCGCGACATTCGGCGATCTTCGCCCCGGTTCCGACATTCCAGATACAGGCCACGCCATCTTCTCCCGCGGAGGCGATCCGTGTGCCGTCGGCACTAAAAGCCACAACATAAAGCTGCCCCGTATGGCCGAGGCAGGTCGCCGTTAGGTTCCCCGAACTCGTCTCATACAGCGCGAAGCCATATCGGCCTTCCTGGCACAAAGACACAGCCAGCCGGGAGCCGTCCGGACTCAGGCGCACCTTGGCCGCGGGCAACGTCACCGGCGGCACGGTCGGGACCGTCAGAGAAAGGAGAAGATTCCCCATCTCATCCCACAGACGCAGCGTATCTTTCCCAACCGATTCCACGAATCGGAGCCCGGCACTCGTTTGCTGGGCCCCCTGAGCCGACGAAACGGTGGCTCGCAAAGAGAGGCTTCGAGATGGTTCACCGTCCAGGTCCGTGAGGTTCAGGTGGGTGTTCTCGACTCGACCGACCTGGATCCCTTGGGGGTTCGGCAGCAGGATAAGCGTCTCTCCCGGTGCGGCCCGGATTACTCCCGAGCGATCGTCGAGCCGGCTATGCAAATGTTGCCATTCCCAGCCGCGAAGGCTCTCCGGCGCCTCCCAGAGCTGGCGGGCGGCGTCGGCGACGTCGTGGTTTTGCAACGCCGCCGCCGCGGCCGCCAATCGGCCACGGTAGGCTTGGCGTAGCGCTTCCAACTTCTCGATGTCCACCTGGCGTGCCTGAGCGTCCGCCCGGCTTCGTTGTGTTTCGGCATCCAGCCATTTCCAGGTCACACCCAATAGGCCGCCGAGCACGGACACCACCAGCAACGCCACCAACAATGCAAAACGTGGATTGCGGCGCACCCATTTGAGAGCTCGCTCAGTCTTCCCGACCGGTCGAGCCACAATCGGTTCGCCGAAGCGGAATCGCCGCAGATCCTCGGCCAACGCCAAGGCGGTGGCATAACGTCGTGCCGGCTCCTTTTGGAGGCATTTCAGGCAGATCGTCTCCAGGTCGCGCGGCACGCTTGGCTGCAAGCTGCGCGGAGCCACCGGCTCCCGCGTCCGCACTTGCTCGAGGGTATCGAAGGTGCCGGCGCCCTGGAAGGGCGGCCGGCCGGTGAGCATGGCATAGAGCAGGGCGCCGAGAGCGTAGATATCGGCCGCAGGGCCAATGACCGCTTTCCCATCCGCCTGTTCCGGTGCCATGTATTCGGCGGTCCCGACCAGCATACCGCTCATTGTTTTGAGATCGGATCCCTGGAGACGCTTGGCCACGCCGAAGTCGCAGATCTTGGGCTGGCCCTCACGCGTCAACAATACGTTGGAGGGTTTCAGATCGCGATGGACCAATCCATGCTCATGGGCATGGTGCACTCCGCGGGCTAACGGTTCCAGCCAGGCCGTGGCTTGCGCCGGTGCCTGTGGCCGGCCGCCCAGTCGAGTGGCCAGGCTATCGCCGTCCACGAATTCCAGCGTAAAGTACGGACGGGGTGCTCCTGTGCCGGCGTCGTGCTCGCCCAGATCGAAAAGCTGCACGATATTCGGGTGTTGCAAGCAGGCGACCGCCTCGGCTTCAGCTCGGAAGCGCAGCCGTTCCTCCCGATCGGCGAACGCTCCGCTGAGCAACATTTTCAGGGCGACCACACGACGCAGCGTGACATGGCGGGCGCGATACACGACGCCCATACCGCCGCGACCCACGCGCTCCAGGATTTCGTAGCCACCCACGTGCTGGGGCAGCGGCTCCTCGCGACCGCCAGCGCGGGTCCGGGCGGTACGCCGGAACGGGACCATCCTCGGGTCGGTCAAGCCATCGAGTGCCTGGGCTGCTGCCTCGCAGCGTGAACAGCTTTCCAGATGTTCGGCGATTTCAACCAGGAGGGGCTCAGGAAGGTCCCCCGACTGGAAGGCGGTTAGCTCGGCAGAAGTGAGGCAGGTGCTACGCGGCATGGCCAAAGTCCCACAGAAGTGAAACCCGCCCGGGCAACTGCTCAACCGCAGGTCCCATCTTCCTCTCCTTTCGTGTTCTCCTGGGTCTGTAACCTGGCTATACTGGGCTAATCATCCTAATGCTCTGAGTGTAACATGATCGGTGCAACCCTGCGAAGATTCGACCTGTGCCTGATCCACATGACACACCGCATAGCCGCACGTCGCTGACCTTGCTCGAGCGACTTCGGGCCAACGAGCCGGACGCCTGGCGTGCCCTGGTGCATTTGTATTCGCCCCTGGTCTACCACTGGTGCGCGCGCGCCGAAGTGCGCGGGGCGGATGCCGACGACGTGTCGCAGGAAGTGTTCCGGGCGGTGGCCAGCCATCTGCAGAATTTTCGCCATGATCGACCTGGCGACACGTTTCGTGGTTGGCTCCGCGTCATCACCCGGAATATGATTTTGCTCCATTTCCGCCGCCGTGGCCGTCAGCCGCAGGGCAGCGGCGGCACGGACGCCCTGCTCCAGCTCCACCAAGTGGCCGATCTCGCTCCTGACCTTCCCGAGGACGTGCAAGCCGAGATGGAGATGGATGACCTGCGCCAGCGGGCTCTCGAGCTGGTCCGCATCGAGTTTGAGGAGCGCACCTGGCAAATGTTCTGGCTGACATTTGTGGAGGAGCGCTCCCCGGTAGACATCGCCGCCGAGCTGGGCGTGACCGCGGCTGCGGTCCGTATGGCCAAATCACGGGTCTTGCGCCGCCTCAAAGATGAATTCGCTGACCTGATCGAGTGATCGCGGCTGGTCGGCAAACCCTTCCCCTTCCTTCGCACAATTTCTTCGCAGCACGCCAAAGGGTGTTACACCCCGCGCATTAAGTGGCATAGCACGACGGCGAGTCGTGCCGGATCCCCCAGACAGCTCACGGGGTTACCAGACCAAACCGTCCGGCTTGCGCGCTGCGCAGCCGCCTTTTTCCGGAGACTTGACCATGACTTCTCGGCACTGGTTTTACCGGTTCTTTTCCCGCCGTGCTCGCCAGCAAGTGAACCGGAGCAAAGGCCCCTCGCGGCGTGTCCAATTGACTCGTCGCCCGATCCTGGAGCCCTTGGAAAACCGGTTAGCACCGGCAGTGCTCATGGTTACAACGAGTGGGGATGATGTGACCCACAATGATGGGACGGTGTCGCTGCGGGAAGCCATCCTGGCCATCAACGCCGGCGGCAGCCAGGGGGACCCAGATATCATTGCACAGAATCCGGGCACGTTTGGCACCAACGACACGATCATCTTCAGCCCCAGCCTCGACCTGAAAACGATCACACTGACGAGCGGCGTGCTCACGCTCAGCCGCAGCATGACCATTAACGGCCTGGGCGCCGATCAGTTGACCGTGAGCGGCAATAACGCCTCGGGGGTCTTTGAGATTGCGGCTGGGCAGGTGACCGTTTCCGGCCTGAAAATCATCAACGGGAATGCCCACCAGGGCGCTGGTATCGACATGACAAACCCTGCCGCTGACAGTGTCGGGACGCTGATCGGCTTGGACATCGAATCAAACAAGGCAACTGGGCAGTTTGGTGGTGGCGGTGTCCATATTCAGTATGGCACCTTGAACCTCATCAATAGTACGCTCGCCAACAACTATTCTGCCAACTATGGTGCCGGGATCGAGGCGTACGACTCACGCTTAGGGCCCGCGAAAAAATAACTTCGCCGAATTGATCTATCCGTGTTAGGACGGTTTTGGGATAAGCGGAGCATGCATGATGCAACTGCTGTCGCACGTATACAACGGAAATTCGCGG
>Ga0070734_10004688_pt1 | contig 12765 bp, 12 predicted proteins | sample Coa_R1_8_FD_66444 | JGI IMG/M metagenome (GOLD analysis project Ga0070734, IMG submission 66444) | Surface soil microbial communities from Centralia Pennsylvania, which are recovering from an underground coalmine fire - Coalmine... | ecosystem: Environmental > Terrestrial > Soil > Unclassified ...
TGCCCATCTCCTTTGTATCGGCTGCGTTAGGAGCTAAGATCGACGTTCCTACGCTTGATGGTCGCGTCCAAATGACTATCCCGGCCGGCACCCAATCAGGAGCAGTATTCAGACTAAAGGACAAGGGCATTGTGCGAATGCGTGGCGGCAATCATAACAAGCGCGGTGATCAGCTCGTCAAGGTAAAAGTAGAAGTACCTAAAAAGCTGTCGATTAAGCAAAAGGAGCTTTTAAAAGAGTTTGGTGAGATCTCCCATGAGGAAACTCATCCAGAACATAAAGGCTTTTTTGAGAAAGTACGCGAGCTCTTTGGTTAACGGAAAAATACGAATATGGACTCGAAAAAAACTGAACGTGACAATCCTTCTGCACACGAACGCACGATTAAAACCACCGCAGTCGACACTGGACGGCGCATTGATATTGGCAATTTAAATCCGCCACGAAATCTAGTGCGAAGAAGGCATAAAAAATCGACGCCAGAGGCGCCCCACGATATGCCCGAGCAGCAAGTTGTTTTAACATCTAGTGCGCCGCCTGTTGTACCAGAAGCAATGAGCCCGCGACCCGAGAGGCAGATTGAAAGTCCGGCCAAACTTCCAGATAAAAGAACTCCTCTTTATGTAGAGCCGGTTGAGTTTGACGAAACCGGTGATTTTGCTGCCATGCTTGAGGAGTCCGAACAAGAAGCAAAACCGGTTGCTCTTAAGGCTGGCGATAAAGTAACGGGCAAAGTGGTGCATATTGGCAAAGAGCACATCTTTTTGTCTTTGGGACCCAAAATAGAAGCGGCCATCGCCACCGCTGAATTAACTAATGCCGACGGCAGCCTCAGCGTGCGTCTTGGCCAGAAAGTCACATCTTATGTTATTTCAACTCATGGCGGAGTGACGTTGTCCAACAATATCGCTCAATCCGGGCTCGACGGCGCTATGCTTGAAGAGGCCTACGCGAAAAAAATCCCCGTGGAAGGCAAGATATTGTCGGTTAACAAGGGCGGTTTTGATGTGCAGATCTCGGGCAAGCGAGCCTTTTGCCCGGTGGGCCAGATCGATATTAGATTCGTTGAAGATACTAACGCTTTTGTCGGTCGTGTACTGCCATTTCTTATTGAACGCATTGAGGAAGGCGGCCGCAACATTGTGGTTTCGCGGCGAGCGCTGCTGGAGCGCGAACGGCGCACTAAGGCCATGGAAACTATCAAGGGGCTAGAAGTCAATAAAAGATACGATGCCGTCATCACTCGAGTTGCCGATTTCGGCGCCTTTGCCGATATTGGCGGTTTAGAGGGCCTGATTCCGCGATCAGAAATCGCCCATGGCCATATCGATCGGGTATCTGATGTGGTGTCATCGGGCGATAGGGTGGAAGTGGTTGTTTTGAGCTTTGATATTAATGAGGCTGAGCTCAACAAATCAAAACTCTCGCTCTCTCTTAAGAAAACCAAAGAGGATCCCTACACCCAACACTGGGGCAAAATAGCAGTGGGCGCATCGCTTGAAGGCCGAGTGGTAAGGCTTGAATCCTTCGGTGCCTTTGTGGAATTGTTTCCCGGTATTGATGGCCTCATTCATATCTCCGAGCTGTCAGAAAACCGCGTGGCACATCCGAAAGAGATCTTAAGCGTTGGCGATCCCGTGACTGTTCGCGTGGTCACGATGGACGATGAAGAAAAGCGCATAGGTTTGTCATTGCGGGAGGCAGTGGCAAAAAAGAAGAGTGGCGAGACCACGACACCGGTAAAACTTGAGAGAGGCCAAAAGGCCTCGGGCATCGTATCGCGCATCGAGCGCTATGGTGTGTTTTTGGAGCTCGATAATGGCGTGGTGGCTCTATTGCCTCAATCGGAAACGGGTTTGCCCAAGCATGCAGATTTGCATCGAGCGTTCAACATCGGTCAACAGCTTGATACGTTAGTGATCGATGTCGATGGCCAAAACCGTGTGCGCGTCTCTCTCATGGCGCGTAAAGACCTTGAGGAGCGCGATAGCTACCTGCAGTTTCAAGCCAAAGAACATGAACGAAGCGCATCTTTCGCCACCTTCGCCGATCTGCTAAAAAAGAAGTAGGCCAATATCCCTTCTATTAGCTTGTCACCCCGCGGCAAAGTCCGGTCACCCCGCAGCGAAGTCCGGTCACCCCGCGGCAAAGTCCGGTCACCCCGCGGCGAAGTCCGCGGGGTCCAGGTTATTGGCAGCCCGCTGGATCCCGCGGACTCCGCCGCGGGATGACAGGCGAAGTCCGGTCACCCCGCGGCGAAGTCCGCGGGGTCCAGATATTGGCAGCCCGACTGGATCCCGCGGACTCCGCCGCGGGATGACCAGAGTTCGGAATGCTTTGAGCCGCTACCGCGTTGTACGCAAAATTGTCGGGGAACAATATGCGAACAACTTTTGCGCTCGTGTTGGCGGTCTTATTATCGTCAACACAGAGTTTTGCTGCGGATGCCGATTGGGAACAACTCCCTGACGATCTAGTCTTTCGCATTATTGAGCAGGAACCTTGCCGATTGGAGTTTTCGGTAACATCGATTGGTCGCCTCGGCCGAGTCAGCAAGTCGTTTGCTGCTCGCCTGCGGAACAACGAATTGTGGAGAAGATTATGTATTTTCGTTTATCGTTATCCAAACGACAGCAATAGCGACAAGATATCCTATGAAGGATTATTTAAGGTATCGTATAAGCAACAGAGGCCACTAGTTATCCTACTAACAATACAACGCTTGAAATTTTATTATCCTCAGATCAACTTTTCGCGCTACAGAATTAACCATACGTTTGGATTCATTCAGGAAACAGTGGACCATTTTCAAGAGATTTTGACAGCTTCCGAAAAAGCAGATTGGTTTGCTCGATGTTTTGCCAAGAACCCCAAAGTGATTTGTGCAACAATTTCGCTTTATGCTGGCGAAAATGTGATCGATAACCACGTCGCCGATATCTTCGAGCGGGCTAAAAAAGATGACGTATTATTGGTTTTGCCGGTCAATAATAATCCTATTTTTCTACCATCAAATGCTCTTGGTTATGATATTCATGAGCGGTATCCCAATATTTTATGGGTTACGGCAGCAGCCGATAGCGCACACCTTGTGTTTTTTGCAGGCTTTGGCGGTTTGGTGGACCTTGCGGCGTTAGGTAGTGAAGGATCATGTTTCTCAGTCATCAATATGGAGCACGTTTTAGGCAATTTTCGCTCAGTGCGTCGTGATTTGTCCGCTGCCCAAATACGAACTATCCTGTTAAAAACAGCAGACCAAACCAAAGAAACAAAGGCAAAACATCTAACAGGCGGCTTTTTCAATCCCGACAAAGCCCTAGACGCCATCGTCAATTTTTAACGTTTGTGACCCTAGCGATCAATGAACGAGGTTATATCGTCATGACGAGCGACAAAGTCGCGTGGGCCATCCAGGCACGTAATCGCCATTAGCTGGATGGCCACGCTACGCTCGCCATGACGATATATACGTGTTAGCTATGCGCACCAATTCCTAATGCCGCGCCAGATCTAGCAGCAAGAGGCCGTAGGTCCAGCTCACTTCCTCGCTACCGATTTTGTTCTTGGAGATGAGTTTGGTAGAATTGCCGGGAAATCCGATGCCATTTTCGTCGACCTTTTCGTTGCCAGAAAGCACGGCACTGTAATAGGCAAGGTTAAAACACTGTGTTTCCATCAGCTCACGTTTGCCGCCGAGGCCGCTCATGCTCTTTGCCGCTTGTGAAAATGGCACGTTGCATATCTTTTGGCCCAGCTCTCTTAGATTTTGCGCGTTGATAACGTCGAGCCCGAAGTTTTCACTTAGAAATCCCAATGATCCTAAGGCGTAGAACTCTTCGGCAATGTCATCCAATTTGGGCTGAAAGATCGCGCCAATGCCACAGGTTTCGCATTCTTTTCCTTCTGCTTCAATAATTTTTCTAACGATGTCTGCTCGACATTTATCGTAGTCACCAGCCTTGGCGTCGTTAGAGAAATCGTGATCCCATTCGCAGTATGCAATATTGGAGAACTTTGCGCGTGCTTCGTTTTGTCCGAGATCACCGTAACTATGTGCATAAAGCACCAACGGCTTCTTGTGATCCAACTGAATCACATAATCTTTTATTTTGGGGGCCACGGCCGGCAAAAACGCCACCTGCAGCGATGCCCCACCCATTTCTACAATGCCAGTGCCCAAGTCCTCGCCTAAAAGAATTTTCGGCAGCTTCTTAAGAAGCGAATTTACCGCCACCCATGCGAACGCACCTTCCTCTTGACCAGAAATTGGTCCCGGCTCTCGCGCGATTTTAAAACCTGAATCATTTAGGACTTCCTTAACCTTAGCGATTACACTGCCATAGCCTTGCGGGTTTCTCTGTTGTTCAAGCCTAAGGCCTGCAGTCCCTGCGAAATAAAGCGGCGTGGTGCTGATATCTTTCCCAACGATGTCCTTGGCAAAGTCAATTAATGGTTTTAAGTAGGCCAGTATTTGATCGACGTTGTTAGATAGGGTTGCGATGCCGGGACTTACTTTCTTCGTTCTGCCTGGTTTAAGACTAATGGCTGGGAGCTCACCCGAAGCTTTAGCCATCTCCCAATCGTAGACATATACCCGCGTCCCTGAACTGCCCGCATCGAACACCACCGCTTTACCAGATGTTTGTATTGGCGCACTTTCGTGTAGACTTTTTAAGCCATGGTCCAACGAATCAGCGATAAGCTGAAGCGGCATGAACAAAAAGGTGAATAAAAACAGGATATTACTTAAATTAATCTTCATTCGCATATAAATTACCACGGTGTTGCAAAGACTCGGATAGCCAGTAAGGCTATTAATGATGACATCATACGGCAAGCTTTTTGAGCAAAACCATGACTACCAAGACTCGTTGCCCGTGGGCCGATAGTTCCAAACCGCATTACGTGGCGTATCACGATGAAGAGTGGGGTGTTCCCGTTCATGATGATAGGCTGCTATTTGAGATGCTTATTCTCGAAGGAGCTCAAGCAGGGCTTAGCTGGGAGACTATTTTAAAGCGTCGCCAGGGCTATAAACAGGCGTTTAACAATTTTGATGCTAAAAAAGTGGCCAAGATGACCGATGCCCAGCTCGAGGCCTTATTGCAAAACGAAGCTATCATCCGCAATCGCCTCAAGGTTTTTTCCGTTCGCAAAAACGCGCTCGCCTTTTTGGCCATTCAAAAGGAGTTTGGTACTTTTGATGCGTATCTATGGCGATTCGTCAATGGCAAAACCATAGTTAATCGACCACAAACCACAAAGAATATACCCGATAGCACAAAAGAGTCGGATGCATTGTCAAAAGACCTAAAGAAGCGCGGCATGAGCTTTGTCGGCTCCACCATCATGTATGCCTTCATGCAAGCAGTCGGTATGGTGAATGACCACGTTAAAGCCTGCTTTAAATGTCCTCGCCATTAAAAACGGCATGTCACCCCCTGGCGCCTCTTCGCTGGATCCCGCGGACTCCGCCGCGGGATGACAAGAAGGGAAATTTAACCTTGCGAACCAAACGTGTGGCTGTTACATAGCGTCAAACCAATTCGATTTTAATGGCAGGATAGCAACTATGTTGGGTATTTCCAGAAAGATTTTGGGACTTTCGATCGTCGTGGCCATGTGCGCGGCATCTGGGTGCAATGATAAAGGCAAGAATGAGGGTGGGGAGTTGGAAACGCCCACCAACATACCAGCCGATCTGGGATTGCCATTCTCAGATCAAGAAAAGGCCGAGCTTTCCGCATTTGGCGCAACCAAGTTGGCCGACCTGCCAAAGGCTCAACAACAACAGGTGGCCAAAATCATTTTCGATCACTTGAGTACCTTGAAGATCTTAAACCTCAAAAAAGAACTGTGCTCTTTGAAGGTCATATTCGCTACACTCGATGAAAAGGATATATGTGAGCAGAGTAAAAACGACTGCATAAACAAACTGAAGGGCAAGACCGAACAAAGCGAACTCGCACTATTTAAAGCTGATCGGGCTAAGCTAGAAACGAGTTTCCAAAGCATTATCGCTAGCAAACAATATCCCGCGAACGATATTGCTTTAGCCTTTGACGCTGCCGGTGATCTCTCACCGCTGGCGCGTAAGTGGAATTGCGCTTCCACTAAACAGGAAATCGAAAAAGCATCAGAGCTGCTTGCGACTAAATTCGCCGGAAAGGAACACGTGCTACCGCTCTATCTTGAGCTGGCCGAAGTCTTTAAGCCGCAGCAAAACAATTAACCAATTCATCGTCGTGGCGAGCCCACGTAGTGGGCGTGGCCCTCCAGAATATCGGCGCAACTTGGCTGGATGTGCGCGGTACGCTCGCCATGGCGATGAATTTCCCACATTTCTGCTCGACAAATGAGAGTCACTAAGCTATCCGACCATCGAGAACATGGATCTTTTGACGGGAGGATCTTCATGGACGTTGCTCGCCACCCGCTCGCTATTCCTCACTTTAATCGTCTCGATATGCATGGCAAATTCGACTCACTCATCGATAGCTACCATAAAAACGGCATTGTCTACCTTGAGAACTTTATTGACACCGCTGACCGCGAGCGGATTTCGCACGAAATTGGTCTAGCGCAGCACCATGCCGAAGAGGATCTCGAGAAGCACTGGAACAACAAGAAGCTCTGCTTCTTTTCGCGCGATGCCGCGAAAGCCGTTCACAATAACGAATATGCTTCCGACCCATATTTTCTTAGTTCCGGCGACAAGGCTCATATATTCTATGAAGCCACCGACGATGCCTATTCGGTAAACAGAATCGGGCACGGGCTCCATTTGCGTCCAGAGTATCCAACCATCAGTAAACTAGTGTACGACCGTGATGACTTAAAGGAGTTGCTTAGGGCATTTGGTCATAAGAGCCCCATTTGTCAGCTTAGCGTCTTTATTCCAAAGCATCCCTTTGAAATTGGCAGCGACGTGCGCCCGCATCAGGAATCCACTTTTGCCCATACCGAACCGCCAACCGCGATCGTGCTGTGGATAGCGCTTGAGGACGCCCACCTCGATAACGCCTGCATGTGGGGCATATTGGGGAGTAATAACTGGCCCCTCAAATACATCTCTCGCGTGGATCACGTTCACCGATGTCGTCGCTTTGAAAAGATCAACGACGTTGATATTCCTGACTTCGATGCACGAAATGAATTGTTTACACCCCTACCCGTTGCCAGGGGGGATGCCTTAATGTTTCATGGCAATTTCGTCCACTGCAGCCCCATTAATTGTTCCGATCGCGCACGGCCTGCGATTTCGTTTCAGTTTCTAGACACCGCTTGCGCTCGCTATTCGGACACTAATTGGCTGCAGCCGCCCAACACAAGATATCTTTATAGCTCGGCACATTAGGACCGCCCGCCATGAATAAGATGTACGACAAAGCGCAGTTCTTCCTCGCCTATTTTGCGAGAGCGACGGAGAAGGAGCTTGTGGTTCGCTCTCTAACCGACCGTTTCATGGGGTTTAAGGATTCTGTCAGCATCCTCGATCTTGGCTGTCACGACGGGTCACTATTGGAGCGCATCTTAAACACGTATCAGAGCCGCCTGCCGGCTCGCGTTGATATCGTGGGCGTCGATCCTAGTGAAACTGCCCTAGGAGCATTTCGGCAAAAGATGGCAAATAACGGGCATCAGGTGGACACGTTTATTGGCTGCGCTGAAGAGTACTTCAAAGACAGCGCTCGGCATCATGACTGGATCCTGGCCTCCCAATGCCTATATTGGTCGGCCGACTTATCGGCTGTCCTCAAGGATATTCACGAGCGAGGAGATGCCAGTCTTGTTGTCCTGCGTGGCAAGAAGGGCATTTTTGAAATTCAATCGCGATTTCGCTCTTTGATCGGCGATCAAGAAGAACGACTCTATTCGTCATCTGACATTGAGGACGCCTTATACTCGCTAAACATCCCTTTTGCCAAGGAAGACCATGCAACCGAAATTCATGTGCCCAAGAGTTTCGGACAGGAATCTAAGTGGATCAATGCATTTTTTCTTGAAGTCTCCGACGATGCACTATCGGACGAAAACCACTCCGAGATTGCCCATTTCATTGCCGGGCTTGGCTCTCCCATGAGACATGACATAACCTTGTTCTGGTTGAAGGGGGCGAATACGCCATGCTAACTAACCACAACAAAGATCTCTGCCGAAACTTCATCGATCTTGCCTTTACGCAGAAGAAGCCTACACAGGCCGCAAAGCTCTATCTCAGTGCCTCATACATCCAGCACAACCCGCACGCTCAAGACGGAAGAGATGCCTTCAGCACACGCTTTGAGCGCTACTTTCAAGAGCATCCTGATACTGAAGTGTTGGTCAAACGCATCGTCGCTGAAGGTAATCTCGTCATGATGCATATTCATGCCAAGAGCGGCCCCGACGATCGCGGCGAAGCGGTGGTTGAAATTTTTCGAGTTGAAAACGGCAAAATCGCTGAACACTGGGACGTGGTTCAGAGTGTACCAGCACAATCGGCCAACCAAAACAGCATGTTTTGATATCGCTTATGCCGCGCATCACTGTCATCCCGCGGCGGAGTCCGCGGGATCCAGTGAAGCGCCACGACCTGGACCCCGCGGACTTCGCCGCGGGGTGACCTACCTAGTCGGCCGCGGGGTGACCTACCTAGTCGGCCGCGGGGTGACGTATCTAGTCGGCCGCGGGGTGACGTATCTAGTCGGCCGCGGGGTGACGTATCTAGTCGGCCGCGGGGTGACGTATCTAGTCGGCCGCGGGGTGACGGTGATTTTTTGAAGCAGGTACTATGAGACACATCCTTTGCATTATTCTTTTACTGACGAAATTGAGCTCTTGCGCCAAGGAGAGCCCAACATTTATCGAGCAGCAAGCTGACAATAGCGTTAGGGTAATTCATTCGCCGCAACGAAAGCCAAGAGAAGCAAGCCCGCTGCCGTTTGGGTCATCGATTTTCCAATGTCTCCCCAATATGCCCGAGCCTCTTACCGTAGATCCCGCCGAGACGTTTGAAAGGTACACCCATCTTGGCGATGGATTCGATCACGCTCGCAAAGTCTTCATGCAGGAGGCAACTCCGTTAGCAGATGCCCTCACCTTCGATCGCTGGGGCGATGGTGAGTTTGAATCGGAGCTTATAACAAACTCGCTTACATCCCGCCCTTCCTTTAATATCCTCGCCGTCAATCGGTTCAATGCCTACGAAGGCCGCGGGCTCTATGTGGCTGAAAGCCCCATATCATCCGTCGCCTACATGCTTCGGCATTACGACAAGCATGCAACGACTCACAATTGGAACTTACCGATGCTGATAACGGTGAAAGTGCCGCGGGGAACTCTTGCCATCAGCTATGCCCAAAGAGAGGACTTGCTCAAAAAGAGTCTCGATCCCACCTATAGCTCTTTCATTCAAAGCGATCTCACTGCTCAGCGAAAATACCTACCAGCACCGATTCTCATTCACTATAAGTCCATCCCAGGACGCGTACCGGTAACCATCGATCCTTATCTGGTCGGGCCCAATAACAATATTGAGACTCCCATTGGCCTTGACTGGCGTGTGATCAAGAGCGCCCACAATCTAGAAGTCAAAGAATTTGACGGGCAGGAGGCATCAACCAAGAAGCTGCTGGAATACGATCGCGTGTTTCGGCAATTTGTTTACAAGCTCAAAGTGCCTAACGCCAAAAAGGTCTACGACTACTACCAAGCTCGTGTAACTCCCATACTGTCGAAAAGAGTCTTCACTCCAGCGCATCCAGAAAGCATACCAACACCGCTTACCGCTTTGTATCCCGCCAAGGACTGGGGCGGAATATCAGAACTAAAACACTGTGTCGGAGCAAGAATTCCCAATGCCAAAGACGATGCCTTGCATTATTACTGGCGCTTCGACGGCAGTTGCGGCGGCTATGCCGATCAAGACGCAACTATGCTCATAGTCGATCCCAAATCAAGGCGAGACGAGCCCGGCTATCGCCCACATGAAGACCCCGATAACGCTCCATGCCTGAAAAACTTCCCCAGCATGTCCACCTGGATCTGGCTCGACGAATCAAGCAGCTTCGCCTGGGTCGATGCCATCCCCATCGACGGACATAGCAATGCTCACGCCCACCAACATGATCGAGGCAGCTACATCATTATCGGCATGGCCGCGCCTCGGTCGCCGTGACGACAAACTGATCTATTATTCTTTATCCTTCGATATCCTTATTAAAGGAAATTCCTTCCTAAGAAGCGCAAAATCAGCATCGCTCAAAGGTTGTGACGGTAGTTTCCCGCTCGTCACCGTGAGTGCCTTCAACTTGGTGAGCTTACTGATCGATTCCTTTATAGTAGCGACATTCCTTGAGCTTGGCATTTGCAACCGAAGTTGTTCGAGATTTTGCAGCCTTGCTAGTAATCCATAGGCAGCGTCATCAAGCTCTAATTCTGTTAAACTAAGACGCTTTAGATCTAGTGATGAAATAGATGTTAAGAGTCCATTAACCTCCTGTGGGCTCGGGGTGATGGGCTGTAGGCTACCCTCGATGGTTAACGACTGCAGTCTCGTCTTAAACGTATCTTTCGCATTTGTGAACAATTTCGTAAGGCTATGCCATTCTGCATAATAGACGCTTAACTCAGTCAGGCTTTTGAATTGTAAAAAGTTCTTGGTAAGCGCAGAAAAGACCTCGTCATTTGAATGCTTAAATTCAACCAACTTCAATTGTGAAAATCCGCGGTCAGCTCGCTCCAATAGATCCACTAACGGTCCTTGTTCCCAAAAATTGCATATCAAGAACAATTTCGACAGTTTGCGAAACCGAGCAAGCGTGTCCAAACCGTTGTCCGAAATGCCAGTCATCTGGTTGTTCGGCATGGAGCTAAATCGAATGGTTTCAATTTCGGGGCTATTGCTAAAAACAAGCGAAATAGCCTCATCCTCCCATGGCAGGCTAATCACTTTTAGGTTCTTGATGCGAGAAACATTGCGCCAAATATCTGGATCATCGAAAGCGTCTAATAGGCCTGCGGTAAAGGCGACCAACTTCGGTAGCTGGTAAACCAAAGCGAAGAGATGATTGAGATCGCCCTTATTTTTGGTATCAAGACGATTCCCAATTCTTATGGCCTCAATAATATCTTTATAATCTATGAGAAACGGAATTAATTCGTTGGGCTCCATAGAGGGGGAATTATTTCGGCTCTTTTGAGCAATTATTTCGCCATCACGACCAAAGAGAGTGATGTCATTTAGATCAGAAACGAGACTGACCCTCGCTTTTCCAAGCGCCTCGTCCCCCGAGCTGGAACCTTTTCCCTGGATCTTGCCAGCCTTACACCCCAAGAAAGAAATAGCTAAGAACGTAGCAATAAGAGTGGCTGCCGTACATGGTATTAATCTTTCCATAGAGTCCTTTCTCCCTTCCTCCCTTCTTTACCTTGTTGCCTTCCTATGGCCAAGGCTTCATATTGACTACGATGTCTCCTAATTTAGAGTGTCACTCTTTAGTGAATCAATTTTGGAGTTATTATGTATTTAGTTGTCTTGATATTGCTGGCTAATTTAATTCATCAAAGCGCTTTATCAACGAACAGAACACATACTAACACACTTGTAGAAGAATATTTTGATACATATCGTCGTGAAGGATATAGTTTTCATGCTAAGGACTTTGATAAGTCAATGCGCGAGAATGCTCCTGCTTCAAACGAAGACAGTGACGATGAGACGATACTTTACCGAACTAGCGATGTAAGTGACGTTAGCAGTGATGATGACAGCGAATATATTGAAAGCGATGACAACTCCCAATCGCAAGGCGATTTAGATGCCGACCGTATTAAGCCTAGAAAGAAGACCTCGCAAAATAGGAGAGACCGAATCCTTAAATGCGGATGGAAACATAAGGATGGTAGAATTTGCCAGACATATTTTACCGGCACGGGAGCAATAAGTAATCGTAACAGGCATATAAATGCCCAGCACACCCGGGAGACGACATATCCCTGCGCCAATTGCCCTAAGGTTTTTTATGATCCGGGAAGGCTCAACGATCATCAGCATTTCCAACATGATAAACCAAGGCCTCATATCTGCTCTTTTTGTAATAGACGCTTTCTAAGACCATATCGTTTGGACGATCATATAAAGACCAGCCACAGCAACCAAAGTAATTCAACGGATTAAGCCCCGCGCGGCGCGGCCGGAGCATGTATTCCACGACGCCCAGTTGCCTGGGCGACGAGCTTTTTACTGCGGTAATGAATAGTGGGGAAGGTATGAGTAATTCTTCGCATACTCAAGCATTTGTTCGGTGAAGTCGTTTGGATAGATTACACGCACGTCGATGATTTGCCCATCATCGCCCATTACGGGAGTAAGGACGGGATTGATGAAACCGGCATAGGGAGCCAAATCAAGCGTCGCCCAACGGCGTTTGGCTTGCATGTGGAAGATGGGGTCGGGTTCTACACCGTAATTTTCCACCAGCGCCATGCCAGCAGCAAAATCGCCTTGTGACTTAATGCGCTGAATTTCCGTTAAGAGTTGGCCAAAGAGTTGACGCAGTTTCTCATAGTCATTGACGACGAAATAGGTCTTGACGCCATCGTCGGCATCAACATCATGCTGTTCAATGACATTCCATTTCTTTCCCTTCTCATAAACCCAGGCTGCGATCAGCTGGCGGTTTCTCATATGAGACTCCTCGATATTCTTGCCCAGATCAACACGAACAAGCTGCTTTAAGAGGCCATTGGTAATGTATTGCGTGTAGCTGGCGAAAATAATCG
>Ga0070734_10004690_pt1 | contig 12765 bp, 11 predicted proteins | sample Coa_R1_8_FD_66444 | JGI IMG/M metagenome (GOLD analysis project Ga0070734, IMG submission 66444) | Surface soil microbial communities from Centralia Pennsylvania, which are recovering from an underground coalmine fire - Coalmine... | ecosystem: Environmental > Terrestrial > Soil > Unclassified ...
CCGACGGGTCCGGGCTGACCACGAGGGATTACCGGCAGCTGCGGCAGGCGGGAGTGGACCTGGTGACGTTGGGCGACCATGTCTATCGCCGAAAAGAAATCATCCCGACGCTGGAAACCGACGAGCACATTTGCCGGCCGGCGAATTTACCGCCGGGAGCACCGGGCCGCGATTTCGCCCTGACCACGACGCGGGATGGCAAGGTCGTGGCCGCATTTTCGCTGCTCGGGCGGACCTACATGCGGCCGGCGGATTGCCCCTACCGGGCCGCGGATCGCGTCCTCGGTGAGCTGAACGGCCGGGTTTGCTGCGTGATTGTGGATATTCACGCGGAAGCTACAGCGGACAAATACCTGATGGCCCACCATCTGCGTGGCAGGGTGGCGGCGGTGCTCGGCACCCACACCCACGTGCCCACCGCCGATGAACAGGTTCTCCCCGGCGGCACGGCGTTCATCAGCGATGTCGGCATGACCGGGCCGTACGAGAGCATTCTCGGTCGTCGGATTGACCGCGTGCTCTCGACCGCCTTCACGTTTGTGCCAAGTGCATTCGATGTAGCCACGGGCGACCCACGCATGGCCGGGGCGGTCGTGGAAATCGACGCCGACACCGGGCGGGCCACAGGAATCCGTCGGCTGATGCTCGATGAAGCGGGGCTCGCGGCCCTGGAAGGGGGGGCTCATCCAGCGAACCCCTCGGCTGGCCTGCGCGAATTGGCGGATCTGCCAGAAAATGCTTGACAGCGCCGCCCCGGCGGATTATCACAGGATTAAAGAATTCTTAGTGCCTCTCCACAGGTTTTGATGAACTGATCGCGTCGCCTGATTCGACGGTGTATGGATCGCAGGTTTGCGTTTCCTCATAGCTGTTCTCCGTCATCGCCCGGGGAGGGAGTCGTATGCCGAGGTATCACAAGCGGGGACTCGGATGGTCCGTTCAGGCATTCACCCTGATCGAGCTACTTGTCGTCATTGCCATCATCGCGGTACTCATCGGATTGCTCTTGCCGGCAGTGCAGAAGGTGCGCGAGGCCGCCTATCGGATGAAATGCACGAACAACTTGAAACAACTGGGCCTCGCTTGCCATAACTACCACGATGTGAATGCGCAATTCCCCAAGGGGAATCAAGGAACCTGGGGCAACGACCACGGCAGCTGGATGTTTGCCGTCTTACCCTATATGGAGGCGGGGAACCTTTACAACGATGTGATTTCTCTTCCCGGCCCCGGTGGTAGAAAGTATGGCGACCCGGTCACAGTCTCGCCCTACTGGGATATGTCGTTGGCGGTTGCTGCCAAACTGTTGCCACAAAAGCTCGGGTTCACGCGCTGCCCCAGCGACAATTTCGATGTCGACAATCCCCACTACTCCAACTACTTCGGCTCTCAGGGGCCGCAATGCAACGATGGTTCTTGCAGTCCTCGGGCCGACCCATTCCAACTAAATTGCAATGGGAAGGTCGGCGCCGGGCCGGCGCCCGATTTCCTGCCGCTGGCTCTGGTGCCTCCGACGTTTGTCGGCTATGGCCCAAGCCCTAGTTGGGGAAGCACCACAGAGACAGGCAAATGTCGGGGCATGTTCTGCCGCGGGCCGGATGTGTCGAACGCGGCCGGCGGTCCCAAAATCCGCATTGCCGACGTGGATGATGGCCTTTCTAACACCATCCTGTTGGGCGAGTCCTTGGTTGGGCAGAATGAGTTCCAGCGCTGGGGCAATGACTGGGGATGGGCCGGCTACAACTCGGTGTCCCAGGGCCAGACCATCCAGCCGATCAACTGGCCGATTGACACCAATGTGTACGGCGACACGTCGTGGTCGGACTGCAATACCAACTGCACGAAACATGGCGTCGATCCGGCCCACTGTATCTGGAACTGGCATGTAACGTGGGGGTTCAAATCGAATCATGCCGGCGGAGCCAATTTCTGCTTCGGTGACGGCTCTGTCCATTTCATCCAGCAGAATATCGACATGCAGACGTACCAATACTTGGGTTGCCGGAATGATTCTCAACCGGTCGCCCTCCCGTAACAAAGGACTGGACCCCATGCACAGGCTTGGCTGGACGATGCTGTTCGCCGCCAGCGCGTTAGCGGCGGCTGGCTGCGACAGCAAGGGCCGGATGACGAAGGTCCAAGGAGTCCTCACGCTTGACGGCAAGCCGGTGGAGGGCGCTCAGGTGAGTTTTGTTCCCCCGCAAGGGGCCCCCGGCCGATATGCGATCGCCACGACGGGTTCCGATGGCTCCTTTCAGCTCACGACCATAACGCCCAACGATGGAGCCCTTCCCGGAGACTACGCCGTGGTCGTTGTGTATGAGGAAGGGTTTGAAGTGCCTCCGGCGACGAACATGAAGGATGCCAAGGCCGGCTTTCTCAAGGCCCGGCAGAAACCGAAAAAAGCTCCGAAGTACATCATCCCGCCGCAATACAGCGATGCGGCCAAGACCCCGTTGCGACAGAAGGTGCCTCCAGAGGGGCCTGTGAAATTGGAAGTCCATAGCGCAGGCAAGTAAACACCGCCACGACAAGCCCGAAGCGATCGCGAGGAAAAGCCAACTTCCTCGCTGCCGCTTCGGGCTTGTGGTCCCATCACCACGAGCCCTGCATGCACAGGCTGCGGCCACTCCTGGGACGCTCAATCGCTGTGGTCACGCTGCTTGGTTTGCTAGGCTTGGGCGGTGCGTTCTGGTACCGTTCTCTGCGGCCGGAAAATCTCCTCCGCCAAGGCCAGCAGGCGTTGGCTCGAGGCGACCTGGACCAGGCCGAGCGATTGGCGCGGCGGCTCGAAGCAGCCGGCCACAGCGACCATGCGCATTTGTTGCGCTGTGAGCTTTTCTTTCATCTCCGCGACTACACGCAGGCTGTGAATGAGTTCAACCACATGCGGGACCAGGGCGAGTTGCTTGTGGAGGCCTCCGCTCTGTGCGGCCGATGGTTCTTGCTCGAGCTGCACCGGCCCATCGAAGCGGAGCGGTTTCTGTTGTTTGTCGTATCCAAGCGGCCCGATCATGTGGATGCCCATCGCGGCTTGGCTACCCTTTACTACGACCAACGCGCCTGGGTGCCGGCGGTGCTCCATCTCATCCAATGGGCCGATCTCGAGCCGCGCGATGGCCGGGCCCACCGCTTCATGGGACTGATCTACAAGGATTTGGATCAGCCGACCCCGGCCATCGCTGCCTACGAGGAAGCCTTGCGTCGAGAACTGGCCCCGCCGGTGGTCGAGGAAGTCAAAGAGGAATTGGCCGAGTGCTTGGTGGCCCAATCGCAATACGAACGTGCCCTGGCCCTGTTGCCAGACGCTGCGGAGACGGCCAAACTGGCTTCGCTCCGGGCCGAGTGCCTGTGGGGGCTTGGGCGCGGCTCGGAGGCGGAAGCGGTGTTGGACCGCGCCTTGGCCGGGCAGCCGCGCGCTCCGGAACTGCTCCGCTTGCGAGCCAAGATCGCCTTGCACACGAACCGGCCGGAAGCGGCAATTCCTCTCCTCGAACGCGCCCTGGAAATCGACCGCCAAGACTATGCGGGCCGTCACTTGCTGGCCCAGGCTTACCAGGCCGTCGGCCGTTCCGCCGACGCAGCGGAGCAACGCCGGTTGGGCGAGCAAACCAAAGAAGCCCTCCTGCAAATGACGGAGCTAGTCAAGCAGGCTTCCGAAAAGCCGTGGGAAGCCTCCGTGCGTCAGCGCTTGGCCCAGACGTGTCAAAAACTGGATAAGCCCGATCTCGCGGCCATGTGGCTCAAGGCTGCGGCGAGCTGTCCGGCCGGGCAACCGGACAAGGAATTAGGAAGTGGAGGACAAACGCAGATAGGGCAAGTCCCATGAAGCGGGCTCCGAGAACTGCACGCAACCCACTCTTCGCCATCCTACTGGGCATTGGGGTACTGGTGTTTGGGTCGTTGCTTGCTGTGGTTACGTGGTTTTGGCAAACTTGGTCTTCCGATTTGGTACGCCATGCTCGGGACGCTCCTGCCGGCGACCCGCGCAATACCTTTCCAACACCCTATCGCAATGTTCGGCCCGAGGTCCGCTACGTTGGAGACAAGACGTGTGCCCTGTGCCACGCCGGCTTGGCCGAGAGTTTTCATCGACACCCGATGGGTCGTTCGCTGGCCCCGATTTCGGATGCCGGATCGGTGGAACGCTACGATCAAGCCGCTCGCAATCCTTTCGAAAAGGATGGTTTCCAGTTCCTGATCGAACGCCAAGAGGGCCATGTGTTCCACCGGGAGTTTTGCCAAAACTCCCAGGGGCTACCCGTCCCGCTCCAGTCGGTCGAGGTCCACTACGCCATTGGCTCCGGAGCGCGCGGCCGATCGTACCTGATCAACCGAGACGGCTACGTCTTCCAGTCGCTACTCAGTTGGTACACGCAGCCGGGAGCGTGGGATTTAACGCCCGGTTTCCAGGTCCCGGAACAGTTTGAGCGGCCCGCCGAGCCATCTTGTTTGTTTTGCCACGCCAATCAGGTCGAACCGATTACCAATACGATCAACCGCTATCGTCAGCCTCTGTTTCGAGGTTACGCCATTGGCTGCGAACGTTGCCACGGTCCCGGAGAACTGCACGTCCAGGCCCAACAAGCGGGGAACGCGGCGGCGAATACCATTGTCAACCCTGGCCGGCTGTCGCCGGCTCTGCGCGATGCCGTTTGCCAGCAGTGCCATCTTCAGGGGGAAAGCCGCATCCTGCGCCGGGGGCGGCAGCAATTCGACTATCGACCGGGCCTGCCACTAAACCTGTTTTGGTCGGTGTTCGTGCGGTCGAGCGATCTGGCGGACAGCGAAAGCGCCGGAAGTCACACCGAGCAAGTCTATGTCAGCCGCTGTTTTCAACAGAGCCAGGGCCGGCTCGGCTGCATTTCTTGCCATGACCCGCATGTCCTGCCGGAATCCGATCACCGAGCAGAACATTATCGTCGTCGCTGCCTGACCTGCCATGAAAAGCAAGGTTGCACACAAGTCGTGTCACTGCGGTCGGCGACGGTTCCTGCGGATAACTGCGTTCAATGCCACATGGCCCGCACCGGATCGCGGATCGTCCATCGGGCCGTGACGGATCACCGTATCCGTCGCAAACCGGACGCGGACGGTCGGCCGCAGGATAGTCCACGAAGGCTATTTCCGGGCGAAATTCCTCTGGTGCTTTTTCCTGGCGACAAACGCGGTCCCGAAGACGACGGCATCGCCCATGATTTGGGCTTGGCCCTGGCAGAGTTAGCTAAAACGTATCCACCGCTTTCTGCCCATGTCAACCCGATTGCCCTGCCTCGGCTGGAGGCCGCGGTTCGGACGGCGCCCGATGATGTGCCAGCGTGGGAAGCCTACGGTTTGGTCCTCTGGCAAATGGATCGGAAGTCCGACGCCCTCGGTGCCTTCGAGGCCGCGCTGGCTTTATCCCCTGAGCGGGAAATTACGTTAACCTATTTGGGAGTGCTCACGGCAGCACTGGCCCGGCGTGAGGAAGCCATCGCTTACTGGCAGCGTGCCATCGCCGTAAATCCGTGGTGCTCTGCATACCATTTCCGGTTGGCGGGGTTGCTGGCCGCGCGGCCGAATTGGCCGCAAGCTTTGGCGGAGAGTGAAGCGGCCAGCGCGCTGAATCCCGCGGCCCCGGAAATGCGCCGGCTCCTGATTACATGCCTGCTTCGAACCGGCCAAGAGGTCCGGGCCCGCAGAGAGTTGGACATGCTCCTGAGTATCCGGCCCCGCGAGCGGGAGCAACTGCGGGAATGGTTCAGCGGACAGATCCGCCGTTAATCCCGATCGGACCTTCGGCGGACGGGTTCAGTCCGAGGCACGACTTGGGTCGATCAGCCGTAGTGCTTCGGCTGCCTGCGTGCGGACATCCTGTTCGCCATCCTTGAGGGCCATGTTCAGTGCTGGGATAGCCTCCTTGGCATCCGGCCCAATCGCCCCCAGCGACGCGGCAGCGACACGGCGGAAATTGGGGTCCGTATCGCTCAGCAAGCGAATCAGCGTCGGGACTGCCTCTTTCGCCTCCGGCCCAATCTCGCCCACCAGCTGGGCGACCGTCCCCTGTGCCGCGTGGCTACCGTCATGGAGCACTCCCAGAAGGACAGGGAGGACTGCCCTGGCCTGACGATCGAGCCGCCAAAGACTTCGCGCCGCTTCCAGGCGAACCGGAAGTTCGCTGTCCGTTAACAACTTGGTGAGTGCCGGGATCGCTGGCTTGGCCGCCGGACCCATTCCAGAGAGAACGGTCGCGGCCCCGGCACGCAGCTTGGGGTTTTCATTGCTGAGGGCTTCGGTCAAGGCAGGGACCGTGGCCGGTCCGATCCACCCCAGCGCCTGCATCGCGGTTTGGGAAGGAATGGTGGGCGGGGCATCGTGATCGGCCAGGCTCTCGATGAGCGCAGGAATGACGTCCGCTGTCTGGGGACCGATCCGGCCAAGCGAAGCGATGGCCCAGAAGCGCGTGAAATTGTCCCTGTCCGATCGCTTCGCCTTGATGAGGGCCGGCACGGCTTCGCGGGCCTCCGGACCGATGAGCCCCACCGCGCCAGCCACCTCTCTCCGAACGCGCGCATCGGAGTCTGCCAGCGCCGCCACGAGGGCGGGCACGGCCGGGGCCGCAGACGGGCCGATCTCGCCGAGGGAAACCGCGGCATTCTTGCGGACGATGTAATCCTTGTCCTTGAGCGCATTCACCAACGTCGGGATCACATCCGGACTTGCGGCGCTGAGCCGTCCCAGGACGTGTACGGCATGTTCGCGGTCGGCATCGGTGTGGCTCGCGGCTTCATGGAGCCAATAGCTGACCGGCCTGCCCTCTGAAAAGCCCTCGTTCCGGATCGCTCCAATCAGTACGGAACGGAAACCCGGGACCACCAGCACAATCGCCAAGCCAAGAACGAACACGCCCGCGACGCCGATGAGCAGCCGCTTCGCCATGATTGCCTCCCCGCGCGAACCAAGCGCTTTGGCAGCCAATCTATCCTGTGTCCGTTCTGCGTACAATGGCGTAGTGACGAGGATGAGCTTTTCGCCTTGCAGGAGAGATTCCCATGGCTGAAATTGATTCCGCGAGTTGCCCGATGCCCCCGCTGGGGCAAAGCGCGCCGCTGGTGCCGCCGCTCTATCTTTCCTCGGTCTACACGCTTCCTGACCTGGACGCGCTGGACCGGATCATGAACGCAGAGCAGCCAGGTTTCATTTATGCCCGCGATGCCCATCCCAACGCCCGCTACCTGGCCGACCAATTGGCGGCAATGGAGTCCGCAGCCTGGGCGGTAGTGTGTGGTTCCGGCATGGCGGCGATCACGGCATCCTTGCTGGCTCTCGTCCAGCAGGGGGACCGGATTGTAGCCAGCAACAGTCTCTATGGCCGAACGGCACAATTGCTCAATCAGGAGCTGAGCCGGTTCGGAGTGAAGACGACCATTGTGGACAGCCGCGATCTCAAGCAAGTCGCGGCCACCCTTGAAACCCCCGCCAAGGTGCTGTTTGTCGAGACGATGTCGAACCCGCTCTTGGCCGTCGCTGATCTTCCGGCATTGGCCGAGCTGGCCCATGCACACGGGTGCCGGTTCGTGGTGGACAACACGTTCGCAACTCCCGTCCTCACGCGGCCCTTGGAGCTCGGGGCAGACTTCGTCGTCGAAAGCCTGACCAAGATGATCGGCGGCCACAGCGATGTGACGCTGGGCTTGCTCTGCGGCAAAGGCGATGTGCTGCCACAGTTGAACCAAACGGTAAGCATCTGGGGACTCGCATCCAACCCGTTTGACTGTTGGCTGGCCAGCCGTGGTGTGGCCACTCTCCCACTTCGCATGCGGACCGCGTCTGCCAATGCCGCTCTCTTGGCTGATTGGCTGGCCGAGCAGCCCGCGGTTAGCCGGGTCCTCTATCCCGGACGGCCGGACCACCCCGATCACGAAGTCGCTTGCCGGCTGCTCAAGAGAGGTTTTGGCAACATGGTTGCCTTTGAGCTGCGCGGTGGCCGCGATGCCGTCAATCGGCTGATGCGCCAGGCCACCGGTATTCCGTTCAGTCCGTCCCTGGGCAACACCACGACGACGTGCAGCCATCCTGGCACGACTTCGCACCGCTATGTCAGTCCAGCGGAAAAACGCCGACAAGGGATCAGCGATGGTCTGATTCGTCTCTCAGTCGGGATTGAGGATCCCAATCAGATTCAGAGCGCGTTCGCCAAGGGCTTGGCGTAACAGCAACCGATTCGCCGCGCAACTCAAGGGAACTGCCCGGCATACTTTCGGACTCGTTGGCCATGTGCCGCAAGGCGATCGTACTCCGCTGCCGGCAGAGGCTCCGGTGTTTGCAGGACGGTGAGGTCCTCTTCCAACTCCGCGCGGTTATCCGGTGCCATCAGCGCGACGGTCACCGAAGGGTGTTGCAGCGCGAACCGATACCAGGCCGGTGCCGACGGCACGATGAATTCCGGTGGATCCTCCGCAGTCGAGCGCAACAGTGCTCCCCAGCGCAGGCAGGTGTAGACTACGACCGGCACGCCATGCCGATCAGTCACCGGAAAAACCTCTTGCTCGGCACTGCGGTGGCTGGCGTTGTAGCGAATCATGAGCAAATCCAGCAAGCCACTGCGGGCGGCCTCGGCAGCCAGCGGCCGTTGGTGACTGGTTAAGCCGAGGAGGCGAACCTGGCCATCGCGCTGGGCTTGGCGACAGTACTCCAGTGCGCCGCCTGGGGCAATGATTTCCCGCCATTCCGCCGGCTCCTCGACGTAATAAAACGTTAGAATATCCACGTAGTCGGAGCGCAGCGCATCCAAGGTTTGTCGCAGCTCATCCCGGGCCGCCTTCGCCGTGCGGGCCTCGAACTGCACACACACCACGACTTCCCGCTTCCTCGGGCCCAGGTCTGCAATGGCATCGCGCAATCCGTCTGGAACGCCGCACCAGTTCAAAAAATTCACACCCTGTTCGATGGCGTACAGAATATCCTCGGCGCGAAGCTCTGTCTCACCCCGCGTCGCCAGCCCGAGGCGGCACACGGGCATCGAAGACTGCGTTTGAAGGAGAGAAGAATGCAAGAAGTCCGGTCGGTCCGTCGGCTCGCTCATTGGGCCTGATCCCTGTGGGCGGCGTACTCGTCTCGGAGCTGCTGAGAAAAGGTGCCGAGCTGGTCCATCAAGCGCCGCAGCGGCCGAGGAGTGCGGCGGGCCAGGGCATAGGCGGTCAGCACCGGCAAGGCGACAGTGGAATCGACGTAACAGGTGACGGTATCCGGCAACTGGGCCGGATCTACCTTTCCCCACGTCATGGCCTCCTGAGGCGTGGCACCGCTCAGGCCGCCCGTGTCGGCACGAGCATCGGTTACTTGCAGGAAATAATCATGTCCACTCTCCGGCAAGCCGAGAACTTCTTGGATCTGCGGCTCGGTCTGCAACACAAAATTCTTCGGTGAACCACCACCGAGGATCCAGACCGCACTTCGGCCGCGCTTCTTGGCGGCGTAGACAATGGCCGCACTTTGGTTGACATCCCGGAGCGGATCGATCTGTAGAGCGCTGCCTTCCATCTGCAGGGCCGCCAAGTTCATCCCAATCGAGCTGTCTCCAGGCGATGATGTGAAGATGGGCACGCCGCAGCGATAGCCAGCCGCGAGCAAGCTGTGACCCTTTCGGCCGATTTCTTCTTCGCGCGCGGCCAGGTATTGCCCGACCAGGTAATGGAATTCCGCAGTACCCAGGGTCCGCTGGAAGGCGGGCGCTCGGCACAGCGTTCGGTAAAACTGGTCCGTGCCCAGCAGGTTCTCGTAGTCGAACACGATGTCGTAAATCCGAATGACCTGGTGCTCGCGCAATTGCAAATCATCGAGCCCCGGCCGGGATTGGTGCATTTCCATGCCGAGCGCAAAGTGCGTGTCATGGTAAAGGTTGGCCCCCGTGCTGACGATCCAATCGATAAAGCCGGCTTCGACGAGCGGTACCAGGCACGACATCCCAAGCCCGGCCGGCGTCAAGGCCCCGCTGAGCGACAACGCGATCGTCGTGTCCTCCGCCAGCATCTTGGTCGCCAGGAGCCGGCAGGCCTCGCGTAAACGCCCGGCATTGTAGGAGAGAAAGGTTTGCTCGATCAGGTCGGGCAAACTTGTGTGCGAAGTGATGGCGGGCGGCTCGATGCGCTGCTGACTGATCCGGTGCACATACTTGTACGGAGGGCCGGCTGGCTTCACGATCCTTCTCCTTGCGTGGCTTGCCCCTGGTGTGCCCGAATCAGCTTGGCGACGGTCTCGCACAGTTGGGTTTCGCCTCCGAATGTCATGCCGAGACCTCGGATCTTGTCCGTGCAAATTTGATGCTTCGGCCCCCGATTCAGGTCGGCGATCGCACTCCTACTGCCGGTGAGGCGCTTCGCGATCTGAGCCACCTCTTGCTCACTGATGTAGCGATCGTAGCAGTTGAAGGCCTGCCCTGCGATCGCCTCCGGATCCGCCGTCAGAAGTAGCTGGACGGCCTTGGCGACATCGGCGGCGTGGACCTCTTTTCCCCCTGCCGCCGAGGCGATCGATTCCCCCCGTAGAACTTGGCCGACCAGGTCATACCAGCGACTATGGGCGGCCGGGTGAGCCAAGCCATAAATTCCCGTCGGCCGCAGCGCGCAGATGGGCCAGCGCTCGCCGAGCCCATAGCTGTGGACGAATTTTTCCAGGGCAGCCTTGTGGGCACCATAGGGGCGCATCGGCCAAAGCGGATGGGTCTCGTCCAACGGCCGATCCTCCAAGATCACTTCATGCACCGCACAGGTCGAGATAAAGACAAAGCGCCCAGCCCCCGCGGCCCGCGCCGCCTGAAATAGTTGGAGGGAACCCATCAAGTTGGTTTGCAGGAACGTGTCCAGATCTGTCTGTGCTCGAGCCCGCGCCGGCGAGTGGCGGGGTCCAGGCCATTGCACTGCCGCGTGGACCACGGCATCGACCCCCTTGACCAGGCGCTCCGTCGCCTGCTGATCACCGAGGCTCCCCGCTAGCCATTCCAGCTGGTGGGAAACCTTCTCAAAAGCGCTTCGATCGCTCGACGGTCGATACCAGCAGCGCAGCCGATGGTCCCCGGTCGCAATCTGCTGGACGAGATATCGGCCCAAGAATCCCGTGGCTCCTGTCAACGCGATGAACATGACAATCCTTTGGACAAGGATAGACCTGGCCTGATCTCGATATGATAGTGCCGGTGCGCGAAGTGTCGATGAGCCGGCGGCGTGGATGGGATGCGTGAAAGAGGGAAGGATAGGCGGGTACGCGCAACACGTTCCTCTTCTTTTTTTCTCGACATCTGCCTATCGTCGAATTGGGAGGAAGAGCGGTATGCGGTGGCTGAGTGGGCTTGTGATATTGGCTCTGTGCCTGGAGGGCTGCGAATCTCCGTCCCAAGAACGGCTGCGCGACTACAGTCAGGATGGGATTTATCTCTTCCAGCGGGGTGAGTATCTGGCGGCACGGGAGAGCTTCGAGGCGGCCCTCACGCTCAAACCAGACGATCCCGGGCTCCTGTATAACGTGGCGGAGTGTTGCGATCGAGTGGGGGACGCGGCCAAGGCAGAGCGCTACTACCATCAGTGTCTAGCCCAGGCGCCCAATCAGGTTGCATGCCGGCATGCCCTCGATGCCTTGCTTCTGCGCAGCGGTCGCAAGGACGAGGCTGCCCACCAGGTTGAAGCCTGGCTGGCGCGGGAGCCGCGCTTGGCAGCAGCGTACGCAGAGGACGGTTGGCTATGGCACCAGACCGGCGACCTGCCGCGTGCTCGGGCCCGTTTGGAACAAGCCCTCGAACTCGATCCCCATGAACCGCATGCCCTCGTAGAATTGGCATTGGTATATGAGGCGATGCAACGCCCGGATCGGGCCGTCGTTCTTTATGAGCGCATCCTCGAACGAGACCCCCGCCAAGTCGAAGTGGCCAACCGGCTGAATCGGCTGCGGTCGCAAGGGGCCCGTCAGCCGCAGCCCGAATGAAGCGTAAATCTTTCACGGAGCCGACCAATCATGCGCTGCATTTATCACCTGGTGCCGCCTGCGACGTGGAACGCGCTTGGGGCAGGTCCCTATCGGGCTCCATCGCTCGACACGGAGGGCTTTATTCACTGTTCCAACGAAGATCAGGTGGCCGCGGCCGCGAACCGCTTTTATGCAGGCGCCGAGCAACTCTTGGTGCTTTGCATTGATGCCGGACGGCTCAACTACCCGCTGCGGGATGAGCCGGCAGCTACAGGTGAGCTCTTTCCCCACATTTATGGACCGATCGATCGGGAAGCCGTGGTTGCGGTTCAGCCGCTGGAACGCGACCCAACTGGGCGTTGGGTTTTCCATCCTCCGATTATCTGAGGCCCAAGGTGATCGAGCCGCGCGAACTCCCCCATGCCGTCCCTCCACCTCGGCATTGGCGAACCTTTTCGGCGAAATCACCTCTACTAGTCGGAGCCACCGAAGACTCAGCCATAAACCAGGAGAGCGAACATGGGCATTCCGGTCACCGTCGTGGATGCGTTCACGGACCAGCCGTTCCGGGGCAATCCCGCGGCCGTGTGCCTCTTGTCCGAGGCGCGCAGCCCGCAGTGGATGCAAAATATCGCCACGGAAATGAATCTGTCCGAAACGGCATTCCTCCACCGCCAGAACGATGGCTTTCAACTCCGCTGGTTTACACCGGCCGTCGAGGTCGACCTCTGTGGTCATGCGACGCTTGCCAGCGCTCATGCTCTGTGGGAAGGAGGTTACCTGCGTCCGGGACAAGCAGCCCACTTCACCACCCGCGGTGGACTCCTG
>Ga0070734_10004691_pt1 | contig 12764 bp, 10 predicted proteins | sample Coa_R1_8_FD_66444 | JGI IMG/M metagenome (GOLD analysis project Ga0070734, IMG submission 66444) | Surface soil microbial communities from Centralia Pennsylvania, which are recovering from an underground coalmine fire - Coalmine... | ecosystem: Environmental > Terrestrial > Soil > Unclassified ...
GTTCTGACCAAACAATTGAAGGAAACGGCGCAGAAAGACGCCGAGATCTGCGCCGGCGTATTGCGCGGCTGGCTGAAAGAGGAGCGCACGTAGAACATGGCAGCGATCGCGGCCCCGGGGCCGACCCTCCTGACCGGCTTGCAAAAATCCGCCATTCTTTTGATCGCGCTGGGTGAACAGGGCTCCGCGGAGCTATTGAAACACCTCAGCGAAGACGAAGTACAGATGGTGAGCAACGCGATCGCGACCCTTCCAGCGATTTCTCCCGAACAGGCACAAGCCGTCCTGGAGGAGTTTCGTTCTGTCGCCTCGGATGCGATTCAGGTGGGACATGGCGGCGTGGCTTATGCCAGGCGTATGCTGACTAGCGCCTTCGGTCCGGAGGGAAGCAAGAAACATCTGGAACGCCTTCCCGCCGAGGGCAAGGGCGCGCACTCTCAGGCGCTTCAGCGAGTAGAGCCGCAGGTTCTGGCGCGGTTTGTTCGCAGCGAGCAGCCCCAAACCGTAGCGCTGATTCTGGCGCATCTGAACCCGGCGCAATCCGCCGCCGTTTTGGCCTCGATGGAACCGCCCGTGCAGGCGGACGTGTCGCTCCGCATCGCCAAGCTCGAAAAGATCTCGCCCGCCGTGGTCAGCAAAATTTCGGCGGTGATCGGGGAGAAGCTGAAGTCGACCGGCGATATCAAACGGGAATCCTCCGGCGGACCGAGAGTGGTCGCCGAGATTTTCAACCAGCTCGATAGCGACCTGAGCAACGAGATCCTCAATCAGATCGGTGAAGAGAACGCCGAGATCATGGAAGCGATTCGCCAAAAGATGTTCGTCTTCGAGGATCTGCTGGGGATCGATGCGAACGGCGTGAAGGAACTGCTGGCTCGCGCGGACCGGCGCCAGCTCACCGTCGCGCTCAAGGGGACCAGCGACGAAATCCGCCAGCATCTGCTCAAGGGCATGTCGCAACGCGGCTCCGCGATGCTTCTGGAGGACATGGAAGCCCTCGGCCCGGTCAAGATCAAGGACGTCGAAGCTGCGCAGCAGCAGGTGATCGCCGTCGTCCGGCAACTGGAAGGCGAAGGCGTGATCAGTCTCAGAGGAGGAGGAGGCGGCGGAAATGAGCAGTACGTCGTCTAGGATCCTCCGAGCCGAGGAACACTCCTCCGTCAAACCCGTATGGTGGCAGGACACGGTTGTTCCCGTGAACCACGCGCCGGCCGAAGTGGTGGTTCATGAAGAATCAATCCCGCACGATCCGGACCTGGACCGGGATCGCGAGAGGATCGAACGGGACGCCTACCAGCGCGGCTTCTCCGAGGGAAAAGGATTGGGGCGCGAGCAAGCGGCCGCGGAGCTTCGGCCGATCCAGGAGCGGATGGCTCGAACGCTCGCGGAGCTATCCACTTTGCGCTCGCGGATTCGCAAGGATGCCGAAGGAGACCTGCTCAAGCTGTCCATCAGCATCGCACGCCGCGTTCTTCACCGGGAATTAACTTTGGATCCCGAATCGATCGAGGGGCTGATCCGGATCGCTTTGGAGAAACTGCAATCGCGCGACGTGTGCCGCATTCGCCTGCACCCGGACCTGGAGCCGGCGATTCGGGCTTCCATCGAGCGGTTCTCCAATTCACACAAGGTGGAGTTGATTGCCGATCCTTCGATGCAATGCGGCGACATCCTTTTTGAGACCGCGCACGGAAATATCGACGCTTCCATTGAAGCGCAACTTCGCGAGATCGAACGCGGGTTCGCGGATCGGCTGGGACGATGAGCCTTCCGATGAAGCTTGAACCCGATGAATCCGTCTCGCTCGAACCGTATGTGCAGGATTTGGCTCAAATCGATTCTCTGCCCTGGAGCGGACAGGTAACGGCGACGGTGGGCCTGCTGATCGAATCGCAGGGTCCAGCCGTGGCCATCGGCGATTTCTGTGAGATTTTTACCGCAACCGGCCGGATCCGCACGCAGGTGATCGGATTCCGCAACGGGCGCGTGCTGGCCATGCCGTTGGATGAACCGGAGGGTTTGCAACTGGGAAGCCGTGTGATCGCCCGGGTGCAGGATGCGCGTCTCGCCGTCGGTCCCGGTTTGCTGGGACGTGTGCTGGACGGATTCGGACAACCCATGGACGGCGGTCCGCCGATTGACGGGGCGAGCTCCTATCCGCTGTACAACGCGCCGCCCAATCCCCTCCAGCGCAAACACATTACGGAGCGCCTGGTCACGGGAATTCGTCCGATTGACAGTCTGCTGACGTGCGGAAAGGGACAGCGTATCGGACTGTTTGGCGGCAGCGGCGTGGGAAAAAGCACGCTGTTGGGCGCGATGTCGCGCAAAAATTCGGCGCAGGTGAGTGTGATCGCGTTGATTGGGGAGCGCAATCGCGAAGTCAAGGCGTTCCTGGAGCAGGAACTGGGCCCCGAAGGAATGGCACGCAGCGTGGTCGTAGTGGCGACATCCGATCGCCCCGCGCCTTTGCGCATTCGCGCGGCCTTCGTCGCACTCGCCGCCGCCGAATATTTCCGCGATCAGGGCCAGGATGTGCTGCTGGTCATGGATTCAGTGACCCGCCTGGCGATGGCGCAACGCGAGATCGGCTTGGCCGCCGGAGAACCGCCGAGCCAAAAAGGCTACACGCCCTCCGTGTTTGCGCTGCTTCCGAAGATTTTCGAGCGCGCCGGGAATTTCGAAAGAGGATCGATCACGGGATTTTTTACGGTCCTGGTGGAAGGCGACGACTTCAACGAACCCATCTGTGATGCCGCGCGCGGCATCCTGGACGGTCACTTTATTCTCTCGCGGGAGCTGGCTTCCGCCGGGCACTATCCGGCGATCGATGTCCTGAACTCCGTGAGCCGGCTGTCCAATAAGGTGGTCGCGAAGGAAGAAGTCAAGGCGGCTCAGCGCGTGCGCGAAGCGCTGGCACTGTACCAGAATTCAGCCGACTTGATCCAGTTGGGCGCGCATGTGCAAGGGGCGAACCCGAAGCTCGACTTAAGCATTAAGGTTCGGCCACACATCCAGGAGTTCCTGCGGCAGGATGCGGACGCACACTGCTCCGAAGATGAAACCCGCAAACGGCTGCTGGCCTTAGCCCAGGAGCTGTCATGAAGTCCTTTCGATTTCCTTTGCAGCGCGTGCTCGACTGGCGCAGTCTCCAACTCCGGACGGAGGAGGAGAAGCTAGCAGGCTACCAGCAGACCCTGGCGGCTCTCATTCATCAGGAAACGGCGCTCAATGTCGCGGAAAGAAAATGCGAAGCGGCGTTGTTGGGGTTAACCGCCATCCCAGGTTCGGAGCTGCGCGCCTTGACCGGTTTCAAGCAACGGGTCGCGGGTGAGCGTCAAACGCTGAAATCGAATCGGGCAAAGTGCGAAGCGCAAATCGCGGAACAGCGCATCCGGCTTCTAAAGGCACGCAAGGATTGCCGTGTTCTGGAGAAGTTGAAAGAGACGCGGCAGAAGGAATGGAAGTATCAGGGTGACCGCGAAGTTGAAGAGACAGCCGCCGAGTCCTATATCTCCAATTGGCGGCGCGAGAACGAATCGCAGTGGAACGAGGAGCAGCCATGAACATCTTCTTCCTCACCGAAACCGAAAGCGGGTGCTACAAGTGGCGGACGGCGATTCCGGCCAAGTATCTCCAGCGCCGTGGCCACTCGGTTCAGATTCTTTCGAATGAACTGCGCGGGTATGAGGCGCCGGATGTTCTGGTGATCTCCCGCGCGCACTTCATGGAAGGTTACAAGATCGTCGAGTGGTGCAAAGCCAATTCCATCCGTGTGGTCTTCGATACGGACGACGCGCTGGATCTGGTTCCGCGCGAGAGTCTATATTACAAAGCTCTCCAGCCGCGCATTCCGCTTTACGAATTTCTTCTTGAAGAGGCGGACGCTGTAACGACCACCACGGAAACGCTCGCCAGCCATCTTCGAAAACGGAATTCCAACGTCATCGTGATTCCCAATTGCGTCGATCCCGAGGAGTGGAAGCCGCAACCGAGGGAGGGAGCCATCCGGGTGGGGTGGTCCGGCGGAACGGATCATTTCACGGATCTGGCCATGCCTCTCGATGCCATTCGCGAAGTTCAAAAGAAGCGGCCGTTCACGTTCGTGATCCAGGGAATCTGCAAGGAGCCCACGCTCGAGGCGTTTTACGATCGCCACATTCGCCAATACGGGACGGCTTTCGCCACGACCCCCTACGGAAAGTCGATGAAGTGGGCGCTAACAAAGCTGGCGGGCATTCGATACGAGTTTCATCCCGCGGTCGAAGCCGCCGAACATCCGCAGACGGTCTGCGGGCTGAAGCTAGACGTTGGCATCGCTCCCCTGCTCGATAACAACTTCAATCGCAATAAGAGCTGCGTTAAATTTTACGAGTACGCCATGTCGGGAGCGGTGACGCTCGCGTCGCACGTGCTGCCCTATTCCGCTGAAGTTCCGACGACGGCCAAAAACACTCGCGACTGGTGGCAGCAGAAACTCGAGTGGATTCTGGGTGCGGACCGGGAATCGATGAACCGGAACGAACGGGAGTGGGTGATGGCGCATCGAAATATCGAGAGCAACGTCGCGCTTTGGGAGAGCGCGCTCACCGGAAACGCCGCGGTTGCTGCCGTGGAGGAGACGTCCCATGAGGCCGCTTAGAGTCGCCACCCTCCATAGCAAACGAGATAAAAGCTTCCTGACCCGTTGTCACGAGCCCTTGTCCTGGCTGAAAGCGCAGTCCGCGGTTGAATGGCTGCCCCCCATGAAGGCTTGGGAAGCAGACGTGGTGGTGATGCATCGGCAGTGGCAACCGGGTGCATCGGCTGTGGTCCGCTCCCTGCACCGAAATGGAATCCGTGTGGTCGTGGATCTGGATGAGGAACTGCAAGAGACGCAGCCTCGCATGCGGCAGCTTTGCGAAGCTGCCGATGCGGTGACCGTCGCGAACAGCTTTTTGGCGTCGCGTCCGGGTATCCCAGATGCCAAAATCGCGATCTGCCCGAGCGGGATCGATCTGGCGATGTGGCGGAAGATGCCAGCGCCGAAACCTCGGGAGCGGGCGCGAACCGTGGGTTTTGCGGCCACGGCATCGCACGCCGCGAATCTCGAAATCCTGCGGCCGGCCTTGCCCAAGCTCGCGCAGAAGTTCAGGGAACAGGACGTTCGTTTGGTGTGCTTCGGCTTCCAGCCCGCTTGGCTTTCCGGCGTGATGCCGGGCATCGAAACAATCGAGGCTTGCCGCGCCGAAGAATATCCTTTGCGCCTGGTCCGGTTGGGATTGGACGTGGCGCTCGCTCCGCTTACGAACGACGCGTCCAACAAGAACCGGTCCGCGCTAAAGGTTTGCGAATACGCCATGGCCGGCGCGGTAACCGTTGCGACCAACGCGGAACCCTACTCTGCGGCGATTCAGGACGGGCTAAGCGGTATGCTGGTGGATAACAAGGCCGATTCGTGGATCATTGCCATTTCCAAGTTGATACGCAACCACGATCTGCGACAGCAGTTGCTGGATGGCGCGCGCAAGGCTGCCCAGGCGCACGATCTAAGCGTCACGGCGACACGCCTGCTTGGAGCACTGGAAAACACACAGCCCAACCGGAACCGTGAGTTCTTCGCATTCCCGCGCATTCAATCCAAGGAACGCACGTCCGCAGAAAGCAAAGATGTGGACGTTATCATCCCCATCTACAATGCGCCGGAGCTCACGCGGCAGGCGATTGAGGCCACGCTTCCGGATCTGAACGCCAACCATCGTTTAATCCTGGTGGACGATGCCTCGCCCAATCCGGCGATGATTTCGCTTCTGGACGAATACCGCGGCCGGCCATGGGTCACGGTTCATCGCAGCGCGGAAAATCGGGGCTTCGTCGGAACTTGCAATCTTGGCGCTCTGGAACTGGCGCGGCCGGACGCGGATGTGATTCTGCTCAATTCCGACGCACGTCCCATGCGTGGGTTTATCCGCAGGCTGGCCGAAACCGCGGGCTCCCATCCGGAGATTGGCACCGTTACGGCCGTATCCAACAATGGGTCTATCGCTTCGGTTCTCGATCTTTCCGACGCCGAACGGCTGGCAATTGAGGTAGAGAATCCTCTGGTGCTGGCGCCCACAAGTGTGGGCCATCTGATGTACATCAAGCGCGAAGTGATTCGCGAATATGGTCTGTTCGACATGGCCTTCTCTCCCGGCTACGGCGAAGAGAACGATTTGAGCCTTCGCATTTTGGATCGGTACGTGAATGTGGTCGACACAGGCTGCTGGTGCTGGCACAAAGGATCCGCTTCCTTCCAGGCAACCAATAACAAGTTACGAGAGGACCATCAGGCGCTGCTCGATAAGCGCTATCCGCACTATCAATTCGAAGTGCAGGCCTACTGGGCGGCCGATCCTCTTCGCGCGCACCGTCGGCGGACACTGGCTGCCACGCGCGATCCGCGTCCGCGGGTTCTTCACGTCGCGCATAGCTACGAGGGCGTAGGCGGAACGGAGAAACACGTTAAGGATCTGGAGGGCGCTCTCTCGGATCGGTACATGGGTTTTGTCGCCGCGCCGAAGGAGAACGAGCTGAAGGTATACTCCGGGGCGATTTCTCTGGATGCCCGCCCTTACGTTCAGGCCGCGTGGCCCCTGTCGAGCTCCGAAGTCCCCGCGAACGATAAGGAGTGGGCCGAGATTCTCCGCGAGCTGAAGCCGGATTTGATTCACTTCCATCATTTGCTGAATCATCCGTTGAGTTTGCTGGCAAAGCTTAGCGACACGGGCATTCCCCTCATCGTTTCCACTCACGATTACTACTTCCTGTGTCCCGATTACACGCTGCAACATTGCCCCGGCGTTCAGTCCTGCGACTCCTGTTTCCCGGAGCGATTTAAAGGACCAGCCGAGTATCAGCGTTTGCGCCGCGTCCTGATGGGAGGCAGCTTGCAGAAAGCGGCCGCTATTGTCGCGCCGAGTGAGGCGACGGCGAAGCTTGTGCACGAAGTTTACCCGGATCTAAACATTCGCGTCATCCCTCACGGGATTCGCGCCGTTTCGAAGATCGAGAAGCGGCCGAGCGCGAAAGTTCGCTTTGGCATGATCGGACACGTCGCGCCTGTCAAAGGAATTGAACTGATCCTCAAGGCTTGGCCCCTGGTGGACTCGCGCGAAGCCGAATTGCATCTTTACGGAACCGCGGATCCGCGATACATAGAACAGTGCGCCTCGGCAGGAATTCGCTACCACGGCCCTTATCGCGAAGCGGATCTGTCGCGGATCCTCTCGGAGATCGACATCGGCCTGCTTCCTTCGCAAGCGCCCGAGACGTTCTGCTACGCCCTGGCAGAGTTCTTTTCGGGAGGCGTGCCGGTAATTGGGTCGGACTACGGGAATCTGGGGGATCAGATCGTCAACGGCGTGAATGGGTATAAGGCCCCGCGAGACGATCCCCGCGCGTGGGCTGAATTGATTTCTTTGTTGGTTAAGGATCCTGCCCGGCGGGAGCAGATCGCGAAGGGAGTTCGTCCACCGGATTCGGTTCGCGATATGGCGTCTAAATACGCAGCGCTTTACCGCGAAGTTCTGAGCGGCGCAGACGATCGGGTTTCGTCGTCTGCCGTTCTTCAGCACGCGTAAGCTAAGCTGCTTCTGGTTCCGCGTAAGGGAACGCGTTGTATCGCCGGTTCACGGCATCCGGGCGATGCAGTGTAGGCTCGAAGCATCCTGAAACAATGCGGTCCACCGCTTCCACTCCCTGCATGAAGGAGTGGTCCTGGTTGCTGACTTCGTATTTCCAAGCGCCAAAACGGCCACGCGAATAGATGCTCATGGATTCAAGCGCCGGCAGCACGGCTTCCAAAATGGAATCGCGGCTCAAGGAAGGCGTTGGATACCCGGGTGTCAGGACCTTATGCCAGCGGCTGAGGATATCCTCGGCGCGCGGGATCAAGCCAATTGCCACCATCTGCCGAACCGTATCTTCGACGATCGAGGCGTGATTCCTGGGCGAGTGCTCCGATTCGGAAACTTCCGCCATGAGAGACCAGCAAGGACCCCACGAAGGAACATTGTTGGGACTGTAATTACTGAAGACGGTCACGCGGTAGAACCCCGATTCCTCGCCGGGAAAATACATCCAGCACATTTTGCGGATGGACTCGGGTGGTTGGCCGCGCATTCCAATCCCGATCACGTGCACTGTGGATGATTTCAGTTGCTCCGCGTTTTGCGATAGCTGCTTATGCCCGAGCATCGCCGTTAGCTGGTTGAGCGGGGCTGTGTTGATCAGCGTTCCGTAGCTCAGCTCTTCTCCGGTGCTCAAACGAAGGGTGTGCCGTGACGCGTCGATACTTTTTACTTGCGCAGGCATCTTAAGATTCACGAATGGAATCCGCGATCCCAGAGATTTCCAGATGGCGCCGGTCCCTCCGCGCAAGGGGAAGCGGAAGCGCCGGTTCGGACCCCAAGACACCTGATCCTGATTCAGGCAGATCGACTTGACCGCTTCGGCGACGGACGGAACGGAAACGCGTTCGCCCACCCACCGGAAATCCATCTGCTCCAGCGGATGCGCCCAGACCTTCTGGTTGTACGGGAGCATGAACAAATCGGCGATGCCGCTCCCGAACGTCGCCACGATCCATTCGAGGAAGTTCGCAGGCGGCGCTAATCGGTTCGAGATGGCGCTCGCGGCGAGCAGCCCTTCGATGGCCTGCCAGCGTTCACGCGGATCCAGCCGGTGCAGATTGTTCTGAAATGGATACGGCACGAAGCGGTCGCGCATCCAGATCCAGCTCTCGCGCTCATGCCACAACCATTCGCTGGCGGGAAACGCCAGATCCATGTACTCGTCGAACTTCTGGTAATGGGAGAACTGCACATGGCCACCCAGGTCCCAGGTGAAACCCTCGGAATCGACGCAGGAAGACGCCAGACCGCCGGGCGAAGGCGCTCCGTCGATGAGGATGAAGTCTTTCTGATCCAGTTCCAGAAGGCGGAGCGCGGCTCCGATGCCGGTCGGTCCGGCTCCCAGGATCGCAACGTGAAAACGAGTCTTTTCTGGTCCCAAGTCTAGTCCCAAATCATTGATTCGACAAAAGCACGGCGAAACTGTACGCTTTATGGGGAGGATCGTTCATGTATCCACGCGTAGTCGGGTCGGCTCTGGTAGCTTCCTCGCTGATTTTCATCGCTCTACGCGCTCAGGATGCCCCCGCGCCGCCTCCCCAGGCCAAAGGAAAAGGCCGGGCCCCGGCCGTCGACACGCTTGGCGACGGTCCCTGGGATCTCAAAACAGAACAGGGGATGGTCCATGTTTCCGTGGTTACGAAGGGGCTCGATCATCCCTGGGGCATGGCATTCGTGCCCGGCGGTGACATGCTGGTGACGGAACGCGCCGGACGGCTGCGCGTGGTTCGCAAAAGTGTGCTCGACCCGATGCCGCTGGGGCCTCTACCTGAGATTCGCGCGCGGAGCCTGGGCGGTCTTCTGGACATCGCGCTCCATCCGAACTTCGCGCAGAATCATTGGATTTACTTCACCTACGTGAAACCCGGCGCGGAGGATCCGGCACATGCCACCACAGCCGTGGGCCGCGCACGCTGGGACGGTGGATCGACTCTGACCGACGTCAAAGATATTTTCGTGGCCGACGCCTGGTTTGGCGGGAACGGCGCTCCAAAAGGATGCTGCGGGCAAGGACCCGCCGATGGCAACAGCCACGGGTCACGACTGCTGTTCGATCGCGCCGGCTACCTTTACGTGACCAGCGGAGACCGCAACTACGGCGAGCTTGCCCAGGATCCTTCTACCGATATCGGGAAGATTCTGCGGATTCGCGACGACGGTACGATTCCTCCGGACAACCCTTTCGTCGGGAAGGCCGGATACAAGCCCGAGATTTATACCATCGGAAATCGCAATCCCCTGGGACTCGCCTTGCATCCCGTGACGGGCGAGGTCTGGGAGTCCGAGTTCGGCCCGCGAGGCGGCGACGAAGTGAACCTGATCAAACCCGGCAAGAACTACGGCTGGATCATCGTCACGAAAGGCGAGCATTACAACGGCGAGCCCAGCGAGAAATCCCACGCCGGAATGGAAGATCCGGTGCTGCACTGGGAACCGTCCATCAATCCGGGAAACCTGATCTTCTACAACGGCACCAAATTCCCGCAATGGAAGGGGAATTTGATTATGGGCACTATGAGCAGGTCGGTATTGCGCGCCACCTTCGACGACAAAGGAAATCCGACGGGCCAGGAGCGCATGCTGACCGAGCTGAAGCAGCGCTTCCGGGACACGCGCGAGGGACCTGACGGGTTCATCTACCTTCTCACGGACGAAACGTTTGGTGCACTACTTAAGCTGGAGCCGGGAAAGTAGCTTGACGCTTTTGCAGGAAGCGGCGGACGGCGGGATCGCGTTCGAGTCCAATCGCGATTTCGTAGGCGTGGCGGGCTTCTTCGTGAGCACCCGTCTTGGCTAATAGCTCCGCACGAGCGGCCCAGTGGGGTTGATACTCGGCGAGCCGAGGGTCCGCGGCGATGTCCTCCATCGCTCTCAAACCAGCGGCTGCACCTTCAACTTCCGCAAGAGCTAACGCACGATTGATCGCGACCACGGGCGAATCGGCAAGCGCGAGCAGCGCGTCATAGAGTTGCACTACCTGCGCCCAATTGGCGCGGCCCGTGCGGCAACGATGGACATGCGCCGATTGCAGCGCACCTTCGAGCTGGTAGCGCCCAATCGCGCCCAGAGAGGCTGCACGCGCCAGCAATGCTTCGGCCTCAGAGATCATTTCCGAGTCCCACACAGACGGGTCCTGCTCGGCGAGCGGAACGTACTCACCATCGGCCCTTCGGCGCGCGCGGCGGCGTGCTTCCGCATGCAGCATCAGCGCGAGCAGACCCAACGCCTCTGCTTCCCCGGGCAGAAGTTCGGCTACCAGGCGGGCCAGGAACAGGGATTCTTCCGTCAAATCGCGGCGCACTGCGTCCGTCCCGCCTGGATCGGACCAACCCTCGGCGAAGGCCGCGTAAATCGCGTCCAGAACTGCGTTCAGCCGGGCGGGAAGCTCCTCGCGCTCCGGAATCGCGAAGGGAATCCCGGCCTGCCGGATTTTCTCTTTCGCACGCACCAGCCGCTTGCTCATCGCAGCGGGCGATGCGAGAAACGCGGACGCGATGACCTTCGCGTCAAGACCGAGCACGGCTTGTAGGATGAGTGGCGCATGGATCCCAGCCTCGATCGCGGGATGCGCGCAAGCGAACATAAGGGCCAGGCGCTTGTCCGGAATCTCCTCTTCCGCCGCTTCAGGGATCTGCAACACGCCCGCTAAATCTTCATGGCGGCGCCGCTTCCTGGCGGCATCGATCGTCTTACGCCGCGCGACGGTAAGCAGCCACCCTTCCGGATTCGACGGGCAGCCATTCCGCGGCCAATCCGTCAGGGCCGAAGCAAACGCCTCCGAAAGCGCATCTTCGGCGGCAGCTACATCTCGCGTGCGCGAAACGAGAAAGGCGACCAGCTTGCCATAGCTGCGGCGGGCGACAGCGTCCGCGATGAACCGTGTATCATTCATGCGAGAGTGGGGCCGTCAGGCAACTTAACTGACAATCGGCTGCCGTTTGATCAGCTCGTCGTCAGCCGGCCCCACAAACCTACGCGGGCATCGCCCAGAGCGGGCGCACCTCGACCACCCCGTGGCCGGAAGCAGGACAGCGGGATGCCCAGGAGATCGCGGAATCCAGATCGGGCACGTCGATGAGAAAATACCCGCCGAACTGCTCTTTCGAGTCCGCGTACGGACCATCCAAAACCTGCGGTTTGCCGTTGGCCATCCGCACGGTTGTCGCGGCCGAACTCGGTCCGAGCCGGTTAGAGCCTTTCAGCACGCCTGCTTTCGTAAGCGCCTCGTTATAGGCCATATAGGCTGCGGCACCCTGTTCCTGTTGCGCCTTCGTCAAGTTGCCCCATCCGGCTTCGTTGACGTAGGTCATGAGCATGTATTGCATAGTTGTGACCCTCCTTTGTGGGTTCGTTGCATCTTTCACAACAGTGACGCTCGAACCCGCGTGATTTGGACAAGTCCTAACTAAAATCTACAACGCCCATGCCGAGGAACTTTTGGCGGGTTCGCGTGGTCACATTTTCATACTGATCCACGAACTCCTCCCGGCGCAGCACCGGGACGACGCGCTTCAGTTCGCCCCAGAGTTGCCTTACGCCCGGACACACGTCGCTGACGATGTCATGCAGAGCAATCAGGCGCGCGTGATCGCGAACGGTTTCATAGTCGGTGGAGCACGCCACGTACTCATGATCTCCGTCGATCAGCGCCAAGTCCCAGCGCATACTCCGGATCAAGCGCTTCCCTTCCTCGGATAAGCTCGATACCAGCGCATAAGCCACGCCAGATTCCTTCTTGTACTCCCGCATGATCTCGGAGTTTTCAATATCCATCGCGCAGGCAATTTGAACCGGATTGAATCGTTTCAGGTACTCGACGGTAATAATAAACGTCCCGCCATGGCGGCAGCCGATCTCCAGGTACGTCTTGATTTGCTTCCCGGAAAGAGAGACCAGGTACTTGCTGAACTGGGATGGATACTGCCAGGATCTGACTCCGAATCCGCACCACGGATAGAGCTCTTCCGGAAACTCATTTAAGAGCTCTCCGTTCAACCCCAGCCGGGGAAGCAAATGATATTGCAGCCAGAGAGGATCGCGGAGCTTCTCCAAGGGCGCTTGCCTGATTTCGGACAGCACCAGGTCGACGCGGCCTAGCGCGATGGGCTCGAC
>Ga0070734_10004693_pt1 | contig 12757 bp, 9 predicted proteins | sample Coa_R1_8_FD_66444 | JGI IMG/M metagenome (GOLD analysis project Ga0070734, IMG submission 66444) | Surface soil microbial communities from Centralia Pennsylvania, which are recovering from an underground coalmine fire - Coalmine... | ecosystem: Environmental > Terrestrial > Soil > Unclassified ...
CAGAAACTTCAACTTTCCCGATCTTCTTTTCGCACTGTCCATAGCCGGGCAAAGCACAGCAGGACGGCCATCAGACCCAGAACCTCCAGCGCGCTTGGTTCCGGTAGATTAGCGCTGTACATCCTTGCCTGCACGCCGGAGATAACGTACTCGTCGACTACCGTCCCGTTATTCCCCTGCACTTGTTCGAGACTGGGCACCACCGTCAAAGGCAGAGCGAATTCGAACAGGGTCCCACTTCCCCATAAAGAAAAGTCTTCTTTGCCACCGGTTTGATCCGGCGAAATAAGGAGCCAGTCCGGACCGAAGTTAGGATTGCTGTATCCCCCGGGAATGAACGTGACCTGACCGTTGTCAACGGTGAAGGGAGCCCCCGAGGGGCTCGCGAGCGGAAAGACCATCATAGGGGTCCTGAACTCGGCGGGTAGCGGTGGAAAGCCAGGGTTGGGGTTCGGTCCAACCGGAACCAGAGTAATGTCCATGCTTATGGCTGCTAGCAAAACCGAAGAGTTGCCCGGGCTTACAAAATCAGCCCTGGCACTCGTGGCCCCGAGTAAACCAATAATGCCCAGCATTGCTGCAATCGCGAGTGCCCGATGCGCCCAGAAAGAAATCACGTCGCTGCCCTCCCAGGTGTAAGTTAGCTTTCTTCCTGCACCCTCTCCTGGCTTTCTCTGGGAGGATCCAAAGCCGCCTTGTCCCAATCTATGTGTCCCCCTGTGCCAAATAGTGATCCACAAACGAGACATACTCAATCAGTGACTACCCGTTTGTGTACTAGGACTGTGATCTGGAAAGCCCGTGTATTCGACGATGCGCAGAATCGTGCGTACGCCTCTATTCCCCGCTCGTGATGTGTCGTACAGAATAGGCGGCGATATCCGATCGCTGGGCCGCCCGGCTGCCTTGACTGGCCGACGCGTTGCTCACAACGAAGATTGTGGCGGTGAATACCTCTGCCTGGACGTCATGAAGATCAGCAGCCTGCTGAAGCCGCATGCGCGATTATTAGCCCTGGCTTTCATTGCGGCTCTTGGTCAAGCAATCGCCGACCTTTCGCAACCGTGGCCTCTGAAAATCGTTTTCGACAGCGTGCTCAAATCGCGCCATACGGCGGGATGGCTGAACACGCTCGTGTACTCGATCGCCGGAAGCGACAGTCTTTCGATCCTGCGGCTGGCGGCCCTAGCGGCAGTGGCGATCGCGGCGGTAGGAGCACTATGCGCCTATGTCCAGAAGTACCTGACCACGAGCATCGGGCAATGGGTGATGCACGAGCTGCGGCTCAAGCTCTATTCCCATATTCAGGGCCTGTCGCTTGCATTTCATGATCACAAGCAGACAGGAGATCTGATCAGCCGCGTGACGAGCGACATTGACGCCATCCAGAGCTTCATCACGACCGGTCTGCTGGGCGCGCTGATCGATTGCCTGACGCTGGCGGGCATGATTGGCGTGATGCTGTACGTAAACTGGCGATTCACCCTGATCGCATTATCGATTGTCCCGCCGCTGTTCCTAATAATCTATTCCTATACGCGGCGCATCAAGCAGGCGTCCCGCGCGGTGAGAAAAAAGGAAGGCGAGATGGTCTCGGTGATTCAGGAAGTGCTCACCTCGATGCGGGTAGTCAAAGCGTTCGGGCGGGAGGAATACGAACAGCGGCGGCTGGAGGAGGAGAGCCTGGAAAGCATCGAGGTCGCGCTGCGGGCCCGGAGCCTGAAGGCGAAGCTCTCGCCGCTAGTAGAGGTCATCGTCGCGGTTGGAACCGCGGTGGTGTTGTGGTTTGGCACGCGTATGGTCTTGCAGGGGGGCCTTTCCGCCGGCTCGCTGATTGTTTTCATCTTCTATCTGGGAAAGATGTATAAGCCCATGCAGGATCTCTCGAAGATGACAGATGCGTATTCCAAGGCCTCGGTGGGATACGAGCGAATCCGCGAGGTGCTGGAAACCGAGCGCGGAGTGAAGGACTCGCTCCGCGCCCGCCGCGCGCCGCGATTCGGCGGCCGGATCGAATTCGAAAATGTGTCCTTCGAATACGAGCCCGGCCGGCCGGTGCTACGCGAGGTCAGCCTTGCCGTTGGACCGGGGCAGCTCGCAGCTCTGGTCGGCCCGACCGGCGCAGGAAAAACCACCTTGGTCAGTCTGATTCCTCGGTTGTACGATCCCTGCTCGGGATCCGTGAAGATTGACGGCCAGGACGTGAGGCGGTTCACACAGCATTCGCTGCGCCAGCAAATCAGCCTCGTGCTTCAGGAAACCCTGCTGTTTCACGGCTCGGTCTGGTACAACATCGCCTATGGCAAACCTGGGGCGACTCGGCGGGAAATCGTGAGGGCGGCGGAGTTGGCCAACGCCAGCGAATTCATCGACAAAATGGCGGACGGCTATGACACCATTATCGGCGAACGGGGTGTCACGCTTTCCGGGGGTCAGCGACAGCGCATCGCAATCGCGCGCGCGGTCATCCGCAATGAACCGATTCTCATTCTGGATGAGCCCACAACGGGTCTCGATGCGGCTTCGGAACGTCTGGTGTTCGAAGCTCTCGACCGGCTGATGAAAGGAAAGACCTGTCTCGTAATCGCGCACCGGCTTTCCACTGTCCGCGGCGCCGATGTGATTTTTGTGGTGAACGACGGCCGGATCGTCGAAAGCGGGAGACACCAGGAGCTATGGAGTTCCGGCGGCTTATACGCCGAGCTGTGTGAACTGCAATTCGGATCCGAAGCGGATTCGGGAATTGGCCCGGCGGGATCGTCCTCCAAGCGTCACAAATCCGAAAGCTCCGCGATGCGCTCGCCGATGATTTTAGAGTAGCCCTCGACTTCATGTGGAAAATATCCGGCGGCGCGGAACGCGTCTTCGATCTGGCGCTGGGAAAGACCGGCCAGGATCCGGCCGAGCCAGCGGGCATCGTTCCTCGGAATGCCGCGGCCCACCCGCTCCAGCCGGATTCTGCTGATGAAAACCGGCGGGTCGAAAACAAAAATGGGCCCGGGAAACGCGGGGCTGCGGAAGTCAACCGTGGCGGCGTGGACCTTGCGAATGAACCCGGAGTTCTCATAAGCCGGCAGCGTGCCTTTTTCAGCCAAGTGCGGCCCCGGAATGCCCGCCCTTCCAAAGGTCGCGCCCAGATCGCTAACCAGGTAGACCAGATCCGGCCCTTCCTCGCGGATGGCATTATTCTCCGCCTTCAGATCCCAGTTGTTCAATAGAGCCATCAGAGTTTTCAAGCCGTTCAACTCGCGGCTGCCGGCAAACGGGTTTTGATCCCAGCGCCAGATGCCGGTCTTTTTTTGGCCCGGAGGTTGTCGCTTGAGGAGCGCGTACCGGATAGAACCATCGGGCGAGATGAAGTTCTGGCCGCGGTGCAACCGGCGCGGCATGCCGGAGACGCGCAGTTTCGGGAGGAAATAGTCTTCGTCGGCGAAATATCCGGCAGCCCAGACGAGTCGCGCGGCCGCGGTCTCGGGCCGGGCCTCCGCCCCAAGCTTGACTTTCCACCTCACTCCATCCCGGTCGCGGACGACGAACTTCGGGTTGGTGCCGTCCAGGTCTTCTTTCACGAAACGAAAAGGAGGCCGGGGCTGATGATCCCTACCCCCGGGACCGTAGAAGACGTTGCGAGATGCGATAGCACCGGGGTCGCGCCAAAGGATCGGCTGGCGGGAGGCTCGGACGAGCCGGTCTCCGCCGAATCCGAGTGTGCCGGCCAGCAGAATGACCATTGCGAGTTTTCTCACGGGCATGGCATAGGCTCCGGCAGAACGGTTTGCTACGTGCACATCCAATGCCAGCAAATCGCGCTCGAACGCGTGCGGCGCCGGCGCGACGAGGCGCGACGTTAGGAAACAGACCGCATGAGGCTGCTGGTGCAACCGGGCGATGGGGCGGCGCCTTTATTGAAAGCGATTGCGGGCGCGAGGCAGAGCGCGGAATTGGTGATTTTCCGCGCGGATCAGCGGGAGCTGGAACGAGCTCTGGCGAAAGCGGTGACTCGCGGCGTGGCGGTCCGTGCCCTGATCGCCCATACGAACCGTTCGGCAGAGGAAGGTCTCCGCCGGCTGGAGATGCGCCTGCTCGCCGCCGGCGTGATGGTAGCGCGCACGGCCGACGACCTGGTGCGATACCACGGCAAGCTCATGATCATCGATCACCGTGAGCTCTATCTGCTCGGATTTAACCTCACCACGCTCGATATAGAGCATAGCCGGAGCTTCGGCATCGTGACCCGGAGCCGCGATTTGGTGCGGGAAGCCATGCGGCTCTTCGAAGCCGACGCCAGCCGCCGCGTATATGAGGCCGGGTCTGACCGTTTCCTGGTCAGTCCCGTCAATGCGCGGAAGGAACTGTGCCGGTTCATCAGGCGTGCGCGAAACGAGCTGCTGATTTACGATCTGAAGCTCAGCGACCGCGCGATGATCCGGCTGCTGGAGGAGCGCGCCAACGCCGGCGTTGAGATCAAACTCATCGGGCATCTGACTCGGAAGAGCAAAGCGATCGATACGCGGGCGCCCGGCCCGATGCGGCTGCACGTGCGCGCGCTGGTGCGTGACAGGCACGCTGCATTCGTCGGTAGCCAAAGCCTGCGCACGATGGAACTCGACGCCCGTCGCGAGGTCGGTATCATTTTCCGCGATGCCAAGGCCGTGAGCCGGCTCGTGCAAACGTTCGATGCGGACTGGAGCAACGCAGCGCAACCGCGGCCAATCGAGGCCGGCCAGAAAGCGGCGCCTGCGGAGAAGCTGGCCCGAAAGGTCGCCAAAGCTGTCGCGAAGGAATTGCCCCCCTTGGAACCGGTGCTCAACGGTGCTGTCAAGGAAATCGGCAAACCGGGAGAAATAACGCTGGACGTTACAAAGGTCGAAGAGGTCGTCAAGGGCGCAATCAAAGACGCCGTTCAGGACAAGGTTTGCGAAGCCATGGAAGAGGGGGAGCGCCTGAATGGGAGGACACGATGAAGGTGGCTCAGCAAGTGGCGGTAGTATGCTGCGCGCTGCCGCTCTTTGGAAATGCGGACGGGGATTCCGAATCCCGGGTTTTTGATGCGTTTCATAAACGCGTCAGCATGTATGTCAAGATTCACAAATCGGCCCAGGGCGAGGTCGATGGCGTCCACCAGACCGATTCGCCGGGACAAATCGATGGCAAGGAGCGCGCGCTGGCACGCTCGATCCGGAACGCACGGCGCGCGGCTTCGCAGGGCGAAATCTTTACCTCTGAAATCGCAGCCGCCTTCCGTAAGCTCCTGGCGGCCGCTCTGGCAGGGCCGAATGGCCGGAGCATTCGGGAGAGCTTGCGACGCGCGGAGCCTTCGCGGCCGTTGCACATCCGTGTGAACGCAGCCTATCCTCCCGGATTTCCGTTGCAGTCAACGCCGCCCTCGCTCCTCCTCAATCTTCCGATGCTGCCTTCAAAGCTCGAATACAGAGTGGCCGGGCATGCCCTCGTTTTGAGAGATCAGGACGCGAACCTGATCGTGGATTTCATTCCGGACGCAATTCCCTGATGCTATGCGACGGTGCGTATTCTTCCTGTTGGCCAGTCTGGCGGCGCCGGCGGCTGAAATCCGGCTTCCCGACAAACCGCGGGCCGTTCGTTTTGCAGTGATCGGCGACAACGGGACCGGGGAGGCTCCCCAATACGAGGTTGCGGAACAGATGGCGCGTTGCCATGAGGCCTTTCCGTTCGATTTCGTAATCATGCTGGGCGATAACATTTACGGCCACGCCGGCGATGCAGGATTCAAAAAAAAATTCGAAGATCCGTACCACGCATTGCTGGGCGCCGGCGTGAAATTTTACGCGGCTCTGGGCAACCACGACAACCCCAACGAACGCCTATACAAGTCCTTCAACATGGGTGAAAAGCGCTACTACAGCTTTCAAAAAGGGAACGCCCAGTTATTCGCTCTCGACAGCAATTACATGGATCCCGAGCAGCTCCACTGGCTGACAAAGGAGCTTATGGCTTCACGGGCCACCTGGAAGATCTGCTATTTTCATCACCCCTTGTACTCGCACGGGCGCGACCACGGCCCCGACATCGACTTGCGAAGGGTGCTGGAGCCGATTTTCGAGCAGGACGGGGTTCAGGTCGTGTTTTCCGGGCATGAACACGATTACGAGCGTCTCCGGCCGCAGCACGGAATTGCCTATTTTGTTCTGGGCAATTCCGGTCAGTTGCGCCTGCACAATGTGAGGCCGTCTCCCGACACGATGAAGAGTTTCGATACGGATCGCAGCTTCGGCCTGGTGGAAATCTCCGGCGATGAGCTGTATTTTCAAATTATCTCCAGGACCGGCGAGACCGTGGATGCCGGTCAAATCGAGGCGAAAAGTAACTCCGCCATACCGCGACACTAACCGGGAAGAGCGCACTCCGCTCCGTCGCCGGAATCTTCTCTTGTTCAAGCATCCACGAGCCCGCGCAACTGCCGACAGGGCCGCATTCTCGCACGCCGTAAGGCACGAATGTCTGACTGAGGGATCGCGCTTGAGGATGATGTCGGATTAACGGCGTCAGCCCCAGCTTACGTGGCCCAGTCACGAGATAGTACCGCGGCTTCTCGGAGCGCTCTCTAAGCTTCACATAGGATCGTCAGCGACTTACGCCCGGGGCTGTTACACGCCGTCATGCTCCGAGCAGGTCCTAGGCATACCCGGAGGGTGCCCTATAAGGGAATAACTGGCGGGCGCGCTCGCCGCGAAGCCGCCAAGTAGGGGACCCAAAAGGTGGCCTGGGGGTACCAAGCCCCCTGGAGTCCCGGTGCGGCGGGGTGCGCGTGCTTGGCCGCGTACGCCGCCAGGACACGGCCTCGGCGCCCGGTCGGTTCGGCAGCCACGATCCCGGCGGTGACGATCGTGACGATGGTGACGATACCCTGAGGGGCGAGCGCCAACCGGCAGCAACGATTTCCAACTCGCACCTACACGCAATCTTCACGGGTGCGAGAACTAACCCCACTCTACACGTACCGGATCTTGAAACACGGCCAAGCGGCGACGTAGGCTTGAGGTGGGCTGGCTGTTTGTTCCCGATGACGACGATCGGTGAAGCTGATGGACACCGTCTCCCGGCCAGCCCATTCACAATCGCGGCGGGGACTGTCATGGTGCGCAAGCCAGTGCTGCGCGTTCTCCAGCATCTCCGGCTACGACGTCTTTCTGCCTCCGCCTCATCACTCAGCGCGGCACATACGTGGAGCACTTCAGTGATTATCCCGCGTACTTCGCACGCACCGGGTGTTAGATCTCACGGAGCCTTCGCTTCGCCAAGATATCCAGCCATCGGAAGCTGAACAGTCGAAGATGCGGTAGCTGTGGGGACCGCGCGAAACCGGCTCCAAAGGGCTCTCCTTCCGCCCGCTTTGCTTCACCCCCGCCTCGATGACAAGGTGGCACCCGGCCCGCCAGATTGTCCCACGCGCCATGCTAACCGAAGTAGCCCGGTTCTTTCCGGTGAGGCGGTTGCGGAGGTTAATACCGGAATGGCCGTGGTTGTGCATTGAAGGGGCGCTGGAAGGTGTGCAGTATGTCGCGGTTCCTCACGGTATCAGCGGTCGCTCTCGTTGCAGCAGTTGCTTCCGCGCAGCATCCGGAGATTGCGTCCGAACTCGACGGACTCGATCCGAACGCCGCGGTGGACATCATCGTCCAGTATGCCCATGCGCCCACCGAGCGGCATCACCAACGGGTGCTGGCCCGCGGCGGTGTGTTCAAAGGACAGCTCGACATCATCAAGGGCGTCCATTACACGGTGCCGGCGCGCGCGCTGGGGGACCTCGCGCAAGATCCCGATGTGGTGCACATCTCGCCGGATCGCCCGCTCCGGGCGGCGGTTGACGATGCGGAAGCCGCGGTCAACGCGAATATCGCCTATACGTACGGCTGGGACGGCACGGGAATCGGAATCGCCGTGATCGACAGCGGCATCTCGAACCATCCGGACTTGAAGAACTCCAGCGGCGCGATGCGGGTAGTATACGAACAGGATTTCGTGGGCGGCGGAACGGACGACCACTACGGGCACGGCGAGCACGTGGCCGGAATTATCGCGGGCAATGGGGCGCGTTCGAGCGGCTCGAATGCGTTTCTGACTTTCCGGGGGTTGGCGCCGGGCGCCAATCTGGTGAACCTTCGCGTGCTGGACCAGAACGGGCAGGGAGCGGACAGCACCGTTATCGCCGCGATCCAGCAGGCGATCAATCTGAAGAAGCAATACAACATCCGGGTAATTAATCTTTCGCTCGGGCGTCCCGTGTTCGAAAGCTACAAGTCCGATCCCCTGTGTCAAGCAGTGGAGCAGGCGTGGAAGGCCGGCATCGTGGTGGTGGTCGCCGCGGGCAATCAGGGCCGCAACAACTCGCAGGGAACCAGCGGCTACGCCACGATCCAGGCACCCGGCAACGACCCGTACGTGATCACGGTGGGGGCGATGAACACGAAGGCCACCTCGTCGCGCAGTGACGACGTCATCACCAGCTACAGTTCGAAGGGGCCGACGCTGGTGGATCACATTGTCAAACCGGATCTGGTCGCGCCGGGCAATCGGGTAGTTTCGCTGCTGGCCAGCACGTCGCAGCTGGACAGCCAATACCCGCGAAACGACATTCCCTTGCAAGACTACGAGGCAACCGGAAGCACGGCGCTTTCCGGCGACTACTACACGATGAGCGGCACCAGCATGGCCGCGCCGATGGTGAGCGGGGCGGCTGCGTTGCTGCTGCAGCAGAACTCGAAATTGACGCCGGACCAGGTGAAAGCGCGCCTGATGAAGACGGCCACCAAAAGTTTCCCGGCTTACAGCACGGCGACCGATCCGACCACCGGGGCAATCTACACGAGCCAATACGACATTTTCACAGTGGGCGCGGGCTATCTCGACGTGTGGGCGGCGCTCAACAATTCGGATCTGTCGACCCTGCCGGCTGTTTCTCCGACCGCTACGGCGCCCGATTCCAAGGGCGACGTTTACATCGTGAACACGCAATCGGCGGTCTGGGGCAGCAGCGCCGTGTGGGGCAGCAGCGCCGTGTGGGGTTCGTCGGAGTGGCTGGCCGGCAGCTCGGCCGTGTGGGGCAGCTCGGCCGTGTGGGGTTCCTCGGCTGTTTGGGGCAGCAGCGCCGTATGGGGTTCGAGCGCGGTCTGGGGCAGCACCACGGAGGACGGGGCCGAAACGGTGGGCGTCGCAGTTTTTGGCGAAAACTAAACGATCGCAACCGCGAGGCCGATCTGGCAGCCAGGCCGGTGTCGAGTGCAACTATTGGAGCTTTAATGCTTTGAATGGTGCGCCCGGACAGATTCGAACTGCCGACCTTCTGGTTCGTAGCCAGACGCTCTATCCAACTGAGCTACGGGCGCTTAGAATCAATGACTGGCAAAGAGCCCAGAGATTTTTAGAGCCTCTGGTTTTGCCAGTGGATCGCTTTGAAGAGTTTCTCACTGACCGCGAATACTTCAAGAACGTCTCCGACAGAACTCTAGTGTACTACAGGTGCGCTTGCGATCCTTGGAGCTGAGCAGCACTCGCAAAGGGGATTGGAAAACCTGGATTATGAATCTCCGCTAACAGGCTATCGGCTACTTGTCTTCACCGCTGCTGAGGCCACCTGTGGAGCAGGGCCGCAAAACACCTTCCGTACAAATAGACCACGTGCCCGCGTTGTCAAACACTCCTGCTCCATTGCCAGCGCCGTTGAGCCTTGCACTACCATTGCTGCGCGCATCTTCAACATCCCTAGATTAGTGCAGGCGCACTTTTCGGGCTGCGCGACGGCGGTTTCATGGGGCGCCGCCTCCTCCCAGTTTCTTGATGCGAAGTTGCCTGCCCTCGCATTCAATTCTATTTGCCCTCACAGGATGCCGATGCGATACATCGCGCAGAGCGGCAAGCGTCCCAGCGGCGGCATTCTCAATTGTTAATTCGTCCAGACTGCCCGCGGGGACTTCCACTTCAGCCGTCCCCGATGCGCCGCACGTATCGCAATGCCAACAGATGTGGATCCGCACGACCGAGAGGATAACAGGCTAAGTGGATCCAAGGTCAAAATATTACGTACTGGGGCGATTTGTACTCAGGTGATTTCCAAAAAATGTGCGGTCGCACCCTCCTCTTAAATACGAGAGCCGCCTCTTCGGATCCGCGGCATTCGCTGACGTTTCGAGCCATTTCAGCGGTTACAGGCCCGAAAAATATAAATTTGATAAAAAGGGCCTGATTTCTCTTTTCCTCCGCTTCGGCAAGGCTTATGATCGAGGCATGAAGCGAATTTTCACACCTCAAACTCTGATTCTTCTCGTGCTGCTGGCGTTTGGCTTCCGTGCTTTCGCCGCGAGCGAGGAGCCTGCTAAGACGATCAAGAAGGTGAACGCCCGTCCTACCGCCACCTTGAATGGCGTCGACCTGTTCAAGGAATATTGCGCCGTGTGCCACGGCAGCGACGCAAAGGGCGACGGACCGGCCGCCGATGCCCTCAAGAAGAAGCCCGCTGACTTGACCCAGCTCAGCCGCAAAAACAACGGCGCTTTCCCCGAACTGCACGTGATGAATTACATCAAGGGGCAGGACTTTGTTGCCGCGCACGGCAGCCGCGACATGCCCATCTGGGGAACCATTTTTTCCCAGATGAGTTCCAATCAGGACCTCGTCCAGGTTCGCACTTACGCCCTGCTCAAGTATATTGAACAACTGCAAGCCAAGTAGGATGCGGCAAACAGTCCGGCGCTTGGTGCGAGGGAGGGCGCCATTTCTCGGTGGGCTATAATGCCCATACGATGAAAATCGACCTGTTTAATCATTTCTTCCCGAAACGCTACTGCGACCAATTTATCAACGTCCCTGGGCTGAAAGATATCGGCAAGCGCGTCCAGAATGTCCCGACCATCGCCAATCTGGACGCGCGCTTCAAGGTCATGGACGAGTTCGGCGAATACAAGCAGTTTCTTTCACTCCCCGCTCCTCCGCTGGAAGCCCTGGCGCCCCCCGAGAAGTCGCCGGAGCTGGCGCGCGTCGCCAATGATGGTTTCGCGGAACTGGTTGCAAAGTATCCCGATCGCTTCATCGGCTTTACGGCCTCCTTGCCGTTGAATAATCCCGACGCGGCGCTCAAAGAATTCGATCGCGCGGTCACGCAGCTGGGCGCCCAGGGCTTTCAGGTCTTCACCAATGTAGATGGCAAGGCGCTCGATTCGGCCGGCCTGGAACCGCTGTTCGCCGAAGCGGCGCGCCGCGATCACACCATCTGGATGCACCCCGCCCGCGGCGCTGAAATGCCCGATTACCGGACCGAGGACAAGTCGAAGTACGAGATCTGGTGGACCTTCGGCTGGCCGTACGAAACCAGCGCCGCCATGGCTCGCATCGTGTTTTCGGGGATGTTTGACCGCATTCCCAACTTGAAGATCATCACGCACCACATGGGCGGCATGGTGCCCTATTTCGAAGGCCGGGTGGGTTATGGCTGGGACCAGCTCGGCTCCCGCACCTCCGATATCGACTACAAGGCCGTGCTCAAGAGCCTCAAGAAGAGGCCGATCGATTACTTCCGCCAGTTCTATGGCGACACCGCCCTATTTGGCGGCGGTCCGGCTACGCGGTGCGGCCTGGAGTTCTTCGGCGCCGACCACGTGGTCTTCGCCTCCGATGTCCCCTTCGAGCCGGCGCCCGGCCTCTATATCCGCGAAACCATCAAGGTCATCGAGAGCCTCGGCCTCTCCCCGGACGATAAGGATAAGATCTATCGCCGCAACGCCGAACGCCTGTTGCACCTCGGGGCCAAGAGCCAGCAGCGCGCGTCCTAGCCGGCGCCCCACAAGCCAGTGGGGCTTTTCAGGATAATCAGTTATAATTGTCTTGAAAGGTCCTGATTATGACGATTCGCCCCGAAGAAGCGCTGGAGTACCACTCGTCCGCCCCGGCCGGTAAGGTTTCGATCGCCCCCACCAAGCCGTGCCGCACCCAGCGCGATCTCAGCCTTGCCTACACGCCCGGTGTGGCGATTCCCTGTAAGGAAATCGAGCGCGACCCCAGCCTCGCGTACACGTACACATCCAAAGGAAACCTGGTGGCCGTGGTCAGTAACGGCACCGCGGTGCTGGGCCTCGGAAATATCGGAGCCTTGGCCGGCAAGCCGGTGATGGAAGGCAAGGGCGTCCTGTTCAAACGCTTCGCCGATATCGACGTGTTCGATATTGAGCTCAACACTCTCGACCCGCAGGAAGTCATCCGCACCTGCCAGATTCTCGAGCCCACTTTCGGCGGCATCAACCTGGAAGATATTAAGGCGCCGGAATGTTTTTACATCGAAGAAGAGCTGCCGAAGACGATGAAGATTCCCGTTTTCCACGACGACCAGCACGGCACCGCTATCATCTCCGGAGCCGGCCTGCTCAATGCGCTCGAGATTACCGGCAAGAAGATCCAGGACGTGCGCGTGGTTTTCAGCGGCGCCGGCGCGAGCGCCATTTCCTGCGCCGAGCATTACATCAAGCTCGGCGTGCGACGCGAGCACATCCTCATGTGCGACACCAAAGGTGTCATTTATGAAGGCCGCGCCGAGGGCATGAACCCTTACAAGGCGCGCTTCGCCGCGAAGACTCCGGCGCGCACCCTGGCCGAGGCCATGCAGGGCGCCGATGTCTTCTTCGGTCTTTCGGTCGGCAACTCGGTAACGCCCGAGATGCTTCGTGGGATGGCGCCGAATCCGCTCATTTTCGCGCTGGCCAATCCGGATCCCGAAATCCCCTACGATGTC
>Ga0070734_10004694_pt1 | contig 12756 bp, 13 predicted proteins | sample Coa_R1_8_FD_66444 | JGI IMG/M metagenome (GOLD analysis project Ga0070734, IMG submission 66444) | Surface soil microbial communities from Centralia Pennsylvania, which are recovering from an underground coalmine fire - Coalmine... | ecosystem: Environmental > Terrestrial > Soil > Unclassified ...
CCGTTCCAGGCGCTCGCCGACATGTGCTTCGCCGACGTGAAGGGCGTCTGGGATCCGTTCGAGAAGGTCGTGCGTGCTGCGGGCAGGCAACGTGGGCTAACCCGCGCCCGGTTGCGGGAGCCCGCCCTCGCCGTGCTCTACTTCGGCAGTACGGTCGTCGCGGCGTTCGCCGCGTCGGCCGTGGGCGAAAACCACCCGACGCGGTGGGTCGGCGCGCTCCTCCTTGCGGTGGTCGTGCTGGTCGCGCTCGCGTGGCTCACCGGAACGCTGGGGCGCAACGACAGGCTCACCGTGGCTGGCGCCGCGCTGGCCGCATGGGCGGCGCGCGTGACGGCGCAGCAGGCCCCACCGGGAATCACCGAGCCGGACAGGCTCGCGCTCGCGGTCGCCACCGACGGCGGGCCACCGGTTCCCGGGCTGGGGCATGTCCGGCGCGGCGACGTGCGGAACGGCGGGCACCGTGGCTCCATGACCACGGCCGCCACCCCGGAACAGCTGGCCCGGGCACCCAAGCGGGCCTGGTCCTCGCTGGACGGTCAGTGGCGTCTGGTACCGGTTGGGCCACGGCGTGAGTCACCGCGCATGGTCTCCGGCGGGCTGCTGGCCGGTTCGCTGGTCGCCTTCCTGGCCGCCGCGGGCAGTTACGACGGCTACCGGACGCTGCAGATGTCGCCCGGCTGGATACTGCTGCCAGCCGGCCTGCTGGCGGGCAGCGTGGCCCTGGCCGTGGCCGGCGTGCGGGCGGTGGGGCGCTGGCTGGCCCTGCCCGCCGAGGTGAGCTTCATCGGGCAGGTGATCGCCCGCTGGATCGAGGAGGAGTCCGGCAGCGGCGAGAACAGCAGCACCGTGACGTACTGGTGCCTGGCATTGGACGACGGCCAGCGCTCCTGGACCTTCGACGTGGGCCGGGTGGCGTTCGGGCAGTTCCCGCTCGGGGCCAGGATCCGGGCGAGGATCGCGCCACGTTCGATGGGGCTGCTCGACCTGGCGATGGTGGGGCCCGAGGGGGAGATCCTGCCCGGGCAGGCCCGTTGGGGGAAGGGAGCGGGGACGGGCCCGGGGTCGTTGGCGTGATCGCCCACAAACGCCGCGGGCCGGCCACCGCCGGAGACGCAACCGCGGCGATCCCAGCAGCCACGCTGGTCTCAGGGGTCACACCGGGCGGCGCCTGTATCAGCGGTGGGAGAGAGTGTCGATCCTGGCGACCTGGTCCTGATCCAGGGTGAAGCTCATCAGGTCGAAATTGGCGGCGATCCGGTCCGGGTTCACCGACTTCGGGATCACCGTGATGCCGTGCTCGATGTGCCAGCGCAGCACCACCTGCGCGGGCGTGACGCCGTGCACCTTGGCGATGTCGACCAGTATCGGGTCCGACAGGTTGGTTCCCTTGAGCGGGCTGTAGCCCTCCACCGCCACGCCCCGCTGAGCGTGCGCCGCGAGCAGGGCCGGGTCGTGCCGGGCGGGACTCCACGGGATCTGGTTGACCGCGGGCGCCTCGCCGCACACCTCGGTCAGCCGGTCGATCTGAGCCAGCGAGTAGTTGCTCACCCCCACCGCGCGGGTCCGGCCCTCATCCCGCAGCGTGAGGAACTCCTGCCAGACATGGCACAGCTTGCGCCCCGGCGGCGGCGAGTGCACCAGCCACAGGTCCACCTGGGTGGTGCCCAGTTCACGCAGGCTCGCCGCGAGCGTGGCCCGCTCCCGGTCGGCGCGGCTGGATGGCAGCTTGGTGGTGAGGAACACCGCGTCGCGGTCGACGCCGCTCTCGGACAGCGCGTGGCCCACCTCGGACTCGTTGCCGTACATCGTCGCGGTGTCGATGTGCCGGTATCCGGTATTCAGGGCGGCCAGCACCGCCTGGCGTCCCGCCCGGCCGCGAAGCTGCCACGTGCCAAAGCCGATCATGGGCATCTCGACGCCGCCGGGCAACGAGCGTGCAGGTACTGCCACCGCCTCGGTCATGAGACTCAGTGTGCCCTGCGGCCAGGCGTCACACCATAGCCGTCCCGGTCCGCGCGACCAGGTCTGCGAACCGTTCCATCAGCCGCCCCGTCACCGGGCCCGGCTTGCCGTCGCCGATCGCGCGGCCATCGATCGTGGTGACCGGCACCAGGCCGCCCATCGTCCCGGTGACGAACACCTCGTCGGCGTTGTAGAAGTCGGTCAGGCTGAAGTCGCGGACGTCGCAGGCCAGGCCGGCCTCTGTGGCGAGTTCGAGCACCGTGTCGCGGGTGATCCCCTCCGGGCAGGCGAGCGCCGCCGGGGTGCCCAGCCGCTCGCCGGTGACCAGGAACAGGTGGGTGGCGTTGGTCTCGGCGACGAATCCGCGGTGGTCGAGCATCACCGCGTCGTCGGCGCCCGCGGCGTTCGCCTCGATCTTGGCCAGGATCGACGGCAGCAGATTGTTGTGGTGGATCTTCGGGTCCAGGCAATCCGGCTGTGGCCGGCGCACGCTGGAGGTGATCAGGGTGATCCCGGCCAGGTCGTACACGGGCGGCTTGTGCTCGGCGAGCACGATCAGGGTCGGGCCGGACCGGTTCAGCCGCGGGTCCATCCCGCTAGTGACCTTCTCGCCCCTGGTGAGCGTCAGCCTGATGTGCACGTTGTCGGTCATCTGGTTGGCGTGCAGGGTGCGCCGGACCTGCTCGATGATCTCCTCGTCGGAGGGCACGGTGTCGAACGCGAGCGCCTTCGCCGACCGCCGCAGCCGGGCCAGGTGCTCGGTCAGCCGGAAGATGCGCCCCTGATACAGGCGCAGGCCCTCCCAGACCGCGTCCCCGCCCTGCACGGCGGAGTCGAACGGGCTGACCGCCGCCTCGTCGCGGTGGGTGAGGCGGCCGCCCACGTTCACGATGACGTCGAGATTGCGCTCGTCGAGAGCCTGGAGCACGGTTCCTCCTTCACTACTTGCGCCGCTGTGCTTCTGTTCTTGCGCCGCCCTTACGTGGCCCGGTGTTCCCTGCCGCCCTACGCGGGCCGGGCAGCGGCCAGGCGGTGGGCGTGCAGTCGCTCGTAGTACGGCCGGCACTGCTCGGCCAGGTCCACGAGCTGGGCCGGGAGCGGCTGCCCGGGCGCGCGATAGGGCCCGAACCCAGTGGACCGCCACACGCTCTCATACCAGTACGGGCCCCATACCCCGTCGGTGTCACGCGGCCCGGCCGGCCACGACAGCATTGCCGGCGTGAAGCCGATGCCCAGCGCCGCGCACAGCGCCCGCAGTATCCCTTCGGGGTTCTCCAGCAGGTCCCGCGAGTCGATCACGGGACCTGGGTACGCGTCGAAGATCTCGGCTTGCTGCACGATCCCCAGATCGGCCAGGGTCGGCTCCGACCGCACCCTGGCGTACGAGGCGAGCAGTTCGGTGGGGTCCCGGAGCAGGTAGGCATGCCGCAGCGGTGCGAGCGCCGTCCGGTCCACCTCGGGCAGGAGGTGGTGGGTCATGTGCTTGCCGTAATACACGCTCTTGCCCGGCGGGAGCGGCGCCGCAGCGAGGTCGTCGAGCACCTCGCGCCAGCCGTTGGGCATGCTGGCCAGGATCTCGTCCCGGCCGGGGTGGCTGATGCCGGTCCTGGCCAGGTAGAACGCGTACAGCGGTTCGTCCGCGACGATGGTGTCCGGCCGGTTGCCGAACGACCGCATGAGCGCGGTCGAGACGGTACGCGGGCCGGACCACATCGCGATCCGGACTGCTGGCTGGGTCAGAGCTTCACCACCGAGCGGAGCACGTCGCCGCGCTGCATCTTGGCGAAGGCGTCTTCGATGCCGTCCAGCGTGATCGTCTCCGAGACGAATTTCTCCAGCGGCAGGCGGCCCTGCAGGTACAGTCCGGTGAGCATGGGGAAGTCACGCTCCGGCAGGCAGTCGCCGTACCAGGAGGACTTCAGCGCACCACCGCGGCCGAACAGGTCGAGCAGCGGCAGTTCGATAAGCATGTCCGGGGTCGGCACGCCGACCTGGACCAGGACGCCGGCCAGGTCCCTGGCGTAGAACGCCTGCCGGTAGGTGTCCGGGCGCCCCACCGCCTCGATCACCACGTCGGCGCCGTTGCCACCGGTGAGCGCCTGGATCTCGGCCACCGGGTCGGCCTCGCGCGAGTTGACCACGTGGGTGGCACCGAACTGGCGCGCCCACTCCAGCTTCCGCGGGTCGACGTCGACCGCGATGATCGTGTGCGCGCCGGCCAGGTACGCCCCCAGCACCGCCGCGTCGCCCACACCGCCGCAGCCGATCACGGCCACCGAGTCGCCGCGGCTGACCCCGCCGGTGTTGAGCGCCGCACCGAGACCCGCCATGACGCCGCAGCCCAGCAGGCCGGCCACCTCTGGCGGGACCGCCGGGTCGACCTTGGTGCACTGCCCCGCGGCGACCAGGGTCTGCTCGGCGAAAGCCCCGATGCCCAGCGCGGGCGACAGCGTGGTGCCGTCCTCCAGGGTCATCTTCTGCGCGGCGTTGTGCGTGGCAAAGCAGTACCACGGGCGGCCCCGCTTGCAGGCGCGGCACTGGCCGCACACCGCGCGCCAGTTCAGGATGACGAAGTCGCCGGGGGCGACGGCGGTCACCCCAGAACCCACGGCATCGACCACGCCGGCCGCCTCATGGCCAAGCAGGTAGGGGAAGTCATCCCCGATGCCGCCCTCCCGGTAGTGCAGGTCGGTGTGGCAGACGCCGCACGCCTGCACCCGCACCCGCGCCTCGCCCGGCCCGGGGTCGGGCACCAGCACCGTGGTGACCTCGACCGGTTCTCCCTTTGCTCGGGCAATGACGCCCCGCACGCTAGTTGTCATCCCGCTATCGTCTTGCATCCCCCTCCGCTAGCCAAGACCGGGGTCCTCGCAGGTCGCTCGGTCGCTGCCCCCGCTCTGCCGTCACTCCCGTGTCTGGAGTCACTTTCGCCACGCCACGTAATCCGTGTTTCCGCAACGCTGCACAGCGGGAGTATTTTGAATACAACAACCTAAATGCTGGGGGACTAGGCGGTGGGGGTGGCACATGACCGTGCGGGATGGATCCGCGAGGGAAGACCGATGATCCGCCCGGTGGAGCGGCCGGTGCCGCTGCGCCAATCGGTCTACGAAGCCCTGGTCGAGCTGGTGATCGCGGGACGGCTCAGCGCCGGGCAGCACCTGGTGGAGACCGAGCTTGCGCGCCAGCTCGGGGTGAGCCGCCAGCCCGTGCGTGAGGCACTGCACCGGCTGGAGGCCGAGGGCTGGGTCGACCTGCGGCCCAACCAGGGCGCGTTCGTTCACGTGCCGACCGACCGGGAGGTGGACCAGCTCCTGGACGTGCGGGAGCTGCTGGAGGTGGAAACCGCCCGGCTCGCGGCGCGCTCGGTGACACCGGACCAGCTGGCCCGGCTGCGGGCCATCTGCCGGGCCGGCGAGGAGGCGGTGGCCTCGGGTGACACCGAGCGCTTCGTGTCGCTCAACAACAGCTTCCACGCCGCGCTGGCCGAGGTCGGGGGCAACGCGGTCCTGGCCGAGCTGAGCGCGATCGTCGGCCGCCGGGCGCGCTGGTACTACCGCCTGGTGGCGCCGCTGCGCGAACACGAGTCGTGCGCCGAGCACCTGGCCATGGTCGAGGCGATCGAGGCTGGCGACGGCGAGCAGGCGGCCAAGGTCGCCCGCGGCCACGTCGAGCGCACCCGCAACGCCTACCACCGCCCCGCCTGATGCCCAGAACCGCCCCGCCCGTCCTGGGCCCGCCAATTGTCATGGTTGGCCCAACCACCACAGTCATTTGTCAGCCGCGTCCAGAGTCCGCGCCAGCATCAGCATTACCTGGCGGGCTTTGGTGGCGAACTCCACCTCATCGGGTTGCCCGCCGCCCGGCACCGTTGGCGGTCCTCACGAGCGCAACCTATTGACGCCCCCGCTGACAGCCGCCACGTGAGCCTCTTGTGGGCCATGTGGTGTTCGCCTGCGACCTGGAAGCAGCCCGCCGCTATCCAGGCACCTGCGCCCAGGGCTGCTTGAGCATTCCGGCTTTGTCTTTGGCGGCTAGGTGAGGGGGATGCTACCCATCTCGTGCCTGAGACGGAGCCGGTCGGCGCGGAAGACGTAGCGGGTGAGCTGGACCGGCTGTGCCGCGTCATAAGCCGTCCGGCTCACAACGGTGATGGGGACCACGCTGGACAGTCGGAAGAAGGCGGTTTCGATGGCATCGGGCATCCGAGCGTAGATGTCATCCCGATAGCCGACCGGCTGATGGCCGCACTCGGCGAGCAACAGGCCGGCGCTTTTGGCGGTGGGCCCTACCTGTTCCAGTTCTGTGCCCTTCACGATGTCCATGGGGTAATAGGAGACAACCAAGGACCAGGGTTCAGTGCCGAGGTACCGGTGGGTTCGGCGCAGCACGACCGGGGTTCCTTCGGCGATATCCAAGGCGGTGGCGACCTCAGCGTTCGCGCTGGTCGTCTCCGCCTGGAACTTTGCAGTGGTCTGCCTGCTGGCCCGCTCGCCGACCGGCGGGAGGGCCGCGTTGGCGTGCTCGCCAGCCTGCCAGTCCTCCTCCCGGGACAGTAGGACGGTGAGGGGGGTCGCGGGCTCGGCCACGTACGTGCCGATGCCTTGCCTGGTCTCCACAAGTCCCTGCTGAATAAGCAGGCCGATGGCAAGCCGGACCGTGCTGCGAGAGGCGCCGTAGGCGGCCGCCAGTTGCGGCTCGGTGAGCAGTTGGCTGCCCGGGGACAAGATGCCGATGGTGATCTGTTCGCGCAGATCCTCGGCGATCTGTTTGTACTTGGCGCCCGCCACCTGATCCTCCTCATTGAGGTGACAAAAGTATAACTCATACAGGTAGCTTGGCTCGATTAGGTGATTGGTATGACATAGCTGGGTCGGATGAGACCATCATCTGGCCTACCACGGGGCGATCGATCTAGGGACGCGGGGGAGCCGCGTACGTGCCCAGCACGTGGGCTCGTTGCTGCCATACCCGCTCCGGGAGTGACCATGGAGTCGTGGATTGCCTGGCTGGTCCTGGCCGCGCTGCTCGGGATCGCCGAGGTCATGACGACAACGCTGGCCCTCGGGCTGCTGGCTGTCGCGGCCTTGGTAGCGGCGATCGTCGGCGGCGTTGGCCTTGGCCTGCCCCTCCAGCTCGGCGCTTTCGCTATCACGGCGGCGGCTGGCCTAGGGGTGGTGCGACCGCTAGCGGTGCGCCACATCCGGCAGCCGCCGCGGCTGCGGTCGGGAACGTCGGCCTTGGTCGGACGGTCCGCGACCGTCCTCGAAGAGGTCACGGCGTTTGGCGGGCGGGTCCGCATCGGCGGTGAGGTCTGGTCGGCGCGTTCCTACGATGAATCCCAGGTCATCCCCGTGGGTTCTGCCGTTGACGTCTTTGCGATTGAGGGCGCCACGGCGCTCGTTCATCCCAGGGAGTAGCCATGGAGATTGCCGCGCTCGCCGCCGCCGCTATTGCGGTCGCACTCATTTTCATCCTGGTGTTCAAAACGGTGCGCATCGTGCCGCAGGCGCGGGCGCGCAACATCGAGCGCTTCGGCCGCTACCGCAAGACCCTCGAGTCAGGGATGAACTTCATCCTCCCGTTTGTGGACCGTGCCAAGCCACTCATCGACCTTCGCGAGCAAGTGGTGGCTTTCAAAGGACAGCCGGTCATCACCGAGGACAACCTGGTCGTGAACATCGACACAGTGTTGTTCTTCCAGATCACCGATCCACGTGCCGCCGACTACGAGATCGTCAACTACATCCAGGCGATCGAGCAGATCACTGTGACCATGCTGCGCAGCGTGATCGGTTCCATGGACCTGGAGCAGACCCTGACCTCACGGGACAAGATCAACACCATGTTGCGCGGGGTGCTTGATGAGGCTTCCGGCAAGTGGGGCATCCGCGTGACCCGGGTTGAGATCAAGACGATTGAACCGCCCAAGAGCGTCGTGGACGCGATGGAGAAGCAGATGCGGGCCGAAAGAGAGAAGCGCGCGGCCATCCTCACCGCCGAAGGGCTGCGCCAGTCCAAGATCTTGACCGCCGAAGGCGAGAAGCAGAGCAGCATCCTGCGCGCAGAGGGCGACAAGCAGAGCCAGATTCTGCGTGCCGAAGGCCAAGCACAGGCGATCGGCGCGGTGTTCCAGGCCGTGCACCTCAACAATGCAGACCCCCAGGTGCTCGCCTACCAATACCTGCAGATGCTGCCGCAACTCGCACAAGCCCAAGGCAGCACACTCTGGGTGATCCCCAGCGAGGTGACCACTGCCCTGAAGACGCTGAGCAGCGCATTCAGCAGTGAGACTGCCAGTGCGGCGGCAGCACCCGAGCTCGCCGCCGGCACGCTAACGGGTGCTGCCGCCGCTGCCCTGCCTATTGACGGGCCGCCGCAGCCGCGCCCAGGCGCAAACGGGGAGCCAACGAGCGCGGGGCAGGTCTACGCAGCAGAGGCCGCCCACACCAAGGAAGAGCTCGCAGAAGTAGAGCGTGAGGTTGCAGCCGTCCAACGGCAGGTCGCCGAGGCGGAACAGGGCACCCCCAGCTAACCGGAGCACCCAGCGGGGCACCCCCTCGGGCTCGCCCCAGCCGGACGCTCCCCGGCTAGGGAAGGCGGACGATGCTGACGGGGTCGGTGGCGTAGGGGTCCTGGGCGTTGTCGATCAGTTCGATCTCGCCCCGGTCCGACATGACGTGGAACGTGCCGTCCGACCGGTACTCACGGATCACGGTGGTGGTCCCGTCGGCGTGGGTGTATCGCTCCTCGGAGTAGGCGTCCGTGGCGTGCCTGCTCGCGTCCACCGCGGCCTCGTCCCGCCACTCGAACCGGTACGGGGCCAGCGGCAGCCGCAGTTCGTAGGGGAAGCGCTCGGTCATCGCCGCTCCGTTGCCATGGTCCGTGGCCCAGCCGCCGGTATCCCATGATCGCGGACGTCCCCCGGCGGCGTGCGCCGGGGGACCGTCCGCGACCGTGGTTGGCAATGCCGGTCAGGCGATGGCCGGCTTGGCTCGTGCCTCCTCCTTCTGTTCCCCCCTGCGCACCGCGGCGATCATTTGATCCTCGGTCGGCCGCTTGCACAGGAACGTGACGGTCAGCGCGGCCAGCGCGCCGAGCGTCGCGCCGAAGTAGAAGCCGCGCACCCAGTGGAAGTTCGGGTTCCCGTACAGGGTGCCGGTCATGATCAGCGCCGCGACGCCGCCGGCGAAGCTGCCGCCGAGCGCCTTGAACGCGTAGATCGAGCCGTAGTTGATCGCGTTGTTGGTCTCGCCGTAGTAGTCCGCCACCATAGCCGCGGTCATCGGGAAGTTGGCGCCGGACAGGCCGCCGGAGATGACCGCGCAGATGACGAACAGCGGTTTGTTGTGGGCCGTGCCCGCGTAGAACGCGAGCAACTGGAACACCACGTTGCCCGAGTACGCGTAGATCATCGTCCTTCTTCGGCCGATGAACTCGGAGATGTACCCGTAGACCGGCCGGAACAGCCCGTCCGCGAGGGAGAACCCGGCGAAGCCGACCACCGCGGCGGCCGTTCCGAGTCCTTCCGCCTGGGCGAAGCCGTAGTAGTACGCGACGCCGAACAGGGAGCAGCCGATGTACAGGGCGTACTGGATGCCGATCCACTTGGCCTGCGGGGTGCGCCACATCTGGCCCAGGTTGTAGTGCCGCAGCGCGGGCGGGTTGTTCCGCAGGTCACGGGTGCTGTGCTTCTGCCAGTTGAGCGGGTCGATCTCCTTCGGCCACCAGTTCTTCGGCGGGTCCTTCATGAAGAACCCGGCGCCGACGATGCCGACGGTCATGATGATCGCCTGGATCCAGATGTAGTGCTTGAGGGTGCTTGGGCTCATCGTGATGGCGCCGCCGCCGCTGCTGGCCGCGCCGATCGCGAAGATGAACGGCACGGCCCCGTAGGCCCAGCCGCCGTTGACGAACCCGGTCCGCCAGCCCTTCTTCTCCGGGTACCACTTGGCCACGATGTTGATGCAGGACGAGTAGACCATGCCGGAGCCGATGCCGCCGAGCACGGCGTACCCGAGGTAGGCCTCCCAGATCGACGTGGACTGCGCCAGGATCCCGTACCCGACGACGCCGCAGACGATGCCGCCGATGATCGTGGCCCACCGGACGTTGACGATCCCGCGGTTGCGCAGGATCCCGGTGAAGATCTGGACGAACGATTCGAAGATGACGAAGAAAGAGAATGCCCAGAACACCGGTCCCGGGCCCCAGCCGTGCACCTTGGCCAGGGAGCCGTTCAGCGCCCCCCAGGTGTACTCGAGCAGGCCGGCCAGGCACATGGCCAGCCACGCCGCCATGATCGGGACCCAGCGGCCCCAGCCGAGGACGTCTCTTGGGGTTTCACCGACGCGGAACACCCGGCCGGTTGAGTTGGTTACTTCTTGGAAAGCTACGCTTCCGCTAACTGCGGCCATCGGTCGCCACCGATTCCTCTCGTATGCGACGCGAGTGGGCGAAGAACCCAGGCCCTCGAATCCGGGCCGGGTGTACGTGGAGCCGTCCCGGTGGACCGCGGGACGGATCGGAGGGTTCGCGTAGGACTCGGCTGACTGGTCGCGGGTCGTAACCCGTGGCCCAGCCGGGGAGGGCAGGGGCGTCGCGCTGGTCGCTGGCATGTGTCCGCGTGGCGCCCCTGATCCGCCTTGTATGGTGGCCCGCGGGATCCCTGGCCCAGGCCGTGCGGTATCCGGTGGCTGCGGTGTCCTTTCTTGCCCGCCATATCTGCCTCCAGATTCGGCCCCGCCGCTACGGGCCGGGCCTCACTCCTCCAGTCCGAGCAGCCGGAACAGATCCTGCCGAGCCGGCCCGTCGTGAGCCGCCTCGAAGAGTTCGTCGAGCCCCCAGCCCGCTTCGGTGAGCAGGTCCCGTGCCTGGTCGAAGAGCGGTGAGCGCTCCTCGGGGGGCACCGTCTTGAGCACCAGGTGGCCGATCACCTCGACGACCGCCTCGCGCATGAGCACCCGCCGTTCGCCGCGCGGCCGGGCCACCCCCGCCATCAGCGGGATGACCGCGCGCGAGCCTGGCTCCAGTCCCTTGCCGTTGCCCGGGCCGGTCATGACTGCCCTCCCGGCTGGCCGTCCGCGGACAACTCCGCCCGCAGCCGTTCGATCTCGCCGGGCCGGGCCAGATCGATGATCTCCACCAGCGAGAACGCGCGCCCGCCCGGCGAGCCGTCGCCCAGCACGACCGGGACCGACTCGTGGAACACCTCGAACCGGGGGGTGGCCGCCTTGGGCCCCACGGTAAGCACGTAGCGCAGCACCGCCTGCCGGTCGGGCAGGTATCGCTGCTGGTGACCGTCGTCGAAGCGGATCTGCCATTGCGCGGACATTGCCGTCCCTGGTGGTGATGGTGTGGGCGGTGGCTCTCGGTCGTCGTTGGTGTCATCGGGTACGGGCGGCGGTGCTAGGCGCCGACGCCACGGTTGAGCGGCATGGAGTAGCTCTCCTCGCGCATCCGCTTGTGGTGCCCGGGATCCTCGCCCGCGCGCAATTCGGCGGGCACGTCCATGCCGATCGTTTCCCAGTTGCGGTTGGCCTGCTGCTGGATGGTTGCGATGTGCTCGGCCAGCATGTGCCCGAACCGGCCCTGCATGGCGAGGTAGTCGGTGACCGGGCGCTGCACCGGCGGGTGGAAGTAGTGGTACTTGCGCTCGGCCGGGTCGTACTCCCAGACCGGGAACAGGCCCGCTTCCACGACCCGGCGGCCGATCTCCACGGTCATCGAGGTCTGGTAGACCCAGCCCTTCTGGCACGGCGTGAAGCAGTGCATGAACGCCGCGCCGCGGTGGTTGAGCCCCTTGCGGGTCTTGTTGATCAGGTCCACCGGGTAGCCGACCGTCGCGGTGGCCACGTAGCAGTGCGGGTGGCCCTCGGCCATCATCCTGGCCAGGTTCTTCGGCGGCAGCCTGGTCCCCTCGGGTATCGCCTTGCCGAACGGGGTGAACGTGGTCATCCCGCCGTACGGGGTGGTCGGGGAGACCTGGATGCCGGTGTTGGCGTAGCACTCGTTGTCGTAGCAGATGAACAGGGCGTCGTGGTTGCGGTACAGGGCGCCGGAGATCGGGCCGAGCCCGATGTCCGCGGCGCTGCCGTCGCCCGACATCGTGATGATGTTCGGGTAGGGGCCCGGGTGACGGCCCTTCCTGATCAGCGCCTCGTACCCCGCGGCCATGCCCGCGGTGAACGAGCCGCCGCTGGCGATGGGCGTGTGCGCCCACGGCACCGTGTACGGCGTGCACAGGTAGGTCGAGTTGGCCACGTACATGCAGCCGGTGGGCCCGGCCACCACGGTGTCCTGGCCGGCCGCCTTGAGCACCCAGCGGTACTCGATCGCGGGCCCGCAGCCGGCGCAGGTGCGGTGGCCGGCCTGATAGGGGTCTACCTCCGGGGTGTCGGGCAGGTAGTGACGGTCGCGGCCCGCGGAGTCGTCGGTGGCGGCACCCCGGCCCTCCTCCTCCAGCAGGGGGAGGAACTGGCGGATAACTTCCTTGGCCATCGGTGGCTCCTCAATCCTCGAATCCGACCCAGTGCGCGGGCTTTTCCACGGCGCCGCGCTCGATCGCCTGGGTAAGCTTGCCGGCCATCCAGTCGAACTCGGCCGCGGGCACGGTCTCGCCGCCGAGCCCGGCCATGAACGAGGTCACCAGCGGGCGGTTCTCCGCGTGGTACAGGGCGGTGGTCACGTCCGGGGCGAGGATGCCTCCGTAGGTGGAGCCGCCGAGGCCGAGGTTGGTCTCCACCACCCCGACGGCCTTGACGCCGCGCAGCGCCGCCCGCAGGTCCTCGCTGG
>Ga0070734_10004696_pt1 | contig 12753 bp, 4 predicted proteins | sample Coa_R1_8_FD_66444 | JGI IMG/M metagenome (GOLD analysis project Ga0070734, IMG submission 66444) | Surface soil microbial communities from Centralia Pennsylvania, which are recovering from an underground coalmine fire - Coalmine... | ecosystem: Environmental > Terrestrial > Soil > Unclassified ...
GAGGTCAGCTCGCCCACCGCGTTGTAGCTGGCGGTGGTGGTGTGCCCCAGGTAGTCGGTCGCCGAGGTCACGTTGCCGTCGGCGTCGTAACCGATCGTGGCGGTACGCAGCACCGCGCCGGCGGCGTTCAGGTCCGACTGGGAGATCTCCCGTCCGGCCAGGTCGTAGGCCGAGGAGGTAGCGGTTCCGTCGGGTTCGGTGATCTTGGTCGGCTGGCCGTCCAGGTTGTAGCCGAACGTGGTCTTGTTTCCGGCCCCGTCGGTGCTGGAGGTCCGCTCCCCCAGTGCGTCGTAGGTGGCGGTGGTGGTGACGCCGGTCGGGCTGGTCTGCGAGACACGGTCACCGGCGGCGTCGTAGCCGAACGTCGTGGTGTAGGCGGCGGAGGTGTTCTGCCGGACCAGGTCGGTGGAGGTGACCATCCGTCCGAGGTTGTCGAAGGTGGCCTGCGTCTGCGCCCCGGTGGGCCCGGTCACGCTGGTCTGCTCGCCGGCCGGGTCGTAGCCGTAGGTCCACACCCCGCCGCCGGGGTCGGTCTGGCTGGCCAGGTCCCCGAGCTGGTCGTAGGTCATCTGCGTGGTGTTGCCCAGCGGGTCGGTGACGCTGGTCTGCTGGCCCAGCTTGTTGTAGGTCATCGTGGTGGTCCCGTTGACCGGCGTGCCGGAGCCTGGCGGGGTGTAGGACGGGTCGGTGACCGACACCATGTGACCGTCGGCGTCGTAGGCCGACGTCGTGACGTTGCCGTCGGCGCCGGAGTACTCGGTCTCGTCCCCGAACGTGTCGTAGCCGATCATGGTGACCGGGCTGGCGGTGACCGGCGCGGCGCCGTTGCCAGTCTGGCTCTGCACCGCCGGGCTGGTCACCACGACCGCGTGGCCGGCCTGGTCGTTGGCGAACGTGGTGGTGTTGCCGTTCGGGTCGGTCTGGGAGACAACCAGGCCGCGCTGATCCCGCACCACGCTCATGGTCAGGTTGCCGCCGGTGTTGTCGATCGTCTGCGACAGCTGCTGGCCCAGCGCGTTGTAGGTCATGGTCTCGGTCTGGGTGACCCCGCCGCCGGTGAGCGACTCGGCGATGACGTTGCCGGCCGCGTCGTAGGTGGCGGTGGTGGTCCGGTCTGCGCCCGACGGGTCCCGCGTCTGACTGACCGGCTGGTCACCGGCGTTGTAGCCGATGTTGGTGACCAGCCCGCCCGGCGCGGTCTGGGTCGTCGGGTTGCCGGCCGCGTCGTAGCCGTAGGTGGTCACGTTCGCCATCCCCGTGCCGCTGCCCGGGGCGGGGACGTAACTGGACGCGAGCTGGTTGTTGTCGAAGTAGGTGTAGTCGGTGGTGGTTCCCACGGCGTTGGTGACCGCGGCGAGCCGGCCTGCCGGGTCGTAGGCCCGGGACTCTTCCACCAGGTTTTCCGGTGCGATCGGGTTGGCCGGGTTGCCGGTGTACCCCTGCAGCGTGGTGGTCAGCAGGTTCCCCGAGGCGTCGTAGGCGTAGGCGGTCGTCACCCCGGCCGGGTTGGTCTGGGTGGCCAGGTCGCCGAACGGGTCGTAGGTGTAGCTGGTGGTGTTGCCCAGCGGGTCGGTACTCGACGCGAGCTGGCCGTGGGCGGTGAAGGTGTTGGTGGTGGTCCGGGACGGATCGCCGCCGGTCGCATCGCTGATCGTGGTGGTGAGGATGTCCGAGTCGGGGTCGTAGGTGTAGGTGGTCACCTGGGTATGCACCGCCCCGGTGACCCGGTCGGTCACCGGCGGGTCGGTCTCGGTGAGCGTCCGCCCCAGGCCGTCGTAGGTATAGCTGGTCTTCAGCCCGGCCGGGTAGCTGTCGGAGATCTGCGTCTCGGTCAGCTCACGGCCCAGGTTGTCGTAGGTGTACTTGGTCACGAGCCCCAGTGGGTCGGTGACCTGCGCGACGTCACCGGAGGAGTCATAGAGGTAGCTGGTCACCGCGCCACCGGGCGTGGTAACCGAGGCCAGCAGGCCGGCCGGCTCGGTGCCGCCGCCGACGGCCGGCTCGGTCCCCTTGGTGTAGGAGTTGGTCGTGGTGCAGCCTGCCGGGCATGCCAGGGTCGGCGGGGTCGTGGTGGTGGCGACCAGCCCGGTGGGCGTGTACGCCGTGACCGTGTCGTAGGTGGGGTCGGTGGATGAGGAGGATCTGGCGTCCCGGGCGTCGGTCTGCCGGTCGTTGCGCGGGTCCAGCGGGTTTGCCGGGTTCTCGTAGTAGGAGGCGTAGGAGGTCTGGCAGTTGTTGACGGCCGCGCACGTGGTGGTGGATGTCACGTTGTTGTGCGCGTCGTAGGTGAGGTAGGACGTGTCGCCGTCCGGGTCGGTGATCGTGGAGGCCCGCTGGGCCTGGTCGTACCCGTAGTAGGTCACTCCGCCGAGCGGGTTGGTGACCTGCGCCAGCGCCCCGTCGGCGTACGTGTAGACCGACTTCCCCCCGGTCGGGCCGTTGACGGTGATCGTCGCGGTGTTGAACGTCGGCGTGGTCAGGTACTGCGGCGGGGCGAGCGGGTTGCTGTTGGGGACCTTGACCGAGATCTGGTTCTGCAGCGCGTCGTCGTGCCCGGTGATCGTGGACGCGCTGAGCGTGCTGGTGTAGATCGACACGTCGGCAACCGACCCGTTCAGGTCACCCTTGGGCCCGTTGCCGATGTTGACGGTGTACCCGGTGGTGGACTGGGTGGGCTTGGTACTGATCGTCGCGGTGCCCACGCTCTTGCCGTCCAGGTACAGGGTCGCGGTCTGGCTGGGTCCCTGCAGCGGTATCTGCGGGCTGGGGCCGACGGTGAGGACCGCCTGGTGCCACTTGCCGTCGTTGACCGACGCGCCCGACGTGCAGGTGCCGAAGATCGGCGCGTTGACGGTGACGTTGCCGACCGACCCCACCAGGCAGCCGCCCTGCGAGGCCGAGGCGACGTACAGGCCCATCGGCTGCCCGCCGGTCGGCCCGGAGGCGGACGACAGCAGCGTCCCGCTGGCCGTCGTCCTGAACCACACCTCCGCCGACTCGCCGCCGGTGCCGGCGAAATAGCCACCGGGCACGCTGACCTGAGAGTTCGAGCCGTTGAAGCTGGCCGCGGTGCCGTCGGCGAACCCGGTCGGCCCGGCCCCGCCCAGGGTGACGTTCGAATAGGTGGCCGGCGGGCGGGGGGAGGCGGAGTTCGCCGCGCCGCCGACCACGTCGTGCGCCAGCGGGCCTGCGGAGTCGTTGAGCTGCCAGAAGTCCTCCGGCGATGAGCCCATGACCGCGCTGACATAAGCGCCCGCCGACGAGCCTGGCACCGCACCGCCGTAGGTCCAGTTGCCGCCGTCGGCGTCGGTGAGTGCCGAGACCCGGTCGGCCACGGTGTTGTAGGCCGCCGACATCTCGGTGCGGCCGCCCGGGCTGGTGACCGTGGTGAGCTCGGCGGCCGAGTGGGTCTCCGCGGCGTACTGCGCGGCGACCGTGCCGGCGCCGGGCAGCTGGTTCTGGTAGACCGACACGTCCGCCATGGACCCGTTGAAGAACGACCACGACGAGTACAGCTGGTTCTGCGAGACGAGCCCGGCGCCGAGCAGGGCGTAGGCGCTCGCGGGCGCGCTGAAGCCCGCCGTGGAGGTGGCGACCTTCGCGCCGTCCAGGTACAGGGCCTGGCCGGGGATCACCACCGCCTGGTGCCAGGCCCCGTTGTTGACCGCGCCGGGAGACGACATCGCGGTGGTCCCGCCGTAGCCCTGCAGGTGGCCGTTGCTGCCGATCCACAGCAGGGGGGTATCCGTGGTGGCGATGCAGTACGGGTTGCAGTTCTGCGAGCCCGGCAGGCTGTCGGTCAGGCCGAGCAGCACCCCGCCCGCGGTGGACGTCTTGAACCAGACGCTGATTCCCAGGCTCTCGGCCCCGCTGACACCGGGCAGCACCCGGCCGCTGTCGCTGACCTGGATGCAGGAGCTGACCTGGCCCGGGGTGGTGCACCAGGCGCCGTCCAGTGGGATGAACGAACTGGTCCCGTTGAAGCTGGTGGCGGTCACCCCGGAGATAGGGCCGGGGACGCCCGCGGTGGTGCTGAACTCCGCCGCCGGCGGGTCCAGCGTGGCCAGGTCGTCCACCGGGACCTGGTTGGCCGCCGTGGTCGCGCCGGCGGCGTCGTTGAGCCGGTAGTAGGCGGTCGGGCCGGCGTTCATCACCGACGTGGCGGCGTGGGAGCCGTTGGTGTTGTACCCGTAGGCGGTGCACGCGGTGCTGGTGCCCGGCGGGCAGACCGAGGTGAGCAGGTCGCCGTTGTAGCTGTAGTTCCAGGTCAGCGCCGTGCTCGGCTGCCCCGCGGTGACCGGGTCGGTGGCGACCGACGCCACGTGCGGGTAGCTGGCGCCGCTGGGTGTGGTCCAGGTGAAGTGCAGCGCCCGCCCGGACGCGGTGCTGGTGATCGTGGCCAGCTGGCCGGAGCTGTATCCGAACGTTTCGGTCAGGCCCTGCCCGTCGGTGATCTGGGACAGCAGCCAGGACGAGCCGCTGGCCTGGGCGAAGTTATAGGTGGCGCCGGTCTGGTCGGTGACCGAGAAGCCGCCGCCGGGCAGCGCGGTGATGACCGCGTAGAAGTTCTGCGGCGGTGCGTAGCCGCCGGAGGCGTTCTTGGCGAACCTGACCTGCTGCCCGTTCGCCAGCGTGAGGATCAGCGCGCCGGATGCGTCGGGGTCGGGGGACAGCGACTCATCGAGCAGCGACGACCAGCCCGCGCCGAACGCCTGCGAGGTGCGCGGGTCCAGCGAGTTGTAGGTCCGCACGACCGAAAGCGCGGGGCCCACCGTGGTCACGTGCGCGTCGGTGACCTGCTGTGACACGTTCCCGGTGCGCGGGTCCACGGTCTTGCCGGACCCGGAGTAGTCGGTGCCGCCCAGGTCGGAGGTCATCACCGGGTTGCCGTCGTCGGCCTGGTAGGTGTTCCCCAGCCGGCCGAACACCGCGGGCTGGGCGTCGCCCACCACGAACGAGATCGGCGTGGTCCACGGGCTGGTCGGGCCGAGCGTGGGCAGGCTGGCCGCATCGCTGACCGTGACCTGCCAGTAGTAGGTGCTCCCCCAGGTCAGCGGCTTGGTCGGGGTCCACGAGTTGCCGTTGTTCGGAACCCACCCGGACGACTGCACCACGGTGGCGCCGATACCGGTGCCGCTGACGATCTGGAACGCGAAGCTGAACGTCGGGTTGGCCGGGTAGCCGCCCGGCACGGTGGCCGACGCGCTCAGGGTCGGGGTCTGCGTGTTCACGTCGGTGCCGGGCAGTGGCTCCTGCTCGTTGATCACCGGCAAGTACTGCTTGATCGTGTACGACGCGCAATCTTCGGTGCCGCCCTCGGCGGAGAAGTACATGTGCGCGGCGTTGACCATGTCCCAGCAGATCGTGTAGCTGCCCGGGTTCTCGGCCGGCGTGACGCTCTCCACCGTCGTGTTCCCGCCCGGTGCGACGCTCCCGCTGATCGCGACGTTGGTACCGATGGACACCGGATCGCCCGTCCCGGTCGGGTCATTGCCGGGGAACACCAGCGAACCCAGCGCATACCCACTGCCCCAGGTCGTCGTGCCGGTGTTGGTGAGCGTCACCGCGATCCGGCCGGTCTGGTCGGGCATCGGCGGGGTGTCGAAGGACGCCGCGACACTGTAGGAGGCGTTGTCGCCGCTTCCCGAGGCGTTGGCGAGGCCGCCGGCCGTGCCGCGATGGTTTTTGCTGCGATACGACGCCCCCTGGCCAGCCACTGCCGAGGCGGACGGGGACCCGGTGCTGGCGCGCCCCTGGCCGCGGCCGGCCGGCCCGCTGGCCGACGGCGACGGGCCGGGCGATGACGGCCTGCCGGGCAACGGGGCCCCGGACGGCGACGTGGCAGCGGACGGCGACGGCGCAGCGGACGGCGATGGGGCGGCCCCGGGCGGCGTGGGTGCCCGGGGCGGCACCGCGGTCCGGGGCGGCACGCCGGGGCCGGGCGCGGGCCCGGCGATCTGGTGGCCCATGACCAGGAAGCCGCGCGGCATGCGCGCCGACCCGGTGCGCACGTGCGCCGGGGTGCCCACCGGCGGCGGTGCCAGGCGCGGCCTGGGCGCCCGGTGCCCCCGGATCCTCCCCGGGGCCACCCGGGCGCTGGTCGCCGAGGCCGGCACGTGGTGCGGTTTGCCGGCCGCGGTGCCGAGGTGCTGCCGCGGCCCGGCCGCGTACCCGAACAACGTCGCGGACCGCGACCCGTGCCCCGGGTGCACGGGCGCTGCCCCCACGGGTGCCCCTGTCATGACGGCACACCCCACGGTGGCCACCAGTGCCACCACGCGGAGCCACACCCGCGATCCGAACCGGCGACCGTGACTCTGCCAAGACGACCAGCGCATCATGATGCACTCCAGAGACGAGAGGGGGGTTGTGCGTTGCGGGGGGGCGGCCCGGCGCGGGCAGCGGTCAGGCTGCCGAGGCGAGGGTGTGGATCGCCTGGTCGATGCGCTGCGGCGCGTCGGCCGCCGGGACGACGGCCGCGTTCGGCATCGCGGCCCCGGCGGCGTGCCCGGCGACCAGCAGGAACCGCTGGTGCGGGTTGGCCCGCGCGGCGGCGAGGACCGGACGGGCGGCGGTGCCGGTGGTGATGATCACGCCGCAGTGCCGCTGCACCAGCGTGTTGATCATGATCGTGGCGTTCCCAGGCCCGGTGTCGGGAAGGTAACTGACCATTACATGGGTGGCCAGCGAGGCGTTCTGCATGGCCGCCCAAGCGGGCGCGCCCGGGGTTCCGGGCGCGATCCCACGGGAGTCGGTCAGCAGGCACGCCGTGGCATTCAGGTAATGGCGGGCGTGGGGTGCGGTGACCGGATTCGACGGCCATAGTGCCCAGGTCACGGCCGTACCGGCCACCACCACGAAGGCACTTGCCGCGAGCCATCCCCCCAGATGCCCGCTCTTCATGATTCTGCTCCCGAGATTTTGCCGACCGCGGAGGTTGGTGCGGTACGCAGAACGTAAACGCCGCCGAATGGTAAAGAACAGGAAGACTTACTGGCAGACTCGCTGGCAAAGTCCTGGTACAGTTCCGATCGCGCTGGCTCCCGGAACGCGAAGGCCTGGTATGAGTGAGGATGGCGGGGCGTTCGGGAGCCATTTGCGTGCCTGCCGCCGGGTGGCGGGGCTGTCGCAGCAGGAGCTTGCCGAGCGGGCCGGGCTGAGCGTGCGCACGATCGGCAACCTGGAGCGCGGCGCCAGCAAGTGGCCGTACCGAGACTCATTACACCGGCTGGCCGATGCCCTGGAGTTGCGGGACGGGGCCAGAGCCGAGTTCATCGCCGCAGCCGGCCGGCGGCTGGCCCCCGACGCGCCCCCCGGTGGCACCCGGCCTGGAGGTGCCTGGCAGGGGGCCCGTACCCGGGTCGTGGCCGCGCACCTGCCCGCGACGTTGCCCGCCTTCGTCGGGCGGCACGACCAGCTCGCCACCTTGTCACAGGTGCTGCAGCAGCCCGGCGGGACCGCCGTCATCACGGCGATCGGCGGCACGGCCGGGGTCGGGAAGACCGCGCTAGCGGTGCACTGGGCGCATCAGGTCGCCGGGGAGTTCCCTGACGGGCAGCTTTACGTGAACCTGCGCGGCTTCGACCCATCCGGGACACCGGTGACCCCGGAGGAAGCCGTCCGGGTGCTGCTTGACTCCCTCGAGGTCCCGGCCGAGCAGCGGCCGGAGACGGTCGAGGCCCAGCTTGGCCTGTACCGGAGCCTGCTAGCCGGGAAACGGATGCTGGTGCTGCTCGACAACGCCAGGGACGCGGCACAGGTGCGGCCGCTGTTGCCCGGCGCCCCCACCTGCCGGGTCATCGTCACCAGCCGCAACCAGCTCACCGGGCTGGTGGCCACGGCGGCCGCCCGCCCACTCCAGCTTGACGTGCTGACCGACCGCGAGGCCAGCCAGTTGCTCGAGCAGCGTCTCGGCGCGGACCGGCTCGCCGCTCACCCTGGCGCGGCGGCACAGATCATCGCATCGTGCGCGCGCCTCCCGCTCGCGCTGTCCATCATCGCCGCGCGCGCGGCCATGCAGCCGGACCTGGACCTCCGGGAGATCGCCGCGGAACTGGCCGTGCGCCCGCCCCTGGACGCGTTCCGCGACGACAGCGATCCGGCCGCCGACGTCCGCACCGCGTTCTCCTGGTCCTACCGGCAGCTCGACGCCGGGGCCGGCCACGCCTTCCGGCTGGCCGGGCTGCATCCGGGTCCCGACCTCGAGCGGTACGCGGTCGCCGCGCTGTCCGGCGTCACGGCCGGCCAGGCGGGCGAGAGCCTGGCTACGCTGGCCCACTCGTCCATGATCCAGTCCGCCGGACCGGGCAGGTACGGCATGCACGACCTGCTCCGTGGCTATGCCCGCGAGCTCGCCGCCGCCGACGGCGCGCGGGCCCAGCGGCAGGCCCTGACCAGGTTGTTCGACTACTACCTCTACGCGGCCGCGGCCGCGATGGACACCCTGTTCCCCGCCGAGCGCCACCGCCGGCCCCGGGTGGCCGCGCCGGACTCTCCCATCCCCGCGCTGGCCGGCGAGGCCGAGGCGCGGGCCTGGCTGGATGCCGAACGGGCGAACCTGGTGGCGGTCACGGCCCACATGGCCGACGAGGGCTGGCCCGGCCACGCCATCCGGCTCGCTGCCACGCTGTACCGGTATTTCGACCTGGGCAGGCACTTCGCGGAGGCGGTCGCCGTGCACTCGCGCGCCTGCCACGCGGCCCGCAGCGTCGGTGACCAGGTGGCCGAGGCACAGGCGCTGCACAACCTCGGTGCCGTGGACCTCCGGCTGGGCCGGTACCCCCAGGGCGCCGCCAGCATCGAGCAGGCCCTGGACCTGCTCCGCGCCACCGGTGACCGGCCGGGCCAGGCCCGGGCGCTGGCCAACCTCGGCCTCGCCGCCCTGCTCCAGGGCGATACGCAACAGGCTGTCGGCCATTTCACCGAGTCGCTGGCGCTGCACCGGGAGATCGGCGACCGGACCGGGCAGGCCCGCGCCCTGGGCAACCTCGGCTTCGCGGCGCTGCGCCAGGGGCAGTACGGCCAGGCCGCCCGGGATCTCGGCGAGTCGCTTGCCCTCTGCCGGGAGACCGGCGACCGGGGCGGGGAGGCCCGCGCGCTGGCCAACCTCGGCGAGGTCGCGCTGCGCCAGGACCGCTTCCAGGAGGCGGCACGCCACCTCTACGAGGCGCTGGCCCTGCTGCGCGAGGTCGACGACCGGGCCAGCGAGGCCGACGCACTGGCCAGCCTCGGCGTCATCAACCTGCGTCAGGGCCGGTTCATCCAGGCCGCCGAGCATCTGCAGCAGGCCCTGGCCCTGCTCCGCGAAGCCGACGACCAGACCAAGCAGGCGATGGCACTCAACAGCATGGGGGAGCTGTCCCTGGCCACCGGGAATCCGGACGAAGCCAGGGCACGGTACGCCGAGGCGCTGGGCCTGGCCGAACGGGCCGGGGAGAAATACGAGCAGGCCCGTGCACATCACGGCCTGGCCAGCAGCTACCAGTACGGCGGCGATGCGCGCCGGGCAAGCCGGCACTGGCGGGAGGCGCTCACGCGGTACACCGACCTCGGCGCACCCGAGGCCGAGCAGGTGCGCGCCGAACTGGCCGCCGCCCGGGTCTAGCCCGCGCCGCCAGCGGCCGGCGATCAGACGAGCGGCGCGAACCTGATCTCGTGGCCGTCGCCGGGTGCGGCGAAGCCGAGCAGTCGCTCCGCCTCGGCGACGATGGCGTCGCGGTCGGCCGGGGACACGGATGTGAACAGTTCGATCGTCAGCGTGGCCGCGCCGCGGGACCTGGTGATCCGCCACATCCCGGAGACGAAGCCATCCACGAGCACCGTGCCGGGAAAGATGCCGTTCCTGGTGTTCAGGCGCTGCCGGTGATCGGGACTGATCACCCGGGCGCGGTCGGCGTGGGAAAGGACGAGGTTGTCGAACTCTGCGACCAGGCGCACCGGTGCCGGGGTACCGGGGGAAGGCCGCGGCGCGTCCGGCAGGTCGAACAGCTCCCTGCCCTGCTCGTCGCGGAACGTGCGCAGGCCCGGCCGCAGCGCCTCGACCACCTCGGCCAGCCGGGTCAGCCCCGACCAGGCCTGCACGTCCGCGACGGTGGCCGGGCCGAACGCCGCAAGATAGCGCGTCACGAAGGCCCCGGGTGACGGGCTGGGATCCAGCGCGGACCCCAGCCAGGCCTGCGCCGAGGTATGCCTGGACTGCCCCGCCGATCCCCAGACCGCGCGCGGCGGCACCTGGATGAGCGGCACCAGTACCCGGACGCCCTGGGCGAGCGCGTTCGGGGGATGACCGGGCCAGTCCGCGGCGAGCAGCCCGCCGAGTTCGCCGAACGTCCTCGGCTCGGCGTCCACGAGTGCCCGGCCCGCCGCGGCCAGTGCGCCGGTGTCCAGGCCCGCGAACTGCTTGCCGAAGATGGTGGACAGGGAACGGTCGAGCGCCGGCTGGAGCAGTGGGCGGAACGTCAGGCAGTCGCGGGCGGAGACGAGGTGGATCGTGGAGCGCATCAGGGCGATCCGGACGACCTGCCGGCTGACCAGCAATTCGGCCAGGTCGCCGGGCTGGAACCCGGCCAGCCGGGACCACAGCCCGTAGTACGGCGGGAACGGCGCCTGGGCCTGCAGCCCGGCCAGGTGCTCGACCATCGCGATCACGGCACCGGCGCGGCCCGGGCCCTCGGGCAGCGGGGCGGGCGCAAGTAGCATCTGCCTGGCGAGCAGTGCCCGGTTCAGGGCCCGGTTGTTCAGCACGTCGGTGGGCATCAGCGCTTCCAGTGCGTCGGAGGGACCAGGCTAGCCTCCCGGTCCCCTAGATTCGGCATATGCCCTCGGCCCTCATCTCGTCGGAGGATCCTCGTAAGGTGACTCAGGTGGCCTCCCCCGTCGCCGGTTCCCGCCTGAGTGATCCCGCGGAGGTGCTGCGCCGGGTCTTCGGCTACGACACGTTCCGTGGCAGCCAGCAGGAGATCATCGATCACCTGATCGGCGGGCAGGACGCCGTGGTGCTGATGCCCACCGGCGGCGGCAAGTCGCTGTGCTACCAGATCCCGGCCCTGGTCAGGGACGGCACCGGGGTGGTGGTCTCACCCCTGATCGCGCTCATGCAGGACCAGGTGGACGCGCTGCGCGGCCTCGGGGTGCGGGCCGGCTTCCTCAACTCCACCCAGGACATCGGCGCCCGCCGCCTGGTCGAGGACGCCTTCCTCTCCGGCGAACTCGACCTGCTGTATGTCGCACCGGAACGGCTGTGCACCGAGCCGGCGCTGCGCCTGCTCGACCGCGGCCGTATCTCGCTGTTCGCCATCGACGAGGCGCACTGTGTGTCCCAGTGGGGGCACGACTTCCGCCCCGACTACCTCGGCCTGGCCGTGCTGCGCGAGCGCTTTGCCGGAGTGCCGCTCGTCGCGCTGACCGCCACCGCGACCCAGGCCACCCGCGACGAGATCGTGTCCCGGCTGCACCTGGCCCAGGCCCGCCAGTTCGTGGCGAGCTTCGACCGGCCCAACATCCAGTACCGGATCGCGCCGAAGAACGACCCGAAGCGGCAGTTGCTCGAACTGCTGCGCACCGAGCACGCGGGGGACGCGGGCATCGTCTACTGCCTGGCCCGTGCCTCGGTGGAGCAGACCGCCGAGTTCCTCGCGGGCAACGGGCACGTCGCCCTCCCCTACCACGCCGGGCTCGACTCCCGCACGCGCGGCGAGAACCAGGCACGCTTCCTGCGCGAGGACGGCGTCATCATGGTCGCCACGATCGCCTTCGGCATGGGCATCGACAAGCCGGACGTGCGCTTCGTCGCGCACCTGGACCTGCCCAAGTCGGTGGAGGGCTACTACCAGGAAACCGGCCGCGCGGGCCGGGACGGCCAGGCATCCACGGCCTGGTTGTCCTACGGTCTGCAGGACGTCGTACAGCAGCGAAAGCTGATCGACTCCTCGGGCGGCGGCGAGGCGCACCGCCGCCGCCAGAGCCAGCACCTGGACGCCATGCTGGCGCTGTGCGAGACGGTCGGCTGCCGGCGGGTGCAACTGCTCGGGTACTTCGGCGAGCAGGGCGAGCCGTGCGGCAACTGCGACACGTGCCTGACGCCTCCGCAGGCGTGGGACGGCACGGTCGCCGCGCAGAAGCTGCTGTCCGCGGTGTACCGGCTGCGCAGCGAGCGGCGTCAGCGGTTCGGCGCGGGCCATGTCATCGACATCCTGCTCGGCAAGCAGACGCCCAAGGTGACGCAGCACGGCCACGACACCCTGACCGTGTTCGGCATCGGCACCGACCTGCGTGACACCGAATGGCGCGGCATCGTCAGGCAGCTGCTCGCCCAGGGCCTGCTAGCGGTGGAGGGCGACTACGGCACCCTGGTGCTCACCGACGCCAGCGCGCAGGTCCTCCGCAAGGAGCGGCCGGTCATGCTGCGCCGCGAGCCCGAGCGCGCGGCCAAGGCGCCCAGGGCACGCAAGGCGGCCGAGCCCGCCGCCGACCTGCCCGCCGAGGCCGCGCCGGTCTTCGAGCGGCTGCGGGCCTGGCGCTACGAACGGGCGAAGGAGCAGGGTGTCCCCGCGTACGTCGTGTTCACCGACGCCACGCTGCGGGAGATCGCGACGACGCTGCCGTCGTCACTGGCCGAACTGAGCAACGTGAGCGGTGTCGGGGAGACCAAGCTGGCCAGGTACGGCCAGCAGGTTCTGGACGCTCTCGGGGCCTGACCGGCAGCCGCCGGACCGGCGCACGCCGATCCGTGGCACCCTGGTGCCTAGACGCCGC
>Ga0070734_10004697_pt1 | contig 12752 bp, 12 predicted proteins | sample Coa_R1_8_FD_66444 | JGI IMG/M metagenome (GOLD analysis project Ga0070734, IMG submission 66444) | Surface soil microbial communities from Centralia Pennsylvania, which are recovering from an underground coalmine fire - Coalmine... | ecosystem: Environmental > Terrestrial > Soil > Unclassified ...
GATCGCAATTGCGGTTGCTTCGGTGCGGCTGCGGGCTCCGAGCTTTTCAATAAGCGAGGCCACGTGGAATTTGGCGGTGTGGACCGACACCGCGAGGGCACGCGCAATTTCCTTGTTGGATGCGCCCTCGGCCAGCAATGCCAACACGTCGCGTTCTCGAGGGGACAGGGCGACATGCAGTTCGTCGGCCCCCTCAGTGGCTTCGGCCCAGGTGCCCGCATCTTCGCGCATGTCAGCTCGCGCGACGTTGCTGCGCGGCACGAGCGCATAGCCGGCGGCTGCGACCGTTATGGCGGCTGCGAGCGTTGCGGGATCGCCGTCGGTCGGCAAAGCTGCGCGAACGTCCACGGGCCAGCGCTCGCGGATTTCGTCTGACACGAGGACAATCAGCGGAGCGCTGGTCTCGATCGGCCGATCGGCCACGACCACATCTACGTCCCCGATCGGCTCGTCAGGAGCTGCCACGACGATTTCCGCATTTTGGCACGCATCGGCGATATCGGCACGAAGCGCGCGATCCACGATGCAAAGCGCAACGCGGATCGGCCGCGTTCGATGCCGTGACTGTAGCATCACTGATCAGCACGCGGTCGCGGCGCGATCGTGACATCGACCGTCGTGCGAGCTCCCGCTCGGATGAGGTCGACAGCCATCTTTTTCCCCACCGCTTCAGGCCCAAGCTGCTGGTAGAGCGTGCGCAGGCCGGTCACCGCGGCGCCGTCCAGACCCACGATGATATCGCCCTGGAGAATGCCGGCGGTCTTGGCCGGCCCGGCCGGGTCGACCGTCACCACCATGGCGCCGCGCCGCGTTTCGGCACCTTCGGCGGCTGGGATCGGGACGCGCTGCAACGCGACCCCGAGATAGCCGCGGGCGACGTGGCCCTTATCCAGGATGACCGGCGCGACGCGCGCGATGGTCGCGGCCGGAATGGCAAGCACGCGCCGTCGCGGCCCGAACACGGCGATGCCTATCAAGCCTCCATCGGCGCCGACCAGCGCACCGCCTTCCGCGACTGTTGGGAGGCGTACATCAATGACCAGCCGCGCATCAATGTGCCCGCCATGGCGGCTGCGCCAGGGAGCACCCGCGAAGGACACGATGCCGAGCGTCGCCACCGGCGCACCGTCGGCACGCCCGATCGCGACCGCAAGATGGCCGGCCTGCAGGTCGGAGGCAAACGCACCCGATCCAAGAGCTTTGACCGGCGACGGCGCTTCATGGCGAAGCAGTGCGATGTCGGTTGAGGGATCGCGCCCAACAAGCGTCGCCGGGACGCGGGTTCCGTCCGGCAGCGTGACGGCCAGTTCGTCATCGCGCAGGACCGTTTCCTCGGCGGTCACCACAATGCCGGGTTGCCACACGATGCCGCTCGATGGCCGGCGACCGCCGCCATGCACGGCGACGACCGATTGAGCCGCCGCAGCGACCAGCGCGGCGAGTTCGTGGGAAAGCCGCAAGGGGGATTGGAGCTGGGTTGCGGTTGGTGAAATAGCGTCTGTCATGGGTATCTCCCGTTCTGTCCCGAAAGTGGGATGGTCCGGGGCCGTGAACAACTGACCAGATGGCTAGGTGCCGGATGGCGGCGCCTTGCCTTTTTCCGGACCTTGCCGCAAAACGCGGTCCGCGATCCGGCGGCGGTTCGGATTTCAGGGAGCGGGTTGCAGGAGAGCCGAGATGCTGGATTTTGAGGCGGCACGCCGGGCGATGGTGGACGGTCAGGTGCGCACCAACGATGTCACCCATCCGGGGCTCATCGCCGCAATGCTGGAAATCCCGCGTGAAGCCTTCGTGCCGAAAGGGCAGGCGGCTCTCGCCTATCTTGACCGCGACGTGGTGATTGCCAACGCTACCGCGACGGAACCGGCGCGATATCTCATGAAACCTATGGTGCTGGCGCGCCTCGTTCAGGCCGCCGATCCGGGGCCGCAGGATCGCGTTTTGGTGATCGGCGCCGGCACCGGCTATAGCGCGGCGGTGATGTCCCGACTGGCGGCCGAGGTGGTCGCCCTTGAGCAGAACGAATCGCTTTTTCAACAGGCTTGCTCAGCCCTCTCTTCCGTTGGGAGCCGCAACGTCAAGGTGGTTCACGGAGTGCTTACAGCCGGGGCACCAGCATCGGGTCCCTACGACGTGATCCTGATCGATGGCGGCGTTGAAACCATACCGGAGGGGCTGTGCGAGCAATTATTGTCGCGTGGCCGCCTCGTCACCGTTGTGGAATTCGGACCGGTCGGAAAAGCAAAACTGTTGCAACCGCTGGATGGAAAATTCCGCGATCGGGAGCTGTTCGACGCACATGCCCCGGTGCTGCCCGGCTTCAACTTGGCGCCGGCTTTCGTTTTTTGATTATGTCGGTTTTACGACTTTGCGTGGCCCGGAAGCGGCCGGCGGACGATTTCTTCGTGGTGTTGCGCTTTTGACCCAATTGAGAAATTTCCCCCCGGGACCTGTGAATAGGGTTTTGCAGCGGTGGATAGTCGCGTATTGTTTAAGCAGATGTAGTGCGGGATGGATTCGGGGTACGCGGCGATGGCGCGATTGGCCTGCGATGTTGCGTTGGGGGTGACGTCGGGTGGCGCGGCGCTGGCGATATGTATGGCGGTGGCGTTGCCAGTGCGCGCCGACACGCTTAATGGCGCGCTTATCAATGCGTACCAGAACAACCCGCAGATTGGTTCGCAACGCGCAGTGGTGCGGGCGACCGACGAATCGGTGCCGCAGGCGCTCTCCGGCTACAAGCCGACCGTCACATCCACTCTGTCGACCGCGCAACAATATACCAGTACGGTATCGAAGGTCGTCAACGCGGCAGGCATACCATCGTACCCTCGCACGTCCTTTGGCTCCTCGCCGAGCGCTGTTGGCGTCACGGTCACCCAGAACCTCTTTAACGGATTTCAGACCGCAAATCGGGTCCGCCAGGCCGAAAGCAATACGTCTGCGGCGCGGGAGGCCCTGCGGGTGGCCGAGCAGACCGTCCTCCTGAATGCCGCGACCGCCTATATGGACCTGCTGCGCGACAGCGCGTTGCTCGACTTGCAGCGCCGCAACGTTGAGGTGTTACAGGAGCAATTGCGCCAAACCCGCGATCGCTTTAACGTCGGCGAGGTGACGCGCACCGACGTGGCGCAGGCGGAATCCCGTTTGGCGCAGGGACGCGCCACCGTGCTGACCGCCGAGGCGCAATACGCGAGATCGCGCGCGAATTATCGCCAGTTCGTCGGCGTAGAAGCCGGCACATTGGCACCGGGGTCGCCGGTTGATCGCCTGACACCGAAGCGGCTTATAGAGGCGATCGAGATTGCCCGCGCCCGCCACCCAAGTGTCGGCGTCGCGATGTTCGGCATCGATGCCGCGGTTCTCCAGGTCAAGATTAACGAAGGCTCGCTTTATCCCCAGGCGCGCCTCATCGGCACGGTCCAGCAGAACTGGGAAACCAACCTCTCGACCATTCTGCAGCAATTCAATGCCTTCGTGCAGGCGCAGGTGACGATCCCGATCTACAATGCGGGCCCGGCAGGGGCGACGGATACGTTTTCGTCGATCCGCGCCGCCAAGGAGACGGTCGGGCAGAAGCGCATGGACCTCGAGACCGCGCGCGACCAGGTCCAGGCCAACGTCGTGATCGCATGGGGGCAACTTGATGCCGCGAAAGCGCAGATTCTCGCGACGCAGGCCCAGGTGGCCTCCGCCGAGATCGCCCTCAATGGTGTGCGCGAGGAGGCCCGTGTCGGCCAGCGCACGACGCTTGACGTACTCAACGCCCAGCAGGAACTCGTCAATGCGCGCACCGCCGCGGTTACGGCTCAGCACGACCGTGTCGTGGCGTCGTACTCGCTTTTGAGCGCCGTCGGTGATTTGAACCTGCCCAAACTCGGCATAAACCTTCCGCTATACGATCCGATGGTTCATTATCAGCAGGTGCGCGATGCCTGGATCGGCGTGCGCACGCCCGACGGGCGCTGATCGCAATACTCAAATTTGCCACACCTTGGGCGTAAGTTTTGCGCATTGCTTGCGTTTGCGGGTTCAATTGCGATAGTGGGACTCTGACTGATGCGATCGGTTGCGCCTGATTCGCGCGCCGTTACGGGCCGGCGATTGCCGGTGCGGTAGGAAAGTGCCGATGTCTCAACCCGCAAAGGCTCAAGAGCCATCCATGGAGGAGATTTTGGCCTCCATACGCCGCATCATTTCCGACGATGACGTAGCAAAGCCGGCTGCCGCCGCACCCGTGTCGAAGGAACCAGCCCCCGCTGCCGCCGCAAAAAACAGTCAAGATGATATCGATGCGATGTTGGCGGGTTTCGACGCGGCGGAGGACGATGCGCCTGCCGAGGCTCCACCTGCCGAGGTCGCCGATGTGCTTGAGCTTACCGAAGCCATGCAAGCCAAGGCGCCCGCGTTCGCTCCCGCGGAGCGTTCCGCCGACGTGGTGTTCGGCGAAACGCGGGAGCGCGAACTCCCGCGCGTCCCGGAAGAGCCGCGGGCCATGCCCGTCCGAGATCGTCCATTGCTGTCACCGCGCACATCGGCGGCGGTCGACACCGCGTTCAATTCGCTCGCCCACACCGTGCTGGTGCAGAACTCGCGCACGCTTGAAGAGCTGGTGCGCGAAATGCTCAAGCCAATGCTAAAGGCATGGCTCGACGACAACCTGCCCAACATGGTGGAGCGTCTGGTGCGCGCCGAAATCGAGCGAGTCTCGCGCGGGCGGGGGTAGGCGCCGCGGGCGTCCCGTCCCATTTCGAGTGATGCCCCCTGGCGAGCGACGCCGCCTCGTGTTCGTTCACCGAACTTGCCACGGATCTACGAGTGGCACGCCCGTAGCTTCGAAGTCACCCGTATTACGGGTCACGAGTATAATGTCATGGCGGATCGCCGTCGCTGCGATCAACGTGTCGATCACCGGAAGACTGCGACCTGCTGACAGTTCGCCCCAAAGCCTTGCGATCGCTGCATCCACGCCGAGCAGGCGGTCGGTGAATTCCGTCTCGATGATGTCCACCCATTGGTTGAGCTGGTCGGCAGCGATAGGATCCACCTTGCGCCTCGCCTCGACGCCTTTTCGCAATTCTCCAAGAGTGAGCACGCTCAAAAATAATCCCGCTGAATCCGCTGCCGCCAGAAAGGCAGTGACGCCTCGATCGGGGCGTCTCTTGCGTGTTTCCGAGACGACGTTGGTGTCGAGAAGATATCCAGCAGCCACTCTCAAATCTCAACGTCGCGGCCGAGATCGCGGTCACGTGCAACGGAGAATTCATCAAACTTTGGACCACCGAGCAAATGTGCCTTGAAGTCGGGTTTGTGGGCCGCCAGCGCATCGTAGTCTTCGATCGACAACACTACGGCCCGCGCCGCACCATGACGGGTGATGGTTTGCGGTCCCTCGGTGCGGGCACGCTCGATCACCTCGCTCAGCCGAGTCTTGGCCTCTTGGACCTGCCATGTCGCCATCGGTAGCCCTATTCTGTCCAGTCCGACTATAAAGTAGGGCATTCTAGTCTGATTTTCAATCGAGAATAAACGCCGCTCTAGAGGCGGCGATGTGATCACCGTCAAATCAGCAGTCGAACTGAAACGGGCTGCGCCGCTCAAATGTCGGTCGGCTTGATGGAAACCTAGGCTGGAGACCCTCCGCTCCCTTTTGGCGATCCCACGGTAGACGTAGTTCGCCGCGTCTTGCTGGGTCATTTGCTGCTGGCTGAGAAACCCCACGGCCGGGCTCTGTTGCTGGGAGAACAGGGCCACAACGAAGTCCGCGCCGTTCGTGTCGCGGCCCAGCGTCTCCGCATAACCTGATGCGCGCTACTCGATGCGCTCAAAGCCACGCGTCGGCTGGAGGGTGCGCGCCATGGCTTTGGCATCGCGGAAGTCGCGCATTACTTGATTCTTTGCTTGAACGAAGCAAGGGTGCCAGGGCTTGCGTCGCTGACCCGTTGTTCGGGCAAAGGGCTGTAGAGGCGATACGTTCGCCGTACCCAAAAGGGCGCAAGCAGCAGGTCGTATCCACCTACAAAGAATGTGGCTACTCGCAGGTCGGGTGTCAATCGCATGGCCGCGTGGGCGCGCCCTGAGGCTCGACGGAGCAGGGCTGATGTTGGCGCCACGCCAAACCCCCGAGCCGTTGACAAGCGGCAACCTGCGGCGCTTCTTGGCGGCTTTCTTGCCGGATGCCCGAGATGATCGAAAAAACCTATGACCCTGGCGATATCGAACGCCGCATGTCCACGGCCTGGGAGGATGCGCGCGCCTTCGCGGCGGGCCGGCCGGAGCGGCGCAGCGCCAAGCCCTACGCGATCGTGATTCCGCCGCCGAATGTGACCGGCTCGCTCCACATGGGGCATGCGCTGAACAACACGCTCCAGGACGTGCTGTGCCGGTTCGAACGCATGCGCGGGCGCGACGTGCTGTGGCAACCCGGCACCGATCATGCCGGCATCGCGACCCAGATGGTCGTCGAGCGCCAGTTGATGGAACGCCAGGAGCCGTCGCGCCGCGTCATGGGGCGCGAGAAGTTCCTGGAACGGGTCTGGGCCTGGAAGGCGGAGTCGGGCGGCGTCATCGTCAATCAATTGAAGCGCCTCGGCGCGTCGTGCGACTGGTCGCGCGAACGCTTCACCATGGATGAGGGCCTGTCGCGGGCGGTCGTGAAGGTGTTCGTCGCCCTTTACAACGAAGGCCTGATCTACAAGGACAAGCGCCTCGTCAACTGGGACCCCAAGCTGCTCACCGCGATTTCCGACCTCGAGGTGCAGCAGGTCGAGATGAAGGGCAGCCTGTGGTATATCCGCTATCCGATCGAGGGCACGGACGAAGCCATCACGGTCGCGACGACACGGCCGGAAACTATGTTGGGCGACACCGCGGTGGCGGTTCATCCCGAAAACGAGCGCCTGAAGCATTTAATCGGTAAGACCGCGGTTCTCCCCCTTGTCGGGCGACGCATCCCGATCATCGCCGACGACTACGCGGATCCCGAGAAGGGCACCGGCGCCGTGAAGATCACGCCGGCGCACGACTTCAACGACTTCGATGTCGGCAAGCGCCATGGGTTGCCGATGGTCAATGTGCTCGATGTTGAGGGAAAGCTCGACCTCGACGGCAACATCGCGTTCCTGGAGGACGTGGCGCCGTCGCCCGAGCTTGACGAAACGCTCAGGCTGCACGGCATCGATCGTTTTGCTGCGCGCCGCAAAATCGTCGAGCGATTGGAGGCGGCGGGGCTGCTGGTCAAGATCGAGCCGCACACCCATATGGTGCCCCACGGCGACCGCTCCGGCGTGGTGATCGAGCCGTTCCTCACCGACCAGTGGTACGTCAACGCCAAGGCGCTTGCGGTTGCCGCGATGGCGGCCGTTCGCGATGGCCGCACCGCGTTCGTGCCGCAGAACTGGGAAAAAACCTATTTCGACTGGATGGAAAACATCCAGCCCTGGTGCATCTCGCGGCAACTGTGGTGGGGCCATCAGATTCCGGCGTGGTACGGACCGGACGGCAAGGTGTTCGTCGCCGAGACCGAGGAAGAGGCGGTGTCGCGCGCCCTTGCCTACTATGCCGAGACCGAGGCCATTACGCCGATGCAGGCGCATGACATGGCGCTCGATCCGGAAAGCCGGGCGCCGTTTCTCACCCGCGACGAGGATGTGCTCGACACCTGGTTCTCCTCGGCGCTGTGGCCGTTCTCGACGCTCGGCTGGCCCGACGAGACGCCTGAACTCGCACGCTACTACCCGACCGATGCGCTGGTCACCGGCTTCGACATCATCTTCTTCTGGGTCGCCCGCATGATGATGATGGGCATGCACTTCATGAAGGAGGTGCCGTTCCGCACCGTCTACATCCACGCCCTCGTCCGCGACGAGAAGGGCGCCAAGATGTCGAAGTCCAAGGGCAACATCATCGATCCCCTGGAGCTCATCGACCGCTACGGCGCCGATGCGCTGCGCTTCACGCTCGCCGCTATGGCGGCCCAAGGCCGCGACATCAAGCTCGCGACGTCGCGGGTCGAGGGCTATCGCAATTTTGCGACCAAGCTGTGGAACGCCTGCCGCTTTGCGGAAATGAACGGCTGCGCCACGCTGCCGGGATTTGAGCCGCACGAGGTGGAAGAGACGCTCAATCGCTGGATCGGCCACGAGGCCGCCCGTGCGACGCGTGAAGTGACCGAAGCGATCGAGGCTTATCGATTCAATGACGCCGCGAACGCGGTCTATCGTTTCGTCTGGAACGTCTATTGCGACTGGTACCTGGAGCTGTGCAAGCCCGTGCTCATGGGTCCGGACAGCCCTGCCAAGACCGAAACGCAGGCCATGGTGGCATTCGTGCGCGACCAGATTCTGGCGCTTTTGCATCCGTTCATGCCCTTCGTCACCGAGGAACTGTGGCGGGTTACGGCCGAGGGCGGCGTTGCCCGCGACGGCCTGCTGGCGCTGGCGCCCTGGCCGCTGCTCATCGGGCTTGAGGATGATGCAGCGGAGGCCGAGATTGGTTGGGTGGTTGACGTCATCACGGCGATCCGTTCGGTGCGCACCGAGATGAACATCGCGCCCGCCATGCAGATCCCCATGGTGCTGGCCGGGACCGCGGGCGGAACCCACGCGCGTGCGCAACGTTGGGGTGAGGTGATCAGGCGCATGGCGAAGATCGCCGACATATCGGTTGCCGACGCTCCGCCCGCTGGTGCCGTGCAGCTGCTGGTGCGCGGCGAAACGGTCGCGCTGCCGCTTCGTGGCCTCCTTGACCTGGCGGCCGAAACGGCACGCCTTGAAAAAGAGAAGGCCAGGGCCGAGGCCGAGATCAATCGCATCGACGCCAAGCTCGCAAACGCGGACTTCATCGCCCGCGCGCCTGAGGAAGTGGTCGAAGCCGATCGCGAGAAACGTGAGGAAGCAGTGGCGCGACGGGCGAAGACCGTCGAGGCGCTGGAGCGCCTGAAACGGATGCAGTGAGGCCGCGGCATAGCCAAGTCCGCCATAAGCTGCGTCAACGCACGTCCTGATCCTGGTGCAAGGGGGCACATAACTGGCCCTCGCATAACGCATGGTGACGCGTTCGCGGCCCGCGTGGTGCATCGCACAAAAACATAAGTCAATTCATTACGGTGGGACGCCTCGATGGAGCGGTCGACGACGGCGCGACGTCATGCTGTGACGCATGTGTGCTTATCGCGACGAGCAAGATGAGCGGGCAACCGCCATATCGCGTCTGAGATGAGAGGAGCGCCCGAGAGTTCAGATCGCCGGAGCCTTCATGTTGCGGTGATCTCAATGATCGAAGGAGAATGATCATGTCTGCAAAGAGCAAGATCGCGGCTGCTGTTGCAGTTGGCGCGCTTCTTCTCATGGCGAATGAGGCGAGTGCGCAACACCGAGCCGCCGTCAGCCACAACAGTATGCGCCATGTGCCGCACGTCTTCGGGCGGGCATACGGATTTGTGCCGCGGCCGGCGCCACCGTCGGGTCCGGGCGGGGGTGCGTACTTCTCGAATTCGCAGGGACACCAGCCATACCCAAATCCGGATCGAGACTACAGCATCCAGAATCTGAGCTCTCATCCTTCGGGCTGAGAGCGGATTTCGAGTCGATGAAAGCTTGGCTAGGGCGGATTGGCGTAGCGCAATCCGCCCTAGCAACGTGGAGGGCGGGTTACGGCTTCGAGTTAACCCGCCCTACGCGCTGGCACCGAAACGCTGCTCACCTTGCGGTGATCGTAATGGTCGAATCAGGAGAATGATCATGTCCGCGAAAGACAAAATCGCCGCTGCCATTGCGGTTGGCGCGCTGCTCCTCATGGCGAATGAGGCGAGTGCGCAATATCGAGCTGACAGTCGCATTCATGTCCCCCATCTGCCACGCGCTTTCGAACGGGCCTATGGATTTGTTCCGCGCCAAGTACCGCAATTCAGCCCCGGCTCGGATCCGTTTTATTCCAATTCGCTGGGACGCCAACCTTTCCCAAATCCAGACCGAGATTACAGCATCCAAAACCTGCGATCCCATCCGTCGGGCTGACAGTGCATCTTCGATGAAATCGAACCATCCCTCGGCGATGGGGGCAACGGGTGCGTCGTATCCATAAGGCTCAATAGGCGATTAGCGTGCCGCAATCCGGCGCTCCGCGGCGTCCGCGGCGGGTTGCGCAGCCAGCCAGTCTAGCCCGCCCTACGGACCTTTTACCTGCCATTCGCAGCAGGTCACGGGGCGAATCCGCGTGCATACACGTCGGATTTATGAGCGGGCGAATTCGTGGTATGTTCAGTCCTTTCTCCCGTCATGGAGCGGATCATGACTAGCAAAGCTTTCGGCCTTGCCGGCATTGCTGCCGCGCTGTTTGCTGCCCCTGCCGTCGCGCATCACGCCTTCGCGATGTTCGACCAGTCGAAGGTCGTCTATACGTCCGGCACAGTGAAGCAGTTCGAATTCGTGAACCCGCATGCTTGGCTTCACGTCGCCATCATCAACGACAAAGGCGACACGGTGACGTGGTCGTTCGAGGGCGGTTCGCCGTCGCAATTGGTCTCGCTCGGTTGGGCGCCGGACCATCCGAGAGTGGGCGACATGATAGAGGTCGGCTTCCGTCCGATGAAGGACGGTTCGCGCGGCGGCCAGTTGATGAGCGTCAAGTTCTCCAATGGAGAGAGGGTATGCTCCAACCGTGGCTGCGGCGACGGAACCGGCAACATTGTACCGGGCGTCTATCGGTCGCAAGAATAATCAGGCTTTCGCGGCTCATCGGCGACGCTAAATAAATCAAAGGACGAGCGGAGGAGGCGATGCGCATTTTGACTCTCATTGTGTTCGCGCTTTTGTTGGCCGCACGTCCTGCCGCGGCCTGGGAAGAGTACAAATATCTCGACCAGGGCGTGGCAATCCAGTTTCCCGCAAAGCCGCTGGCGATGAAGTCGACCTATGACTCCGTCTATGCCAAGGGTCTTCCCGCAATGGTCTACTCGGCCGAGGACGACCATGTCGTCTACAAGCTCACCGTCATCGATTTGACCTCTCGCCCCGAAATGGGTGCCAATTTCTTAAACGAAGCGGCCAACCAGCTACAACGCGAGGGCGAAGTGCTGTTCACGGATTTCCCTCGCGTCTATCAGGACGCACGGTCCGTCTTCGGGGTCTCGCTGGTGGTCGATCGTACGGATGGGAGCCGCGCGCGCAGCTCGCTTTATCACCACAGGGGCCGGCTCTATATTGCCGACGCGATCGTGCTCCCCGCCCGTGGCGACAAAGACATGACCACTCCATCGCGCTACGATCAGACCATCCGCTTTCCGCCCGACGGTCGCTTCGACTGAACGGACGAACGCACCGGTGCCATCTTGCCGGCACTCGCGGCACGTAGCAGCCATTCGCGATTTCTGCTACTCTTCGACCAACAATTCATTGGGAGACGCATCATGCTCACCGACCGCAGGATTTTCCTCTCCGCCATGGTAGGACTGGTGGCAACGCCTGCGTGCGCGCAGGCGCCCGCGATGAGCCGCATCACGGCCTTCGCATTCCATTTTGCCGGTCTTAAGGGCGGTGACATCCAGCTCGCCGAACATGCCGGCAAACCGATCCTGATCGTCAACACCGCCTCGCAATGCGGCTACACCCCGCAATATGCCGGGTTGCAGGAACTGTGGATGCGCTATCGCGATCGCGGCCTGCTGATCGTCGGCGTGCCGTCGAACGATTTTGGCGGGCAGGAGCCAGGCGATGCCGCCGAAATCGCCGAAACGGCGGAGCACCAATATGGCGCGAGCTTCCCGATCACCGCCAAGGCTGTGGTCAACGGCCCCGGCTCTCATCCGTTCTACCGGTGGGCATCAGCGCAGCGCCCGCTCGACCGACCGCGCTGGAACTTCCACAAATATCTGATCGGCCGCGACGGCATGATCGCAGCAAGCTTCCCCTCCGAGATCGAGCCGACCGACCCGCGCGTCATCGCAGCGATCGAGAAGGAGCTTTCGCGGGTGGTCACGAATTAAGCTGCGGAGTCGTAGGGCGCAATAAGCGGAGCGCATTGCGCCAATCGGCCGGGAGCGGCGGAATACGCGGAGTTTATCATCGGGCCGGCCGAAGGCCGGACCCGTTGGCTATTCCGCCCTTCGCCCCCTGCACGTCCGCGCTTTGCATCATACCGTCACCGCCTTGCCCTTCTCCGGCACTACGACCGTGGTGGTGTGTCCCTTCATCTCGGCGACGAACTTGTCGGCATTGGGCTCGATGATGGGGAACGAGCCGTAATGGCACGGGATTACCTTGTCGAGCTTGAAGAAACGCTTGACCGCCAGCGCGGCTGTGGCCGGGCTCATGGTGAAGCGGTCGCCGATCGGCACCATGGCGACCTTGGGCTGGTGGATTTCGGCGATCAGACCCATGTCGGAAAAGATGTCGGTGTCGCCCATGTGGTACACGGTGGGCTCGCCGGGGGCCTTGATGATGGCGCCGCATGGATTGCCGAGATAGATCGGCATGCCGTTTGTGATGTCGCCTGAGGAATGATCGGCGCGCACCAGCGTCACCGTGAACCCGCCCTGGTCGGTCGTGCCGCCGGTGTTCATGGGGTCGAATTTCTGCAATCCCTTGCCGGCGAGCCACATGCATAGGTCGTAATTGGTGATGACTGGCGCACCGGTCGTCGCTGAAATGTCAAGGGCGTCGCCCACATGGTCGCCATGGCCGTGGGTGAGCACGATGTGGGTCACGCCCCTGATTGCCGCCGTCTTGTCTGACACGAAAGCCGGGTTGCCGGTG
>Ga0070734_10004698_pt1 | contig 12745 bp, 13 predicted proteins | sample Coa_R1_8_FD_66444 | JGI IMG/M metagenome (GOLD analysis project Ga0070734, IMG submission 66444) | Surface soil microbial communities from Centralia Pennsylvania, which are recovering from an underground coalmine fire - Coalmine... | ecosystem: Environmental > Terrestrial > Soil > Unclassified ...
CGGCGCTGGCCGGCTGCGGCCAGGTGAGCGGCATCCCCGTCGACGCGACCGCGGCCCGGATCGCGAACACGGTCTGCCCCAAGGCCTACATGTGTTGCACGACCGACCAGCTCGCGCAGAACAGCTCCGCCGGTACCGACGTGGCCTCGTGCGAGACACAGACGAAGCAGAACTACGTCAACGTGCTCAGCACGCTGCAGGCGTCGGTGAGCCAGAACCGAGCGACCTACCAGTCGGCGCAGCTCGACGCCTGCCTGGCGAAGATCATGAGCTCGGACTGCGCGACGCTGAACGTGACCACGCACCTCCAGGGAATTCCGGGCTGCGAAGCCTTCACCACGCCGCTGGTCGCCGTGGGCGGCGCCTGCTCGCAGAACTACGAGTGCATCAACGGCTGGTGCAACGTCCCTCAGGGGGGCGGCGACGGCGTCTGCGCGGGGTTCGTCCCGTTCGGCCAGTCCTGCGCCCTGGCCGGGGGGCCGAGCTGCGGGCCGAACGCCGTGTGTGACCCCGAAGGGACGGTGAGCGACAGCTCGGACGACCTGTGCGAGCCGGTCTCGCCCAACGGCGGGGCCTGCCTGGACGACGTCCAGTGCCAGAGCCTCAACTGCACCAGCAGCGGCGGCAGCGGGATGACCTGCCAGGCGCCGGCCACGCCGCCGTCGATGTGCTTCTACCAGAGCGGCTGCTCGGCGGCGGGCGGGCGCCCGGGGCCGGGCACGCTGGTGCTGTTCGCGGTGTTCGTGGCGGTTGCGCTCGCGCGCGCTGGTCGCGCGCGGCGCAACCGCTGATTTGGCGCGCGGCGCGGCCGCGATTTTCGACCGCCGGCCGGCGGCGCGGTTCAGGTATCCTCGCCGCATGCCTGACGCCGCCGATCGCGACGATCGATTGCCCGCTGCCCAGCCGCCGCCCGCCTGCGCGGTGGACCCGGACACCGAGTGCCCGGCCTGCGCGGCGCGCGGGGTGCGGGTGAAGATGCAGCCGGTCAAGGCGCACTACCAGTGCCCGGAGTGCCGCTACTTCGACTCTTGCTGCATGTAAAAAAACCTCGCCCGCTGTCGATCCGGCGGCCCCATCTTCGTCGTCTGGGTGAGGGCAGGAACAAAGGCCCTTTCCCAACAAGGAGATAGACCATGCGCGTGATGATGATCGTGAAGGCCAGCAAGGATTCCGAGGCCGGGATGCTGCCGACGGAGGCCCACCTGGCGCTGATGGGGAAGTACAACGAAGAGCTGCAGAAGGCCGGGGTGCTGCTCGACCTCTCGGGCCTCAAGCCGACCTCGGCCGGCACGCGGGTCAGGTTCGGGGGCGGCAAGCCGACGGTGGTCGACGGCCCGTTCACCGAGGCCAAGGAGCTGATCGCCGGCTACTGGGTCATCCAGGTCAAGTCGAAGGAAGAGGCGATCGAGTGGGCCAAGCGCATCCCCGCCGTGGAGTGCAACGTCCCCGAGGTCGAGCTGCGCCCCTTCTACGAGCTGGAAGACTTCGCGCCCGGCGCGGCGGTCGACGCCGCCAAGGAGCTGGGGAAGAAGCTGCCGGCGAACACGGGGTCGAAGTCGTAGCCGGAGGGGGCGTCCTGGCCGCGGCCTCGGAAGAAGCGATCCGCCGGATCGATGCGGTCTGGCGGATCGAGTCGCCCAAGCTGATCGGCGCGCTGGCCCGCGTGGTCGGCGACGTGGGGGCCGCCGAGGAGCTGGCCCAGGAGGCGCTGGTCGCCGCGCTCGAGAAGTGGCCCGAGACGGGCGTCCCCGACAACCCGGGCGCCTGGCTGATGACCACGGCCAAGAACCGCGCGCTCGACGACCTGCGCCGGCAGAAGATGTTGCGCGGCAAGCACCAGGAGCTGGGGCGCGCGCTCGAAGAGGAACAGGAGTCGAGCGGCGCCGCGCTGGAGGCCCGGTTGGAACGCGAGCTGGACGACGACGTCGGCGACGACGTGCTTCGGCTGATCTTCACGGCGTGCCACCCCGTGCTGGCGCGGGACGCGAGGGTCGCGCTGACGCTGCGGCTGGTGGGCGGCTTGACGACCGCCGAGATCGCGCGAGCCTTCCTGGCGCCCGAACCGACCATCGCCCAGCGGATCGTGCGGGCGAAGAAGACCCTCGCCGAGGAGAAGGTCCCGTTCGAGGTCCCACGCGGGCGTGAACGCGGGGAGCGCCTCGCGTCTGTGTTGGAGGTGATCTACCTGATCTTCAACGAGGGCTACGCCGCCACCGCCGGCGACGACTGGATGCGGCCCGAGTTGTGCGAGGACGCGCTCCGGCTGGGGCGCGTCCTCGCGGGCCTCGCGCCCGAGGAGCCCGAGGTTCACGGTCTGGTGGCTCTGATGGAGATCCAGGCCTCCCGCGCGAACGCCCGCACCTCGCCGACTGGAGAGCCGATCCTGCTGTTGGACCAGGACCGCTCACGTTGGGACCAGTTGTTGATTCGCCGCGGGTTGGCGGCTCTTGGGCGGGCCGAGGAGCTGGGCGGCGCGCGGGGGTCGTACGCGCTGCAGGCCGCGCTCGCCGCCTGTCACGCGCGCGCGCGGACGGCCGAAGAGACCGACTGGGCGCGCATCGTGGGCTTGTACGGGACCTTGGCCGAAGTGACCCCCTCTCCGATCGTCGAGTTGAACCGCGCGATCGCCTTGGCGATGCTCTTCGGCCCCGAAGCCGGCTTGAAGCTGGTCGACACGCTCGCCGGCGACCCGGCCCTCGCCAGTTACCACCTGCTCCCGAGCGTCCGCGGCGACTTCCTGTTCAAGCTGGGGCGCTTCGAAGAGGCGCGAGCGGAGTTCGAGCGGGCCGCGGCGACGGCCGGAAACGCGCGGGAACGGACCCTTTTGATGCAGCGAGCGCAAAGGGCCCGCGTTCGGGAGTGATCTCTCGACTAAGAACTTTGAGTTGGCGGCACTTGGGTTAAGTCGCTAGTTCCGCGCTCAGCGTGATTCGTGAGCCCGTTCGGAGTGCCTGTCACCGGGGTAGTCAGGGCGCCGGACACGCCGCCATCTTGATGGACCCTTCCGGCGACAACACGACCGTCCCGCTGTTGGTGTCGATGAGCCAGCTTCCGTCCGGTCGCATCGCTGAGGTCCACGGCGCGCCCGGCAGCACGCGCCACGGGCGCGCGGACCAGCGGCCCTTGGCGTCGCGCGCGAGCTCGTAGACGAGGCCGCGGTTGCCGACCATGTGGGCGAGGCCCGCGAGGGCCACGATGCGGGTGCCGAGGTGGGCGAGGGCGTGGATGTTGTCGATGAGGAGCAGCGTCTGCTGGCCGGTGCGGTCGAGGAAGAGGAGTTCGCCGCCCCACTCGCCGCGGGCGTTGCCGAGGAGCCAGCCGTCGATGACCTCCAGCGCGGCCCTCGGGACCTGCCGCTTGGGCTTCTCGCCTCGACCGGGGCGGTAGCCGATGGGGCCGGCGGCGTAGGTCACCTTGGCGTCGAGAGCGCGGCGGAGGTCGTCGTCGGGGAAGAAGGTCTGGCGGGCGGAGCGCTCGAGGGGGTGGCAAGGTTTGACGTTGCGGCCGGCGTTCGCGTAGTTGTCGAACTCGTAGTCGAAGTTTGCGGGGTGCTGGCGGGGGACGTAGCGCTCGTGGCCGGCGATCGCGGCGCGTGCTTTGCGGGCGGCCTCGCGCACGGGCGGGTACCAGTGGTCGCGCTCGAGCGCGGCGAGCGGGCCGTCGGCGCGGGCGTCGCCGAGGCGGCCCAGGCTCTCGGCGGCGACGTAGGAGAGCTGCCAGTCTTCGGGGTTGTCGAGCACGGCGATGAGCGGCGGCACAGCCTCCGGTCGCCCAGGTAGCCGAGGGCGCGCGCCGCACGCGTGCGGGTCTCCCACTCGGGGTTGCCGAGGTGCGCGAGGATCTGCGGCTCGGCGGGTTGGCCGCCGGGGCCGAGCTTGGCCAGCTCGGAGAGCAGGCCGTCGACCTCGCGGCCCGAGGCGTGCGCCAGCCGAGCGGCGACGACTTGTCCCGCGTCCGGGAGCTTCATTCCGAGGAGGGCGAGCTCGACGGGCATGCCGTAGTCGCGGTTGGTGCGGGCCAGCGCCCGCAGCGCGGGCGCCGTGCTCGCGGCGGCGGGGCCGATGCGGCCCAGCACATTGATGACCGGTAACAGCACCGCCGGCGAGCGGTGCTTGTCGCGCACGATCTGGGAGAGGCGGGGGACCGCGTCGCCGGCCTCGGGGCCCAGCCGTTCGAGGATCGCCGCGACCGAATCGATCAGCGACATGTCGCAGAGCGTTCTGGCGAAGGGGTCGAGGGGGCTCGCGGCGCGGTCGTGACAGTGGAAGGCCTCCATCAGCGTCGGCACGCCCTCGCGCCCCAGGCGCTCGAAGCCGAACGGGATCCAGTAGTCATAGGGGTTGGCCTTCAGCGCGGCGTAAAGCACGGCGCCGGCCTCCGGAGCGCCGGTGCTGGCGATCGCCCCGGCCAGGCGGGACTGGTGGGCCTCGAACGCGCGCTGCAGGTCCGGCAGGTCCGTGGGGGTCAGGCCGTCGATGTCGCTCAGCGAGAGGGCGGCGATCTCGCGCGTCTCCGGCTCCGGGCCGGCGAGCAGGCGGAGAAGGCCGGGGATGGCCGCCTTGCCGTATCCGCGCAGCGCACTCTCCAGCGCGTCCTTCTCGCCCTCGAGCGATACGCCGGGGCGTCGCCTCGCCGGGAGCGATTCGGCGGCGGTCAGGCAGGCGTCGAGGCTGGCGCACGCCGGTGGCGCCGCAGGGGGCGGGCCGGCGGCGCCGCCGTCGGGGGCCGCCGCGAACGCCGCCCGGCGCGGCCCGACGAGCGCCCACCCGAGCGCCACCACCAGCCCGATCGCGCGCCCCGACACGACCCGCAGCTTAACTGCTCAGGCCCAATTCTCCACCACCAGCCCCGGCACCCTGGAGAAATGCCGGACGTTGTTGGTCACCAGCGTGCAACGCAGGGCCACGGCGTGCGCCGCGATCAGGGCGTCGAATTCGCCGATCGGCGTGCCGCGGGCGGCGAGGAGGCTGCCGAGCCGGCCGAACTCGGCGGCGGCTGCGTCGTCGAACGGCATGACTTCCACCGCGCCCGCGAAGGCGTCGATCAGCCGGTGGAGCCTGCGCGAGCCTTTGCGCTCGGCGCCGTAGCGGAGCTCGGCGAGGGTGAGGGCGCTGATCCCGACGTCGGACGGCCGCTGATCGCGCAGGCGCGCGCCGACCTCCCCCTGACCGCGCAGCGCGAAGCTCACGCTGTCGGTGTCGAGCAGGTACTTCACGGCCGCTCGAAGGGGTTCTTTCGCGATCCGACCGCTCGTCTGGGCGGCCTCGGAATGTCGTCCGTCCATGCGCCCAAGCAGGCCAGGAAGTCGGCCGGCCACTCATCGGCCGGCTCGAGGATCACCTGTTTGCCGCGGCGATGGACGATCACCTCGTCCAGCTCGTCCTTGAAGCGGCAGGACTTGGGAAGGCGCACGGCCTGGCTGCCGCCGTTTCGGAAGAGCTTCGCCCGCTCGGACATGACCAAAGTATATACGTGAGTATATATGGAGCAAGGTCGTCGGCGGAGCGCCGACGGCGCGCGCCGGCTGGCGGTCAGGCGGCTGGTCCGGCGATGGCGAGCTCGGTGAACCAGGCGCGCACGGATGTGCCGTCGACGGTGATGCGCGCCGCCGCGATCGGGGAGCTTGAAGCGCCGGGGGCCCGCGCTCCCCGGGTTCAGGAAGAGCACGCCGCGCTCTTCCTTGACCGCCGGCTTGTGCGAGTGGCCGGAGACGACGACGCGAAATCCGGCGGCGGCGGGATCGAGGTCGAGCTCGCCGAGGTCGTGGAGGACGTAGATCGACACGCCCTCGACCTGCAGCACCTCCGTCTCGCGGATCGCCTCGGCCCATCGCCCCTGGTCGTTGTTTCCGCGCACCGCGGTGACCGGCGCGAGCGCGCCGAGCTCCTTCAGGATGGCGGGGTCGCCGATGTCCCCGCCGTGAATGATGAGGTCGCTCCCGCGCAGGAACGCGCGGGCCTCCGGCCGGAGGAGCCCGTGGGTATCCGAGATGACACCGATCCGCTTCACAACTGACTGTTGCCCGTCGGATCTCGCCGGTGGTCGCGGAAGGCCGCGAAGCTTCGAAAGCGAGGCGAATCGGCCGACCACACGGCGCCGGTCCTGGCGTCGACCCGGATCGAATCGCCCCGCTGCTCCCCGGTGAGGCCGGTCCAGACGCTGACGACCCAGGTTCGCCCGCGACGCAGGACCTTGTCCGGACCCTCGCAGTCCAACCCGTAGTCTGAAAAATAGGCCCAGGCGATCGCCATGGCCTCGCGATCATCGATGCCGTCCGAAGGATCGACGTCGGCGAAGCTCAGCGGCACCTCCTGCACCGGCGCCGGCGCCTTGCGGTCGGCTTCCCAGGGCCAGTCGTTCACGCCGTATTCGTCGCGGTACCAGCTCGCTCTCACCCAGTAGGGGTGGCCCACCTTCAGCCTGGAGACCGTCGGCCTGTGAACGGCGAAGGTGAACGTTCGCTCGGAGAAATCACCGGACCGGACCTTCGCGACGTTCATCGTCACGATCCAGCGCTCGAGGCCCGAGCCCTCCCCGACCTTGATCGACGAGACGGTCCCCTCGATGACGACGTCAGGTCGGTCCTCCGCGTCGGCCCGGTGGTCGTGAGCCGGCCCTTCTGCACGAACCGCCGCGCTCGTCAGAACGACGGCGACCGCCAGCGACCGTGACAAGAAGGCGCGGCCAATCATCCGTGTCGACCCCCGGGCCATCATACCGCGCGCGGCTCGTCCGCGCGGCGCCGGCAGCCGCTACGAGCTGGCTTCGCCGATGCGCTGGAGCTCGAGCGCTACGACCATCGCGCGCACGCCCGTCTCGACGAAGCGGAGCCCCAGGCCGCCGGGGACGTCGACCAGGTCCTGGTACGGGCGCGACCAGCGGACCTCGCCCAGGATCTCGACCGCCTCCGTGGCGCCGGGCATCGTGAAGCTCACGACGACCCAGTCCCCCAGGGGGAGCAGGCGCGGCGTCGCCACGAACAGCCCGCCCGCGCAAACGTTTCGCGCCGTTGCCCGCACCTCCCAGGCGCGGCTGCGGAGCTGGACGGGCAGGTCGATGTCGACGCGCTGCGGCCGGGGGACCTTCTCTTCGTACGGCTCGGCGAGTGTCACGGCCATCGTCTCCTTTTGTGGCCGCCCGCCGGGCGCGGGTTAGCTGTTTGTTGCGCGCTTGCCGCGCAGCGCCGGCCAGAGGGCGTAGAGCAGGAACGGCGCGAAGATGACGAATTCGATCGCGGCGACGCGGGCGCCCTCGGCGGAGAGAAACGCCCGCCCGATCGGTGCGACCGGGATCGGCGTCCACGGCGCGAAGAAGCGCTCGTCGCTGAAGGGCCAGAGCAGCGCGCAGCCGAGCCCGCCGTCGGTGAGCGTGTCGAGCAGCGGGTGGGTGAGGACCAGGGCGAAGGCGATGAGGCCAGTCCGCGCCGCCGGCAGCTTGGCCAGCCGCGCGACGGCCCACACGACGGCGCCCGCGGCGAGCGCGAAGGCGATCGAGTGCGTGGCGCCGCGGTGTCCCCAGGTGTCGGCGTAGTGAACGCCGAAGCGGAACCCGATGACGTCGGCGTCGGGAAGCAGCGACAGCCCCGACCAGATCGCGCCCGCCGTGATCGGCGACCAGAGCGTCCGTTGACCTTGGCGCGCGAGCCGCGCCGCAGCCGTGCCGATCAGGACGTGTCCGATGCTCGCCACCTGGACGCCGGTGCCTACACGTACCGAACCCAGCTGGTCCGGTGCGCCGCCTTGTAGCCGCGGTACCAGCGGCAGAGCGGGTAGAGGAGGGCGATGACGGCCGCGGCGCCGAGGTAGGCGGAGGCCACGCCGAACCGCTTCTCGACGCCGAGGAGGCGCGCGCTCTGGACCAGGATGGGAAAGTGGAGCAGGTAGAAGAACATCGGGACCTGGCCCAGGACCATGAAGAGGCTATTGGGGCTGGGCGTGCGGCGCGCGGCGAGGCGGAACATCCCGGCCAGGATCAGCGCCATCAGGCCCAGCTCGAGCGCGTCGTAGGTGACGGACGGCGGGTACTTGCTGACGTGCAGCCACTGCAGCGGCGCCCAGGAGTCGCGCACGAGGCGCATGTTGCCGTACTGGTTGGCGGCGCGCAGGGCGGCGAACAGCAGCAGCGCGGCGACGCCGGCGCGCAGCAGATCGCGGGCCGCGGTCTGCCGCGCCGTGGGCCTGGTGACGAGGCGCCGCCCCCAGCACCAGCCGAGGAGCAGGATCGCCAGCCAGGAGATGGTCGGGTAGGCGATGATCAGGCGGCCGCGCTGGCCGCCGGTCAAGAGCAGCTGCACCGGCAGGAACGACTCCAGGCCGGCGCGCAGGCCGAGGCCGACCAGCAGCTCGCTGGTGGCGACGAGGCCCAGGCCCAGGGCCAGGGCGCCGCGGTCGGGGAGCCGCCGCAGGAGCGCCATCAGCATGTAGGCCGAGCCGATGCCGTAGAGGACCTGGAAGATGAAGTGCCCGTGGCCCATCACGGTCAGCGAGATCCAGAGCTCGAACGCGGCGATGACGAAGCCGCGCACCAGGATGTAACGGTCGATGTCGCGCGGGCGGTCGCCGGCGGCCACCTGGCGCGAGACGGTGAAGGCCAGGCTGGTTCCGGCGAGAAACAGGAACGTGGGGGCGCAGATGTGCGTGATCCAGCGGGTCACGAACTGCGCGGCCGGCAGCGCCGAGCCTGGCTGCCACATCCGCGCCGCGTCGGTGAAGAAGCGGCCGCCGTTGAAGGCGTCCGAGCTGTGGTCGATCGCCATCAGCACCATCACCAGGCCCCGCATCCAGTCGAGCGCGGGGAGGCGCGAGGCGGCGCGGGCGCGGGCGGCGTCGGTCACCTCGGGCGTCGCGGTGGTGGCGGTCATGGCTTCTTCTCGGGCGGCGGCGGCGGCGAGGCCGGCCAGCGGGTCTCTCGATCGGCGACGACGTAGGCCATCGTGGCCATGGCGGCGACGTCGCGTCCGAGGGTAGCCGGGTCGATCTTCTCCAGGGTGTCGGCGACCGAGTGGTGGACGTCGAAGTAGTGCGCCGGATCGGCGAACAGGCCCAGCAGCGGCACGCCGGCGGGACGGAGGGCGGCGATGTCCGAGCCCGCGAAGCCGGTGTCGACGCCCGTGGCACCGAGCGGCGCCAGGAGCGGGATCAGCGCCCGCAGGTCGCCGACGGCGTCGGGCCCGGCGTCGATGCGGAACCCGAGCGGGCGGCCCGCGCCGATGTCGGTCTCGAACGCGGCGACGTGGCGCGGAAGCTCGGCGGCGTGGGACTGGGCGTAGACCTTGCCGCCCTGCGCGCCCTCCTCTTCGGATGTGTAGAGCACGGCGCGGATCGTCCTCCGCGGGCGTAGCCCCAGCCGACGCAGCGTCGCCAGCGACTCCATCACGATGGCGCAGCCGGCGCCGTCGTCCTGCGCGCCTTCGCCGACGTCCCAGCTGTCGAGGTGCGCGCCGACGACCACGAGCTCGTCGGGGCGCTCGCGGCCGCGCAGCTCGCCCAGCACGTTGAACGACGTCATGGTGCCGTGCGGCCCGTCCTCGAGGACCAGGTGCAGCGTCACCGGCCCGCGCGCGGCCAGGCGACCCACCAGCTCGGCGTCCTCGACGGACAGCGCCGCCGTCGGGATCTGCGGGCCCGCGCCGTAGTGCATCTGGCCGGTGTGCGGCGCGCCCAGGCTGGCGGAGGCGAGCGAGCGCACCAGCGCGGCCACCGCGCCGTACGCCGCGGCGCGCGTGGCGCCGTCGGTCCGGTAGTCGATCGACTGACCGTAGGCGGCGGCGGCGTTGGGGGCGGCGGCCGGCCAGGGATGATTGAAGAGGACGATCTTCCCGCGCAGCGACGCGCCGGCCTTGGCCAGCTCGTCGAACGTCGACACCACGGCCACCTCGGCCGTGACCCCGCCCGGGGGCGTGCCGACGCTGCCGCCCAGCCCCAGCACCGCCAGCTTGCGCGGCGCCGGGGTGACGATGTCGGCCGACTCCTTGCCGCGCTGCCACAGCGGCACGACGACCGGCTCCAGCGCCACGCCCTCCTGGCCGTCGGCGGCGAACGCGTCGTGCGCCCAGCTTATCGCTCGCTCGAGGGCCGGCGATCCGGTCATGCGCGGGCCGAACAGATCGGCCAGCGCCGCCACGCGCTGGTACGCGGCCTGCCCCGAGCTGTTCGCCTCCGCGATCCGCGCGGCGGCCTGCTGATACTTCGCAACTTCGGTGTCGGACTTTGCCGGTGCTTGCCGATGACAGCCGAGCGCCCACATTGCGGTCAGAGCGACGGCGGGGACGGCGCGAACGGTGATCCGGAAGCAACGAGGATCCACGATGAGAGAACCATACGGGCGAACGCGTTCCGCTGAAAGGTGGGTGCGCGTGGGGGTGAGGTGGGCGGTGGCGTGCGGCTTGGCGCTGGGGCTACTCGGCTGCGACGACGCGCTCTATCCCTCCTCCAGGGCCGACATCGACGGCCGGTGGGCGACGCTGCGCGAGGGGACCAACACCGTGCCGGCGCCGCCGGGGTTCGATCCGATGCCGCTCGCGATCGGACAGTGGGCGCAGTACCGGATGGTCGACGAGAAGGGTGCGCCGTCGGTCCTCACCTACAAGGTCATCGGCAAGGAGCAGGGCGCCTACTGGATCGAGACCTTGCACGAGACCAGCCAGGGGCGGACGGGGCAGAAGATGTTGCTGGCCTTCGGCAGCCGCGTCGACCCGCACCAGATCGAGGTGCGCGCGGTGGTGACCCTCGACCGGCGCGGCAACGTGAGCCCGGTGTCGCCGACGATGATTCCGGTCATGCAGGTCAGCTACCGCAGCGCCGTGTCCGCGCTGGCGGGCGGCTGGACGGGGATGCCGCAGGAGGCGGCCATCGTCCCGGCCGGTCGGTTCCTGGGCTGCTACCGCGGCCGCACCGACGCGCAGTGGGGACCCTGGCGCAGCCTGGCCGACTCCTGGCGCCACCCCGCGGTGCCGCTGTCGGGGCTGGTGCGCAGCCAGGGGATCGACCACCCGTTCACGATGGACCTCATCGCCTTCGGGACGTCGGGCGCGACCGCGGATCTCTGAGCGGCAATCATCCGCCGGCGGCGAGTTGCCGCTTGCTCCGGGAATCGCCACGGGCGCACCATGCGCCATGACCAAGACGCGGGCTCTTCCGAGGGGGGTGGCGGCGCTGGCGCTCTGCGCGGTGTCGCTCGGTGCGTGCGGGCCGTCGATCGATCCGGCCGCCAAGGCCGACATCGACGGGCGCCTGGCGGCGCTGCAGGCGGGGGGCGCCGCGATTCCGGCGCCGGCGACCTTCGAGCCGATGCCGCTGGCGGCGGGGCAGTGGACGCAGTACCGGATGGTCGACGACCAGGGCCGGCCCTCGTTCCTCACCTACAAGGTCCTCGGCGAGGAGGGCGGCGCCTACTGGCTGGAGACGCTGCACGAGACCTACTTCGGGCGCACGGCGCAGAAGCTGCTGATCGCCTTCGGCAGCCGGTTCGATCCCAACCAGATGGAGATCCGTCAGATCATCACGCTCGACCGGCGCGGTAACGTCAACGCGATGCCGCCGGCGATGATGTCGATGCTTCAGTCGATGTACAAGGGCGTGCTGGCGGCGCTGGTGATCAACTGGCAGGGGATGCCGCAGGAGACGGCCACCGTTCCGGCCGGCCGCTTCGACGGCTGCTACCGCGCCCGGACCGAGGGGCAGTGGGGGCCCTGGAAGAGCGTCGCCGATTCGTGGCGCCACCCCGCGGTGCCGGTGTCGGGCCTGGTGCGCAGCCAGGGGCTCGATCACCCGTTCACGATGGACCTGGTCGCCTTCGGGATGACCGGCGCCACCGCCGACTTCTAGCGCGCGTCGGTTCGGGGATCTTCCGGCCTTCCGTCGGCGGAGATCGGCGTCAGCTTCTGGGGAGCATGCATGGTCGGGCCTCGTGGTGGGCGGCCCTCGGGCTGGCCGCGGTCGTCGCCGCCTGTTCGAGCGGCAGCTCGCCGGTCGACGCCGGCGCGATGGGCCTGCCGGGGGGCACGTCGTCGACGAGCGGCACCGGGGGCGCCGCGGGCGCCGGCACCGGCGGGCGGTTCGGCGGCGGCGGCATCGGCGGCGGGTTCGGGGCGACCGGCACCGGCGGGGCGAGCTGCGCGGGCGCCAACCAGAGCTGCGAGACCCTCCTCTGCTGCGCGAACCTGTTCTGCTGCTCCAACTCGGCCACCCGCTCCTGCCAGCCGAACTGCGGCACGGCGGGCACGGCCGGCTTCTAGCGGCCTGAGTCAGGCCACTCTACTAGAGGCAGGTCAGCGTCGAGGCGACGCAGACGTCGGTCGGGCAGGACGTCGTGGCGGCCGGCGGGCAGAAGGTGTCCTGTCCATCGCAGTTGCTGGCTGACGTCAGGACCGATCCGTCCGCGTTGCACGAGGCCGGCGAGCAGACGACGGTGGTGCCGGCCACGTTGTCGGCGGGGCAGGCCGTGCTGGTGCCGGTGCAGGTCTCTGCGACGTCGCACGCGCCGGCGGAGGCGCGACAGACGGTGCCGGCGTTGCCGGCGGGGTGCTGGCAGGTGACGTTCGAGCCGTCGCACTGATCCGCGGTGCAGGGGTTGCCGTCGTCGGCGCAGGCGGTGCCGCTGGGCTGCTTGGCGTCGGCGGGGCAGGCCGTGCTGGTGCCGGTGCAGGTCTCTGCCAGGTCGCACACGCCGAGGGAGGCGCGGCAGACGGTGCCGGCGTTGCCGGCGGGGTGCTGGCAGGTGACGTTCGAGCCGTCGCACTGATCCG
>Ga0070734_10004699_pt1 | contig 12740 bp, 8 predicted proteins | sample Coa_R1_8_FD_66444 | JGI IMG/M metagenome (GOLD analysis project Ga0070734, IMG submission 66444) | Surface soil microbial communities from Centralia Pennsylvania, which are recovering from an underground coalmine fire - Coalmine... | ecosystem: Environmental > Terrestrial > Soil > Unclassified ...
AGTGGGCGATCCACGTCAGTGCAGTGGCGCACATCAACGACATCCTGGTGCTGCAATTCCTGGAAAAATCCTTCGGAGGCCAGATCATCGATCAGGGTCAATCCGATGTGGTGAAGATCTGGAAGCGAAGTCTGGGGTATCAGAACCGCGATTTCGCGCTGCAATTTTTACCGAAGCTCGCCAGACATTCCAGGCTTAAGCGACACAAGATCGATGCGATCATTCATCACCACCGGCAACGACTGAGTGTTCCAGGCACGAAAGTGCAAGCGACAGTCTGAACGCACCTTTGTGCGTAAATCGATCGTCAGGAGTTCGTCGCGCAGTTCGAGCAGGGCCAATCCTGGCTTCGCAACGTCTGCACGACGGAAGCCGTGATCAAGGGCAACCAGGCGATGTTCCTGGTGGCCGGCTCGGGCGGTGCGACCGCCGTCACGCGCGGCCTCAACGGCAATATTCCGCCGCGTGTTGATTCTCTGACCCAAGTGCCCGCCACGCTCGTGGAGTGGCACGACAAGCCCCAGCGCACGGAGTTCAACATCTTCGCCTCCCAAGGCGATGGCCGGCGCATCATGCAGAGTTCGACCGTGAAGGTACTGAACCGGAAGATCGACCAGGATATCCTGGGCGCGCTTTCCGGCGCATCAAGCAATCTCGGGGCGGCTCAGGTGATGACGCTCGCGGTTGCGACGCGTGCACTCGCCCACCTTGATCTGCAGGACGTCGATACGACCGAAGAAGACAACATGTTCTTCGTCGGTTCGCCCGCTATGCGGGCCTATCTCATGCAGATCCCTGAATTCCAGAAGGCCGAATACGTCGAGATCAAGCCCCTGGTTGGGCCGGCTCGCCGCTTCCGCCGCTGGGCCGGCTTCAACTGGATATTCCATCCGCATCTGCCGAACGTGGGCACCAGCAATGAGCAGTGCTTCGCGTTCCATCGCTCCGCCATCGGCCACGCCGTGAACACGGGCGAGATGGATGTGCGCGCCGGCTACAACGAAGAGAACGCCTACTACTGGGCGCGCTCCTCGATCTTCATGGGTTCGGCGCTGCTCCAGAACTCCGGCGTCGTCGTCGTCAATCACGACGGCTCGAAATACACGTAACAGGGATCAGGGATCAGAAGTCAGGGATCAAGAGGAGATCCCTGACACCCGATCGCCGATGCCTGGAAATCGCAACTCCAAATACACGCAACAGGGATCTTGGACCAGAGTCAGGGATCAGAGACCTGATCCCTGATTACTGATACCTGATGCCTGAAAATCCGAAGGATTTTCACAAATGGCGTATACCACCGGTACTCTTACCTACATTGCAGGCGGCCCGGTCGAGGGCGCGTGGAAGCTGTGGGAATACACCACGACCGATACGCTGGCCCAGGTGACTGCCGCGGGCTACATCACGGATGCGACCTTCAAAGGCGTGAGCCTTGGAGATTTCGTCATCGTGGTCAATCAGACGAACCCGCAGGGCTATATTCTGCAGGTACAAAATCTGACCGCCGGCACCATGAGCGTGTCAGGCACCGCGACGCTCGCCGCTCCGGCAGGCGTCGGCGGCTCGCAATTGGCGTTTCCGCGCAACATCATCGACGGCGGCGATTTCACCACCAATCCGTGGCAGCGCGGCACGAGCTTCACCGGCATAGCCGGCACCGTCACCTACACGGCCGACCGATTCTTCGCCGTCGGCGGCGCGTCGTCCTCGGTCTCGGTGTCCCAGGTCACTGGCATCACGGCGGTGCCCGGCTTCACGCAGGCCCTCCAGTTCGGCCGCGCCGCCGCGAACGCCAACACGGCGGTGATCAATCTCGGCCAGGTGGTCGAAACCCTCGACTCGATCCGTGCGCAGGGGCAGACCGTCACCCTGTCGTTCTGGGCGCAGGCGGGGGCGAACTGGTCGCCCACGAATGGCACACTCAACGTGCTGCTCGCCAGCGGCACCGGCGTCAACCAGAGTGCCGCCAACCTGGTGGCGGGCACTTGGACGGGCTATGCCTCGCTAACGCTGACGCCGCAGCAGAACATCTCGCCGAACGCCTCGCCCAACAATGCCGTGCTGACCGCGGGCGCAAATATCGCCCAGCAGATCACGACAAGCTGGCAGCGCTACGCGTTCACCGCCACCGTGCCGGCGAACTGCACGCAGCTTGGCGTGCTCTTCAATGCGACGCCCGTCGGCACCGCCGGGGCCGCAGACTTCGTGCAGATCATGGGCGTCCAGCTTGAGATCGGCGCGCAGGCCACGCCATTCGAGCATCGCGACATCGAACTGGAACTCGCGATTGCTCAACGCTACTTCTTCAATATCCCGGAGCCGGCGTCGGGTGTGATCGTCGGCGCCGGAATGGTGGCCGGCGCCAGCTCGGAAATCATCTTCATTCCGCTGCCGGTGCAGATGCGCGCGGCGCCGACCGTCACAGTCTCGGCCGGCTCCTTCAAGTTCAACCTTGCGGGCACTGCGACTGCGGTCGGTACCTTCGCGGCCGGCACCACCCACACGCCAAACTACATCAGCGTGACCGGCACCGCGGCCGGGACCGCCGGCCAGGGCACCCTGCTGCAGGGCGGCGGCGGCGCGGGATTCATCCAGGCCAGCGCGGATTTCTAGACTGAGAACAGAGAACGGATGCCGGAGGACAGAGAAACGGAGGGCGAAAGCTCCGTCCCACTGACCTCCGTCACCCGTAACTGCCATCCGTCATCTGTCATCCGTCGTCTGTCATCCGGTGCCCCATGACCACACAGCTCTTCATTTACAACGAGGCGCTCGGCCATCTTGGCGAGCGGCAGCTCGCAAGCCTGTCCGAGCCGCGCGAACCGCGGCGCGTACTCGACTCCTACTGGTCGGACGTCGTCGCCTTCTGCCTGTCGCAAGGCTTGTGGAAATTCGCGAGGCGGACCGCCCAGATCGACAGCAGTTCCTCCCTGACGCCGCAGTTTGGATTCAACTACTGCTTCTCGATCCCAAACGACTGGGTGAGGACCATCCAGGTCTCGGCTTCACCCAACATGGATCCGCCGCTGCTGCAATACAGCGACGAGGCGGGGCTGTGGTACGCCAACCTGACGCCGATCTACGTGTCCTACGTTTCGAACGATCCGGTCTACGGGATGAACATCGGCAGCTGGCCGGAGCATTTCGCCGATTATGTTGCGCTCCGCCTCGCCCGCCAGGCCTGCCTGCGCATCACCAGCGACAAGGAATTGCGCGCGAGCCTGCAGCGCGAGGAAGATCGCGCCCGCCGCGTCGCCAAAGCCGAAGAGGCCATGGACGAGCCGCCCGGTCTGCCGCCGGTGCCGTTCTGGGCGCGCGCCCGCCGCGGTGCGTTCGGGCCCGGAGGCCTGTGGCTCGGCGGCGGCACCGGAGGATCGGTCACGACCGGCCCGCAAGGGAACGACTGATGCGCGCAAACGCCCCGCTCTACTCGCTCAATGCGGGCGAAGTCAGCAAAATCGCGCTGGCGCGCGTCGACGTGGCGAAGCTGCGCATGGCAGCTGCTTGCCAGGTCAATTGGCTGCCCTATGTGGTCGGGCCGATGGCGTTGCGGCCCGGGCTTGCCTACGTCGGCGAAGTGCTTGGCGATGCGCCTGCGAGGCTCCTGCGTTTCGTCTTCTCCAAGCTCGACACCGCCCTGATCGAGCTGACCGCGAACAAGATGCGCGTGTGGATCAATGAGGCGCAGGTCAGCCGCCCCGCAGTCACAACGTCGATCGGGGATCCATTCTTTCTCGGGCTCGGCAACTGGCAGACGACCAACACGACTTCCGGCGCGTCTGCGACAGTTGCAGGCGGCGTGTGCACGCTGTCGTGCCCGCCGGTCGGCGGGCTCGCGCAGATTCAGCAGACCGTGACGATATCGCCGTCCGTGTTTGGCATCGAGCACGCGATTCGCATCGTCATCACGCAAGGGCCCGTGGTCTTCCGGGCCGGTTCGACACTCGGAGGCGCCGATCTGATCCCCCAGACCACGCTCGATACCGGGACCCACTCCCTCGCCTTTACGCCGGGCAGCGCCAACCTGTGCATCCAGATCGAATCCACAGACGCGTGGGCAAAAACATTGACATCGTGCGCGATCGAGGCGGCCGGGCCGCTGGTGCTGCCTACACCATGGGGCGCCGCGGATTTGGCGAATATCCGCTACGACCAGTCCGGCGACATCATTTTTATCGGCTGCTACGGCCAGCAGCAGTACAAGATCGAGCGGCGCGCCGCCCACAGCTGGTCGACGGTGCTGTTCTATTCCGACGACGGACCGTTTCAGGCCTCTCCCGGCATCCAGGCAAACTTCACACCCGGCGCCTACTCCGGCAACACCACGCTGACATCAGACCGCCCGTGGTTTCAGCCGGGGCATGTGGGTTGCCTGTTCCGGGTATTCTCCAATGGCCAGTTCAACCAGACCATTTTGGGCGCGCAGAACGCCTTCACGCCGGCGGTGCGGGTGACGGGCGTCGGCGCGACACGGAATTACAGTTGGAACACTTCGGGCGCCTGGACCGGCAAGCTGACATTCCAGCGCAGCTATGATTCCGCGGTGTCCGGCTTCATCGACGTGGCAACTGCGACCGCCAACGGCTCGCCGACATTTTCGTCGTCGACTGGTGGCACTGGCGGCTCGCCTGACCTCGACAATGTCATCGCGTGGGAGCGGGTGGGCTTCAAGGGCGGCGACTACACTAGCGGCAATGTCACGGTGTCCTCGACCTACGCCGGCGGAGGGGGTTACGGCATATTCCGCGTCACCGGCTACAATTCGCCGACCTCGGTGAATATCCAGGTCCTCACGCTTTTCTCGACGCTCCAGGCGACCACCGACTGGGTCGAGGGCGACTGGTCGGCGTTCAAGGGGTTTCCGACTTCGGTCGCGTTTCACGAGGGGCGGCTGTGCTGGTTCGGCGGCAATCAGGCGTGGCTCTCGGCATCCGACGATTTCACCAACTATGCCGATATCAATCTCGACGGCACGGCGACCGGCGATGGCGGCGCCATCAACGTGACGCTGGGCTCGGGCCCGGTCGACACCATCTCCTGGGGACTTTCGCTGACGCGCCTGCTGCTCGGCCGCGAGCAGTCGATCATGTCGGCACGGTCGTCGAACTTCGATCAGCCGGTCACGCCCACCCAGATCGTGATCCGGGATTGCTCCGAACAGGGCGCACAGCGGCTGCCGGCCGTCAAGGCCGGCAAGCGCGGCATCTTCGTGCAGCAATCCGGCCGCCGGGTCTACGAACTGGCGTTCAGCGCCCAGGAGATGGACTACGACGATCGCGACCTGACCAGGCTCAATCTCGACATCGGCAAGGCCGGCTTCACCGACATCGACAAGGCGACGCAGCCGGACAAGATGATCTTCCTGCCGCGTGGCGATGGCCAGGCGGCATGTCTGCTGTACGACGTGAAGGATGAGGTCGACGCGTGGTGGCGCCTGCAGACGCTCGGCGCAATCGAGAACGTCGCCGTGCTGCCGCAGGACGGCATCGAGGACCTCGTGTATTTCGTGGTCCGGCGCACCATCAATGGCGTGACACGGCGGTTTATCGAGCGGCTTGCGCCGCGCAGCAATTGCGTCGGCGGCGCCATCAACCAGCAACTCGACTGCCATCTGGTCTATCAAGGGGCCCCGGTCTCGACCCTGACGCTGGCGCACCTGCCGAACACGCAGGTCACGGTATGGGCCGACGGTCAGTCGATCGGCTCTGCCGTGACGAATGCGTCCGGCGTGCTGGCGCTGCCGGACGGCCAGGCGCATTCCAACATTGTGGCGGGCCTCGGCGGCGCCGTGATCTCAAATACCGCCGCATCACCGACCAGCACGCTCGCGGTCGGCGCGCAGTACAACGGGTATCCGGCGGAAGTCTTTGCGGACATCGGTGCGACAGGCGATCCGGTTCACATTGGCGCGCTGGTGGTTGCGAGTGGCGCCATCACGCTTCCCAATGGCCAGACCGCGCTCACCATCATTGCGTGCCTCGGTTACGCGGCGCCGTTCATGTCGGCGAAACTTGCCTATGCGGCGCAACTGGGATCGGCGCTGACGCAAAGGAAGCGGATCGACCATGTCGGTCTCGTGCTTTACGACGCCAACTACCAGGGCGTTGCGTTCGGTCAGCGATTCGATGCGCTCGATAACTTGCCGCTCTACGAGGCCGGCGCTGCAACGCCGGCCGGAACGACATGGAGCGAATACGATGAGCCCATGATCGAAGTGCCGGGCAGCTGGCAGACCGATGCGCGCCTGTGCCTGCTGGCGCAAGCGCCCAACCCCTGCACCGTCGGCGGCGTCGTGGTCGGGCTGACCACGAACGAGCGGGGATGACGGAGGACGGAAGGCCGATAGCGGACGATGCAATTGCGCTTGCGCCAACGCGATGTCCGCTGCCGGTCGTTCGCCATCTGTCGCCCGTCATCCGAGCAATGCCAAAAGTGACGCTGCGTCCCACCATTCCCGCCGATCTCCCGCATGTCATCGGCGAGCCCCTGCCCTACCGGGTGCGCGCCATCACCGCCCTCATTGGTGATCGCGTCATCGGCATGGGCGGGATCGCGTTTCCGCCTTGTGGTCCCGCAATTGCGTTTGCGCAGTTCGCGCCTGCGCCGAGCGGCGAAGGCACGGCTTGCGAGGGCGAGCATGCCGCCACGGATATTCCCGAGGCGAGGCGTTACCCGGTCGCGCTTCATCGCGCCGGCCTCATCGCCATGGAGATGATCCGCAGGTCCGGCGTCCGGCAGGTGATCGCAACTGCGGAGGCTGGAAGCGACGTCGCGGTGCGCTGGTTGAAGCGGCTGGGATTCACGCCCGCGCGGGACCAGCGGATCGAAGGAAAGCTCCTGTTCGTGTGGGATCGGGAGGGCGGGACGGACCCGAGCGCTTCGCGGCGTACCCGGAAGTCGTTCAGCGGCCGCGATCGAGATAGTCGTCGGCCCTGAGCGTCAGTCAACGCGACCGCGGTGTAATCAGCACGCGGCTCGCACGAGAGCGGCGCGACCTGCGTCTCATGCTGCGCATCCACTGTGCCGGCGCATCCAGAAAATGGAGAGAATAGCCGATGGCTACCATCGACCGCCGCGGCGCGACCATATCCGCGGCCGATCCGCCGATAGCCACAAACCCCAATCCGGATCTCGCCATCAAGGCGCCGGCGCGCGCGGCGACGACCGGAAGCAACATCACCCTGTCAGGCCTGTTCACGCTCGACGGCATCGCGCTGGCCGCCGGCGACCGTGTCCTCGTCAAGGACCAGACCGACGCCCGCACCAACGGCCTCTACAACGCCTCAACCGGCCCCTGGACGCGCACGATCGACGCCGCAAACAATTCGCAGTGGACCCGCGGCACGCAGATCGCGGTGACGGACGGGATTGCTAACGCTGGAAAGACTTACGAGCTTTCCGCCGTTACCCCAGTCGTGCTGGGAGCGTCGAATCTGACCTTCGCGCTATTGACGATTGCGGCCAGCAACTTCGTTGGCGATGCTGGAACGGGCGGCGCTCCCGGTCTAGTACCTGCGCCACCGGCGGGATCGGCTTCGGCAGGCAAATTCCTCTCGGCCGCAGGCGATTTCGAGGTCCCCTCCGCTGGGGCTGTCGGCGCGCTTCGCATGTATCCTTCGCCTGCGCAGGGCTCCGGCTCGTGGACTGTAGTGGATCCGTGGGGCAATCCTGTCAGCACAGTCGGAACCACGACGCAGGGCCTCCAGGAAGCAATCAATACAGCGGTCGCTAATCGCTGGTCGCTGCGCGTCAGCGGACAGGGCACGATTAGTTGTTCGACCGCCATAATCATTAAAGCCGGCTTCATGTCAGACATTCAGGTCGATGACGGCGTGGTTCTTGCGTTCGGCCCGCTCGGGTCAGCAAGTCTCGTGACCGTCGATAGTCAAGAAAATTGTGATATTCGCTGGCGCGGACAGATTGCTCAAGCCGGTGGGGACACTGGGCCCGTTATCGAACTCAAGCCGACCAACGCGGCGCCCATAACCGGTAACGTCAATATCGCAGCCAGCGTCATCGAGTTCTACGTGATTAGCCCTTCAATCGGCGGAACCGCGGTGCAGATTAATCCTGTAAGCGGGGGCATCCTCGGGAACCAGATTCGTTGTGTTGATCCAAACGGCGGCGTAACCGGTATCAAAGTGCTCAATCCTGGGAGCCCCTTCACAGCGTTCCAAGAGAACGTGATCATGTGGGAGTACATCCACAAACAGACGGCATTTGGGATACAGGTCGGGACAAGCAGCACGAACGCCGGCAATTTGCGTCGAAATATTTGGATGGGTGGACGGATCGCGCCGAACAATGCCGCTGCCGTCGGCTTCTCAAGTTGGGGGAGCAATGACACGCTGATCGGCGTTAATGTGAACGCGGAGGAAGGCACCTACAACAACGGCATCGTGTTTCAAGCGGGAGCCGATTTCAACACTGTTATCGGCGGTCAGATTGCAAATCCAGGTGGCGCCGCGACGGTGGATACGGATGGCCTTAATACTTTTATTCGAGCGAACGCGATTACAACCGGACCGCTGCTAGGACAGGCCGGCAATGCTGCCTCGACCTGGGTGAGAGCGATGGGCCAACTCGCCGCGCAAGTGAATCAAACCGCCACCGGATCGAACACCAGCGAAACCGATTTGCAAACGTACACGCTACCCGCCAATGCGCTCGATGCCGTTGGCCGCGGCGTCCGAGTTACTGCGTGGGGCAGCTACGGCGCAACCGCAAACAGCAAAACGATTCGGTTGTACTTTGGTGCCGGCAACGTGATCATGAATTCGACCCCACTTGCACAGAATGGTACAGGCTGGTGCGTGGAGGGCGAAATTTATAAGACTGGGTCTAACACGCAGTGTCATTGGGCGAGTATCACGGCAGGCAACACGATCCCCGGCATGCAGTCAGGCACCGACAATCAAACAGACTCGGCCGGTATACTTATCAAGGTGACTGGCCAGAACGGTACCGCTACTGCGAATGATATCGTATGCCGCGGTTTGAGCGTCAAAATGATCAATTAGCCATCGTGGCGAGGAAAGACCGCAGGGCTTCGTTGCTTCCACACTGCGTGAATCCACAGACCGTCCGGTCGATTGCTAACAGGAGGCTCGCAAAAAGCGCGGCCACCAAGGTCAATCGCACTAGCATCCGCAGCATCGCCCTTTCCCTTCTCGCCACCGCCATACCAGGATCGCCGATGCCCATCAACTCCATCGCCGGCAACACGCTGTTGATCTCCGGATCGTTTCCGCCTGTGCGCGTGGCGACGACTGGGGGCAACCTCAATCTCGCCGCGGGTGGCCTCCTTCTCATCGACGGTGTGCAGCTCGTCGCGGGTGATCGCGTGCTGGTCAAGGACCAGGCCGATGCGACGCAAAACGGCATCTACGCGGCGAACAGCGGCCCGTGGGTGCGCACCACGGACGCCAGCGCCAACACGCAATTCTTTTCCGGCATGGCGGTGACGGTCGCACTCGGCGCCGTCAATGCAGGGCAGACCTTCATCTGCACGTGCATCGACGATCCCGTTGTGGTCGGCGCCTCGCTCATCACCTTCGCGCCGCAGTCCGCCGTCGCGACCGCAGCGCAATCCGCCACATCGACGACATCCGCCACGGTCAGCATCGGGTCCAAGACCTTCACGGTCCAGGCCGGCAAGGCGTTCCAGGCCGGCCAATGGGTGCTGATCAACGAGACCGCAAACAACGCCAATCAGCTGTTCGGCCAGGTGACGGCCTACAGCGGAACATTGCTCACCGTGAATGTCACCGCCACGGGCGGCGCGGGCACGCATGCGGACTGGACCATCGTGCTCGCGAACAGCGCCGCCGCTGCCGGCTTGCAGCCGCCGATCGGCACCGGCAATGTGACGGGGCCGGGCTCATCGACCGCCGGGCACGTCGCGACCTTCGCGGACGCCACCGGCAAGGTGCTGGCCGATGGCGGGCTGCTTACGCCGCCTGCCGGCAGCGTCTCGGCCGCGACCCTGGCGCAGTCGGCCGCTGCGTTCGGCCTCAACATGCTCAACGGCCAGCTCGTGCCATCGGTAGGCTCAAGCGCGCTGACGATCGCGGTGAAGACGCTCGCCGGGGCAGACCCGTCGGCCGCCGATCCCGTGTGGTTCGCGTTCCGCTCCGCGACCCCCGCGAGCGGAGCACTGACGGCGATTGCCGTAACGGCGCCGCTCTCCGTGACGGTGCCGGCAAATTCGACCCTGGGCTTCCAGAACGCCACGCCGGGGCGCATCTGGGTCGTGGCCGTGAACAACGGCGGCACGGTGTCGCTCGCGGTGATCAACTGCCTCGCCGGCAGCAGCGCGAGCGGCTGGAGCATCTATCCGCTCGCCGGCTGGGGTATCGCCAACATCACGGCATTCGGAGGTGGCGCCAATGCGGCCCAGGTGTTTTATGGCCTGGCCTCGATCGCCAGCGTACCTTACGGCGTGCTGGGCTTCGCCACCTGGGAAGCGGGCTCAACACTCGCTGTCGCCGGGACCTGGAATCTGACACCGACCCGCATGGAGCTTTACCGACCCGGCGTGGCGCTGCCCGGCGCCGTTTTGCAGCAATCCCTGAACTTCTTCGGCACCAATTCGAACAACGCCACCACCACGCCGGCCAACAGCGTGGTGACCGCGCAGATAACGCCCACGTCCTCCACGAACCTGATCGACGTCTACGCGCAGGGCCAGCTCACAAACTCGACCGACACCGATGGCGCCCTCATCCGCCTGGTGCGTGGATCGACCCCGATCGGGATGGGCAACTGTCAGATCATAGCCCCCGCCAACAGCGGCGGCGGCTCGATTCCGATCTCATGGCTCGACGCGCCGGCCGCGCTGTCTGCCGTGACCTACACGGTCCAGCTGTGGATGGCCGTTGGCGGCACCGCAAGCTACCCAAACAGCAACGGCATCATGGGGCTGAAGGAGATCCAGGCGTAACGCGGCCAAGGGCACGGAAGCGACATCTTCAATGGCCCTTGTAGGGGCGACCCTTGTGGCCGCCGCCGCTTGTGCGCCGCGCATCGGCCGAATTGACAAAAGCCGTCCTGCGGGGCGCACTCTGGGTTCTCATCGTGCATTGGACGGGCAACTGGACGACCACAAGGGTCGCCCCTACAGCGATGTTGCTCCACGTTGCGCCCGCTGCTAACACGCCCGAATGGGGGCGATGCGATTTACATTGGCGCTGTCTGTCGCGGTCTGGCACTTGCCCGGCGCGCCGTTCAGACTGTTGAACGCCGCGGTCGCGGTGCTCGGTTTCTTCATCATCTCCGGTTTCTACATGGCGATGGTGCTGAGCGAGAAATATTCTGCTGCAAAGCCATTCTACGCGGCCCGCTTCCTGCGGCTCTACCCAGCCTACGCGGCGGTCGCCGCGTTCATGGTCCTGTGGTTCGTGCTGACCCGTTCGCCGACGGCATTCACGGCGTGGCTGCCGGTCGCGCCCGCAGAGCAAGCGGTGCTCGCTTTCCTCAATATCGGCGTGGTGGGACAGGACTTCTTCGAGTTCTCGCGAAACGCCTTCGGGTCAGGCGATTTCCTGAACGCACAGTGGATGCTGGTCGGGCAGGCGTGGTCGCTGTCGTCGGAGATTTTCTTCTATTCGCTTGCGCCATTCGTGGTGCGGAGCGCCGCGCGCACGGCGGCGCTCCTGATCCTGGCGCTGGCGATACGGTGGGCGTTGATAGGTTGGCTCGGTTTGCCGTCGCCGGTCTGGGGCTATTTCTTTTTTCCCGGCACGCTGTGCATGTTTCTGCTGGGCAGCCTCGCGTATCATGCGCATATCGGCGCCCGCAAGCGCCTGCCGCGGTGGTTAGGATACGCGCTGCTCGCAGCATGGCTCGTGTGGCTCATCCGCGGCAGCGCGACTGCCGGCATCGTCATGCCAAACGACCCGCGCACCGGAATGGATGGGCCGGCCTTCTGGGTGTTTTATCTCGCCTTTGCGGCGTCGGTACCGGTCGTGTTTGCGGCGACCAAGGATGATCGCCTGGACCGGGCCATCGGAGAAATCTCGTACCCGCTCTATCTGGTGCACGGCATCGTCCAGGGCGCGATCTTCTTCAAGTTCGGCGCGCCGCAGGGCGAGGCCGGATGGACGATCGCGGCCTTATCGGCGTCGGTCATCATCGCGATTGTCTTGCACATCTTTGTCGAGCGTCCGATCGAAAGGACGCGCCAGCGCCGCAGCAAGATCGCGGTTGCTCTACGCTCAGCGGCCTGAAGGGCATCTCGTCAAATAACAGCGCGGTTATCCCTCCCCATGCGGAGAGGAGAAATGCGCCTTCATGAGCCGCAAATCCAATTCATCGAGATGTGCGCTGACCAAAATGGAGAACAGCGACGAATCTCACATTCGAAGCGCTGCGTCCCGAGTACGCGGAGCTTTGGTGCAAGGTCAACGAACCCGGCGGCCTCACGCGCCTGCCCGAGACCATGCGCGAAGCCGAGGCCATCATGGCGCCGGACGCCCGGGCGCGTTTCCGGGCGGTCGAGCAGCGAACCGGCGTGCCATGGTTCGTGACCGGCATCGTGCTCACCCGCGAGGCCGGAAGCCCGCCCAACTTCCATGCCTGGCTGCACAACGGCGATCCGATGTTCGATCACAAAGGATGCCCCAGGCAGACCGTGAACGTGCCGGCGCAGCGGCCGCCCGACCCGGCCGTGTCGTGGGAGGACGGCGCCGTCGATGCCTACGAGATCGAGGGCCTGCTGGACAGGAGCGACTGGTCGC
>Ga0070734_10004700_pt1 | contig 12738 bp, 11 predicted proteins | sample Coa_R1_8_FD_66444 | JGI IMG/M metagenome (GOLD analysis project Ga0070734, IMG submission 66444) | Surface soil microbial communities from Centralia Pennsylvania, which are recovering from an underground coalmine fire - Coalmine... | ecosystem: Environmental > Terrestrial > Soil > Unclassified ...
CGTTCAGGTGCAGACGTACACGCCGACGATCTTTTTTGATTTCGGGCACTCCATCATCATCACGAATATCGGGATCGGCGAGTTGGTCTCGGCGCGCGGCCCGCTGTTCAACTTGAACAACCAGCGCACCATCGCGGCGTCCAAAGTAGTCGTCCAACCTTAGCCGGTTCCTTCGCGTTTCTCGCCCGCTCCATCTAACGTGCCCACCGGCTGAGATTAAACTTATGCTGTTGGATTACCCTGCTTCGTAAACCAATCCGCGATTTCGCCTCCTGTGGCTAGCCAGATTTCCTGGCGTGAAGTGATGTGTGCGAGAGCCTGCGCAAAATATTTGCTGCGGTGTGGGTGGCCGATCAGGAAGGGGTGCAGCGCGATGGCCATTACCCGCCCGGACTTGGCGCCGTCTTCGTACAGCACATCGAACTGGTCGCGGATCATCTTGCCGAACTCCTCGCCGGATTTGTGGTGGTCGAGCATGGCGGGAATGTCGTTCATTTCCAGCGAGTACGGCATCGAGAGCATCGTGCCCTTTTTTACGCGCATCGCGTAGGGCTGCTCGTCGTTCACCCAGTTGGCCACGTACTCGATTTTATTTGCGGCCAGGATGTCCAGGGTGCGGTGTGACTCCGAGAGCGCCGGGCTGAGCCAGCCGCGTGGATGCGTCCCCGTCGCCTTCGTAATAGTGCGGACGACGCCGGCGATGAGAGCGCGTTCCTCCGCCTCGGATTGCTTGTTGATCAGCGTGGAGTTGTTGGTGCCGTGGCCCATCCACTCCCATTTGAGCCGATTCCCCTCCTCGATAATGCGCGGGTAATGGCTGCACACATCCGAATTGAGCGCCACTGTGCCGCGCACGCCGTAGCGCTCCATGATTTCCATCATGCGCCAGACGCCCACGCGCACGCCGTAATCGCGCCAGGAATAGTTCAGCACGTCGGGCACGAGGCTCGTCGTGACATGCGTCAGCGAGGTGGCCGGGCGGTCGAAGAGAAAATGCTCGATGTTCGGAATCACCCATACGGCCACGCGCGCGCCCTTGGGCCAGCGCAGCGGCTGGCGATCCACAATCGCGGAATAAGGGAAACGGTCGTGTTCCTGCGGGTTTCGCGGGCGCAGCTTGGCCATCGATTTCCTCTGTGGGATCAGGCGCGGCTCGGCGACGCCGCCGAGACCCGAGACGAGTTCAGGTACGCCAAGGTCTCCTCGAGCGTCACGACGTCGGCATACTTTGCATTCAAGTCGAAAAGGCTCTGCTCGTGCGCGGACCGCGACCGGTCGCCCACGGCTTCGCGCACGACCATGGGACGAAACCCGTTCTGGCAGGCATCCACAGCCGAAGCGCGCACGCAGCCGCTCGTCGTGCAGCCGGTGATGATTAGCGTATCGACGGTGCGCACGTTAAGCCGGGAGATCAGGTCCGTCCCGAAGAAGCAGGAGGCGTACTTCTTCACCAGCAGCGAATCGCCCGGCCGGAAATCCAGGCGCGGATCGATCTGCACGCCCTCGGTGCCCGCGCGCAGGCTGGCAGAGCCTTTCTGCTTCATGCCAAAAATCCCCGCGTCCTTCAGATTTTCGTCCTCGTAGGAAACCGTGGAAAAAATCACCGGGGCGGCCCGGCCGCGCGCGGCTCGCAAAAGCTGCTGAATCGCCTCGATCTGCGAATCGAGATTCGAGCCGAGAGGCATCGCGGGATTCGTAAAGGCCCTGGCCATGTCCACGATGAGCAGGGCGGGGCGCTGGCCGAATCCGAGCTTTTGCCCGAAACCCCGCTGCTGAAAAAATTCCGCGTCCGAGGGACGTGTGTTGGGCGGGTTCATGGTACCTCCCCGATTTGCCGTGAACTCTAGCCGATAGGGAAGGGCGATACAAGGCTCGGGAAATCGGCCAATTGGGCGCCGGCTTCGGTCACTGCCCGCGCATGAATCGTGCGTACTAGAACGGAAAGGCTAGCGTGTTAGCCCTCTCCGTTTATTGTGACGAACGCTGTCAATTGAGAAGCTAACCTTTCCAGTATCCGCGCAAACCATAGAGGAGGAAGTAGATGAGCAAGGCAATTCTGTGCAGATCCGCTGCCCTCTTGTCTGTTTTCGCATTGATTCCCGGCCTGGCCAAGGCGGAAGCCTCCAAGCAGGCGAAGGACGCGCTCGACAAGCTGCTTCTAGGCAAGGAAGTCAGGCCGCTGGTGGAAATGCCCGCCACCAAAGATGGCTTGGATGTCTATTTCGTCGCGCCGCACGGCAAGCGCGTCGATGACCGTGGGCTCGACCTTGGCGCCATGAGCAAGGAACTGAAGGCCAAGGGCGTGGGCGTCGAAGCCGAGCAGTGGCAGACGATCACGGACGTAAAAGTGGATGCGGACCGCGTGGAAATTCATCTAGGCGGAGGCGGCGAGGGCCGCCGCGGCGCCAATCACGCCAATAAAGTGAATGCCGGCTACCTGCGCGCCGGCGGCTCGCGCGTCAATTTTCGCTATACCAAGGACCTGACCGACGGCGATCTGACGCCCGACGCGTTCCTCAATTTCATGTCTCGCGTTCTGGACGTCAGCAAGCTGAAGGCGGAAGTGACTGAGAAAACCTTCGCGCCGGAAATCCAGAGGGCGATCGCCGCGAAGACGGTGGTCGAGGGCATGACCTACCAGATGGTGCAGATCAGCTTCGGCGAACCGGATCAGAAAAAGATCAATGACACCACGGACGGCACGTTCTCCGAGACGTGGTACTACATGAAGGACGGCCACCGCTGGGTGCTCACCTTCACCAACGGCTCGGTGAGCAAAGTTCAGGTGTATTGAGACACCTTAAGTGGCGCAGGCTTGCAGCCTGTGGCAGTTGGTTGCGGCTGGATCGATCACGCCCCTACCAACCCCCACAGGCTGCAAGCCTGCGCCACTTGAGTTGTTTCCCGCACGCTATCTGCAGGGCTGGAATATAATGGCGCGTTCCGAGACACGTTTTCCAGGATGACGCCGATGCTTGTGATTCGACCTGCTATTGCGCACGATGCTTCCTCGCTTGCGGCCATGATCCATGAGTTCGCGGACTTCGAGCACCTGGGCCAGGAGTGCAGCATCACGGAAGAGGACATTTTGCGCGAGGGCTTCGGCGCGCAGCCCCGCTTTCGCTCCGTGATCGCGGAGTGGGACGGCCAGCCCGTGGGGTACGCGCTCTTCTTTCCGTTTTTCTCTTCATTTCAGGGGCGGCCGGGACTTTTTCTGGACGATATTTTTGTCCGGCCGGATTCCCGCAAGCACGGCATCGGCAAATCGCTTTTCGCGCACGTGGCCGCGATCGCCTGGAAAGAGAAATTTTTCTGCATGCGCTGGGAAGTTTTGGACTGGAACCAGCCGGCCATCGATTTCTACGATAACCAAGGGGCCACGTTTCTGAACGAGTGGAAGCCGGCGATTTTAATCGGCGATACGCTGGAAGCGGTGGCGAGGAAGGCCGTGAGTGGTGACCAGTGACTGGTGACCGGTGAATCGAGACCGGTGGGGTCGTGATTCGTAATTCGTGAAAAAAGCCTGCCACAAGCACGGCCGCTTTGCACGAATTACGAATCACGACTCACGAATCACGGCCTGATACACGCGCAGCGTTTCCTCCACCATTCGGTCCGCTGAAAAACGGGCCGCGACCGTTTCGCGCGCGGCTTCTCCCAGGCAGCGGGCTTCGGCTGGATTTGAGATTGCGCGCGTGATCGCGGCCGCGAGGGCGCTCGCGCTTAATTCGTTCGCCAGCAGGCCGTTTTTGCCGTTCTCGATTGCTTCGGGATTTCCGCCGCGTGCGAATGCGACCACCGGGAGCCCGTATGCCATCGCAGAGAGCATGGCGACGGCGAGCGGCTCCTGGTGCGAGGGAAAAACAAACACGTCGGTCGCGGCGTAGACGCTCTCCACGTCGGGAACAAATCCCGCGAACTTCACCGTTTCGGCGAGTCCAAGCTGGCGAGCCAGCACCTGCAGTTTCAGCTTCCCGGGGCCTTCTCCCGCTATGAGCACCACAACTTGCGGATATTTCGCGAGCAGTTCGGCTGCGGCACGGAGCAGCAGTTCGTGGCCCTTCTCCGGCACGAAAGCCGCGACGTTTGCAAGACAGATCCAGTCAGGGGCGATTCCAAAGCGGCTGCGCGCCGCTTCTCGAGCCGCGGGTGAAATTCTTGGCGGCACTTCGACACCCACAAAAACGGTTTCGATCGATTCGGGAGGGAGGCCGCTAGCCAGCACGGATTCCTTCACGAAATTTGAGACGGGGAGGACGCGGCGCGCCGCCCGATAACGCGCGAGCGATAACCGGTCCGGCGAGAGCGGAAGCTCCACGCGGCGGGAGACAACCACGGGAACCGAGCGATGTGCGCTTGCGAGCCAAGCGGCGGTGAGGCCGTGAGGCTCGCTTGCGTGGATGACGTCAACGCGGCGCTGGCGAATGAGCCACCGAATTGTGCGCGCTGCGTGGAGACGCCGCCAATTGCGGCTGACGCCGTGCGTGGGGATCGCGGCCTTTCGCGCGCGCTGGGCGAGCAGCGAGCCCTCCACCGCGATCAGTTCGGTCGAGTGGCCGCGAGCGGCGAGACCCTTCACCAGCAGCAAGGCCTGGTCCTGCCCGCCGCGAAAGTCGCGGCCGAGGTCGATGATGAGCGGGCGCACGCTCAGGCCTCGCCGGGATTCGGCCAGGAGCGGCGCGTCAGCTTTTCACCGGCCCGCAGGCGTCCCAGCTTGCGGTATTTGACGTAAATGTGCCGCGCGGACATCCAGGCGATCAGCCAGCCGCGCCGCCCGTCGAGCACGCCGAGTTGAAAGACGAGCCGCTGAATCACAGTCCACGGTGGGGCGAAAATCATCGCCGGCAGCCAGCTCTTGCGCCCGCGCGCGAGCATGTCCTCCGCTGCAAGCGTCGACATCGCGTCGATCTTCGCTCGGTGCTCGGCGAGCGTCTGAATTGTGTAATGGAACAGGTGGCCCTCCAGGCGGCCGGGTGCGCCCTCAGCCTCCACGCGCTCGTGGAGCGCGCCTACGAATTTGGCCCGGTCGCGCCGGTAGAGCAGCGTTCTGTATTCGGGATACCAGCCGGAGTGGCGAATCCAGCCGCCGAGATAATTCGATAGCTGCAAAATTTCGTAGGCGTTTTTATCGGGGGTTTGCCGCTTCCACGCCAGAAGCGACGCGCGCAGCTCAGGGCTCAACTCCTGGTCGCAGTCGATGCACAGGATCCAGTCATTCATCGCGCGGGCGGCCGCGAAATTTTTCTGCTCGGCGAATCCGTCCAGCTTGCGCGAATACACCTGCGCGCCAAAAGATCGCGCGATTTCACAGGTGCGGTCGGTCGATCCCGAATCCACTAGAACGATTTCATCTGCCACGCTCTGAAGCGAAGCAAGCGCGCGCGGCAAGTCCACTTCTTCGTTATAGGCGATCAAAATCGCAGTAAGAGGAGGCATCAGATGGCTGCAAACTTATGCGCCGGCGATGTCGAATGCAGGTTGCAATTATGCCACATGGGAATTACCGCGCGGACGGATTCCCCCCGTCGTGGCAATTGGGCTGAAACGGTTCGATGGTGGATGACGATCCGTCGCGGTCAAACACCATCACCTGGCCGAAGCACAGCCGGCGAACCGCGCGCAGGCCGGCGTTCTCCAGATCGCGCACGCATTTGAGTACGCCCACTTCGCCGATGGCCTCGGGGTGGACCTCGACGATGAGCCGGTCGACCGAAGCGAGATTTGCCGAGGCGAAGACATCTTTCTCGATTCCCTCTACGTCGCAGGAGATGAATTTCGGTTGTATCTCGGCCACGGCATCACGAAAGGCGTCGGCCTCGATCGAAATTTTTCTGGCTCGCTTGACCGGGAGAGCGGAAGAGGCGGTAAAGCTGCGGCGCACATGAAACTCGATCCGTCCCTTTTCCCGGGCGACCCCGCGGTTGCGGATTTCCACGCGCACGCCATTTCTTTCTGCATTCCGTTCGGCAAGGGGCGCGATGGCCGGGTTCGCTTCGTAGCCCACGATGCGTCCGCCGCGCGAAGATTTCGCCGCGGCAATGCACGTCAATCCCAGGCCGGAGCCGAGATCGAGAACCGTGTCGCCCGGCCGCACCAACTGCCGCACGAGGTAAGCCTCAACGGGTTCGTAATCATTTCTCCGAAGCGACTTGCGCACACTTCGCGAGATGGCAGGCCGCGGGGCTTCGAGGACGATATCGCCGATGGTGAACTCGCGCTGGCGGCTCTCGAGCCACTGCTTGAGGAGCGGCACGCGCAGCGCCAGTTCACCCCAGCCGGACATTTTGTCCTCGTTCCATCAGAAGTGTTCGCTCACAAGAGGCCGGTGCGCGAGGCGCACGACCGGTAGTTGTAGCACACGGGGCGCATAAACGGGCTGGCGCACCTGTAGGACAGGCTTATAGCCTGTCCGGGTCTGCTGCCGCGGCACAATCAAGACGACAGGCTATAAGCCTGTCCTACTAGCGAGGCACAGCGAGTTTGGGAGTGACGCTAACCAGAATCACCGAGGTGCCGATGCGGAATTCAGAGAGGTGCCGGAGCTCGGCGACGCGCACGCGCTCGTCAGAGAAGTAGGTGCCATTGGTGGAATCCATGTCGCGCACGCGGATCACGTCGCCCTTGATCTCGATCGCGCAATGCCAGCGGGAGATTTCCTTGTCGTTGATGACGATGTCGGCGTCGGCGCGCCCCACCACGACGCGTGGCTTCTCTACCGGATAGACAAGCCCGCGCGCGGGGCCTGCTATCACGGAAAGCGCGATGGCCTTCCCGGGCGGCAATTGCAGGGAAGAGGCTTCGTTCATGGCGTTGCCCGCGAGCCAGGGCGCGCCCGCGCTGCGGGCGAACTCGGGCAGCGGAGTGAGAACCTGCGTCGCATCCGGGCTGGGCGGAATTTCGAGAATGGTGCTCTTACCGCACTTCGCGCACTGGAACTGGACGCGCGGCAGGCCCGCCAGCTTGGCATCCGGAAGAGAATGATGGGCCCCGCAACTGGAACAAACGGCTTTCATGGAAACCTGTGGTTCGGACTGTCGTTTGGCCTTCCCTGCAGGCCAGAAAGATCGTGGCTCGCGCCGGACGCAGCGACCTGCGCGGACGACTCCCCACCCTAAATCTACCACGCGGAATTCCAGCCTCGGGCGGGCATGGTGAGTAATGTTTCGAGAGGAGAACTATCGCATCGTAACGGACGGGGCGGACGCTTCGGCTACCGGCGGTAGTATCCCCACCCAAAGCCGATGAACGGCTCGGGATAGTATGGATATGGGTAAGGAAGGCCGAACGCGTAGGGGTAAGGATAAGGGTAAGGTCGGGGCGGTGCGGGACGCACCCGCGCGCGCCGCTGCAAATTACGCGAGTTGTTGTTGTAATCGGACTGGCTCACGGGCTGGAACGCGAATTGGCTCTTTTCCGTGGAGATCGTTAATGGCACCTGCAGGCGGAACGACAGCACGGTTTCCGGCGGAATCTCCGTAGGATTTCCCTTCGTGTACATCACCCCAGCGACTCCAGCGGTCGCGCCGACTCCCGCGCCGATTGCCGCGCCGGTTCCACCGCCGGCAATCGCGCCGATAATCGTGCCCAGCGCCGTGGTGGAACCCACGGTGGCCACTTGCCGGCCGCGATCCGGGCCGTTCGAGGCTTGAAAGAGTTGCGTCTGAACGGGCAGTTGCTGGCCGTCCACTAAAGTCAATTCGGGGATGTCAACTCCGAGCTGCGATGATCCGCCGGCCTTGCCCTTTTTCACGCTGGAGACGTGGCCGGTTTGCGCCTGTCCGCGGCGCGCCACGACCCAGCCATCGATGACGATGGGCTGATCGAGAACCGCGCTGAAATTGTCACCGACTACGTTGCGATCGCTGGAAATCCACTCGTCGACTCGGATGCGCAGGATGGTTCCCGCCGGCATGGTCAATGTCGCGGGCGGGACGGGCTGGTTTGGCTGCGCTTGGGCTTGCTGCTGCTGGTCAGCGGGCGCTTGCGGCGGCTGAGCTTCGGGTGGCGCGACGGGGCCCGGAGTGGCTTGCTGCTGCCCCTGGTCCTTTGCGCCAGTCGGTGGAGCGGTCGTCTGAGGCTGATCCTGCCGCGCCAGAACGGGCAGCGTCGCCAACCCGAAAGCCAGGGTTAAGCCAAGCGCCATGAAAAATTTGCAGTTTTTTGCTTTCGAGCTCTCGCCAGCCATGGTCGGGATCATCGCTCTCTCCTCGCCGGTGTGTGACCTTCAGCCCCCGATAGCCGCAGGTAAAGGATTTAACTCAAAGGTGAACCTGTACAGGTACTTAGATGATTATCCGATTAGGGCGAGTTGTCCACAGGAATTCGGGCGTTTTCGAACGGGAAAGACCCTGGCAGTCTCATTTCTTTCGAACAAACCTGCCGGTATGGGGTGCCGGACGCGCGAATCGGAACGCGGCGCGGGCCCGCAAAATCTGCTGATCGAGCGCGTGAAACCTCGCGGCCACCGCGGAGCTTCCGCGTAGCCATGAGGCCTAATCCGAAGTAAGATGCCAGATCAGCTTAAGGCTCTCCGTGCGCGGAGGCGGAGCGAAAGCGATGCCTGCCAGATCGATTCTCAGAATCGGCTTGCTATCGGCCATTGCGGTTTTCCTGATCGCCGGCTACGCCGCTTCCCAGCAGGCGCCGCCTGCGACCCTTCCCGCGCAAGAGCAAACTTCGGCTTCGGCACAGCAGAACAGTCCGTCGGAATACGTGCTGAAAGTCACGACGCGTCTCGTGACGGTCGATCTGATCGCCACGGATTCTCACGGGAATCCCGTGCGCGATTTGAAGCCGGACGATGTGCAGGTTTTTGAGGCGCGCAAGCAGCGGGAGAAGATCGAGCACTTCCAATTTTTTGAAAAGCTCAAGATGGCCGATGCGTCGGCGCGGGAACCCGCGGGCGTTCTGTCAAACCAATTACCGATCGACCGGCTGAAAATCCCGCCGATGGTGGTCTTGATGGACAGCTTGAACACAGAGGGTCCAAATCAGCTGCAAGGCCGCGTCCACGTGATTCAACTGCTCCGCACCTTGCCCAAGGACACCCCGGTCGCGGTGTTCCTGCTGGGAACCTCGCTGCACATCCTGCAAGGATTCACCAGCGACCCGGACCTGTTGCGCGCCGCTCTCGACCGGGCCGTCGCCGGAAACATGATCATCAAAGATCCCGTGCTGGACACCAAGAACGCGTCGGCCCACTTTGAGGACACCACGGCGGGCCTGGGCGTGAACCAAGGCGTGGCTTCGCAGTTGGGCGAAATCCAGAACTTTGAGAAAGAGGAGTACGCCGCATCGGTCGATCTGCGCGCCAAGGAAACCCTGGGTGCGCTTTCGCAGATCGGCCAATACCTGAGCGGGATTCCCGGTCGCAAGATTTTGATCTGGGCCTCGGAATCTTTTCCGATCGCGATGGCGCCCGACCCGGACACGGGCAACAATCCATTCGCGGGAGGCCGCGAGTACACCGAGCAGGTCCGCAACGCGGCAAATTCGCTGACCGATGCGCAAGTGGCCGTGTACCCGATGGATGTTCGCGGCGTGCAGGCTCAGCAGACCTTCTCGGCTTCGCAGAGCGTGAGCCGCCCGCAGGCGCAAATGACCGGGCCGCAACTCGGCAGGGAATTGGCGGAGGAAGACCTGAACCTGCAGCAATCGCAGAACACCATGCGCGAGCTCGCGCAGGACACGGGCGGGAAGACGTGCGCGAGTTCCAATGATCTCTCGGGATGCGTCCTCACGGCGCTCAAGGACAGTTCCACGTACTACGAGCTGTCCTTTTATCCGCAAAGCGTGGAGTGGGACGGGCGCTTCCACAAGATCACGCTGAAAACGACGCGCCCCGGCGTGAAGCTGAGCTATCGCCGCGGTTTCTACGCGCTCGATGCGTCGGCGCTAGCCAAGAAGCAGCCGCCGGAAGAGCACCTGCGCCAGGCCTGCGCCGATCAGCTGCCCTCGACGAGCATCCCTCTGACAGTGCAATCCGGGCCCGAAGACCAATCCTCTGACGCGCAGGGAGGGCTTCAGTACCTGCTGCGCATTTCCGCGGCAGGGCTTGGCACGCCACAAGAGGGCGGCTCTTATACCTTCCATGTACGCCTGGCCGATTGCGAGTTTGCGCAGAAGGACACGGTGTTCCGCTTTCACGAGCGCGAGATGCCGAAAAGCGTCTCCGGGGAAGTCTACAAGGGCTGGCAGGCCAGCGGCATCCCGTATCACGTTGCTCTCTCGCCTGCTCCGGACACGCGGCGCGTCCGGTTCGCGGTTTTGGACGTTTCTTCGGGGTTGACCGGCGCGATTGATGTTCCGGTGCGCGCTTCCGAAATCGCGAAGGCGGCAGCCGCTCCGCCGGAGCCGCCGCCCGGCCCGCCGCCCGCGCCCGTAGTGACAACGCCCTACGTGGAACTGCCGGACAAGGTGAAGGGCTCTTCGCCGCCCAAGATCGTCGCTTCGCTCACCTTTCACATGGGCGCGGCCTCATCAGGGACGCTGGACTGGAGCGGCGGCACTTTGAAATATCAGTCCGCCGGCGACATGCCGCTCCAGAAATCAGCGGGAGCCTTTGCCGGGTATGCCTTCGGCGGACGATTCGAATGCAAGGACGGGCATTTTGCGCCCGTGGAGGCTGGGGATACGGAACCGCTGCTGCGCTTCACTTTCCACAACAACAGCGGCAAGCTCGTGGTCGTGGATCTAAAAGGCGATCAACCGAGCTATATCGGGGACCTTCCGGTTGATCCCAGCGCGCAAACACTCTTTCAGCAGGTGTGGCAGACGAGTCATTGCCAGGGGCACTGACCTGGATTCTCGAGCGATCCTGTGTGAATCCTTACGGTATTTTTTAAAACTTCGTACAGCAAACGCTTGACTTGCTCCGCACGGTAGGGCAAAAAAGTGGTTGCACCGCAGTTCTCCTCATCCCCGGCCATAGGTCCTGCGCGTCTCAAGGACAACGCATGAATTCCAAGCAAAGGGCGATCTCTCTCCTCATGCTTTTCGGGAGCATCCTGTTTTTGGTGGCGGGCTGGAACATGCCGCAGCCATCATCGCCAATCGTTCGAGAGGGTTGACCTCGTTATAGGCTTGAACTCATGCGCTCGCGGCTCGCGCGTAGGACCCCGATTTTAAATCATCCAGCGGAGATCGGGCGCGGGGCGACCAGCCCAGTTCCCGGCAAGCTTTCTCTCCGCTGATTTGCTGATCCAGGGCGAGTGCGTCGGCAAAGGGGCCCAGTTTTTTTCTGGCTTCGGCGAGCGGCCAAGCCTCCGTTTTGCCGTTCGCTCCCGCGCCGATACTCGCCGCTTCGGCGACTTCCGCGACGCGGTGGGCTGGCCCATGCGCGGCGTTGTACAGCGAACCCGCAGGGGCTTTTTCGAGCGCGAGAACGTAAAGCGCCGCCAGATCCTCGACATCCACAAAAGGCCAGCGGTTCCGGCCGTCGCCCACGTAACGGGCCGCACCGCTCTCCCGCGCCGATTTGGTGAGCATGGCCGGCAGGCTGCCGCCGCGGCCGTAAACCAGAGCGGGGCGAATCACGATCGTGCGCACGGCTTGTTTTTTCGCGGCGAGCACTTCCTGCTCGATGGCTGCGCGGTGCGCGACGAGCGGCGTAGGATTGACCGGCGTCTCTTCCGTTGCGATATTGTCGCCCGTGGCGCCCAGCACCCACACGCCGCTGGTGTAGAGGAACGGCTTGTTCGTGCCCGCGAGGATTTGCAAGATCGCGCTCACAACGGCGGCGTCCGCCTTCGGAGCGTTTGCGTCGTTGGTGTTGGCGGTATGAATCACGCCGTCGGCGGCGCGCACGGGCGCAGCGACCGAGTCCGGCTCCATCAAGTTGCCGAGGACGGCATGAATGCCGCGCGCTTCGAGTTGCCTGGCCTTTTCGGGTGTGCGCGCCAGCCCGGTGACGTTGTGCCCAGCTCTCTGCAATGCTTCGGCAACCGCGCTTCCGATGTATCCCGTCGCGCCAGTCAAATAGACATTCATAGGTTCCCTCCTCCAGGAGGCACGATTGTACTGCGCGAATCAAGGAACACCAACGCGCGCGAGAAACCACAGATAACACAGATATAGACAGATGAAAGGCAGCTTCAAAAACGGAAACTTGGGTCGCCGACAAAGCAAAGCACTACGTTCTTCCATCCGTGTTCATCCGTGTGCATCCGTGGATTCAAAGGCTTTTTGCGTACGCGGATTTTTGATTACGACGTGGCGCTTGCCGGCAGGTTCTCAAGGAGCGGGCGGGGCTTGATGGTTCGCCATAATTTCGCGACGGCGTAGACCGCGAAGATGGTCATGATCGGATCGATAGGATGGCGGTAGCGCAGGGCGGTGTGCGTGATGTAGTAGGGAATCGGGAAAACGATCACGCAGAGCGCGGCCGGGAGCGCCTCCCATCCCGTATCAAATAGCGCCAAAAGAATTCCCGCCAACGATAGAACCGAAAATATAGAACAGACCCAGACGTCCTCCCGGCTGAGGTGCAGGGCCTTCATCCAGGTGTCGCTCCAGGCGTCTTCGCGCGCCGACCATGTATCGAGGAACCGGCCCCACGATTTTTTCAGAAATTCACCGGGATTCGATTTGATGTAAGCGATGGCCTGCCGCTCCTTGTATCTCGAGTAGCGCGCTTCGCCGTTGAGGATGAGCACGAGGCGCTCGTTGCCGCTGTTCATCGGGTGGATCTCCCCGTGATAAGACGCGGGATGATTTCCGATCCACAGCTCGACGCCGAAA
>Ga0070734_10004701_pt1 | contig 12738 bp, 3 predicted proteins | sample Coa_R1_8_FD_66444 | JGI IMG/M metagenome (GOLD analysis project Ga0070734, IMG submission 66444) | Surface soil microbial communities from Centralia Pennsylvania, which are recovering from an underground coalmine fire - Coalmine... | ecosystem: Environmental > Terrestrial > Soil > Unclassified ...
TCTTCGCCGAACACCTCTAGATCTTCAACGGGCAAGTCGACAGGTGCTGGAGGTTCAATCCTCTGAACCGGCTGCCCTTGAACCGTGGCAAAGTGCGTGCGCAGTCCCTCGTGACGCTCCACAATGCAGTTCACCGCGCGGCGCAATGCAGAAAGATCCAGGCTTCCGCGCAAGCGCAGCGCTTCCGGCATGTGATATTGCAAACTAGCGCCTTCCAACTGATCGATAAACCAGAGACGTCGCTGTGAATGGGAAAGAGGGAGATCGTGAGGCCGCGCATGGGCCGGTACGGCAACCAGTGCCGGACGCGGACATTCCATCTTCTTCAACCGCGGCGCGAGTTGGGCCACCGTGGGCGCTTCAAACAGATGCTTGAGAGCCAAGTCCGTGCCCAGCGTGGAGCGCAGACGGCTGACAAGGCGCGTCGCCATCAGGGAGTGTCCACCCAAGGTGAAGAAGTTGTCATCGACTCCTACTCGCTTCAGCGAGAGCACATCGGCAAAAGCGCCACACAGAATCTCCTCTTCAGGAGTGCGGGGCGCGCGATACTCGGTGCGGGCCTCGCTGCGATCCGGAGCGGGCAGTGCTCGCCGGTCCAGCTTGCCGTTGGGCGTGAGCGGCAGCTGTTCCAGCGTGACTAATGCTGCCGGCACCATGTAGTCTGGTAGTCTCTCGGAAAGAGTTTTGCGGAGCACGAAGATGTCGGGTGTGGCTCCCTCAATCGGCACTAAATAAGCGACTAACTGACGATCGCCTGACGCATTTTCGCGAACCACGACAGCCGCCTGTACGATTGCCGATTGCTCTTTGAGTATCGTTTCGATTTCACCGAGTTCAATTCGAAAGCCGCGAATCTTTACCTGTTGATCTGCACGGCCAAGGAACTCCAGGCTTCCATCGGAGCGCCAGCGCGCCAGGTCGCCTGTCCGATACATTCTGGAGCCATTCGCAGATCCATAAGGATCAGCTATAAAACGCTCGGAGGTTAGCGAAGGCCGGTGCAGATATCCGCGCGCCAGGGCAACTCCGCCAATATAGAGGTCGCCCGCCACGCCAACCGACCGGGGCTGCAAGCATCCATCCAGAACATACATGCGATAGCCTGCGATAGGCCGACCGATGGAGACAGTTCCGGAAGTCTCGTCAAGAAGGCCGCTATGGCGGTAGGTGCTTGCCCATATTGTTGCCTCGGTGGGGCCATAAAAATTCTCAATTGGACCTTCTGCTGCTACACACAGTTCCTGGGCCAGCGAGTGCGGGAGCGCTTCACCACCGCTGAAAAGCTTGAGATGCCGGAGACAGGAAGGATCTTCCTGAAGCAACACCCCCCAATGGCTCGGCGTCGCCTGTAAGGAACTCGCTTTGCCCGCAACAATAAGACGAGCAAGTCGAGCGGGATCGCGCGCTTCTTCCTTGGACGCCAGCAATACCGTGGCCCCATGGCACAGCGGAAGAAACAATTCGAGAATTGAGATATCGAATCCGATGGTGGTTACAGCCAAGTGCCGATCACCGGGGATAAAGCTCACGCGCTCGTTCATTGCACTAAGAAAGGTTGAGAGCGCGCGATGCTCGATCATGACGCCTTTGGGCAGTCCGGTAGAGCCAGAGGTATAGATGACGTAGGCAGGATGATGAGGCAAGAGAGGAATCGTCCGCGCGGCCTGCGCGGGATTATGCGATGGTTGGAGTTCCAAGCCCCTGATTGTGTCCGGCGCATCGAGGGCAAGCACGTTGATCCCTTCTGAGAGACGCGCTCGAAGGCGAGTACTGACCAGCGTAAGAGCAGGTGTGGAATCGGCCAGCATGTAGGTCAGCCGGGCCTCGGGAAAATCCGGATCGAGCGGAAGATATGCGGCCCCAGCCTTCAGGATCGCGAGCAAGGCCATCAGCATTTCAGCAGAACGGTCGACGCAAACAGCCACGAGGCTCTCGGGACCCACTCCCATTCCAATGAGGCGATGAGCAAGCCGATTGGAGAGAAGATTCAGTTCGGCATAGGTCATTGAATTGAGACCCGCGGAATGGAGATTCGCAGAGTGGAGATTCGCGTCGCAGTCTCCCGCCCTCTGCGATTCCCCAGAAGTAGTGTGCGGCGTGCAGACAAGGGCCTCGGCTTGTGGAGCGCGCAAGACCTGGGCCTCGAAGAGTTCCATCAGGAAAGCGCCTCTTGGAGGAGGCGATAGCGGCTGGTCTAAACGGTTGAACTCTTCAACAACTTGCCTTTGTTCTTCAGCAGACAATAACGCAATGCCTGCGATGGATTGCTCCGGATGCGCCAATACCGCATCGAGCAGGCTGACGAGTTGGTCCCCCATGCGCCGGATGGTGGCGGCCTCAAAGATATCGGTGTTGTATTCCAAAAGCAGCCCGAGATCTTCTGTACCTTCGGCAAATGAAAGCTGCAAATCGACAGGGGAGGTCTTGCGATCGATATTGAAGAGCGTGATCTCGAAGCCCGGCAGATGCACCTTGCCCTCAACGGTGCCTGCGCCTTGTATGGGACTCTCTGTGCTGATGTATAGATATTCAACCTGATAGAGAGGCATGCGGCCCATATCGCGCTCCAGCTTGAGCCGGTCTACGAGATCACGGAACGGGTATTCCTTATGCGCAAAGGCATCCATGCAGGTAGCGCGCACTCTCTCCAAGAGCTGGATGAAACTGGGATATCGAGAAAGATCGGCGCGCAGAACAAGGGTGTTGAGCAGATAGCCGATCAGGTTTTCCGTTTCCGGTGAATCGCGGTCAGCAGAGACGGGAGTACCTATCAAGAAGTCTTCCTGCCCGGTATAGCGCCATAAGAAAGCATTGATGACCGCGAGAAGGGTCATGAAAGAAGAAGTCCCCGCCTGACGGTTCATCACGCGCACGCGACGCATGACCTCTGCGGAGATCAGGAACGACTCGCGCGCTCCCTGATGCGATTGAACAGGTGGACGAGAGCGATCCGCAGGTATTTCCAGAACGTGCGGCGCTCCCGCTACCTGGCGGAGCCAGTAGTTCTCCTGTTCGCGAAAGGCCTCACTTTTCTCCCAGTGATCGCGCCAGGCGGCCCAATCCGCATATTGAATGGGAAGCGGCGGCAGCGGATCGGGCTGATTGTTGGCCAACGCATGATAGAGACCAAAGACTTCGTTGTAAAAAACGTAGTAAGACCACCAATCGGTAACGATGTGATGCAGCACTCCCACCATCACATGGTCGTTATCTGCGATGCGAACCAAAGGAAGACGAACCAGAGGGCCGCACTCAAGATCAAAGGGCTGCTTGATCAGTTCGGTAACAGCGGCATAGGCGGCGGCCTCGGGGTCAGGGGCCTGACGGACATCCGTTACCGGCGCGGTGAGGACCATGTCGTTCACTAGCTGAAACGGACGGCCATCGATGGCGACAAACGTCGTCCTTAGGATGTCATGGCGGCCAACTACCGTGTTCAGGCACCGCTCCAACAGAGCAACATCGAGCTTTCCCAAGAGACGGAATCCATTGCCAATGTTATATGCCGAAGTCCCGGGCTCGAGCTGCTGGATGAACCACAGAGCGGCTTGATCGGTCGTAGCAGGCCAAGGTGCGGGATCGGTGCGCCGAGGAATCCGTACAACCTCGGCTTTCCCCTGTAGCTTGCGGCGCTTGAGTTCATAGAGGGCGCGCTGCTCAGGAGTGAGGCTGGCGATTCTTTCCGCAAGCGTCTTCTTGGCGGTGTCTCCGGGGGCGATTTCGTGGGTGCTCATAAAAAAATTTAATTAGTTCGCTTAATGATCCTCTTAGTTCTCGCATCGTCAAAATCTTTACCACAGAGGTCACAGAGGACGAGAGCGGAGGTCACAGAGGGCTGTACGAGCAGTCTCGGCATACCTCGATTTCTCTCGAATGATGTAGCATCTTTCAGATCGACTCAATTGCTTCACATGAGAAGGCAGATTCATTTGTCCGTGACAAATCTCTTGATCCCATCCTTGAGACGCGCAACATGAAAATTGATCATCAAGCCAATCTTTTTCTTGCTTAGTCTCATGTAAGAAAGAATTTGGGCTTCGTGGACAGCAACGATAGCCTCAACGCACTTCAGTTCGACAATCACGGAATCATTTACGATCATGTCGATTCGATAGCCTTCTTCCATGAGGATTCCGTCGTATACAACGGGCAATTTGACTTGGGTCTCTACATCGAAACCAATCTTCCTTAGTTCATGCGCGAGACAAATTTCATAGGTCTTTTCCAGAAGACCGGGGTCCAATACGGAATGCACTTTCATCGCCGCACCAATGATTGAACGTGTTATCCCATTAAAGCGTGGCGAGTTGTCCTTTATCTTCAGAGCACTCCCGTGCCTCTCCGGGCTGGAGCGCTGTGGCCGGGGCCGTAACCTTCTCCTGTTTCATAAACCAATCAGCCTTGCCCTGCGGCTAAAGCGATTTCGTGGTGGCGATGTTGTTGAAGCATTGAGCATGGTGAATTGTCCTGAATCTTCAAAGGGCTCTCTTGTTTCTCCGGGCTGGAACGACGTGGCGCTAGCTGTAACCTTCTCCTTTTTCATCGACCACTCAGTCTTGTCCGGCGGCGAGAGCGATTTCGCGGTGGCGATGATGTTGAAGCGCAGCGAGTCGCTCCAGGCTTTCCATGGTGGATGCAAGGTCGATGCCAAAATCCACGAGGCAGGCCGCTTCGTTCACACCAGCAGCGCTTAAGCGATCGACCATCGCCATGCATTTTTCCGGGGTACCAAGCAAAGAGCTATCTTCAAAATATCGCTCGAAAGCAAAATCGAGCAGGCTTTGCATTTCGTGGGACGATGAATCGCTGAGCCCTCCACTGGACGCCATGAGAGGACGAAACTGATCGATAAAGCTCTGGAGATAGCCCTTAAGAGGCTCGCGAACCTTCTCGCGTACAACATCAAGGTCGTCGCCAACAAAGGTGTGCAACATTAAAGAGACGATTCCGGTGCGGGGATCATGGCCATTCTCCGACCGCGCCCGCCGATATTCCGTAATCTGCTCGCGCAAATCTTCAAGAGTTATGCCCATCAGTGCGGTCAGAACATTCGCGCCAATCTCTCCGGCCCGTTTCCATGTAGCAGGCGACGTAACCGTGACCCACACCGGCAGCTGCGCCTGAATCGGACGCGGCAGGGTCTTGACGCGCGTTGTTTTGCCATCGACCCCTGGAAGTTCTACCTCTTCCCCGGCCCAGAGACGCCGCACCACCTGAATATCGCGAAACATGCGCTCGCGCCGGTCGTGATAAGCGTGGGGAGCGATCACATAGTCGTGCTCATGCCAGCCGGTAGCAAAGGAGATGGCGGCGCGGCCGCCGGACAGATTGTCCACCAGGGCCCAATCTTCGGCGACGCGCACAGGACTGTGCAGCGGCAGCACAACGCTGCCTGCCCGAATCTGTACGTTTCGGGTCATCACTGCTAAAGCGGCGCTGAGAACCGCGGGATTGGGATAAAGACCGCCAAAGGCTTGAAAGTGACGCTCCGGAGTCCAGATCGCGTTGAAGCCGTTACGGTCCGCGAATTGTACTGTTTCCGTCAAGAGCCGGTAGCGATCCGCGACACTCGCTGTGCCATCGGCCGAGAAGAAAAAGATGCTGAACTCCACCTTGCGCCGCACCTGAGGCACAACGGGTTCCAATCCATTTCTAGGACCTGGAACTGGGGCGGGGTCCGTGAGGCTGGTCCGCTGCGAAGGCGATTCGGGTTGACGCGTCTCCTGTTGCTGCAAGCGACGGCGCAAAAGCTCCTGCTGCTCAGGAGTGAGATTGCGAATCCTTTCCGACAGATCAGACATGTTGGTCCTTCGGCTGAGACTGGGCGTCAAGCTCCGACTTTACTTTCTCCGGTGAAAGACCTTCGATCTCAGCAAGAAGCTGCTCGAGCGCCGCTTGGTCTTCATCTTCATCAGGCTGCTTGCCGGAGATAAGGACCGCGAGAGCGGAGACGGTGGGCGCCTCAAAAAGATCTTTGAGACCGAGACGCGTCGAAAACGTTTCATTCAGATTTTTCAAAACCTGGACTGCCAGCAGCGAATGTCCACCCAACTCAAAAAAGTTGTCACGAACGCCGATCTCCCGGAAGCCAAAAGCCGTTCCCCAGGTTTGAACCAAAAGCTTCTCAACTTCACTACGAGGCGCGAGGTATTCGGTAGAGACAGCCGGACGGGAGTGGCCATTCGCGCCGTTTGTCCCTTCCACACTGGTTGCTCCAGCACTCTCTCGCATCATGGATTGGAAATAATCGGTGGTGAAGAGATGCTGCTGTGCCATGAGAGCATCGAAGTTGCGGGTGGAAACAACTACATTGGACAGTCCCGTTTCGATTGCACGGTCCAATGCAGTCAGGCACTCCTCCACGGTCATGCCGAAGCGTTCACGCTTTTCTTCCAACTGCTGAGAAATAAAGGAGGCTTTGTCCGGAGAGCTTTTATCCGAAGGGCTTCTATCTGAAGAGCCGGCACCAAGCTCTTGCCAGCCGCGTGTACCCCATTCGATGCAAAGAGCATGGCGCCCTTGTGCGGCCAGTTGCTCGGCAAAGCCGAGAAGCGACGCACCTGTAGCCGCCTGCTCCACCTGGCCGATGCCCCCGATTTCCGCGAGATTACTGGAGAAGAAGACGAATTGTTCGGCCTCGGCAAAGACTTCTTTGAGCACCTCCGCTTCGGACAGCGCGTAACGAAGTATTTCCGAGGGCGATCCGGACCGGCCTTGGATGAGCTGCGTGCGCGAGGGAGTGTCGAGATGGAAGACACCTGCAACCATGCCCATGCCAGACTCGATGATCTTTCGACCCTCATACATGCGCTCACGGTCTGCGGGATCGGCAGTTACGACAAGCAGACGATCTTTAATCCCATTGATTCCGTCAATTCCCTGGATTCCCTGCAAGCGTGCGATTTTGCGGGAAACAGGATCGGACTCTCCTTGGTCGGCAATCCAGTCCTTCCAATCCTTCGGTTGCGGAAAGAAAGCCCGATCAAGCAACGCCACGCGCGCTCCGTGAATGAGCACCAGGCGCTCTGCCAGGCTCAGACCGATTTCCTGAAAGGCATGCGTGATGAGATAAACCTTATCGGCCTCGAGTCTGTATTGACGGCCAGTAGAACCTGCCGGCAGCACAGGAAGTTGATCGACAACGGGGACCCAACGGCGGCCATGCCTGAGAGCAACAATGTTCTCAGGGCCTTCAGCAATAAATTCTGCGAGAACTGAGTTCAATAGTTTTTCCGATAAGGGTTCACTGCAATCGAGATCGACATTTTGGCAAACGATTGCCGGAACCTCTTTGGGAAGGACATGAACGATACCCAGCACGGCGGCTTTCGCCGGGTCATGCAGAGGCTCATCTAACACGCGATGAAGATTGCTGCTGACGATCCCTAATCTGATCTTTCCATCACCTTCGATGGGCTCATTTAACGATGCAATCGCCTGCGAGAGGTAGATCAGGCTATCGAAATCGACGACGTCAGGCGAAACCTGGGCGCTCGCACGGTTCCTGTTCGCACCAGAGCAATAGACGATCCTGCTGGGCAGACGGCCGGTGGCACGCAGGGCGTCGAACAGTTTTACGTAATCTTCAGGATCTCGAGGATTGATCGTGAAGAAACCCTCGCGGTGCTGTGTGAGTGACGCGCCTGCACGCACTTCAACCATTGGCTGTCCTAGCTCTAGAAGGCGGCGAGCGATATGGGCTGCAAAATCAGCCTCATTTCCTTTGGCCGATTCCGCTTCAGGCGTAAGCACCAGCCACGCCTTTTTTTCTCCGAAGGAATCTTCCAAGCTGCGCGCCGATCGCCGATCGGAACGCTTCCAGGTAGTGGAGTACAGCCAGCTCTCTAGAGGCTCTTTTGTTTCCAGCGCATCGGAAGGGGTAGTCTGCGGAATCGCTGCTTTGGAGGATTGAACTTCGGACGATTCAACCCAGTAACGGCGGCGCTCGAAGGGATAAGTCGGCAGAGATACACGGCGATGCTTTTCGCCGTTGTAGTATTCCTGCCAATCGACGGGTATACCTTCTTGCCACAGAGCCGCCATTGCCATGGCAATGGCGCGGTCATCCGGAAGTCCTCGGGCAAAGGACGTGATGGCGTGCATTTCGGGGAACGTTCGCCGGGCCAAGTCGCTCAATACCTTTCCGGGGCCGACCTCGAGCAAAATGCGGCCCGGTTTTCGAGCCAGTTCCCGCAGGCACGATGCAAAGAGAACGGGTTCACGCAGATGCCGCGCCCAATAGTTCGGATTGACGGCCTCCTCGTCTTTAATCCAGCCACCCGTAACATTCGAGAGGTATGGAATTCGAGGTGCGCGCAACCGGAAGCCGGAAGCCAGTTGCGCCAATGGCTGCATCAGCGGGTCAACCAAAGACGAGTGGAAAGCATGCGTCGATTCCAGCCTGATTGGCGAAAGGGCGGCCAGGGTCTGTTCCAAACGATCGATTTCCACGACTGGCCCTGAGACAACGCATAGCTGCGGAGCATTCACAGCCGCCAAGGAGAGCCTCCCTTGCAAGTAGGGACGAACGACATCTTCGCTGGCAGGCACGGCCAGCATGCCGCCTGGCTCAAGCTTTTCGGTGCCGCGGCCGCGCTCCGCCACGAGCAGCAGGGCTACATCCAGATCAAAGACTCCTGCAAGAGCTGCAGCAACATACTCTCCAAGGCTGTGGCCGACCATCGCCGATGGCTTTATTCCCCAGGACATCCATAGCTGGGCCAGCGCGTACTCCACCACGAAGAGCGCCGGCTGCCAGAGTGAAGGCCGGTGTAACTCGCGCAGCGATTCCGGATCGTCAGCAAAAAGAATGCGGCTGAGATCGAGTCCCAGCAACGGATGTAGAAGATGGCAGCAGCGATCTACCTCTTCACGAAACCGCTTTTCTTTTTGATACAGATCGCGACCAAGATCGGCGTGCGCCTTCCCTTGACCGGGGAACATAAAGACCACGGACGGACTGGTGCTCAAATCAAGACAGCGCGGTTTTCGAGGAGTGGAGGCCAGGCTGGCAAGAAGGTCATCCTGGTCGCGGCACACAAACGCTTCCCGCACGGAAAAACCCTTGCGGCGAGTGTTCAGCGTAAAGGCGACATCCGCAAGCGGCGTTTCCGCGTGATTCTTCAGGAAGTCCGCCAGGTTCGCCTGCTGACTCGCCAATGCCGATTCCGTATGGGCAGAGAAAGTGAGTAATTGCCATTCACGCGAAGAGCTTGGAGGAGCCTGGTTGGTCTCTTCTTCCGGCGTCCGGACCTCTTGATCCCATGATCCCAGCACAACGTGAGCGTTGGTGCCGCCGATGCCAAAGGAGCTCACTCCCGCAAAGCGTCGTTGCCGATTGGGGCTTTCGTGTCGCTCAGGCTCCTGGTTGAACGAAGGCCATGCGATGGTTTGGGTGTTGATGTAAAACGGGCTCTGCTTCAGACCAAGTTGCGGGTTGGGTTGCTCGAAATGCAGACTCGGGATCAACACTCGGTGCTCGAGGCAGAGCACCGTTTTGATGAGTCCAGCTACACCTGCAGCAGAGTCACAATGGCCAATGTTGGTCTTTACGGAGCCAAGGGCGCACGAACCCTCCGGCAACCCCGGTCCAAAAGCCTGACGCAAGGCTTCGACTTCAATGGGATCGCCCAGAGACGTGCCGGTGCCATGCGCTTCAACATACGAGATCTGCTTTGGCTCGACTCCGGCGGCGACCAGAGCGCGCTGAATGACCTGGCGCTGCCCTTCGACTCCAGGTGCTGTGTAGCCAACCTTGGCATTGCCATCATTATTAATGGCAGAACCTTTGATCACCGCGTGGATGCGATCTCCATCGGCCAGGGCGTCTTCCAAACGCTTTAGCAAAACCAATCCCACCCCGCTGCCTGGAACGGTGCCCGCAGCAGAAGCATCGAATGCGCGGCAGTGACCGTCGGGCGAAAGGATGCTGCTTTCCTGATAGACGTATCCTGTAGCCCGGATGTCGGCGATGGAAACGCCTCCCGCTAGCGCCATACCGCACTCGCGATTTAAGAGACTCTGGCAGGCGAGATGAACGGCAACCAGCGAAGTCGAGCATGCCGTATTCACCGGTACACTCGGTCCACGCAGGTTCAGGAGATAGGAGAGCCTGGTTGCAACGTGATCCTTGCCGGTTCCAATCACCAACTGAACTTCGCCCAGCGCATCGGTCAAGCTACGGTCGGCGACTAGAAGCTCGCGATAGTGGCTTTCACCCGAACCAGCAAAAACTCCAACGTCGGAACGACTCTCTTCACCCGTATAGCCTGCCGATTCAAGAACCTCCCAGGCGCACTCAAGCAGAAGGCGCTGCTGCGGATCGGTGGCCGTGGCCTCAGCAGGATTCAGACCGAAGAACGCGGCATCGAAAAGCTGGATGTCTTCGAGCCTGCCCATGAAAGGAACAAAGTTGGGATGATTCGCTAATTCCGGAGGCAAGGCCGCAAGCTGTGCTTTGTTAAGCGGCGCGATGGACTCAACCCCTTGGCGAAGGTTCTCCCAGAAAGCAGGAATCGAAGGAGCGCCCGGAAAGCGGCAAGCCATACCGATGATGGCCATCTCGCCCGAAGAATTCCGTAACGGTCGGGCTTGCTGCAATCCAGCTACAGCAGGCTTTTCACGGAGTTCAAGATAGGCCGCCAAAGACGCAACCGTGGGATGTTCGAACAACTTAACCATCGGCAGCGGGCTGCCACTGCCTAAGGCGCTCTGGATCCTCGCATGGACCTGGGCAAGGAGAAGGGAGTGTCCGCCAAGATCGAAGAAGTTGTCGTGCACGCCTACATTCTCACGAAGAAGTACCTGCTTCCAGATATCGGCAAGCACGTGCTCCCATTGGGATTCCGGTACGGCAAGAGTTGACTGCTGCGAACCGGATTCGACCGGCGCGGGCAGCCTGCCACGATCCACCTTTCCATTCGGCGTGCGCGGCAGAGCATCCAGAACCACAAATGAAGCGGGGACCATGTAGCCGGGTAGACGTTCACTGAGACCGCTTCGAAGCGCCGTCTTCTCCAAGCTCGCTCCGCTGGCGGGAACCACGTAAGCAATCAGCTGCTTTCCCAAGGCGCTGCCATCACGCGCAATCACTGCGGCCTGGGCAACTCCGGGCAGGGCCTGTAATGCAGCTTCAATCTCTCCGGTTTCGACCCGGAAGCCGCGTATCTTGATCTGTTGATCGACGCGCCCGAGATATTCGAGGATGCCGTGCCTGTTCCAACGCACGAGGTCGCCGGTGCGATACATGCGTTCGCCAGGCACGGTGTTGAACGGATCGGGCACAAATCGCTCGGACGTGAGGGCTGGACGATTCAAGTAGCCCCTGGCTAAGCCGAGTCCTGCAACATACAGTTCACCGGGAGCTTCCATGGGAGCAGGCTGTAGATGATCATCGAGAACATACACACGAGTGTTCCAGCTAGGGCGGCCAATCGGCGGTATCTGCGAACCCGACAAGGGCGCACTGATGGAGGCCAGCACCGTGCTCTCGGTAGGACCGAAAGCGTTCAGCATACGGCGGCCTACCGACCACCGGGCTACAAGATCGCCCGAACAGGCTTCACCGGCGACAATCAGGACTTTTACAGGTAGATTTTCGAACCCTTCGAGCGTGGGCAAGACGGCCGGAGGAAGAGTGACATGCGTGATCTTTTGCGAAACCAAAACGTCACGCAACGGAGTTCCGCTGCGCTGATGCTCGCGCAAGAGCACCAAAGCTGCTCCATGAGGAAAGGCCATGAGCATTTCCCAGATGGAAGCGTCGAAGTTTAACGAAGCAAATTGCAGAATGCGTGAGTCCTGCTCAATCGCCAATGCCTTGAAGTTGAATGCCGCCAAAGATGCAATTCCACCATGCTCGATTGCAACACCTTTGGGAGCACCGGTCGAACCCGAGGTGTAGATCACGTATGCAGGATGGTGCGGTAGCAAGGGCGCAATGCGATCTACATCTTCCAGATTACTTGCTGGAGACTGAGCCACTAATTTCTTGGTCTCCAGATTGTCGATTTCGGCAACAGCAACACGATCCTGGTGCGGCAACCGGGCACGTAAAACAGAGGTGGTTACCACCAGCTCGGGAGCAGCATCAGCCAACATGTGAGCCAGACGAGCTTGGGGATAGTCCGGATCGAGTGGTAAATACGCCGCTCCACACTTCACGATGGCCAGCACTACGACGACCATTTCAAAGGAGCGTTCCAGACAGATGCCTACTAGCTTCTCGGGGCCAATACGGCGCGCGATCAGCCAATGGGCCAAACGATTTGCCTGCTCATTCAGCTCTGTATAAGTAAGAGAGTCGCTCTCGAATACAAGCGCGATAGAACGAGGGGTTCGCGCCACCTGGTTTTCCAACAGTTGCGGCAGCGTTTTCCGCTCGATGAATTTTGCGGTGGCATTCCAATCCATTAAGAGAGTCTGGCGCTCGGCGGCGCTCAACAAATCAAAGGAATGCAGGGGCAGACTTGGATTGCCGACCGCCTGCCGCATGATCCGCTCGAGGCGCGCAACCATCTCTTCCACCGTTCGCCGGTCAAACAGATCAGCGTCATACTGCAACGCACCATCGATACCCAGAGGATCGCCAGTTGGAGTGGTTCGCTCGCCAAGACTGAGAGTGAGGTCGAACTTGGCGGCAACTTCAGGCAAAGGCTCAACGGTAATCTCCAATTCCGGCAACGACACGCCAACATCGGGAGTGTTTTGCAGAACGAACATCACCTGAAAGAGCGGATG
>Ga0070734_10004702_pt1 | contig 12737 bp, 11 predicted proteins | sample Coa_R1_8_FD_66444 | JGI IMG/M metagenome (GOLD analysis project Ga0070734, IMG submission 66444) | Surface soil microbial communities from Centralia Pennsylvania, which are recovering from an underground coalmine fire - Coalmine... | ecosystem: Environmental > Terrestrial > Soil > Unclassified ...
TCTTCCCTTCTTTCTGCCAGGACCTCTTGTAGTTTGCTATCTATTTGTGAATCCAAAGACCCTGTCTCGCAGGCTATTTCAAATTGCTCTGGAGCAATATCAATATGTATATCACCTGACGCACGAAATGGTATTGCTGTTCTTGCAACTTTTACTGGATTCAAGATAGCATACAGATGCGCGGTCAGTACATTCCCTAAATACATACCAGGGTATCGCGTAACATCTGCATAAAAGTCTTCCTGCGAACGCTTCTCAATTCTCATCATGGCATCGTAACCTTGCCTAATGGAATGACTGCCGTTCCGGCAAGGCAGCTAGCGCGTTTTTTTGTTTCCTTAATTCCAACCCTTGCATATGATGACCTCATTTCATGACTGATGTTCCATAATGCTTCTTGGTAGATCGAAGTGATCCACAACATAGCGGAGAGCGAGACCGGCTTGTTCGACTTTGATGAGCTTGCCATCCACCCAATGCGCCATAATGGGCGTATTATACAGTGGCTTGCCATCGGTATAATGGGCAAGGAAGTAATTACCGGCTTCCTGATCGTCGTAGCTGAATACATCAATCCGTTCTGCAAGGAGCCGTGTAGCCATAGCCTTTGTGAGTGCGTCCAGGAGCTTCATATCGTACTGAGACCATGTAGCCGCCCCAATCAGCCAGTAAGATCCCTGCTCAGGAATAGGATCTTCCGGTTGCCACAGGCGAAGGTAACTTCGGGCGAGGAGGTACGCAAAGTCGTCTTCGTGTTGTTTCTTTGCAGTTAATTGTTCACTCTCTGCAAGGACCATGCTACGCGATCTATTCTCCGATCCCGATTTCCATAGTTGGGTAAAACATCTTTTCATCTGGAAATCCTCGAAGCGCCATTTTGCAAACGAGCCGACGAGGAACAGGAATCCGGCGCATGGATAGAGAATATTAGCATAAGATCGGCAGAGGCATCTACTGTGTGGAAGGAAAAGAGACTGAGTTATATCGAATTGAGAGCCAGATGCGAAACGCAGATGGCGATGGAGGTCTGCAACGGCTGTGATGCCTGCGGGTTGCGTTGTGCGGCAGGCGTTCCGGCGACCCAGGAGGAGTGGCGGAGCGTCCAGCGCTATTTGACAGAATCCTCCGAGGCGGAGCGCGCCGAGATCGCCCGCGTGGAAGCGCAGGATAAGACGGTGGACCTCGGCGATGGCGTGACGGTGCAGATGTGCCGCTATCGCGATATGGAGGGCGGGCGCTGTGTGGTCTATCCGGTGCGCCCGCTGGTCTGCCGCCTGCTCGGCCATGTGGAGTGGATGCCCTGCCCCATCGAGAAAGTGCCCCGTGTCCTTCCGACCCAGGATGCTCTGGCGCTGATGCACGCCTATGCGGGCTTTGTGCGACGCACATTTGAAGCGTGGGAAAACTGCGTTCAGGAGGAGAAACAGGAATGCCGGGAGGAGTAGAGGTCGCACAGAGTCATGACGCGCTGCTTCGAGATATTGCCGCCACGGAGACGCCGGAAGGCACGGGAGCCTTCTGGTGGATGGGACAGCACACCTTTATCGTGAAGGCAGGGGGCAAAGTCGTATACATCGATCCCTTCTTTTCCCCGTGGGAATCGCGGCAGACGCCTCCGCCGCTCCATCCGGAGGAGGCTCGCTACGCCGATTACGTCCTGGTCACACATGGGCACGGCGACCACCTGGACCCCGATTCGCTGCGCCCCATGCCGGAGACCTCACCGAGGGCGATCTTCCTCAGCCCCCGCACGGAGGCGCACCGGATGCTGCAGGAGGCGGGCATTCCCTCCGAACGCCTCTCTCCGCTCAATGCTGACGAGGTGTATACCGCCGAGGGGATCAAGATCACGGCCATCAAGGCCAAGCACGAGTTCTTCGACGAGCATCCCGAGTTGGGGTTCCCCTACCTGGGCTATGTGGTGGAGGTCGGCGGCGTCACCCTCTATCATGCCGGCGACACCATTCCCTATGAAGGGATGCTGAGCCGGCTGCAGCAGTGGGAGCGCCTCGACGTGATGTTCCTGCCCATCAATGGGCGCGATGCAGAGCGCTTTACACGAGGTTGTCTGGGCAACCTGACGTTTCAAGAGGCGGCGGAGTTGGCAGGGGAGCTAAAGCCTGGTCTCGCGGTTCCTGCCCACTACGATATGTTCATCGGCAACCAGGAGGACCCCTGGAAGTTTGCCCGATTTCTGGAAGTCAAATTCGGAATGCCGTACTGGATCGGGAAGGCGGGAGAGAAGGTCCTGTTCGGACGAGGGGCAGGTAGCTGAAACCGATGCGAATCTGTGCGATTGTGAACCCGCGCGCCGGCGGATGGAAGCGGCTCAAAGACCCCCAAGCCGCTGCAGACCCGATAGGCACTGCCGCCCGATGGATTGCGCCGGACGCCCCGGAGAGCGTTACGGTGCGCGCGATGCGCGGCCCGGACGAAGGAGCGCATCTGGCGCAGGCGCTGCTGGAAGAGGGGTACGAAACCCTGGTCGCGGTGGGTGGCGACGGCACCATCAACGACATTATTCAAACGATCGCCAGCGCAGGCAAGGGCACCCGATTGGGCCTGATCCCGATGGGAACCGCCAATGTCCTGGCCCGCGTGCTTGGCATTCCCCGCACCGACCCGCAGGCGGCGGCGCGGATCGTGCGCGAGGGACGGGAGCACGCCATCGATCTGGCGCGCGCCAACGGGAAATGGTTCGCTCTCGTCGCCGGGATCGGCTTCGATGGCGCCGTGACCCAGGCGGTGAACTATCGATTGAAACGCCGGATCGGCAGGCTGGCCTATGGCCTGGCGACCGTGAAGGTCGCCATGGCCTATCCCCGCCGACGCATTCGCCTGACCCTGGACCATGGCGAGACGCGGGAGTTCGACTCCTATATGACGCTGGTCGCGAACGGAGGGCGTTACGCCGGGCGGTTCGCGCTCGGCCCGCAAGTCCGCTTAGACGACGGCTACCTGGACGTCTTCGTCTGCCTGCGCCTACGCCCGCTGATCCATAGCCTCACCTCTCATGGCCTGGCGCTCCTCCGCGATCGGTTGCATCGCACTTCGACCGTACATCACTTCCGTGCGAAACATATCGTGCTGGATGCGGAGGAGCCGGTGCCCATCGAACTGGATGGCGATGCGGCAGGGGTCACCCCGCTCACCATCGAGATCGTGCCGCAAGCGCTGCATGTCCTCGTCCCGCCCAGTTAATCCTGTCTTATCTGCTCTTGAAAGGCTGCAAAGCCCGCATTGACGGTATCCAGCAGACGGGCATGCAGCGCTGCGTTCGAGGAGGCGAGCATCGAGCCAAAGTTCGCTTCGGTCGTGTCGAGCAGTTTCCAGTCGGCGAGATCCCGTCCCCAGGCATCCGTCACGATCCCGCCGGCTTCGGTAACGATGAGCGCCGCGCCTGCGATATCATAACCATAGAGAGAGAGCAGGCGCCCGCCGCCGTAAGCGCGGAACAATTCGCGCGTCTGGGGAAATTCCTTCAGCAGACGATTGCGCACATCCACCACCCCGGCCAGTTGGCCGGTGACCAGCCGCGTCAACTCGAAGGCGCTGCTGTTAAGAATAAAAAAGCCCCCACGCACCGTCGTAGGGTTCGCCAGGTCCCGGAGCACTTGAAAAATCAGTTCCAGAGGCGCGCCCACCACCTCACAGGCCCAGGCCATCGGGGCGATTTCGGACGTGGGTGAGAGTTTGGGCTCAACCGGCAGCCCGTTTCCGTCGATAATCTCAATGCCTGCGCCCCGCTCCGCCGAAACGGTCAGCGAGCCTTTGATCTCCGTGATCCCGGCATAACGCACATCCTTCATCGTCGGCTCGGGTACGGGGTCCGCCCAGGCAACGGAGACGACGCACGCCTCGAAGCCGGCAATCGCTCCCCGTGTCCCGTCAATCGGATCGATAATGAGAACCCCTTCCGGCTCGCGATCCGAGAACGGATGGACCAGACCGCGATCTTCCGAATAGTAGGCGACATTCAGGCCATGTTCGCGCAGAAAGGACTCTACCGCACCTTCCGCGATGTCATCAATATCGAAAGTTGCATCGCCACTGGAGGCGATCCCGGTCACTTTGCGCGCCCTCCAGGTCCCTAAATGGGGGTAAACAGCCTCCTTCACGTGCGCGGCCAGGGCGCGGATGGTCTCTTGCGGTTTCAAATACGATAACTCCTTTCCTATAAAGCGTGGGTCGCGACGCTTCCGATTATAAAATATTCCCAATATATGCAACAGGATACCTGAATTCCAGCGCGATACCTTCCGTTTTTGACCATGCCGGGAACTCATGGACCTCTTTTGCCATTGGTTAGTGTGATTTAAATCGCCTCTGGACGGGTATAATGCACCGATTTCACCGCCGTGAGCGGCCGTTCCGGGAAGCGATTGGGCGAGGAAAATCGTAAGAACATGTAACAGCACCATTCAATGAAAGGTCATTTCCCAATCATGGTACATAAACTGATTATCATCGGGTCCGGCCCTGCAGGATATACCGCCGCGCTCTATGCAGGCCGCGCCAATATCCGCCCGCTGCTGATTGACGGCGGCGTGGGCATGGGGCAGACTCTGCTGGGTGCAGGGGGACAATTGATGATCACCACCGAAGTGGAGAACTATCCCGGCTTTGAACACGGTATCCAGGGTCCGGAACTGATGCAGCTCATGCGGGCGCAGGCACTACGCTTCAACGTGGATGTCGTCGAGGATCTGGTCACGAAGGTGGACTTCTCCCGGCGTCCTTTCCAGGTATGGGTACACGATACCCTCTACGAGACGCGAACGGTGATTATCGCGACCGGCGCTTCGGCCAAGTGGATCGGTTTACCGGAGGAGCGCCCCGCCTGGGAGGGCGGATTGGGAGGCAAAGGCGTCTCCGCCTGTGCGACGTGCGATGGATTCTTCTTTCGCGGCAAGGAGGTGGCCGTCGTCGGTGGAGGGGACACGGCGATGGAGGAGGCGGTCTATCTCACCAACCACGCCAGCAAGGTGTATGTGATCCATCGGCGCGACACGCTCAGGGCCTCCAAAATCATGCAGGAGCGCGCCTTCCGCAATCCGAAGATCGCGTTCGTCTGGAACGCGACCGTCGAAAAGATCCACGATCCCACCCAACAGCGTGTCACCGGTTTGACGCTGCGCAATACCAAGACGGCGGAGCGTAGCGAGCTGGCGGTACAGGGATTGTTCGTCGCCATCGGGCATAAACCCAATACCGACCTGTTCGTGGGCCAGCTCGACCTGGATGAGAACGGCTATATCAAAACCAGCCACGACGTCCGAACCAGCCGCTACGGTGTATTCGCAGCGGGCGATGTTCAGGACCACGAATACCGGCAGGCGGTTACGGCGGCGGGTTCCGGCTGTATGGCCGCGATACAGGCCGAACGCCTGCTCGAAGCCGAAGGCGACACCGATATTCTGGAGACGCCTACGAACTGGTAACATCTCTCCCGGATCAAGGGTTGGAGGGATCGCGTACCAGAGGCGGCGGTTTGAGCGGGTCGTTCCGGTTCTCGGGCACGGACGGGAGGGGGACCGTTGGAGAGGTCCCCGCCTCTCCTCCCTCTCCCTGGTCAGCGGACGGATGGGGTGCAGCGCCGGAGGGAACCGACGGCAGAATATTCATCAATTCGATCACCGTCTCATCCGTCTCGCGGGTGATCTTGACGATCCGCACCGCCCGGTTCTCCAGCGTTTCGGTGAATTTCACGATGCGGTTGCCGCCCTCGGTGCGCTCCTGGCGCGCCGGTTTGACGATGGTTGTGCCGCCCGAACCGTTCTGCGCATGCGTGGAATGGGTCAGCCTGGGTTCATAGAACGCAATGACGGCCTCCGGCTTATCGGGGGTCGCCAGCAGAGCGATCTTGATTCCGTTGCCCTGGGTGACCTTCGCGCTGCCGGGGTCGCCGGGCATATGATACAGATGCGCATTCGGATAGATGGGCAGGCCAATCTCCTCCTCGCTAATCATATTCGGATGCCCCGGCGCGGAGGATGGCGTCTCCTGAGCTGTTGGGTTCATGGCGGCATTGCCCTCCGACGATTGGCGCTCCATGTCGGCGCGCGCCTGAGCCAGCGCGCGGTCGTGATCCTGCGCTTCTTTCCGGACAGCGGCGTCTCGCTCCGCCGTGAACGTCGAGGAATTGTCCTGGCACCCCACAGCGCAGCAGGATATCAGCAGAATGCCGAGGATCCAGGTTCCCCTCGCCCGGACCTCCTGGCGAAATCGAGGTATCGAAGGATAAGTTATCATTTCCGGTCTCGCTCCTGACAAGCACAATTGCACGTGGACACCCAAATTCTCGGCTCCCAGCGCCAATACCAGCGTATTTGGACCGTCTCTATAGTGAGCCATGCCTTGGGATCCACAGCATTGTAGCCCCGTGCAGGGACGGCTGTCAAGGCGAAACCGGGAAACGCGCAGGCCGGAGGGAGGCATATGGGTCCGCAAGAAGCGAAATTTGTCGGCTGCATCCTGGGCGCGGCGATCGGCGATGCGCTGGGGTTACCGTTCGTCGGCCAGACCCCGGAGCAGATTGCGGCGGCAGGTCCTATCCGTGACTTCGTGCCGCCGCAGGGCGTCTCCTCGGTCGTGGTGCCTGTAGCAGAGCTGGGCGATTCGGAGGTGGGGGAGGCATTGCTTGCGGGGCAGTGGACCGAGAACACCCAGCTCCTGATGGCGCTGGCGGAGACCCTCATCGAGGAGGGCGGAGTGCTGATCCCGGAGGCCTGGGGCCATAAGCTGGTACGCTGGGTGAACGACGCGCCTCGCATGCCCGATGTCTCCACGCTGCAGGCGGCCCTGCAGCTCCGCACAGGCGGGGTGTTCTGGGATGAATCCGCCGATCCGGAGGGCGCCGATTCCGGTCCGGCGGCGCGCGTCGCTCCCATCGGGCTGCTCTATGCAGGCGATGCGCTCTTACGCCGTCGCAATGCTGTCACCCTGGCCCAGGTCACCCATGGAGACCCCGACGCGCAAGCCGCAGCAATGGCGGTCTCCGAGGCCATCGCACAACTGTTGCCGATCCTACCCGGTGACATGGCATCCTGGGACGGCGGCGCCTTTCTGGCCGCGCTGGCGGAGACCGTGGCATCCGCCTCCCCCGCGTATGCCGAGTTTGCCCGATGCCTCCAGCTTGCCGAGACCCTCCTGCGCGATGGAGTCGATCGGCCCGCCGCCATTCGGCTCCTGGGCGTATCCGGATGGTCGCGGGAGACGATTCCCTGCGTTCTCTACTGCGTCGCGTCCCATCGCGGAGACTTGGAAACGCTGCTTACGGACACCATCGCACAGACCGGAGGCGCCACCGACAGCATCGGCTGCATCACCGGCGCCCTCGCGGGAGCCCTCCATGGCGTGGATGCCCTCCCCGCACGCTGGCGGAAAAACGTGGAGGGCGCGGACCGTCTCGAAGAGACAGCACACGCCCTCTATCGTCTCAGCCTCCCACCAACGGATTAAGGCTTCTTTTCCGGCGATGCCTGCTTGTCTCCCTCCGGCTTCTTGTCCTCGCCGGACTTCAGCGTGATGGTCGCCTTGGAGGTCATCTTGTTGCCCATTACCTCGCCATTCCCTGTGCTGGAGGTGAGAAGCGCCTTCCCGGTCTCAATCTCCACATTACTGAGCGTCTCGCTATGCATTTTGGTGTTGGACTGCTCTTCCGTCGCATCCAGCACATACTTCACCTTCAGCGTCTTCTTCCCGCCGATCATCTCCGTCCCGACCAGGGTCGCATCACCCTTCATTTTTATCTCTACCCCACCTACGGAGGGGACTTTCATCTCGACTTTCCATGTATCGCCGACCTTCACGGGCTTGGTGGGCATGATGGCATCGCGCTGCTCGTACATGCTTTGTATCATCTGTTTCATCTGGTCGACAAACATATCGTTGCCGCCCTCCGCTTTCACATCCAGCTTGGATTTGTTGTGCGTCACGATCAGCTTCGGCAGGCTATCCGTAATATCCTGTTCCATACCCGCTACGCTGACCTTGCCCTCCTCATAGACATCTTCGGTGATGACCGTCCCGTCGTCTTTCACCTCCTTGGTCGTCTCCTTCATCGTCATTTTCATGACAACTTCGGTATCGCCGCCCAATTGCGGGATATTCATGGTGACGACATAATCGAGCTTGTAGCGATCCACGTCGCCCGCTTTGTAGGTGCGCTTGAGGACATACGTGGTAGCGTCCGCCGGCTTGGGAGGATCTCCGGAGGCGGGACGTGCAGTCAGAAAGCCGCCCCCGACCAGCAGGGCGCAGAGAGCCCAGGCAGCCCTGCGCATGCGACGCGATACGAGGGCAGTGAGTGCGATTGACATCGGATAAGTTCTCCTTGTTAAAGATGCATGACGTGCGGCGTCTATCAAGACGACTACGGAGCAGGCATGAACGTCGTTTCGGCAGATGTTTGCGGCGAGAGCGTTCCATACCCGGATCACTCCCCCTTTATAACGATCAGGAAGTCTCTTTTGCCCGCTGCAGGGTAAGGATCATCGGACGTCCTGTGATCGGGTTCGGCCCGATTCGGGCGTCGGCATCGTAGGCGACGCGCAGGTTCTCCGGCGTCAGCACCATCTCCGGTGAGCCCTGGTCGATCACGGTCCCTTCTCTCATCAGGATCAAGCGGTCACAAAATTCGGCGGACTGGTTCAGATCGTGCAGCGCGGCCAGCGCGCCCACGGCGCGCTCCCGTGTCAGGCGGTGGATCAGGTCCATCAGCTCGACCTGGTGGGTCACATCCAGATGGGCAGTCGGCTCATCCAGTAGCAGCAGCGGGGTCTGCTGCGCCAGGGCGCGGGCCAGCAGGACACGCCGATGCTCGCCGCCGGAGAGTTGCGTGATCGGTCGGTCGGCCAGCGGCAGGATATCGGCTGCCGCCAACGCCTGTTCCACCTGTGCGTAGTCTTCGCGGGTCTCTCCCTGGAAACGTTTCCGATAGGGGTAGCGGCCCATCAAAACCACATCGCGTACGGTAAAATCGAAGGTCGCAGGCTCCTGCTGGGGCACAAAGGCGAGTTTGCGGGCAATCTGTTGGGCCGGCTGATCTGCAATCTTGACACCGTCCAACCAGACGACCCCCTCCCTGGGGCGCAACGTATGCGTCAGCACCCGGAGCAGCGTCGACTTGCCGCATCCGTTCGGACCGATCAGGCCCACGAATTCGCCTCCGCCCAGTTCCACGCTGATCCCTTTCAGGACGTCCGCTCCACCATAGCCTGCAACGATGTCTCTGGATTCCAATTTCATGTCAGTGAGATTGTACCCGCAACGCCCTCCTTTTGCCGGGCCGTCACAGCAAAACACCGCCCTGAGATCGCATCCGATCCCAGGGCGGTGTTTTGGAAATGGGCGGGCGGAGCGTCATCCCCCCAGAAAACGCTCCGCCCTGATTTGCCTCCACGGGCTTTGGGCAGTCTCCCAAATCTGCCTTTCTTCCCGGAAGGTATCGGCTACATCGGACGCCCCCCGCGTCGGTGTAGCACGTCGTGAAATCTTGTCAGGTTCGCTGTGATCGAAGCTTCTGCTCTATCCGCTTTTGCTCTATGGGTAGCGAGCCTTCTGTATGTTCACACTAGACAAGACGTTTCGGGTAGATTGGAAGGTTCGTTTTGTCCAGCCGGATGATTTCTCCAATATGGCTCATTTCCAGGCAGTTTTGTCAGGTTTCAGGCCGGAAATCCGCTCCATCAGGCTGTATTGTGTTGAACAGTCATATTATAACATTGTCAGCCAGATTTGACAAGAGGTCAGCCACATTTTTTTCAAATTTTTTTTAGCCCCTCTCATGGCCCGTTGAGAACCCCATGGGATTGCCCCGTTGCCGCCGTTTTGTCCCCTATCCAGCCTATGAGGTATAGTTACTATCGTCCTGGCGGTCGCCAACCCATGGTATCCCGCTTACCGCCATTCTGCACCTTAAGGAGCTTCGCCGTGAATGTGTCTCTGCCTGCCTCGCTTCCGCTCTCCGGTATCTGGGAATTTCGCCCGGACGGCCAGGACCTCTGGGAGACGTTGGAGGTTCCCGGCTGTTGGGAGCAACTCGGCCTGCCGCACGACTGGGAGGGTCCCGGCTGGTATCGCCGCACGGTGGAAATCCCTCAGGAGTGGCGCTCCGCCTATGAAGCGCGTGGGCTGCGTCTCCGTTTCGGCGCGGTCTCCTACGCCTGCCGGGTCTATCTCAGCCGTGCGGGAGATTCCAGTATGGTCGAAGTAGGCCGGCATATCGGCGCCTGGGATGCATTCTCGGTGGAGTTCTATTGTGCCGCCGCTGCCGCGGACGACCCGATTGAGATTCTGGTACGGGTGCTTAAGCCCGGCGGAGAGACCTACCCGACCCGGCAGACCACAGCGGGGTTTCTCCCGTATGTCTGGGGCTATCTCTTCGGAGGCATCTGGCAGGAGGTCTGGCTCGAAAATACCGCAGAGGCGCCGGAGCCCCGGAGGGTTTCTCCCTTCTCCGTTCAGGGCGATCGGATCCTCCGGGAGGGGGTTCCGTTCTATCCCCGGATGGCTCTCTCCTGGGGCTGGTATCCGGAGACGCTGCACTGCAATCCTCCGGTGGATGTCATGCGTTCCGAATTGGAGAAGCTGCAGACATTGGGTTATAATGGCGTCAAGTGCTGCCTCTGGGTTCCTCCTCCGGCCTACCTCGATCTGTGCGACGCGATGGGAATGGCGGTATGGATGGAGTTGCCGCTCTGGCTGCCCGAAATGGACGCCGCCCAGTGGCGCCAGGTCTTTGAGGAGGTCAGCACGATTGTCAGCCAGACGAGACACCACCCCTGTATCGCGCTCTGGACGCTGGGCTGTGAACTCTCTGCAAGCTGCCCGGACGCCATTCTGCATCGCCTCTATCGCCGTGTGAAGGAGCTGACGGGCAGCTCCCTCGTCCGTGACAATAGCGGCGGGGGCGAGTGTTATGGCGGGCATCTCCAGGAGAACGCCGATTACTACGACTATCACTTCTACTGCGACCTTCCGTTCCTGCGCAACACCTTCGACTACTTCCTCCCCCGCTGGCGCCCGCAGCAGCCCTGGCTGTTCGGCGAGTTCTGCGATGCCGATGCGTTTCGCGATCTGATCGCCCTCAAGGAGGCCGGAGGAGGCGCACTGCCCTGGTGGGCCCTGGAAGATCCGCAGCGCAATCCCCAGGGCGCACGCTGGGATATGAACATCCTCGGGCAGTGGGCCAACATGGAGCGGCATGCCATGTTGGCACGGCGCGATGAGCTAAAGGAGGGACAACGGCGTCAGACGCTGCTGCATCGGAAATATACGGTTGAACTGGTGCGCTCTTACGCGGAGATGTCCGGCTATGTCATTACCGGCCTCCGCGATACCCCGATCTCCATCGCCGGGATGTTCGACGACTTCGGCGATTTTCGCTATACCCCGGAAGAGTTCACCCCCTTCCATGCCGATACCGTCCTCTTCCTCGGCTGGCATCGGCGGCGCAACTGGGTCGCAGGCGGAGATCGCCCCTCTTATATCGATCACTGGACACACTGGACGGGAGAGACCCTGCTCCCCCGCATCGGGATTTCGCACTATGGCCCGGCGGCGGCCCTCACGTCCGCAGTCTGGGAGTTGCTTCTGCCAGACGGAACCCTATTCCATTCCGAAACGCTCCCGGATCTGGAGCCAACGCTGGAGCCGGGCGTGGTGCGGCAGTTAAGCGTCTTTCCCCTGAATACGCCTCCCGTAGAGTCCATGACGCGGTTGACACTTCGGGTAACCGTGACGCTCGCATCCGGCGACACCGTGCACAATACATGGCCGCTCTGGATCGCGCCACGTCCCGATTGGAAGGCGCTGCCGCAATGGGCCGCTTACGACCCCGAGGAGAAACTGCGCGGACTGGAGCGGCATGGAGCGGAGTGGGCTGCTTGTTCTCAACCTTCCGGGATGGGCGATGGTGACCTCCTGGTCGCCTCCCGCTGGGACCCCGCTCTTCCGGATTTCGCGCGAGCGGGGGGAAAGGCATTTGTCTTTGTGGAGCGCGGAGGGGGACTGCCCGTTGTGGAGTGCCCCTTCTGGCGGGAGGCGATGAAGCTCTTTGAGCCGCACTCCCTCTGGAACCACTTCCCACAGGAGGGATTTACCGACCTACAGTTCTACGGCCTGGGACCGGATTGTGCGTTTGATCCGGAAGCGCTAACCGCTCGCATGCCCGATGCGGCCCTGCACCCCCTTCTACGACGCGTGGATGCACGCACCATCAGCGTGACAGATTATCTCTTGGAGGCGCAATTTCCGGGCGGTGGGAAACTGTTACTTACGACGTTGCGCCCGCATGGTGGGCTGGGCGATCAACCGGATGGGTTGTTCCGTCACGTTGGAGGCGTACAATTCCTGGTTGCCGCTCTCAACACGCTCGCCACGGCCCAGACTTACGGCACGGAACCCTGATCTACTCTGTATCCGAGGTGTTGTTGCCCTGATATAACCAAACCGCCTGCCCAGAGTTATCCTCTCCAGGCAGGCGGTATTTCCCATCTATGACCGGGCAAGTGTGGGCATGCGGTGGCTTTCGCCGCCTCCCTCACCGGGCCGAAGCCCGGCAGTGGGAACGCCCCCCTCATCTCGGAGAGACCTGGGGCGCAATTGCTGGCAGGGTCGCCCCTGTTGCGCTACCTTAGGGCCGTTATAGGTACGAGAACACACGCCGTTCGGCCCGATCAAACCTTGGCAGGACAGCCCTGCCCTCTTAAGCCCCCGGACGGAATCGAACCGTC
>Ga0070734_10004704_pt1 | contig 12726 bp, 8 predicted proteins | sample Coa_R1_8_FD_66444 | JGI IMG/M metagenome (GOLD analysis project Ga0070734, IMG submission 66444) | Surface soil microbial communities from Centralia Pennsylvania, which are recovering from an underground coalmine fire - Coalmine... | ecosystem: Environmental > Terrestrial > Soil > Unclassified ...
ATCGAGAGTTGCCCTGTCCGGTGGCAGAAGCCCCGTTCGAGGGCACAGCATCCGAGCCGGATTCCTTGGGTTTGGCAATCTGATATTCCGTGCCGACGGAAAAGATTTTGAAATCGCTGAAGGCGTGTTTTCGGTAGAAGCGGCGGCCCAGGAAATCCATATAGACCTCCGTGCTGGAAGGAAGCCAAAGCTGGAGGTGATTCGCGGCTTCGACGGGACGATATTCGACGCTTTGGTGGTCCAGGCGAAGTTGAATCTTGGGGACGGCTTCCCGGAGGTCCGTCTCGAGGCGCGCGACCTGGTAGGAATCCGCCAGAATCCAAGCGCGTCCCCGCAAGTTCACGTCATAGGTCATCCGGTTGATCGTGAACGAGTAGGTCAGATTCGGGCGGTCCGCGCGTTGCTCGAAGCGAACTTGCCAGGCGGGCTGTCCGTGCCACTCTCCCAAGCCCTCGCACGCCATCTTGAAGTTGTTGACGGCGAGCGGGTGAAAGATCAGGACCAGGCTGGGCGTGCCGATCGTGGCGATGTGATTCGGAAATACCTCATCGAGTGAAATGCCGTTGTTGCGAAGCTCATCCACGTGCGGATAGGCGTTTGGACCCTCCGAGTAGGAAACCAGATAGCTGAATTGGGCCGCCACCGGCGACCCGATCCGGCCGGAACGATCGATGGCCTCATGCACCATGGTTTCCGTCGCGGTGTACCGGTCGGCGTTGTGGAGAAGCTCCTCGATTCTCTGGCCCGCTTTCTCAAGCACAGTTGGCAACGAGCAGGCCACTCCGGACGCCACCGGCGGCACGGCCTCGTCAATATCTCCGGGAACCCAACTGCCATTTATTTTCCGCAAATCGGCCATGGAGACGATGGCCCACTGCTCCGGCTCGCCTGGGTTCGCCGCGGCGCCGGCGGCTTCGCTCGATTCGCCGGATTTCCCGGCGGGCCCCGCGGCCGCCTTGGCCTCGAGCTCAGCCAAATACTGCTTTACGGAATCCTCCTGTTCGCGGGTAAGGCGGTGCTTCAGAAGTTCCTGTAATTCGTTCTCTGCGGCGGGAATATCCTTTTTGGCCTCGTAGATTTGCGCGAGTAAAAGGTAAAGCGGCAAATAATTGTGGTTCGCGTCGATCTGCGTGGCCTTCAGTGCGCTGTCCTGCGCCTCGGCGACGTTGTGGAGATACAAGTCGGCCATGGCGCGGTAATAATACGCGTAGCCTTCATTTTCTGAATTAAGGCCGAGGGCGGTATTCGCCAGGCTCAGCAGCTTCGGCCAGTCCCGCTTGCGGGCTGAGAACTCCGCCATGCAAAGATAGGCCGGCAAATATTTCGCATCGATGGATGCCGCCCGCGAACAGGCATCGTCGGCTTCCTGCTGCTTGTGCTGTTCGTCGAGGACGACGCCGAGCATCACCCAGGCCGCCGCGTAATCCTGAAACTTGTCGATGGCGAGTCGCGAGTAGCGCTCGGCGTCATCCAATCTGTTCTTGAGAGATGCGTTGCAGGCCTTTTCATACTGGCCCCGAGCTTTCGACGGCACCTTCATCGTCGTTACACTGAGCGGAGACGTGGGCGCGGTCGAAAGGGTCCAGGGGAGACACTTCTCATCGTTGGGAACGGAAGGCTTCAAAGGCGGCACATCCGCGATCATCGGCTGCTGGGTACAGGGTCCCGCATTTGAGTTACTGCACCCGAGGCCAAAGCTGGGGCCGACCGCCGAATTCGTTTTGAGTTGCGCGCGGGACTGTGGGGTGGATAAGGCGATGGCTAGCGTCACAAAGGCTCCGCATTTCGAGCGCCGGATAAGGTTGATTGGGTGGTGGATCCCCTTCGCCGCGCGACGATTTCGCATAACCATTTTTCTCCCGAGGAGGGAATTCTGGCATCGACGGCAGGCAGCCTTCCCTGTCGCGAATGGTAACCTCGTTGCAACCCGGAATCAAAGCTTTCGGGGCTGCCGGCTACCTGACCGTAGCCTGCCTCAGCAACGTGGCGGCCCACAGGAACTAGCGATTGACACCGGTCATCTTTTGGCAAACGTTTTTTCGTAAGGTAACTCCTGGATTGAACCTGCTCAATACCGGTTCCTACAATCTGCTGCCACTGCTGTTTCGGGGCTGTTCAACTTGTAGGGGTCGAATTTTGATCGAGGTCGCCGACCATGTCTCAAATCGCGGTGTGCACTCATTGTGAGAATCTGGATTGTCCCACGGTGGTTGTGATCCCGGCGGTGCCGGAGACAGCCAAGAAATTTGACTTCCAAAGAAACTGCCTTGAAATCGCCTGCCCGGTATGCCAAAGGCAGTTCTCGGTTTCCGTCGGGGAGATCGACTTTCGCAACGTGACCGATGACGACCTCAGAACCGGGTATGTCGTGTTCTGAGTTCCGAGTCGCGCCTCCGCGACGCCGAAGGCTCCCTCCGGAGCCAACCCCACGCACAGTTTTGCCGATGAACGATCATCGCGCTTGACCCGGCGAATCCTTCGGTTATACAAAGAAGCACGTTTGCTTCCCCGTTGATTGAGGTGCGCCTTTGAGGACCCTGTCGTCGCTCGCCTTGGCGTTTTCGTTGGCGTTGATTGCGCTGGCGATTTTATTCGCAATGCCGCGCCCCGCGCTCGCGCATCACGGATTCTCGGTGGAGTTTGACAAGGACAAGCCCATCGAGCTCACCGGGGCCGTCACGAAATTCGAGTTCATGAATCCGCACATCTATTTCTACGTGGACGTGAAGGGCAAGGACGGCAAGGTGGTGCACTGGGCGTTCGAGGGCGGGCCGCCCAACGTGATTTACCGGCAGGGCTGGCGCAAGGACACCTTGAAGGTGGGCGACGTCGTCACCGTCAAAGGTTTTCGCGCGAAGGATGGTTCGGCTCTCGCGTCGTGCGCCACCGTGAAGCTTCCAGATGGAAGAGAAGTAGCAGCGGGCTCGGGCGCGGTTGCGGCGGGCGCAAGCTCCGGAAAGTATTAGAGGCCAAGCAAGGACCATGATGCCGAATCCCACGAGCGCGCGCTTTTCGATTCTCCTGGTTGCCTGCCTCTCGCCTGTCCTCTTGCTAGGCGCCGGCTGCAGTGGACGCACCTCCTCAAGCAGCGCCCAGGCGGCGGCCCCCGACTTCAACGGCGTGTGGTCCGCGCCGTTCACGCCGGACCTTTCGAAGGCGCTCGGCCATCAGCCGCCCTTTACTGCGTACGGAGCGGCGCGCTTCGCCAAGGAAGATGAGATCGACGATCCGCTGACCAAGTGCCTGCCGATCGGTCCGGCGCGCGGAATTCAGGCAGGCATCATGCCGTTTCAGGTAGTGCAGACGCCCGCGGTCTTCACGATCTTGTTCGAGAACCAGCACACCTTCCGCATCATTCATACCGACGGGCGCAGCCATCCCAAGGACGTAGACCCAACCTGGTTCGGCGACTCGATCGGGCACTGGGAGGGAAACACGCTGGTCGTGGACACCGTCGGCGTGGACGATCGCACCTGGCTCGATACGGCGGGCCACGAGCACAGCGACCAGTTGCATCTGGTCGAGCGGTTTCAAAAGGTGGACAATAACACCATCAAATGGACGGTCACGTTCGAGGATCCCAAGTTTTTTACCGAGCCGTGGTCCGTGACGCTGCCCATCACGCGCCAGAATACGGAGATCATGTCGTATTCCTGCGAAGAGAATGAGAAGGACCGCGCGCATTTGCAGCGGACAAAGAAGTGAGTAGTCGATTGTCGAATGGATGGATTTCGTTTTTGTCATTCCGAGGCGCGTTTTTCGCCGAGGAATCTCTCCGTCGGTTGGGCCTGAATGTATTTGCAATCGAAGAGGGATTCACTCACTTCGCTCGGAATGACAAAAGGGAGTGGTTCTCGTCGAAAGTAACAACGAATGTTGGAGCGGGTCATGAAACATTTCCGGCTTAATTTTTTCGTTTTGGCAGTCATTCTGTTCGCGGGCCTCGCGCCTCTGTGGGCGCACCACGGGAATGCCGCATACGACGACAAGAATCCCATCACCATTAAAGGCACGGTGACGGAGTTTGCGTGGACCAATCCGCACGTGCAGATCTACCTCGATGTGAAGGACGACAAGGGCGGCGTGGCGCACTGGAGCGTGGAAACGTACAGCCCCGGCAAGCTGGTGCGCGCGGGCTGGACCAAGGAAGCGGTGAAGCCGGGCGACGTGGTGTCCATCAATTTGATTCCGGCAAAGAATGGAGCGCCGGTCGGTTTTCTGCACAAGCTGATTTTTCCGAACGGCAAGGAATTGGGGCTGCAGGAGTTGGAGAACTAACGGGCCGGGGGAATTCCAACATGCGTAATCGTGTGATGACGACGGCTGGAATCGTTGTGATTGTCGCGTTGGCGATGTTCGTTGCACCCGCCTGCGCACAGATGCCCGCCGAGGCGCCGGCGCAAGCAAAAAGCGATGCATCCTCCCCCTTCAATTCGCATGACTTGTCCGGAATGTGGGAGTTCTTCGCGAATCTTCCCGGCCAGGGCATTTACGCGACGCCGAGCAAGACTCCTCCTCCCATGACGCCGTGGGCCAAAGCGAAATACGACGAAGCCAAGCCCGGCTACGGCCCCAAAGCGCAGGCCGGCGGCAACGATCCGATTTTGAAGTGCTATCCTACCGGGGTTCCGCGCATCCTCTTTTTTCCCCAACCCCTCGAAATCGTTCAGACGCCCGGACGCATGTTCATGTTCTTTGAGCGCGACCATGGCTGGCGGCAGATCTGGACCGACGGCCGCAAGCATCCGGACGCGCTCGAGCCGACATGGTCGGGCGACTCCAACGGCAAATGGGACGGCGACACGTTCGTCGTGGACACTGTCGGCCTTACGGAAAAGAGTTGGCTCGATTTTTACGGCGACCCGCACAGCGACGATCTCCACCTGACCGAGCGGTACAAGCGCGTGGATAGCGACACGTTGACACTGCAGCTGGTGGTCGATGATCCCAAGGCGTACACCTCCACCTGGACCGGCGACATCAAGACGTACAAGCGCCTCAAGGGAAAGAAAGCCTACATGGACGAGTTGCCCTGCATCCCGGAAGAAGAAGACTCGTTCACCAATCGCATCCGCATGCCCGCCGCAGGGCAAGCGCCCAGGTAGGACAGGCTTGCAGCCTGTCGGGTATCTGGAGCGTCACTCAGAATGTTGGCCCTAGCTACTGCAATAGGTCGCCAAGATCAAATGGAACTCGACAGGCTGCAAGCCTGTCCTACTTACTTTGCGAGATACATGTAGCCTACTGTGTTGTTTCCTGGCGAGGCGAACCACATCCTGCCTTTCGGATCATTGTTCAGTTCGCGCATGCCGTTGCCTACCATAGGCGCGGGATATTCCGTGATTTTGCCGGTGGCGGGATCGATGCGGCCGACCGTGTCCATCAGGCCGGAGGCATACCAGACCTGGTGATTGGTGTCGATGCCGACGGGATACGGCGACGGCATCTGGCCGGGCAACTGGATCTCTGTAAACTTTCCTGTCTCCGTGTCCAGGCGGACGATCTGGCCGCGATCGTACTGCGCGAGCCAACCCGTGCCGTTCGAATCCATCTGGAAGCGGCGGCGTGAACCGGGTTGCGGCGGTGGGGTCCAGGTGGTGACCTTGGAATTTTTGTATTCCACTTTGAAGATGCGCCCCGCGCCGCCCACTTCGTCAAACCAGATGTTGCCTTCGTGGTCGAGGTTTGCGCCGTAGGTGTTCGGCACATCCTTTAATTCCGTGTACACGCCCGTCTTCGGGTCGAAGCGGTAGGAGAACGGAGAGCCGGAAATCCAGAGGATGCCGTCGGGCGATTCGCGCACGGTATTCATGGTCCTGCCCGGGCCTTTGTATTTCGTCTGCTGGCCGGTCTTGACGTCGACCTTGACAAGCGTGCCGCCTTCCTCCACGACCCACGCCGACACGCCATCTCGTGTCATCTGCACCGAGCGCGTGCCGACCCGCGGCGACTGGCTCTCCCACAAATATTCCTTCAGCTCGCCCGTATCTGGATTCAGGCGGCCTGCACCGTTCACAGTCCCGAAGTACGGGCACCAGATGTTGCCGTCCTTGTCGGGATTCGCGTCCCAGGTCATGCGTCCGGGCGGCATTTCGTAGAGCACGTACACGATCTTCAGCGCGTCATCGCTGAACTGCTTCATCCAGTCCATGTAGCCTGGTACATCGGCGGGCGATTCGGGAAGCGCGCCCGGTCCCGTGCCGAAAATCTTGCCGGCGTAAGCGGCGACCTGATTCACGTCATCGTCGTTCTTGATCAGGCTGTAGACCACGCTGCCGCCGATCCGCGTGGACATTTGATCCTTCAATACGGCGCGCCATCCGTTCTCGTCGCGCCGCACATTGATGAACTGCTGGAAACCGTGGCAGCTCGAGCCACAATGCCAGAATTTTTCCTTGGCGGGACCTTCGGGAAAGAGGTTGATGCCCTCGATGATGGGGATTTCATCCCAGTGGACCATCTGTTTTTGCAGGGTCCAGTCGTAGGAGGCGTTTTGATTCGCGGAGAGGACGATGCCGCTCTTGGGATCCGAGCGGTAGCCGATCGATCGCGCGCGCACCTGATAATCTCCCGCGGGCAGATTCTCAATGCGGTAGGAGCCATCAGGGCCGGAGAGGACGATTACCGTCATACGGATGTGCGAGTTGCGGGCTTCGACGAAGGCCGCGCGAAACGGAGAGCCGTCGGGCCCCGTCACCTTGCCTGTGATCGTGGCGCCAAACACTATGGAAGAACACGCCGCGCCCGCCCCCAGGAAAGCGAGCAGTTGTATGAATCGGATCGAACGCATGGCGCCTCCTTCAAAAGAGCAGGCGATCCGGGCCGGTCGCTCTATTGCTTCCGCAGAAACGTAACGCGGCAAAGGCTATCAAAGTCGTTGATCAACTGTCTATGTGATTCCCCCGGTTCAGAGTCGCGGGCGTCAGTCGTGCGCCGAAGCTATGCTATAAAACATCTTCCATCGACGTGTGCGTCTGATTGCGCGGAACCGCGAATATGAACAACAAAATACGAATCACAATTGTTGGCGCCGGCGGAGTGGGCGGGTACTTCGGGGCGCGGCTGATTCAGGGAGGCGCGGACGTCGGCTTTGTGGCGCGGGGCGCTCACCTCGCCGCGCTGCGCGAGCACGGATTGCGCGTGCATAGCCGCCTCGGCGAAATTCATCTTCCGAAAGTGCGCGCCGCGGAGGATGCCGCCGCGCTCGGCACCGCCGAGTACATTTTTATCTGTGTGAAATTGTGGGACTCGGAGAAGGCCATACAGGGCGCGCTTCGCGCGGCAGGACCGGAGACCGCGTTCATTTCGTTTCAGAACGGGGTGCAGAAGGATGATTTGCTTCGCCGCATGGTCGGGGAAAAGCGGGTGATCGGCGGGGTCGGGTACATCGGCTCGAAAATTGAGAGTCCGGGCGTGATCGCCCACACCGGCACGATGCAACGGCTCGTCTTCGGCGAGTACGACGGGACAAAGTCTCCCCGCGTCACGGCTTTGTATGAAGCCTGCGTGCGCGGCGGCATCGACGCGGAAGTCAGCACGGACATCCGGCTCTCGATCTGGGAGAAATTTGTTTTTCTGGTGGGCCTCTCAGCGAGCACGACGGCCATGCGCGCAACCCTCGGCCCCATCGTTCAGAATCCCGCCACGCGAGCCTTCCTGCTCGACGTCATGCGCGAAGTAGTGGTGGTGGGCCGCGCCCACGGCGTGCGCCTTCCGGAAGATTTTGCGGAGCGGCGGCTGGCGTTCTGCGACAGCCTTCCCAAAGAAATGGATTCCTCGATGCACGCGGACCTCGACAGCGGCAAGCCTCTCGAGATCAACTGGCTGAGCGGCGCCGTCGTGGAACTGGGACAAGCGGCCGGCGTGGCAACGCCCATGAACCGGGCGGTGCGCGATATCCTGACTCTCGCGGCGCCGGGAAGGAACGGCGCCGCGTGAATTTGCCACGACTGACGATCCGCGCGCTGCGCTCCGTCGCCGTCCTGGTGCCCATGAAGTTTCCCCTCGGCACGAGCGCCGTGACGGTGCGCTCGGCACCCCTGCTCTTGATTGATCTGGAGACGGAGGAAGGGATTACCGGGCGGACCTACCTCTTCTGCTATATGCCGATGGGAGCGCAGCTGATCGCGCGGGTCCTCGACGAACTGCTGCCGGTCGTGAAAGGCAGCGCCATTGAACCCGAGGAGATCGTTCGAAAGCTGTCACGACATTTTCGGCTGATCGGCGCGCAAGGCGTGATCTGGATGGCCATAGCCGGCCTGGACGTGGCCGGCTGGGACGCACTGGCGCAAGCTGCCGGTGTGCCCCTGGCCGCGTTTCTAGGCGGCGCGCTCACGCCCGTTCCCGCCTATAACAGCAATGGCCTGGGCCTGATGTCTCCCGAAGCCTGCGCTGACGAAGCAGAACAATTGCTGGCCGGCGGATTCCGGGCCATTAAGCTGCGGCTGGGCTATCCGACTCTCGAAGCTGATCTGGCGGCCATTCGCGCCGTTCGAAAGCGGGTTCCATCGGGCGTGCAGGTGATGGTGGACTACAACCAGGCGCTTTCGGTTGACGAAGCCCTGCGGCGGGGCCGTGCCATGGACCACGAAGGCCTGGCTTGGATCGAAGAGCCCGTCCGGCACGACGACTACCCGGGCTGCGCGGCTGTGGCGAGCGCGCTGGCAACGCCCATTCAGATCGGTGAGAATTTCGTCGGGGTCCATGCCATGGAGTCAGCCCTGGCGGCGCACGCCGCCGACCTTCTGATGCCGGACCTATGCCGGATTGGTGGAGTTACAGGCTGGAAAATGGCCGCGCAATTGGCCGCCGGCCAAAGCGTACGGTTGTCGTCCCACCTCTTCCCCGAAGTGAGCGCGCACCTCTTGGCGGCGAGCCCGACGCGGCACTGGCTGGAGTACGTCGATTGGGCGGAGCCGATTCTGGAGGAGCCACTGCGCATCGTGGGCGGCGCAGTCACGCCCTCGAGCCGCCCGGGTACCGGGATTATGTGGAATCAATCCGCGGTGGCAGTGTACCGGATGTGGTAGCCCCGCTGCGGACCACTGGTGATTCTGGCTGCATGCAATCTGGGTATAAATGTTCTGATTGCTGCAGGGCAACCTCGCACACCGAACAAAATCAATTGCTTGGCTCGCCTGCAAGTGATATTTTTTTAGCCAACATAAAATCTATGGTGCGGTAATGGGCCTGTGCGGCGGGCCAAGGCCAATGGTGGTGGCGTCGCCAGCATGAGCTATCTCAGGGAGGGCCACGTGCGGGAAAAACCCAAGTACCCCGGAATCCGCGTAACAGCCAATGGAAACCAACTGGTTTCCTATCATACGGAAACGCGCATCACGGACGCGGGAATCTTCTATCCGATTACGCCTTCGACCGAAGGCGGCGAACTGTACCAGCAAGCTTACGCGGAAGGAAAGCTCAACGTCTTCGGCCAGAATACGATAGCCGTGGAGGCGGAAGGCGAGCACGCCGCTCAGGGCGGGGCGATTGCGCACTCAGTTTGCGGGAAGCGTGTGTGTAACTTTACCTCCGGACAGGGAGTGGTTTACGGCGTGGAGCAGTACTATCACGCGCCGGGCAAGTGTTCGACGATGGTGCTGGAGGTGGGCGCGCGCGCGCTGACCAAGCACGCGCTGAACGTACACTGCGGCCATGACGACGTATACGGCGCGCTGGACACCGGCTGGATCATCGTATTCGGGAAGGACGCACAGCAAGCCGCAGACCAAGCCCTGATTGTGAGGCGCGTCACAGAACTCAGCCTGACCCCCGCTATGAACGTGCAGGACGGCTTCCTTACCTCCCACCTGGAACGGACCTTTTACAAACACGAATCGGAACTGATGCGGGAGTATCTCGGAGCGCCGGACGACATCATCGACTGCCCCACCGAGAGCCAGCGCGTCCTCTTTGGCCCGAAGCGCCGCCGCGTGCCGAAGATGATCGATCTGACGAATCCCGTGCTGCTCGGGCCCGTGCAGAACCAGGAGCACTACATGCAGGGCGTGGTGGCTCGCCGCAACAATTTTGTCGAGCCGGTCCTTGATTTCTTTGAGGACGCCTACAAAGATTTCGGCGATCTGACCGGGCGCTACTACGGCTTGATCAGCGAGTACAAGACGGAGGATGCCGACACGGTTTTTGTGTCGCTCGGGTCGGCCGCGGAAAACATCGAGGCAGCTGTGGATTATTTGCGCGAGCGCCGCTACGCCAAGGTCGGCTCGATCCACATCAACGTGTTCCGTCCCTTCCCTGAAGCGGCCATTGTGAAGGCGCTGGCGGGCAAGCGCAACGTGATCGTGCTCGAGCGCACGGACGAGCCCATGGCGGGCGACAACCCCATGGGCCGCGACATTCGCACCGCGCTGACGAAGGCACTCGTGACCCAGGGCCACCGCGCCGAGTCCTATCTCCCCGCCCTTACGCCGGACAAGATGCCGCGCCTCTTTGCGGGCATCTATGGCTTGGGCTCGCGCGATTTCCGGCCGGAGCACGTGCTGGGCGCGTATGAATTTGCGACGGGAAGCCGCAAGCGCAAGGACGGCAAGGGCGTCGAGGACGGCGTTACTTTCTTCGTTCTCGGTGTGGATCATCCCTACGAAGTGAAGTCCGATGAGACGCCTTCCCTCTTGCCTGACAAGTCGGTCGCTGTACGTTTCCACTCCATCGGCGGCTGGGGAGCCATCACCACCGGCAAGAACCTGGGCGCGATTTTGGGCGATTTGAACGACCTGCTCTACGACCGCGACAAGGTCGTCGACGACTGGGGCAATCCCAAAGAGATCATCCACGTCAGCGCCAACCCGAAGTACGGCTCGGAGAAGAAGGGCGCGCCGACTTCCTACTTCATGGTCGCGGCGCCCGAGCGCATTCGGGTGAACTGCGACCTGCGCCACGTGACCGTGGTGCTGTGCTGCGATCCCAAGGCGTTCACGCATACGAATCCCCTCGATGGAATCCTCGAAGGCGGCTCGTTGATCTGGGAATCGGACGAAGAAGGCGAGAAGGCCTGGGAGCGGCTGCCGCTCTGGGCGCGCAAGCAGATCATCGACAAGAAAATCCGCGTGTACACGCTGCCCGGGTTCGAGATCGCGCGAAACGCCACCGACCGCGCCGACCTGCAACTGAGAATGCAGGGCAACGCGTTCCTGGGGGCGTTCTTCGCCGTCTCGCCGATTTTGCAGGAATTCAAGATTACGCCGGAGCAGTTCCACGAGGTGGTGCACAAGCAATACGTGAAGAAGTTCGGCCGGCTCGGCGATGCCGTCGTCAATTCGAACATGGAAGTGATGAAGCAGGGCTTCAGCCGGGTACGCGAGATCAAAATCGGCGCGATGGAAGCGCCGGACCACTCGTCGCTGCGCGGAGAGGCGCTCCTGCCGGTTGGGGCACAGGAAGAAGGCGGCTGCGGCTCGGGCTGCCGCTCGCACGCGGCGCCTCCAGGGCAAGATGCGCGTACGCCGCTGACGACGATTGCCATGTTCGATGCGGAGTTTCGTTCGAACTACGGCTACAACCAGCCGGCCTCGCCGCTTGCTTCCCTGGGCGTGATGGCCGCAGGCAGTGGCGATACGGCCTCGAAGTACGTCGCGCGGCGTGAGACGCCGCTGTATATCCCGGAAAACTGCACGCAATGCATGGAGTGCATCGCGGTTTGCCCGGACACGGCGCTGCCGAACTGCTCGCAGGAGCTGGGGACGATCCTGCGGACAGCGATTCAGAACTACGTCACCGATCCCGGCGAGCAGGCCAAGATGTTCAAGTCGATCCCGGAGATCGACAAGCGCATTCGCGCGCTGATGGTCAGCGCTGTTACGGCGAAGGACCAGACTCCTTTTCCGCAACTGCTGCGCAAGGTTACGAGCGAGGTTGACGGCTTTTCCGACGAGGCCAAACGGCAATTCTTTGCCGTGCTGGACAAAGTGCCGATGGCCTTCCAGAAGACGAACGCCATTTTCGCGACGCCGGAAAAGAAGACTCCCGGCAGCGGAGGAATCTTCTCCATCTTTGTTTCGGACCTGTGCAAGGGCTGCGCCGCTTGCGTGACGGCTTGCGGCGATCACCAGGCACTGCGGATGGTGCAGGAGACTGAGCAGGTCAACGCCGAGCATGAAACCGGCACCGCATTCCTGAACCTCTTGCCCGATACGTCGCAAAAGTATCTCGGCTTGTACAACGACGCGCACCCCGAGGACTCCAAGACGGCCACGCTGCGCAACTTGATGATGGTGCGCCGCAACTACGACGCGCTCGTTGCCGGCGACGGCGCTTGTGCGGGCTGTGGCGAGAAGAGCATCCTCAAGGCGATCACCTCGGTCACCGAGGCATACATGCGCCCGATGTATCACCGCAAGGCGGAGCGCCTGCGAGCGAAGGCCGGCGACCTTGAAAAGGCCGGCGTGCAAAAACTCGCGGAACTGAAGGCGCGCAATCAGCAGGAATACGATCTGCTGCGCCAGACGATCGCGCACCTCGTGCTCGGCCTTGGCGGCGAGGATGAGAAAGACACCAAGCGCCGCATCGCCGCGCACGGCGAAATTACCGACGGCGATCTGGTCCATGCCATCGCGACGGTGATGCTGCAGGAAGCCTTCAACCACATGAACCTGCAGGCCATCGACGGGCGCATCGCCAACGGCATGTCCGTAATGGCCATGGCCGCGCATACGGGCTGCAACACCGTGTACGGATCGACTCCTTCGAACAACCCGCATCCTTATCCGT
>Ga0070734_10004706_pt1 | contig 12722 bp, 11 predicted proteins | sample Coa_R1_8_FD_66444 | JGI IMG/M metagenome (GOLD analysis project Ga0070734, IMG submission 66444) | Surface soil microbial communities from Centralia Pennsylvania, which are recovering from an underground coalmine fire - Coalmine... | ecosystem: Environmental > Terrestrial > Soil > Unclassified ...
AACCTTGCCGGACAACAATGTTGCCTTTGTTCGGATCGCCCTTGCCCTTGAGTCCGCTGGGATCACCGAAACCGCCGGTCTGAACTTGTTCGACCGGAGCTTTTACGGTGGCCGGAGCGGCGCTGCCAGTGTTCAAATTTCCAACTTTGACGTCGTCTTTCGGACGCTTGGGCTGTTTCGAATCGACTTCGACCTTCGGCTGATCAAAGACTTGAGTCATTACAGGCGCTTTGACTTCGATCGGATCGACCTTTGGCTTAATGGCAGCCTTGGGCTGCATGAAAATGTGGACCTGCTTCGGATTCAGTTTCGGAGGCTCAACCACCGGCTGCGGAACTGGTTCCGGCGCCTTCACCTTTACGATTTTCGGAGGAGGCGGCGGAGGAGCGACGGGAATTTCGATTACCGGCGTCGCGATTTCCGTGATGCGGTAATTGAGGGCCGTTGCCATTTTTTCCGGGTAGAACAAAGGAATCATGAGCAGGAAAGTCACGACGGCAATCTGAACGCCTGCGCTAACGCCGAGGCGGTTCCAGTTGCGCTTGGGTTCAGGCAGCATGGCCAGGCGGGCGCTGATCGGTTTGGTGCCGATCGCCTGCTTCCAGGCCTCGCGGTTCTGCGGAACCTTTCTATCTGTGCTGAAGCCGACGCCAAGTCGCGTCTGCTTCGCTGGTGGATCTGCAATCATGGTTGTCATCCGCTTGCCGCCTCAAATCAGTTAATCGTTGGCGAAACTGGAAAAGTTGGAGCTGGAAGCCAGCGTTTCCAAGTTCGCCGGAATGCGGAAATCGCATTCGCAGTACGAGCGTACTGATTAGGCGGAAGGTGTTCGAATAGGACTTTCGTACTAGCGTCGCGAATTCGCTACTGCCCATGCGAACAAGGCGGAATACCCCTTTCCGTAAACCCGTTGAGGTGCGCAGAGTTGCGGACTGGGGGACAATTATTGTGACTCCCGCCGCGCAATCGGTCAATTAAAAGGATACTGCAACCTGTAAACACGCGGCCTGAGTTTTGCGCACCAAATTTCCATAGCGGGCTTATGCTCTAGGATGCGGGCGCGCAAAAAAGCGGTGCCTGGCCCCGGATGGATGAAAAAGCGAAAGGCCGCGAAAGCGGCGACGGGCAGGTGACGGCGGACACACCGTTGCAAGGGTGTAGCGCGCTGATTGTGCGTCTGCACGAGGAGGCGCGGGCGGAGCGCTGGGGTCTGCGGGTAGAGGATTTTGCAGCCGGGCTGGAGCGAGCGGTTCGAAAGCGAATGAATCCCGGCGGGTTGACGGTCGCGGAGCGGGAAGAGTTTTTGTGCACTTTGCATCTGGAGGATTTGGCGCTGGCGCAAGCGTGCGTTTGTGGTCTGGAGGCGGGCTGGGAATATTTTGTAGCGACGTACCGGCCGTATTTGCGCGCATCGGCGGCGGCAATTTTGCGGGCGAGCTCGAGTTCTGCGGAAGCACGAGAATTGGCGGATTCGCTCTTTGCCGAGCTATACGGACTCGTTGATGGGAAGACGGGCGAGCGATCGCTGTTCCGATATTTTCACGGACGGAGTTCGCTGAAGACGTGGCTTCGGGCGGTGATGGCGCAGCGGCATATTGACGCGGTCCGCGCGGCGAAAAAGTTTGAATCGCTGGATGAGCCGGATGGGGATGGAAGAGTCCGCGAACCAGCGGACAGCGTGGTTTTGCCCGTGACCGATCCGCACCGGTCGCGGCTTTTGCAACTGTTCCAATCGGCGCTGGCGGCCGCGCTGGCGCAACTCGAAGCGCGGGACCGAGAGCGGCTGCGGCTTTACTACGTGGACGAAAAGACGCTTGCGGAAATCGGAAAGAAGTTGGGAGAGCACGAATCGAGCGTTTCGCGAAATCTGGACAGAATCCGGCGGGAGATGCGAGAGCGCTCGGAAGAATTTCTGCGACGGCCGATGCCGGGAGCGGCGCTGAGCGAAGAACAGATCGCGCTTTGTTTCGAATATGCAGCGGAAGATGTGCCGATCGATTTGGGAAAAATGTTGCGACCGCGAAGCGCGGAGACGATGCAAAAGGGCAAGCAGAGCAGATGAAATGCCTGCGCGGAGCGAGATGCAAGAAAGCGGCGTTTCGGCGTTCTAACGGGAGAGCAAGCTATGGGACTTGACGACCGCGAACGGAACTTTGAGAAAGCGATAGCGCGAGAACTGCGCGCGGATTCGCTCAATGGATTGCACTGCCCGGACGCGGAAACGCTGGCGGCGTATCACGACCGGATGTTGTCGCCGGAAGAGATGAGCGCGCAGAAATCGCACATCGCAAGTTGCGCGCGTTGCCAGGAGATTTTGGCGACGCTAGAAGTTACAGAGGGAGTTGCCGCGGAGACCAATCAACCGGAAAACGTAGTTGAGGCGCGTGCGGAGAAGGCGTTATCCGCAGTGCACGCGGCGCCAGCGTTTTCGCAGTCTGCTGCGACGGCGGGGCCGGCTGCGCCCAGTTCCAACGTGCGCGAGATGCCGAAACCGAAGCGCTACTTGCGTTGGGTGGTTCCGGCGGGAGCGATTGCGGCGGGAGTGCTGGTTTGGGTTGCGATGAATCAAAGCTGGAATGCGCGCAAAGCGCCGATGCAGGACACGGCTCGCATTGAAGTGGCAGAGAACCGGCGGCAGAACGAGCCTGTTTTGGTTGCGCCCAAAGCCCAAGCTATTTCACCGAGTCTTGATTCGCAGGCCGCATTGAAGCGGGACTCGGATGCAAAGACGGCGACAAAACGAGAATTTGATCGGTATGAAGGCCACAGCAACGATGCGCTGACCAGTGGCGCTCGAACGCGAAGCGCGCCAGCATTTCCCCACGGACCGGCCGTGTTGCAAAACCAGACGCAGAACCAGATCCAGAACAGCAACGCCAACACCGGCAATTTCGACAAACAGAAACAAATGGGCGACGCGACTATCGTCGGCGGAGCGATGAGCAAAGTCGTGCCTGCGAATAAGCCGCGCAGGATGGAAGAAGCCATGAAGGCGGCGCCAGCGGCAGGGCCGCCACCTCCTTCGGCCGCCCCTGTAACGGGATCCGGTTCGGGCGCGGGCTCCGGGCCTCCCGTTAGCGCTATCGCCGCGGATGAGAGCGCACGCAAGGACCAGATCACTCAGTCGACGACGCAATCGGTGGAGGTAACCGATGCGGCGCCGAGCGTCGTGGTCGAGCAGAAGGAAAAGACGAACGGAAGCTCGCCGGCGAAAAAATCGAAGGTGGCTGACTCAATCGGCGGCCTAGTCACCACGAATAGTTCGCGCGATTCGAATTTCCTTCAAGCTGTGCAAATACCGACGCCTAATCCGAAGGTCTTTTGGACTTTCACGAAGGGAAGCCCATTTGTGTTACTCGAAAAAAATGGCAAGGCAAGCCGCAATGAGAGATTTGGAGAGGAAATCAAGTTAATTGCAGGGTCCGCGCCGACTACCGGCATTTGTTGGCTGCTTTCTGAGAATGGAACCGTGTTGCGGACGACAGACGGCGGAAAGCATTGGTCGACGGTGAATGCACCAGGGGTCGCAAAGTTTACCGAGATTCAGGCGACGAGTGCGATGCAGGCCACGATTGAGGACGCCGGTCAGACTGTGAGTTATTCGACGGCGGATGGCGGGGTGACGTGGAACGTTGTGGTGCAGCCCAAATAAAAGACAGCCGGGGTTAGTTGAGATCGAAGATGCCGCCCTTCTCGGGGCGGCTACATATCGCGAGGCCGCGGAAAAAGAAAGACGGAAACAGAAAGATGCCGGACTGAAGCCGCGGCTCTACAAAAGCGAAGAATGGGTGCAAGAAAGTTCGGGAAGATCGTTCCAAGTGCAGCGGGTAAAAAGGCGTCGAGGAGAGAGTCATGAAGATTGCACTGAATCGGATTTCGAAGCGCGGGCGATTCTTAGTCGCGAGTGGCGCGCTGGCGCTCGCGGCAACGGCGGTCGTATTGCCGCTGTGCCGAGCCGGGCGCTTGCAGGCCGCACCCCAAGAAAAAGAGAGCACGCGGGCGGCAGGGCAGGATCAAGCGACGAGTTTGAACGACCAATCGGATTTGGCGGTGACGGTCTACAACTCGAATATCGCGCTGGTGCGGGACGTGCGGAATTTGGCGCTGCCGGGCGGACTATTCCGGCTGAAATTCATGGATATCGCGGCGACGGTGAATCCGGCGACGGTACATTTCCGGTCGTTGAATGAGCCGGAAAAGCTCGGCGTCGTGGAGCAGAACTACGAATACGATCTGCTGGAACCGGCGAAGCTGCTGCACAAATACGTTGGGAAAGAAGTGACGCTGGTGCGGTCGTACCAAGACAACGGAACGACGAAGCACGAAGAGATCAAGGCGACGCTGCTGGCGGACAACAACGGACCGGTGTGGAGAATCGGAAACGACATCGTGACCGGAATGTTTGCGGAGAGCTACCGATTCCCGGAAGTGCCGGCGAATTTGTACGACCGGCCCACGCTGCTGATGACGCTGGAAAATGAGGGCGGGCGGAAGCAGCAGGTGGAGACGTCGTATCTGGCGTCGAATCTGGCGTGGAATTCGGATTACGTGCTGACAGTGGGACGCGACGACAAAGCGGCGGATCTCGATGGCTGGGTGACGCTGACGAATAACAGTGGAACGGCGTTCCACAATGCGCGGCTGCAATTGGTGGCGGGCGATTTGAACCGGATCCAGAACGTTCCGGCGGCCGCGGCAAATGGCGGGGCCATGGATATGCTGCGCGCCAAGAAGGCGGAGCAATTCGCGCAGGAAAATTTCAGCGAATATCACCTCTATTCGCTGGGGCGGAAGACATCCGTGGAGGATAAGGAGACGAAGCAGATTAGTTTGCTACAGGGCAGCGACGTGCCGGTGCAGAAGATTTTCGTGGTGAACGGACAGAACTGGTATTACCACAATCAGCAGAATCCGGGCTCGCCGCTGAAAGACAACGTGATGGTGTTTTACAAATTCAAGAACGAGCAGAAGGCGGGACTGGGAATGCCGATGCCGGCGGGAAACGTGCGCGTATACCAGAAGGATTCGAAGGGAAACGTGCTGTTCGTTGGCGAAGACCGGATCGACCATACGCCGAAAGACGAAACGGTGACGATTCACATTGGGAATGCGTTTGACGTAATCAGCGAGCGCAAGCAGACCGATTACAAGAAGATTGATACGCACACGTGGGAGATGGAGTTTGAAATTACGCTGCGGAATCACAAGGACACGCCGGTGACGGTGCAGGTGAATGAGCCGATTGGCGGGGACTGGGAGATGGTGAATTCCACGTACAAGTACACGAAGACGTCGGCGTGGGCGGCGCAGTTTGATGTGCCGGTGAGCGCGAATGGGACGAGCGTGTTGAAGTATCGCATTCGGGCGAAGTGGTAGATTGGGATCTTCCAGACAGAAAAAAGAAGGGCACCCGAGGTGGGTGCCCTTCTTTTTTGGGGCGACGATGGTCGCGTCGATCAGGGCGATAGGCGAATCACGCCATGATTCCTCCGCTTCGTGGGCCGGCGTGCGAAAACCGCACGCAGGAAAATGCCGGCCCACTTCGGTCGGAAAGACAACTCTTTCCATTTCCGCATTGGGTTGAAGAAATTGGCGCGTGCGGCGGGCATCCGCTCAGGCGTCTGCTTTTAGGTGAAAAGGCCGGCTTCAGAAAGCCGGCCCTACAAACTCCCGAGAGCGACACTTGTAATTGCGTTGAGAGTAAGATGCTGCCCTGAAGGGACGGCGCTGCTCGAAGTGCAGTTTAGGTGAGAAAGATGAAGATGGAAAAGCGGCAGCTGGGCTGCCGCACTCCAAAATGGGCCAAGTGGCGGGGAAGTTAGGCGGAGGGTGGTTCGAGGATGGCGTCGGCTTCGATTTCGACGAGCATTTCGGGAGAGATGAGGCGCGAGATCTGCACCATGCTGGTGGCGGGGCGGATGTTGCTGAAAAATTCGCCGTGAGCGCGGCCGATTTTTTCCCATTCGGCGATATTGATGACGTAGATGCGAGTGCGAACGACGTCTTTGAGCGAGGCGCCGCAGCGAGTGAGAGCGGCTTCGATGTTGCGGATTGTTTGCACCGTTTGCGCGTAAGCATCGCCAACGCCGACGATGCGGCCGTCGGGACCGGTCGCGGTTGTGCCGGAAACGCTGATGCTGTTGCCGATTTTGACGGCGCGAGAATAGCCGACGATCGGCTCCCACTGCGCGCCGCTTGAGATGTTTTCCCGTGCCATTTCGGCCTCCTCGATGCCGGTCCGCGAACCGGTGGTGCGATTGCGCCGTGCTAAAATAAAGAGAAATTATCGCACAAGAGCGCTTTGCAGGACTGAGCGCCGATGCGATTCAGGCGGCTGACCAGCCACTGCGATTAGAAAAGACGAGAAACCAGTTCATGCGCTGCGAAAACATATTGGATGCGATTGGCAAAACGCCGCTGGTGCGGCTGAACCGCATCAGTCAGGGATTGAAGCCGCAGGTTTATGCGAAGGCGGACTACACGAATCCGGGCGGAAGCGTGAAGGACCGGATTGGCGTGTTCATGATAGACGAAGCCGAGCGCAAAGGACTGCTGAAGCCGGGCGGAACGATTATCGAAGGAACGAGCGGAAATACGGGCATGGGGCTGGCGCTGGTGGCGGCGGTGCGCGGCTACAAAATGGTTTTTACGATAACGGACAAGCAATCGAAGGAAAAAGTGGATTTGCTGAAAGCGCTGGGCGCGGAAGTGATCGTGTGTCCGACAGCGGTCGAGCCGGAAGATCCGCGCAGCTATTATTCGGTGGCGAAAAAGCTGGCGCGAGAGATTCCCAATTCGTATTACCCAAATCAGTACGACAATGCGATGAATCCGGAAGCGCATTACCGGACGACAGGGCCGGAGATCTGGGAAGATTCGGGCGGGAAGATTACGCACTTTGTTTGCGGCATGGGAACGGGCGGAACGATCAGCGGCGTCGGGAAATATCTGAAAGAGAAAAATCCGAAGGTGAAGATTATCGGCGTCGATCCGGAAGGCTCGATGTACTACGACTTTCACAAGAGCGGCGAAGTGGTGAAGGCGAAGACGTATGTCGTGGAAGGAATTGGCGAGGATTTTTTTCCGACGACGATGAACATGAAGATTCTGGACGACGTAATTCAGGTGAACGACGAAGAGTGTTTTGTGGTGGCGCGGCGGCTGGTGAAACTGGAAGGACTCTTTACCGGCGGGAGCGGCGGCGGATGCATGTCGGCGGCGTTGCGGCTGGCGAAGGAGTTGGGGCCGGAGGATTTTGTGGTGGCGTTTTTGCCGGACACGGGCATGCGCTATTTGAGCAAAGTCTACAACGATGAATGGATGCGCGAGCGGGGATATGTGGAATCGGCGGTGCCGATTACGGCGGGGGAGATCGTCAACGCCAAGCACAGCCAGGGAAAAGTAAGGGAGCTTGTGATAGCGCGGCCGTATCAGACCGTGTTTCACGCGTTGAAGACGATGCAGGAGCAGGATATTTCGCAGATACCGGTGTTTGAAGAAAATTTGCCGATCGGTACGATTTATGAAGACCAGATTCTGACGATGGCGCTGCAGGGTAAAGATTTGCGCAAGCTCGTGGTGCGCGAAGTGATGAGCAAGCCGCTGCCGAAAATTCCGAAGACGGCGCCCGTGGAGCGCGTTACGTATATTTTGAGCCATGAAAATCCGGCGGTGTTTGTGGAGATGAGCGAGACGCGGTTTGAAATTTTGACGAAGTACGACTTGATGAGCACCGTGGCCAGCCTGATGGAACAGAAGCGGTAGACGGCGTTCCCCGCGAAAATCAAATTTGAAAAGAGAGTGCTGTGAAGATTCTGGACTTTAACGAGCGGCTGAAGAATTCGATTCTCATTGCGGACGGCGCGATGGGATCGATGCTGCATGAAGTGGTCGGCGCGCAGCGCTGCTTCGATGAGCTGAATGCGACGGAGCCGGAGGCAGTTTTTCGCGTGCATCAGGCGTACATCGAAGCCGGCGCGCAGATTATCGAGACAAATACGTTTGGAGCGAACCGGTTCAAGCTGGCGCCGCTCGGGCTTGGCGATGAAGTGCAGAGGCTGAATTCGCGTGGCGTAAAAATTGCGCGGGAGGCGCGGGAATCTGCAGCAAGAGAAGTGTTGATTGCGGGATCGATTGGGCCGCTTGGCTTGGGTGTGCAGGCACGGCACCCGGAGCCGGATGAAATCCTGGAAGTATTTCGCGAACAGGCGCAGGCGCTGGAAGAGCGCGGCGTGGACCTGTTTATTCTTGAGACGTTTACGTACATCGAAGAGATTTTGCTGGCGATCGACGCGATTCGTTCGTTTTCCGGAATGCCGATCATTGCGTCGCTGACATACGCGGAGGATGGGCGCGCGTACGGCGATTTGACTCCGACGCAAGCGGCGGCGCAGTTGAAAAATAAAAATGTGCAGGTGATTGGCGCGAACTGCACGCTGGGCCCGCAGGCGCTGCTGCCGATTCTGCAGGAACTCGCGGCGGTAGACGATTTGAATGTGAGCGGCATGCCGAACGCGGGATTCCCGAAGCGCGAAGGCGATCGGATCGTTTACCCGAAATCGTCGCCGGAATATTTCGCTTTGTTTGCGCGCGAGGCTGCTGGGGCCGGTGTGCGCATTTTGGGCGGGTGCTGCGGGACGACTCCCGCGCATGTGCACGCGATGGCGGAAGCGGTGAAATCGTTGAAGCCGGCGAAACATCCGGCGTCGGGCGTGGCGGTGGAAGCGGCGGCAAAGCCCGCGCCGGCGATGCATCGAGATCCGGAAAGCAAACTCTGGAAGAAGATGCAGGCGGAGAAATTTTCGATTTGCGTCGAAATCGATCCGCCGAAGGGCATTGCGCTCGACCGGATTTACGAGCAAGTGGATAAGATCATGGCGTCGGGAAAAGTGGACGCGATCGATATCAACTCGGGCGCGATGGCGCGCGTGGGAATGGATGCGCTGGTTGTCGCGGGGGCGCTTGAGGCGCGCGGTGTCGAGACAGTGCCGCATCTGACGACGCGCGACGAAAATATTATTGGACTGCAAGCGGGATTGCTCGGCGCGTGGACGGTGGGCGGTGTGAGAAATGTGCTGGCGATTACCGGCGATCCGCCGTCGGTCGGCGATTATCCGGAAACGAGCGGCGTGTACGAAGTGGACTCCGTCGGACTGGTGAAGGTGCTGAACCGATTGAATCAGGGAACGGATTGGTCGGGCAAGACACTGGGCGGCGCGACGAATTTTACGATTGGTGTTGCGGTGAACCCCGTGGCGGACGATTTGGATTCGGAAATCGATCGGTTCCGCGCGAAGATTGAAGCCGGCGCACATTTTGCGATGACGCAACCGATTTTCGATCCGGAACACTGGCATGAATTTGTGAAAAAGTTCGGCGGCAAGCCCGCCATTCCAATTCTCGTAGGAATTTGGCCGCTCACGAGCTACAAGCAGGCGTTGCGATTGAACAACGAAGTGCCGGGAATCATCATTCCTGAACCGCTCTTGAAATCGCTCGAAGCAGCGGGGACTGGTGCGCGCGAACGAGGGTTCCAGGTAGCGCGGGAAATGCTCGCGTGGGCGAAGACCGAGCTCGCCGGAGCGTATTTAATTCCACCGTTCAAGCGATATGAAGAGGTCCTGGAGATTTTGTAGCTTCGTCTCTGCGGCTAAGAAGAGGTCTTTTCCAGAAGATAGTGCGAGACGAGCCACTCTTCGCCGTGGCGGTAGCCCCACAATTCGGCGCACGCCATAAAAAAGATTCGCCAACGGGACCACCACTTTTTCGCGTTTTCGCGGCCGTAGGTTTTCGCCAGGAGGGGCATCAGTTTTTCGCGATTGACATCCATGTTGGCGAGCCAGGCTTCGGAAGTCTTCTGGTAATGGGTGCCGGGTGCGCGCCAGTGTTCGACAACGCGCAAGTCGCGGTCGAAGAACATTGGAAGGTCGTCGCTGGGCATCATTCCGCCAGTAAAGAAATGTTGTGCCATCCAATCGCCGCCGCCGCGAACTTCATAGGGATACGCGAAGCGAGAGTGCGTGAAGATGTGCAGGAACATTTTTCCCTTGGGTTTGAGCCATCGGGCGACGTTTGCGAGTAGCGATTCCCAGTTGCGCATGTGCTCAAACATTTCAACGCTGACGACGCGATCGAAGTTCGCGGGAGTTTCGAAGGAATTCATATCGGCGGTGAGTATCGTGACGTTCCTGAGACCGCGCGCAGCGGCGTTCGCGAGAATGGATTCGCGCTGCGAGGCGGAATTTGAAACGCCGGTGATGCGGCTTCCCGGAAAATGCTCGGCCATATAAAGCGTGAGCGAGCCCCAACCGCAGCCGAGCTCGAGAATGTCCTGGCCGTCGGCGAGTTGAGCGCGCTCGCAAGTCAGGCGAAGCATGACTTCTTCAGCTTGCGCAAGCGACGCGCAGCCTTCGGGAAAAAAGGCAGAGCTGTATTTGCGGCGAGGGCCGAGAACGATCTGAAAGAATTCCGCTGGAACTTCATAGTGCTGGGCGTTAGCGGAATCGGTTCGCAGCGCGATCGGGCTGCGCTTCATTGCCTCGATGAAAGCCAGCTTCGCCGCTCGATTTGCTTCGTCGCTTCCGCGATCCTCTTCCTGCAATCGTGCCTTAAGCATCTTTCGAATGGCGGCGCGAATCGCGAAATCCGGCACGAGGCCGCTCTCGATGAGCGGCTCGTACCAGAAGCGCTCTTCCGGCTTGTCTTGTGCAGCGCGAAACCATTTGGCGTGCGCGGCTTCGTTGGATGTAGGTTGCGTCATGCTCCGGCCTTTTCGGCGGCTATTCTTTTGGGAAACCAGGGAATAAACGCGCTCGTCGTTTTTTGGTATTCGCGGTATTGGTCGCCGCGGCTGCGAAGCGCTTGCTCTTCGGTGGCGGGAATTCCGGTGACGCCGAGGAGGAAATACAGGATCAGCGCTGGCGAAAGAAGACCCAGCCAGCCCCACGGCGACGCGATCGCAAACGTCGCGTAGCCCACCCATATGAGCCACTCAAAAAAATAATTCGGATGGCGCGAGTAGTTCCACAGTCCAGCGTGGCAAAGCTGCCCTTTGTTCGCGGGGTTCTTCTTGAACGCATTGAGCTGCGCATCGGCAAGGGCTTCGCCAAGGATGCCCACGATCCAAATGGCACCGCCGATCTTTTCAAATAGGCCAAGCGGAGCGCGCGAATCGAGGCATGCGAGCAAAAACGGAAGCGACAGCACAACATCGAGCAACGCCTGAAACTCAAAGAAGAAAAGGAAGCGGAGGGGCAGGTTGGTCTTCCAGTCTTTTCGCAATTGCACGTAGCGGCCTTCCTCCGGATGGCCGATCACTCGCGCGAAGAGCAGATATGTTGCGAGCCGAAGTCCCCATATTCCTGCCATCGCGGCGATAGCGTATTTGCGGGCGGAATATCCAGGTCCTGCATATGCGTAGAAAATCGAGAGCAGCGCGAGTCCGGCAGCCCAGCCAACGTCCACAATCGCCGCATTTTTTATCAAGAGGTGGATGACCCAAAGAACGAGCATCATCGCCGCGACGATGCCCGTTCCGACGAGTGCAAGATGCAAAGCAACGGCAAGCATCAAACTGCCTCCGGCGCCGTTTGCATCTGGCGCCTCAACGCGCGGCGAAGCAAAGGAGCCAGCACGAAGTAGATCATGGCGATGACAAGCGGCGCGAGCAGTCCCCAAACCACAATCGCATGCCACGTTGTTGTCCAGAGCAGCTTAATCGCACTCCATACACTCGCGTGAATTAAATCGAAAATCTGGGTGATGGAGAGCGGCAAATGTTTTGCGCCGAAGAGTTTTTCTCCGAGCCGGAAAAACGGGAGCAAGAGAGCGAGCTGAACGGGGTACATAAAATAGTTTACGATTTGTATCGCTGGCAGATTCAGGCGCAGCGCGAACGCTGCTATCGCGCAAAGCGCGGTGGTCCAGCCGAGGGCCGGAAAAACTCCCAACACAACACCGAGAGCGACGCTCAAGGCGATCTTTTCCGGCGTCACTCCTTGGCGCAACAGATCCAGCAACGGCCGGACCAGCTTTCGATAGAGAAAACTTTCTTTCATTGGTCTAGGCGGGCTTCTGCTGAAAAAGAGCGCCCACCCTGTCTTCTTTCTTCAAGGCAAACAATTGCAGTAGCACATACGCTGACATCGCGATGTTTCCCAGCGCCATGATGGCGACGAACCACACGATTTTGATGCCGAGCGACCGCTCCCGCCAAGCGAGCCAGCAAAAGAAGGTGATAAAGCCGAAATAGGCGTCGTAGAGCGTTGCCATCGACCATGGGCTCGCGGCGAAGGCAGGCATGGCGCTCCACAAGCTAACTTGCATACTGGTGCGAATTGTCATCACCACCATGAAAACAAAGATGAAGCCGAAGAGAAGTTTGAACGCCGTTTTCAAGTGCCATACTCCCGAGCCGCACCTGGAAGGCTACTGGATGCGGGCCACGCCTGAGTGTAATACGGGAAACAACCTGCTTCCGATGAGATGCCAGCAGGCAGAAGCGGCCAATCGAGGTAACGACGTGAATCATTTCGCTAACTTGCGTGCTTTGAATGATTTACAAAGACACTGCATTTTCTTAAGGTTCAAGCTACTCGAGAATTCTTTCTTGCACCGAAACACAACTTCCGCAATCAGCTCGCGCGTGAATTTCTCATCCGGGGAGAGAGGCGGGACGTATTACACTCGGGACACCTTGTGAACCGCGTCGCCGTCATTGGATC
>Ga0070734_10004707_pt1 | contig 12721 bp, 10 predicted proteins | sample Coa_R1_8_FD_66444 | JGI IMG/M metagenome (GOLD analysis project Ga0070734, IMG submission 66444) | Surface soil microbial communities from Centralia Pennsylvania, which are recovering from an underground coalmine fire - Coalmine... | ecosystem: Environmental > Terrestrial > Soil > Unclassified ...
GACCATTGTGGAGTTCTGCCGATTTGCGAGGGCGAATGGAATTGCGGCGGGAGTGAAAGAAAGTCTGGAAGCAGTGCGCGTCGCCAGTGCCGTTGGCATTGAGAATCGACAGAGTTTGAAGTTTGCACTGCGTGCGGTGATTTGTTCCACGAAGGCCGACTGGGACATTTTCGACGAAATCTTTGATGCGTTCTGGAGCGGATCAGAAGCTTCCACGAATTCGCTGAGCAGCAAGCGCAGTAAGCAGGTGCGCGAACAGGAGTCGCAGCAGGAGAATGCTGAACTGGCGTCGATGGCGCACAGCTCTGCGATGGCTGAACTAGAAGAAGGCAATGCCGTAATGGGCGCGACTGTGCATGAGCGGCTGAAGAAAGCCGATTTCTCAGAGGTCAAGCAGGGCGATCTTGCCGAACTGGAAAAGATTTCTTTGCGTCTATTGCAGCAAATGAGTCTGCGTCTTTCGCGCCGGATTAGAAGTTTGGCGGTGCGGGGCAGAGTCGATTTGCGCCGAACGATACGCAAAAGCATCGGGCGCGGCGGAGATCCAATCGATCTCAGCTTCCGCAAGCGAAAGTTGCAGCCCTTGAAGCTGGTGGTTGCGCTGGACGTAAGCGGTTCGATGAATCCTTACAGCATTTTCTTTGTGCGATTCGCCTATGCACTACAAAAATATTTCAAGCGGGTGGACACTTTTCTTTTTAGCACAAAACTGACGGAGATTACTTCAACGTTGCGCGCGCGGCAGCTGCGAGATGCTTTGGAAGCGCTGGCAGGACACGCCGCTGGATGGTCAGGGGGAACCAAGATTGGGGAATCGCTGCACCAGATGACGCACTTCCAGGGAAGGCGGCTCTTTTCCCGCGACACAGTTTTTATGGTCCTGAGCGATGGTTGGGAGACTGGTGATCCAGCGGTGCTTGCGGATGAGCTCAGCGCTATCAAGAGGCGAGTACGCAAGTTAATCTGGTTGAATCCACTGCTGGGGATGGCGGACTATCAACCCATCACGCGTGGGATGAGTGCGGCGCTTCCTTATATTGATGTATTTGCACCGGCGCATAATCTTGAGAGTTTGTTGAATCTGGAGAAGCACTTGAGCCGCAGCTGAAAACCGGCAGGCTGGCATATGATCGGCGCAGAAGAGAGATACACGCCATGATGTTTGATCAGTTCCTTAAAGAGACGGCAGAGTTGATTGCAAATGGCGAATCATTCGTCACGGCGACAGTGGTCCGTGCGCTGCCTCCAACTTCCGGAAAGCCGGGAGACAAGGCGATCATCCACGCGGACGGCAGGATATCGGGATGGATTGGCGGCGGCTGCGCGCAGCCGGTGGTGGTGAAGGAGGCGCTGAAAGCGCAGGTGGACGGATACCCGAGGCTGGTGCGGATCAGCCCTTCTGACAGCAATCCTGAAGAGGGAATTGTGGACTACACGATGACGTGCCACAGCGGAGGAGCGTTGGACATCTATCTTGAACCGGTAAAACCCAAGCCTCAGATCATGATCCTGGGCCGATCTCCTGTGGCACGGATTCTGGCGCAACTTGGGAGCACGATTGGGTACGCAGTTTCCGTGGTGGCATCTGAGAGTCCTAAAGACAGCATTGCTGGTGTTGAGAACGTTGTGGCTCATGGTTTCAAGCTGCCGGGTGGAAAGATCAATTCACAGACGTTTGTGGTGGTGTCAACGCAGGGTGAAGGCGACGAAGAAGCGCTGGAACAAGCTGTGAACAGCGACGCGCTGTATGTTGCGTTTGTGGCGAGCAAGACCAAGGCGGCCAAGGTAATGGAATTTCTGGAATCGCGCGGCGTGAGGCGTGAAAAAATCAACCGCGTGAAGGCGCCCGCTGGATTAAATATCGGAGCGACATCGCCAGAGGAAATTGCCGTGAGCATTCTGGCTGAGATCGTGCAGATACGGGCCAGAGAAGTGAAGTCTGCCGCCAAGCCCGCAGCCAGCGCTGCGCTGAACGTGATCCAGAATGATGCGAAAGATCCCATCTGCGGAATGACTGTAGAAAAAAGCAAAGCAAAACATAAGGCCGAGTTCCAGGGAAAGACGTTTTACTTCTGTTGTGCCGGATGCAAACAGAAGTTTGAGCAGTCGCCGGAGAGATATTTGGCGGGGTAGACGCTTTTTGCTAGATGTCACGAAGTGATCGGATCCGAAACCAACTTCGTCGAGACTGCAGAGATTTGTCTACAAATGGAAGCGACCTTCCATCTTTATGCATCCGAATTTTACCGTTTCATCCCATTGGGCCGATCTGACATCACATTAGTAACCATCTCCTGGGCTTTCTAAGTGTTTTTTAATATGTCGGTGACATTGACTTGGGATAACGTATCGGGCAAGAGGTGCAAGAATGAACGAAGCCCTTCCGGGTGCATTTTCTAGTCGCTTGAAGGAGATTTCAAGCGAACTGAGAGAGATAGAATTAGCCTTGAAAGCGGGAGCGACTCCAGATGTTCTACTCCTGCAGGAATTTCGGCATGTGCTGGACAATGCCCGCCTCACGGCCTGGACAGTGAGTGAATTGCTCAGCGCGGTCGAGGCGCAAAAGGACCCTGCCAAGGTTTTGTCTTTTGTGGCTGCGGAGCGCCTGCGCCGCTCAAACCAAATGTTGAAAGACCTCTCTATCGATATTGATCGTCAAGGCGTGACTTGGCAGACGAATGGGATCCAATCCCTGTTTGAAACGGTGAATTCGCTCCAAGTGCAGCTCCGCGAGCTGGTGGAAGCGCATCGCGGGCGTTTTGAGAGAGTCGGCGACAGGGCCAGATAACTCTAATAAAATCAATAACCTACAAGCATAAAAGTTTCCTTCCAAAATAACTAAAGAATTAGTTACTATTTTTGCTGAACCGCGTCTATATAGATAACGGGAAATCTCTCAGGGACGTGAAGGAGCAAAAGGGCCGTGCCGCCGAAGAAATCGCCAACGTTGACAGAAGCTGAACTCCGGCTCATGGAGGTCTTATGGCAAACGGGGCCGGCGACTGTTCACCAAGTGCTGGAGGCATTGCCGGAAAAATTCCCCCTGGCGTATAACTCAGTACTCACCACGATCCGCATTCTGGAAAAAAAGGGCTATGTGCAACACGTGAAAGAAGGGCGGGCCCACGTATATGCGCCTTTGGTAGGCAAGCAGGAAGCCACTCGCTTTGAGATCAAGAACCTGGTCGGGCGCTTCTTCAAGGATTCTCACGAACTACTGGTACTCAACATTCTTGAAGACAAAAGCATCAATGCGGACGAGCTCAAGCGTCTGGGCCAGTTGCTGCAGGAACACAGGGGGAAGCCATGATGGTTGATTTGAATGGCATGGCGACCGCAGTTTCACAGCGCTTATTGTTTAGCGCAGTGGGCGGAACCCTGCTGGCCGGCGCCGTGTGGGTTTTGTTGCAGCTTTTTCCCAAAAGAGACTCACGGACGAACTTTGCCGTTTGGTTTTCAACTTTGCTGGCGACGGCCCTTTTGCCGGTGTTGAGTTTTTATCTTGAGCACAGATCTGCCGCGCCAAGTGATGCGCCCGCGGTGTTCACGGTTTCAACTTCATTTGCTTCATACCTGTTCTTTGGATGGGCGGCGATTGCTTTAGCAGGTTTGGCGCGCGTGATTCTTGCGACATTCCAGCTGCGCCGATTACGGTCTGATGCAGCTCCGGTGGCGATGGAGTCGCTGCGTGCGGATATCCGCTGTTTGATTGAAGAGGCACAGAAGTCGCGCGCGGTTTCAGTGCTTGTTTCAGAGCGGTTGGAAGTGCCAACGGCAATCGGCTTCAGCAAAGCTGCCGTGATACTTCCAGCATGGATGCTGGAGAACACTCCGGCGGAAGAGTTGAAATACATTCTGTTGCACGAACTGGCGCACCTTCGTCGCCGCGACGATTGGACAAACCTGGCACAAAAGATTTTGAAAGCATTATTGTTCTTCCTGCCGAGCGTGTGGTGGATTGAGCGCAGGCTTTCGCTCGACCGCGAGATGGCTTGCGACGACGCAGTACTGGTGCATTCCGGCTCGCCGCACGGATACGCGGAGTGCCTGGCCCATGTGGCGGAAAGAAGCTTTCTGCGGAAACAAATTGCGCTGGCACAGGCTGCTGTGGGCCGTGTTCGGCAATTGACTGCGCGCATTACCAGGATTTTGGATCCTGAGCGCCCACAGGCAACGCAAATGTGGAAGCCGGCGGTGCCGGTCGTCGTGGTTGTGGCTTTGCTGTGCGCCGTTCCAGCTTCATTCACGCCGGAACTGGTTGGGTTTGCCGATAACGTTCCGTCGGCGAAAGCCCAGACGAGTAGGCAACAGAAAATAAAGATTGCTCCAATACCTGCCGCCAAGAGGAGCGCCTCTGATCCAGAGGTCCATATGGTGCCGGCAAGCTTGAAGACCGATAGCGAAGTGATCGCCCCAACAAAAGCGAAAGCGGCGCTCGCGCCGAAGAATAATATTGGTCATGCGCGACGGGTCATTCGTCCAAAGAAGGCGCAACCGCTGGTGATGATGGCAAAAAATCAATCACCTGTGCCGGAGCAATACGTAACGGTACGTGAAGACATGTTTTTTGTAGTCACGCAGCGGACCGCTTCTGGCGAGCAGCAGAGCTGGCAGGTGCATATGTGGCAGGTGAGCTTGCAACCGCAAGCCAAGGTAGTACCCAAACCCCAAAAGATTTAGAGGATTTTTTATAGCGCCAGAGACGGCAAGCGGAACTCCGGCTTTTAAAAACTAAATAACTAGTTGTAAAGATCGTTTTTATAAAAGTCGTTTTTATAAAAATCACTGAAATCAAAATTACATGGAGAAAAGAAACAAATGAAAACGCCAATGCAGCAATGGAAGTCTCTCCTGAAAGGCAAGACGCTGGCAGCAGTTCTGCTGCTGGCGCTCACCGCGAGCTTTGGAGGGTATGAATTTCTTAAACCCGCGCCGGCGAACGCCGCTAGTGTAGCGCCCGCAGCCGCGGCCCTTGACGACAACAGCGTAAGCGCGATTTCCGCGCTTGATCACGCCATGGAAACCCTTGCGGCGCATGTGACGCCCGCAGTGGTAAACGTGACTGTGACTTCACGGGCAAAGCAGCAGCAGATCTCTGGCCGTGACCAGGACGAGATCCAGCGGTTCTTTGGACCATTTGGGTTTGGCCCACAAGGCCCACAGGGACGCCAAGGCCCTCGCGTGGAGCATGGGCTGGGCAGCGGAATCATAATTTCACCCGATGGCTACATTGTGACGAACAATCACGTGATCGACGGCGCAACGGATATTCGCGTTACGCTGAATGACCGCCGCGTTCTGCCAGCAAAACTGATTGGCGCCGATCCCATGACGGACCTGGCGGTGATCAAGGTGAGCGGCAGCGGTTTCCCGAGCTTGCCCTGGGGCGACTCAACCGCTCTTAAGCCCGGACAGACCGTTCTGGCTTTCGGCAATCCGTTTAACTTCCGATTCACCGTGACGCGCGGCATCGTGAGCGCGTTGAACCGTCCAAATCCATACACTGACGATGCGCGCAAGCCCGGTGAATTCATCCAGACCGATGCGGCCATTAATCCTGGCAATTCCGGCGGGCCGCTGGTGAACGCGCATGGTGAAGTCATCGGCATCAACACGTTCCTGATCTCGCCTTCGGGCAGCTTCGCCGGGATGGGCTTTGCCATTCCAACGCAGATTGCGCGGCCAGTGATTGACACGCTGCTCAAAGACGGCAAGATTGAGCATGCGCGAATCGGCGTAGGCATTAATGATGTAACTCCGGAAAACGCGAGCTTCTTTCATCTGGATAACGCCAGCGGCGCCTTGGTCAGCCAGGTTGAACCTGACTCGCCCGGCGCAAAGGCAGGACTGAAAGTAGGCGACGTAATCACCGAAATGAACGGTAAAAAGGTGGACAACGCCGGCCAGCTTCAGGCCGCGATCAGCGGGCAGCGCCCTGGAAACAAAGTAACGCTGCAAGTAATGCGCGACGGCAAGAGCCTCAATCTGCCGGTAACGCTGGAAAGCATCAACAAAAAATCCGACGAGACCGCGTCCAACTCCGGCGAAAACCACGGCAAAGCTCGCTGGGGCGTTGCGCTGGAAAACCTGAACGCCGACCTGCGCGATCAACTCCAACTGCCTTCTGACGTGAAGGGCGTTGTTGTAACAAACGTGCAGCCCGGAAGCCCGGCCGATAATGCCGGCATCAGCCGCGGCGACGTGATCCTGGAAGTCAACCGCAAGCCGGTGCAGAGCGCGGAAGACGTAAAGCGCGAACTGGGGAACGTTCCCGCAGGCAAAGACGCCATGGTGCTGCTCTGGTCCAACGGCGGCAGCTCGTTCCGCGTGATGCACGCGGCCGAACAAGGCTCTGACCAGAACGGAGAATAAAACTTCTACCTGGAGCAGTTTCTGAATTGATGTATCCGACCGGTTTTTACCGCAGCGGCTGAAGCCGAAAATTTATCCGGCTCAACCGCAGGCATAAATGCCTGCTCCACCCCGCCGCAGGATACAGCAACGCTGGAATTGCTCCTAAACCAACTGGCGCACCCTTTGAAGGGGATGCGCCTTTTATTTGGTCGTTCTGTCCTACATCGATCTTCCTTGATCTAACCAGCGTTGAGAGGCAAACCACAAAAAATCGGAGTCCGGTGAAATAACCTGTAGGAATCATGGTACTGATCAAATAACTATTGCAGTTCGTTTATTTATTCTCGGACTTTCGCCACTGACCCCTCTGTCGCGCTCTGGCCGCACGAGGCATGCGCTTGGCTGGTGTATGAAGGTACCTAGCCACACAAGAAGGCCTAACAGATATGCCATTGGCGAAGCGTACTTAACGAGGGTCGTGTATTTTGTTCCGAATTCTGAGCGCAGAGTGAAGGCCAGCAGTCCGGCCAGGGCGGGGAAGCCGAATCCAGTAACGATGCCAAAAGAATAGCTGCGCCAATGTATACCCAGAAGCAGCGTTGACGCAAAGAAGAGGCAGAAGAGGATTGTCTCCACCCAGTTGACAGCCGCGGCAAAAGACAAGATGACACCGAGCATAGGAACCGCTTGGATGGGAGGTTTCATGATGGCAAGCCAAATCTGAACAGAAGCAGCAATCCCTACAGTCCCTCCAAACACCAGCGGGAAGTGCCAGAGTTTATAGAAAGCCGAGAATACTTTACGGAAGACCTCGTACAGGACAAGAAGAGTTAGCACGGCGTAGAGCGCTTCCGTGGCCCAAAAAACGATGAAGAATGTCACATAATTGCCACTCACAGACAATCGGATGAGTGGGACAATAACGGAAAGTATCAAGTAGGCAAAGAAGCAAGGAAATTCGCGGTGGAGCTTCCGCCGCACAACGATGGCAGCAAGCCAGGCTGTCAGGACAGTCCCGATCAATACCAATGTTATGTCGCGCGGCTGCATATACATTATTCTGACTTAAGGGATCAGATTAACCCAACCTCTCACCGCTCACAACCTTACTTCATTGTCGCGAGACTGTGGAGAGCAGAACCTACTCACGCTCGCCAGTCCAATGGATTTAAATTAGAGAACTCACATGAACCGGATAAGGTTGCAATTCAATTGACCGGACCATACGGCGGGAGTAGAGTCGGTGAAAATTACTCGTCAGCTGGAGAAATCGTGTAGCACGCTTCAAGAAAGGAAATTACGCTATGACATTACTTACTCAGAAATTATCAAAGCTGTTTTTTGCCGAAACGATTAGCGTAGTCACGCTCGCGCTGTTTGTCATTGTCTTTGGATCCGGCATCACTCACGCTCAAATGAAGAAAGCGAACGCTGTAAGGGGCACGGACACGCAGGTGTCATTCACCGCCACTGCTACGGCAACGATCACTGGCGTGACGAAGCTGCCTGGCGAGCTGACCCAGGTAAACTTCAGCACTTCCGGCAGCGCGACTCATCTGGGCAACTTCACGGGGCCGTTGACGCGCCTCCAGGATAATCAGGGGAATTTTGGCAGCACCGCGGTCATCGTGGGTGCCAACGGGACGGACAGCGTGTTCTTTTCCGTGAGTGGGCACTTTGGGGGTAAGGGCGGGGCGGACAAATGTGTGGTTACTTCGACGGGAATTTATACCATCACCGGCGGGGCTGGCGCGTTCGCCAACGCCACGGGAAGCGGGACAATCGAGACTCAATTCGACCTGTGCGCGGGTACCGCCAGCGGGACATATACGGGGACGATCTCCCAGCCGAACTCGAACTAAGAGTGAACTTGCGTATACGCGCCTAGCCCCAGGAACCCGTACAGTCCCGCAATCTTTGGGCGCCGGGGCGCTTTGGCGTGGAGTGTGGAGTGATGTTATCCTCTTAAGAGCGCCAATTAAAGGATCCAATTAAGCACCAACTTACTTTGGCACGGAGGAATAGCTTGGCAGAAGTCCGATTACAGGAAGGCGAGCCGCTGGAAAACGCGCTGCGCCGGTTTAAACGCAAAGTCCAGACGGAAGACATCATTAAGGAAGTAAAGCGCCACTCGTATTATCTGAAGCCGGGCGAAAAGAAACGCGTGAAACAGGCCCTGGCGCGCAAGCGGGCAAAGAAAAAGATCCGCAAAGACCGCGACTCCCGTTCCGACCGCGACTAGCGTTTCTCCGCCGCCTTAAATGCGCGGCATAGCCCGATCCCGAAATCATTGACGCCTTTACTCGGCCCTTCGCGAACGCAAAAAGCGAAGGGCACGGGCACGTCTGTGCGCACCACTTCTCAATCCGCGAATCATGCTGGACGAAAAATCTGGCTAGTCTTCCAAATATAATTAGCCCATGACACTTGCCGCCAAAGATCGCCTGACCAACGATCGAGCAAAGGATCGCTCTGTGGCACGCCAGATCGACGAGCTGCGTGAGACGATCCGCCATCATGAACATCTTTATTACGTCCTGGACGCGCCTGAACTCCCCGACGCCGAATTTGATCGCCTGATGCAGGAGTTGAAAAAGCTGGAGGCGGCGCATCCGGAGCTGATCACCCGGGATTCACCCAGCCAGCGCGTTGGAGGCAAACCAGCGGAAGGCTTTCCCAAGGTCGTCCATTCGCGTCCCATGCTCTCACTGGACAACGCATACAACGAACAGGAACTGCGGGACTGGGACCGTCGCGTGCGCGAGTCGGCCGGCAGTGAAAAGCTTGAATATGTATGCGAGCTCAAGTTGGACGGCATGTCACTGGCGCTTACGTATCAGGGCGGCCATCTGCTCAAGGGCGCGACGCGCGGAGATGGCACAGTCGGTGAAGATGTGACCTCAAACGTAAGGACGATGCGATCTGTCCCGCTTTCCGTGCCGGCCAGTGTTCTAAAAAAAGCCGGCGTTCCTGCTGACTTTGAAGTTCGTGGCGAAGTGATTATGCCGTTGCTGGCTTTTGAGCGCATGAATGAAGATCGCGAGCGGCAGGAGCTAAGCAAGTTTGCCAATCCGCGAAATGCCGCTGCCGGAACCATCCGCGTGCTTGAGCCAAACATCGTGGCGCAGCGGCGGCTGGATTTTTATTCTTACTTCCTGCTGGTGGATGGCAAGTTATATCCCGAGCATCACGATGACTCGTTGAAAGCGCTTCAGGCCCTTGGATTCAAGGTGAATGCAAATCATCGGCTGGCGCGCGATATCGACCAGGTGCTGGAATTTATTGCCAGGTGCGAGCAGTTGCGCGACAAGTTGCCGTACGAAATCGACGGCGTGGTCGTCAAGGTAAACTCCACGCGCACGCAGCAGCGGCTTGGCTTTACCGGTAAAGCTCCGCGCTGGGCCATTGCTTACAAGTACGCCGCGCGCAGCGGCACCAGCCGGATTGAAGACATTCTTGTTCAGGTAGGCCGTACCGGCAAACTAACGCCGGTGGCTGCGCTCAAGCCTGTCTCAATCGGCGGTACCACGGTGACGCGCGCCACGCTTCACAACCAGGATGAGATCGACCGTCTGGAAGTGAAGATCGGCGACTGGGTAATGATCGAGCGCGGCGGCGATGTGATTCCCAAGGTCGTGAAAGTTATTTCGGATAAAGATCATCCGCGCGGCCACAAAATATTTCACATGCCGGAGCGATGCCCGGAATGCGGCGGACACGTGGTGCGCGTAGAAGGCGAAGCCGATCATCGCTGCGTAAACACGGCTTGCCCGGCCAAGCTGCGTGAAAGCATTCTGCATTTTGCGGCGCGCTCTGTGATGAACATTGAGGGCATGGGCGAGTCCATGGTCAACCAGCTCTCAAGCCGTGGTCTGGTCAAAGACCTGGCTGACATCTATGAACTGAACCAGGAAAAGCTGCTTAGCCTGGAGCGTGTGGGCGAGAAATCTGCGGCGAACCTGCTGCGTGAAATTGAGCAATCACGCAAGCTGCCGCTGGAACGCGTGATTTATGGCCTGGGAATCCGTTTTGTGGGTGAGCGCACAGCCAAGTTTCTCTCGGAACATTTCGGCTCGATGGATGCGCTGATGAATGCATCCGTGGAATCATTGCAGGAAGTGGACGAAGTAGGCCCGCGCATCGCCAATAGCATTCAGGAATTTTTTGCCGAGCCGCGCAATCGTGATCTGGTAAAGCGCCTGAGCAAGTATCTGAACTTCAAAGGTGAAAAAAAGCAACGTGGCACAGCGCTGGCCGGGAAGACGTTTGTGATCACCGGAACGCTGGCCAATTATTCCCGCGAGGCCGCCAAGAAACTGGTGGAAGATGCCGGAGGAAAAGTTTCCAGCGCCGTTAGCAAAAAGACGGATTACGTGATCGCCGGCGAAGATCCTGGCTCCAAGCTGGACAAGGCGCGCGAGCTGGGAGTGCAGGTCATCGACGAAAAAGAAATGGAGCAGTTGGCAAAAGCAAAGTAGATCCATTCGTCTTACGCGCGCAACGCGTCATGTAAAATCGTGCACGTTGTCAGAAGCCCGCTGAAATCGCGGGAGAAGGCTGGAATGAGCAAAAAAGCGTTGATCACCGGAGTGACGGGACAGGATGGCGCTTATCTGTCCAAACTCCTTTTGGAAAAAGGATACAAAGTGTATGGTCTTCTGGCCCGGCGATCGTCCGACACGCAATGGCGTCTCCGCCATCTGGGCATTGAGAATGAAGTGGATTTGATGGAGGGCGATCTTACCGATCTATCGTCGCTCACGCGCCTGCTTTCTGCGATTGCCGCTGATGAAGTTTACAACCTGGGCGCGCAGAGCTTTGTGGCGACATCGTGGATGCAGCCTGTTCTGACAGGCATGACAACGGGCATTGGCGCGGTTAATCTACTTGAGGCAATCCGGCTCACCGATCCTGCCATTCGCTTTTATCAGGCGTCAAGCAGTGAGATGTTCGGCAAGATACAGGAGCCGGTCCAGTCGGAACGCACACCTTTTTATCCCCGAAGTCCCTACGGCGTGGCAAAACTCTATGCCCACTGGATGACAGTCAACTATCGTGAAAGCTTCAAGACATTTGCCTGCAGCGGAATCTTGTTTAACCACGAATCTCCTTTGCGAGGCATTGAGTTTGTCACCCGCAAAATCAGCGATGGAGTGGCGCGAATCAAGCTTGGCTTGCAGAGCGAGTTGCGGCTGGGAAACATGGAAGCAAAGCGAGACTGGGGCTACGCGGCTGACTACGTTGAAGCGATGTGGATGATGCTGCAACAAAAAAATGCTGACGACTACGTGGTCGCCACAGGCCGCTGCACCAGCGTTCGAGATTTTTGCCGGCTGGCCTTCCGGCATGTTGGTCTCGACTATGAGAAATATGTTGTGACCGACAAGAAGTTTGAGCGTCCAGCCGAGGTGGACGTTCTGGTAGGGAATGCTGCAAAGGCCAAATCCGTGTTGGGATGGAAGCCGAAAACAAGTCTGGAAGAGCTTGTTGCCATGATGGTGGATGCGGACCTGGCGAGAGTGGCGGCTGAAACGCAGCTCGCTTCTTCAACAACCTCACGCTAAAAAGCGAAACAGCACGCCGACCATAAAGTCGGCGTGCTCATGCCATCTCAGTCTTTTCCAGAGCCCAGCGGCGTGAATCGGGTTCTGATCCTGGAAACAGTGTAGTGCTTCACCAGCGCGCACCATTGCGAGTCGACCGCTTGTGGCAGCTCGAAAATGCGCAGGTCGAGCGCAAGGTTGGTGACATAAAGAAACTCGCCATTGCTACTAAAGGCTGGGCTGGCAGGGAAGAGCAATCCTCGAGGCATGCCTGAGCGAGTGAGTCCTTCAAAATCGCCCAGCCTGGCCAGCAGTTTGCCAGTGGGGCTGACCACGTCAATTTCGTCGTTCTGGTTGGCAGCCACCCAGAGGTTGTCATGCGCGTCAATGGCGATTCCGTCCGCGCCGTTGATACTGTTCACGAACACTACCGGTTTCCCAGGCGTGCCCTGGTTTACAGGAATCTGCACAATCGTGTCATTGCCTGTATTGGCGACGAACAAATTTGTTTCAGCGTGATTGAATTCCAGTCCATTCGCGCCGAACGGAGGCACGCCAGTGGTGGTAAGCAGAGCGTCAGTCACCCACGCGGTTCCTGGGCCGCCATTGGCGCCCGTCTTCCAGATGATGCCCTGAGCAGAATCCGAAACGTAGACATTCCCAGAGGAATCAAACGTAATCCCGTTCAGTCCGGAACTGCCGGTAACGGTCATGAAAACGGAAGAAGCGCCAGTGAAGGGATCGACGCGTAGAACTTGTCCGCCGCCAAAGTCGATCACCAGCAAAGCTCCGGTCTGAGGATGAAAGGCGATTCCCAGCAGATG
>Ga0070734_10004708_pt1 | contig 12720 bp, 10 predicted proteins | sample Coa_R1_8_FD_66444 | JGI IMG/M metagenome (GOLD analysis project Ga0070734, IMG submission 66444) | Surface soil microbial communities from Centralia Pennsylvania, which are recovering from an underground coalmine fire - Coalmine... | ecosystem: Environmental > Terrestrial > Soil > Unclassified ...
CTGAAAAACGATCAGCATATACTTCAGGAACTCTGGGTGAGTGATGTAAACGGCAGCCGCATGCACCTCGTTGGAGCTTTGACCATGTTACTCCCTCCTGGTTCGGGTCTGGATGGAATCACATACCCAAATGGGATCAGCGAACTAAAATGGTTGCCGGGCGGTCAGCGTCTCAGTTTTGAGAGCAACAATGTTCTCTATACGGTTCCCGCCGATTAAACTCGATATTGAGGATCTCAATGGTTCGTGATCTTATCATTCTGGGCGGAGGCGTCCATAGCGCGGAGATGGCGGAGATCGTCGAGCGGATCAATCATGTGACGCCAACGTGGAACCTGTTGGGGTATCTTTCGCCCCGCGAGGCGCAGATCGGTACGCTGCGGAACGGCTATCCGGTGCTTGGCGCGCCGGATGCTTACGATGTCTACCCGGATGCCTGTTTCGTCCCGGATAACGAATGGCCCCGAACGTTTCCCATTCCATCGGAGCGTCTGACCTCCCTTGTGGATCCCGATGCTTTTGTCTCTCGTACTGCCCGAATAGGGAGAGGATGCGTCTTCTATCCGCACTGCTTTCTGAGTTTGAATGCGCGGATTGGAGATTACGTTTTCTGCCTGAGCGGCAGCAGCATCAACCACGATGTTGTGCTGGAGGACCAGGCCATCCTTGCCAGCGGCGTAACACTGGCCGGTTCGGTGTATGTGGAGGAAGCGTGCTATCTCGGGCAGTCCTGCACCGTTCGTCAGCATCTGCGCATCGGGCGAGGGAGTGTGATCGGCATGGGAGCTGTTGTGGTCAAAGACGTCCCGCCCGGCAGTGTGATCGTGGGCAATCCTGGCCGACCACTAAGGAAAAAGGAATGAAGAGGGTTATGCACCCGATCTGTTTTCATGTGGCGCATTGTTGGAGCAGCCACAGCTTCCGCACTTCCCGGTAATGGCGGCTCTTCCCTCCTTGAGGAGGAAGGGAATGAGCGCCAGCGCGGCCACGCTATCGAGCCACCACCAGGCGAAGAGACGCGTTGCCGCGAGGCCCACGATCAGCACGATGGAGAGATAGCCGCAGGTGATCGCCTCCATGGCGTCGGCGCGTAGCGCCCGGCTGTTCAATCGCGCCGCCACCTTGAGCTTCCACGCGGCCAGCATCGGCATGCCCACCTTGGCGACGATGCCGATGAGGATCCCCCAGAAACTCTCGTGCGTATCCGTTCCTGAGTGGGAGAGAGCCAGCTTGTAGAAGGATGTCGCGACCACAAAGGCTGCCAGAAAATAGAGCGTGTAGCCCACGATCCGGGCCGCCCGGCGCTCCACCGCCTCGATATGCGCTTCGCTTATCCTGCCTCTCCACTCGACAGAGAGCCGCCACAGCAGCACAAAGGCGCTAAGAAGTTCCAGGCCGCTATCGAGGCCGAAGGCTTCCAGAAGCAGGCTACGTGAAGCCATGCCAAGGAGGACCGAGGCGACGCCTTCCAGGATCATCCAGCCGATGGTGAGCCAGATGAGGTTCAGGGCGATGCGGAGGTCGCGCCCCCGATTTGTGGGGTTTAAGGAAGTGTCCAATTTCCCTGGTTCACGCTGAAACCGTATATCAGGATCCTGACCTGCTGGTGACTGTATTCTCCATCGCTGCTCCAGGCGATCAGATTAAGCTTGACGTTGTCATTATAGTTTCCGCCTGCTACGATTTCCTGCCACTGGCTGGTCATGTCGTTCCATCGGTAGCCTCTGAACTGTCCTCCGGTTCGCGTTAACCTCAATTTACCCGTCAGGGATTGGGTGGCGATACGCGTTGCGTATTCCGTCTGGATGCCAGGAGAGCGCGAAATCGTCATGGTATCCGACTCACGCAGTTCTCCCGGATGATCGCTGGGTCTCAAACTGACGCGATGGACGGTTGCCAGGCGCTCGCCCGCTGGATTCAACACTTCAAGGCCAAAGCGCGCTCCATTCAAATCCGGCCATTCGAGCAGGTGATAACTGAATTGGATGTCGAAATCTCCGCGCAGTTGCTCCTTCGTCTGGTAGCCGGTAAGGAAGCTCTCCCTACCGGACGCATTGGCCGGAAGCAGGATTTCGCAGCCGTTATCGTAAGATACACTGAGCGGGCCGCTTCCTGCATCTACTCGGACCCAGGGAATCTGTGCGATCGTAGCCGCTTTTAGCTCGGCGGTCTGTTTTGCGAGATCGAAGGGAAAGGGGGCGCCTTCAATACGCAGGGAACCGCTCTGTTCCCCTACGACACTCCCCTGTTGTCGCGCGATGAGATGATAGCCCAGGAAATAGGGTAGAGGATCATCCTTTTCTGCGGGGGGATTGGATTTCGGAACGGGAACCGCGTTGACCGTAAAGGTATGGCCATCCATGGCTCTGGCGGTAAAGGTGCGATGCTGTTCTTTGCCATTTGCCAGAACCAATTCCACCGTTAAACCAACCCCGCTCTTGCCGAAGGTGGCAACCTGGATGGTGAATGTCTGCGCCTCATGGAGTTTCTCCTGGAGCAGGGTTGTGGGAGCCAGGTTCAGATCAATACGGGTGAGAAAAGCATGCAGACGCTGGATGGGAATGGCAAAGTTGACCCCGGATCCGGCAGTCTCGGCCATCACGATACCGAGGACCTGCCCATTGACATCCACGACCGGACCGCCCGAGTTACCCGGATTGAGCGAGGCATCCAGTTGGATCTCCTGAAGCACACCCCGCGATTTGCGCAACGCCGTGATATGCCCGGTGCTGACCATAATGGCCGGATACTCATTCGCACCGAGCGCCGGGTCTTTGCCGAAAGGATAGCCAAATGCAATGACCGCCTGGGTCTCGATCAGGTTGTAGCCATTGCCCAACGGCAGCGTTGTCAATCCCGGAGTGGGCTCTATGGCCAGCAATGCCAGGTCTGCGTTCCTATCCTGGCGCAGGACCCGTGCGGGCCGCTTCTTCTGGTCCTTCTCTCCGGGATTGAGGATGAGGGTCAGGTGATTATCTCCTTCCGGAGTGGAGAGGATGTGCTGGCTGGTCACGAAGAAGCCGGCGGCATCTATGCAGAAAGCCGTCCCATAACCTCTGCCGCCCTCGATCTCTACCAGAGCAGTCGCCTTCTTGCCCCGTGCGACAACTTCGCGCGTAGTGTCTGCCCGGCAGAGCGTTGTCATGATGAGCAGCGTGACGATCCAGAGCGCAGGTTGTAATCGCGGCATCCCCATCCTCCTTCCCAATGGCCCTGACTTGGTGGAACTCCCATGTTCCGAGCTTGCCCTTTGAAGCTCGGAAGGCGTTTCAGAATGGCTTATTGTACCACGGAAAGGACGCCTGTATTCGCATCGCCAACCGGGCTTTTCGATGGATCTTAGGCACCGAAGAAGTTGTAGGTGCGGGTGTTGAGGATCAGGCTGAGGAGCGCCCATAGGCTGCCCATGACGCAGTCTCCGAGCGCCAGACCCAGGAAGAAGGGCAACGCCTGCCGGTAGAGGCGCAGTCCGCCGTAGCGCATCGTCAGGCCCTTAAGGACCCAGGCGATGAGCAGGGGCATCCAGATGAGGTGGATGGCCCAGGAGGAGGCGATGGCATAGCCGATGGGGTGGAACGGAAAACCGAAGTAGCGGGTTCGGAGGGCCAGCAGGGCTAGCGTGGTCAGGAAACCGACGATCATGGCTATCGTCGCCTGTCCGTTGGGTTTCGCGTCCTGAGCGCCGCCCATCCAGCTTCCCATGCGTTGAAACGCCTGCTGCGCGTGGCCGTAGCCCTGGTTGAACTTCGCTCCCGCGCCCAGCGCATACGCCTGGTGCTCGAACGCCCAGAAAGCCCCCAACGCTCCCAGGGCCACCGCCAGCATGATGGCCCCGAACATCCGGTTCGCCTCCAGGCGGCACTGCTTCGCCATCTGCAGCCCCTCCAGCCCCACGGGCATCGTATCGCTGCGGTGGGCGCGGGTGAGGGCGAAGCTGAAGGTCATCAGGGCCATGTCGCTCGGCTTGAAGACGGCGGCGGAGAAGACGCGGGGGATCATGTTGTCCGGCCCCATAAAGTGGAAGTCGTGGACGGGCGCGCCCAACTCCGCGCGAATGCGGGTGACTACCAGGATGGTCGCCAGGTAGATGCCGAAGAAGGCGATCCCCACCCACCAGGCCGCGCCCGCCGCCCGGCAGAAGAGCACCAGACCCAGGAAACCGAACAGCACCCCGAAGAGCGCCGCGCGGTCGCTGAGAGCCTCTGCCGGGCGGTCGCTCCGCTCCGGAGGGCGCTCCCGGCTCCAGGCGTTGCGCCAGATCTCGGCATAGTAGCGGCGGCCCGTCCAGAGGAGGAACGCGAACAGGCCCAGGATCGCGCCGAAACCCTGCTCGTCTATGAAGGGGAACCGGGGCGTCGTGTCCCACCCCAGGGCGCTGGTCGCGACCACCTGTGCCCGCCAGAACAGGAAGAAGAACCAGCAGGAGAAGAGCAGGTCGAGCGGCAGCAGGAACCCGATGCCGATGGCCAGCGGGTAGAGCGTGATGGGGAACCAGTCGATGGCGTTCCAGGGCTTGGATGAGAAGGAGGGGGCAAAGTCCGTGATGCCGATGGGCAGCGTAGGGAGCGAGGGGTAGAGGAAGGCGATCCCGTTCCAGAGGCTCAGCCCGCCCGCGACGGCGAAGCCTGCCCACATCAGCTTATTGCGGAAGAAGGGTGCTCCGGTCCCCTCCGTGGTCATCGCGACCGGCAGCCAGATGATAGGGAAGGTGAGGCGTTCGCGATCCGCCCACTGGCGGCGCACCAGCACGTTCAGGCAGTTCGCGACGAAGAGCAGCAGCGTGACGAACCCCGTCCAGGCCAGGATCGGCACGGCCCAGACCCGCAGGATCTCCGGACGGTAGAAAGAGCTGTTGCCCAGGTAGTGTCCCCGGACCGCATTGGGGTCCGTGACCGTCAGCCAGGAGGGAAAGGCGTCCAGGAAGTGGGTCCAGCCGTTCGTCTTTCCGAACCACGCGCCATGGGGCATCATCTGGCTGAGGATGCCGACGCCATCCAGGCCGGCGATCCCGGTCGAGATGGCCAGCATGGTATAGATGGTCAGCAGTTCGCCCTGCGTAAAGGCGACCTTCGGCGTGAACCGCTTCAGTAGTCCGTTCAGGCCCACCAATAGAAAGAGGACAAAGACCGCGTTGGCGAAGAGGGAGATGGTGGAGGGGTAGGGGCCGTAGAGCACACGCTCCAGGCGCACGATCCAGAAGGCATTGAGCGGGGTCAGCAGCGCGCCGAGCGCGATGGCCCGCCCGGTAATCCCTTTTGGCGAGGCGAGGGCGACGGCGGGCTTTCCGGCCTGCCCGGCTTGCGGCTGCGGTTGCGGCATATAGGCTCTGTCTATGCTCAACCGTCTCCCTCCGAATGCATAAACCTCTGCGCGGTTTCCAGGCTGCCTCCCGCGCCGTGATGTCAGTATACCCCTTTTGACCGAAAGGCTACGCGTTCCAGAGATGGGAGGGCCGGGAGTGAGGGAGGATTATTGAGGAGGGGAACCTTCACGGGCGGTGAGGACGCGGTTGACCGGAACGTTACGGGCGGTATCTACCTGGCCATCCGGCCATTGAACCTGAAGCAGATCTATTTTAGTCGCGCTGCCCAACCCGAAGTGGACGCGCTTGTCAGAAGAGGAGAGATAGGAGCCATCGGCATGGCAGTGGCGCACCAGCCTGCGCCCCCCGACCTCCACCGTTACCAGCGCCCCGTAGCCATCTCTGTTGCACTTTCGGCCCTCCAGACGGACCAGCGCCCAGTTTCCGGGGTGCGGGGTCACATTGTGCAGGAGCATGGGGCTTCCCTCACCATCCACCACAAGGGCATCCATGCTGCCGTCGTTATCGAAGTCGCCTATCGCCAGCCCCCGGCCTACGATCCGCCGCTCCGCGCCTCCCTGGAGATGCACGCTCTCATCGGAGAAGCGCTTCCCCTCCAGGTTATGGTAGAGCAGAATCGGCTGGCGATAGAGCGCTCCATGGCCGGGGCCGTCGAACACATCCACATCCGCGATATTGTCCTGAACGTGCCCGTTCGCAAACATCAGATCCAGCCATCCGTCGTTGTCATAGTCGAGCCACTTGGCCCCGAAGGCGACATAAGGGATGGAGGAGAACATGCCCAATCGCGCCGTATCCTGCACGGCGAAGACGCCACCCTCATTATGGAATACGCCTTTTGCCTGGTTCTGATAGGTAGCAATTACCAGATCGAGCCTGCCGTCGTTGTCATAATCGCCCCAGTCGATGCCCATGCCGCCAAAGACCTTGCCGTTGCCGGCGACAGCCATCCCGGAGACCGCACCCATACTCTCGCCGACCGAACCGTGGAACCGTATCAGGTCGCTGGGAACCTCGTCGTCGGCAATCGCCAGCGCGGGATGTTGGACATCCTCGAAAGGCGCTACCGCCGCCCCGAGCGCCTTCCCGGAAACGCGATCCAATCCCTCGGCATGCGTCACATCCTGGAATTTGCCGAACCCCAGATTGCGGTACAGGACGCCCCGTTCGGCGGTATAGTTCACGGGCCCGCAGGAGGTCTTGAAACCATGAATATCGCACAGTTGCGGGGTATCCGGCCCGAAACGGACATAGTTGCCGATATAGAGATCCAGTTTGCCGTCGCCGTCCAGGTCCGCAAATGTACACGAGGACCCCCAGGGCTGGGGCGCGATCCCCGCCGACCGGGTTACGTCCGTGAAGCGGTGTCCGGCCTCGTTGTGCAGCAGAATGCCGCCCCGGTAGGCGCTGATATAGAGGTCGTCATACCCATCATTATCGTAATCGCCGACCGCGCAGCCTTGAAAGTGGCCCTGGAATCGGTCCAACCCGGTTGCGTGGGTCACGTCGGTGAAATGCCCTTTGCCATCGCCGCGATAGAGCGCCAGATGGGGGCCGACGAGCAGGATGTCGAGATTGCCATCGTTATCATAATCCAGGAAGGCGCAGCCGTTGCCGATGGATTGGAGAATGTTCAGCGGGCGTTTGCCCTCGATGACCCAGCAATAGCGCAGTCCTACCTGTGCGGCGACATCCACAAAGAGGGGGGGCGCGGCAGGTTCCGCTGGACGCGTTGCGGTAGCGGGCTTATTAGCCGTCGGAGGCGGCAGCGCCTTGGGGCCGCACCCACTCAAAAGCAGGGGCAAGCAGCAAAGGGCACGGAAGAGGCGATGGGGAATCCCTCTCATTGTGGATCAAAAGAGGTGGGGGCGTTATCAGGACGCCGCGTAGTGAGTAGCGACAGCCTCCAGGGGAATTCTGGAGGCTGCAAAGCGCAGAAAAGGGTAGCCATGTGCAGGGGAGAAAACGTCTGAAAAGACGACTTATTGACCGGAAGACGCCGGGCCACTGGGGGTGGACGACGCTGGACCGCCGCCGTTTGGGCCGGGAGCGGCATTCGTCCCGCCCTTGGCAGCAGCCTCTTTCAGCTTCTGCTGCATGATCTCGCGCGCCGATTCCGGCATGGGGCCGCCCTTGAAGCTCGACTCCTCGGTTTTGGTGAGCGGCGCCGAATTGTTATTGCACCCGACCACGGCCGAGAGCAGCACGCCGCCTATCAGTCCTATCAGGAGCCTCTTTGCCTTGCCTGTCATCCCTATTGGATCCTTTCACGTTTCACCGGGAAGGCTATAGACGAAGCCTTCCCGGTGAAGAATTGATGCAGAATTAGTGGCGAATGTCCCACATATCGTCCACGGGCGCGACCGTACCGCCGCCATGCGGGCGGGTGGCATAGGGATGCATCGCCTTCACATGGCCGTCGGTGAAGGTGAAGTTCGCCAGACCGCCATTCCCCGCACCGGCATGATGGGCGCTCACCGATCCGTTGCGGCCGGTGGGATAGGGCAGCAGGTCGTTGGGATCGTTGATCAGGCCGTTGGGCAGTTCGTTGGCGGCCAGACCATCCCAGTTCGAAAGGCCGACGATGATACAGCCCGGCGCAAAGGAGCTCAGGTTGCCCCATCCGCCGATTTTGAGGACGTCGGCGTTGAACTTCTCGGTGAGCATTACAACTTCCGCCGGCTTATTGACTGCCGCCAGCGCGGTGACCTCCGTAGCGACCCAGGGCTGCGCCATGCCCATGACGCCGAAGGTCTGGTTGTTGGAGCCGTCCCAGCCGATGTAGCCGTTGCAGGTGTAGGAGATCGGAATACCGGCCCAACCGAGCGTCCAGGAGGGCTGCGTGTTGTTGCCGTCGTCCGGGCAGCGGAAGACCTGCAGGCTCTTCACATAGGGCTGGACCTCGACCGGCCAGGAGTTGTTCCAGTCGTTTTCCACTCCGATGGGGAAGGTCTCGTCATAGTCCTGGGTGTACATCATGACGGAGGTGCCGAGCTGCTTCATATTGGAGAGGCAGGAGGTCTGGCGGGCTTTTTCACGAGCCTGCGCAAAGACAGGGAAGAGAATAGCGGCCAAAATAGCGATGATGGCGATGACGACGAGCAGTTCGATCAGGGTAAATCCGGTTTCGCGGCGTTGCATGGTATTACTCCTCTTGGTAAATGGGTAATGGTACGATGATGACCTTGGACTACTGTGTCCACCTGATGTGCATCTCTGGTCATAGCGGGCAGCATCCATGAGCAGAAGAGCCTGTTTTTCCGTGCCGGCACATTGATTGGGCTCGCATGCGGAACAGAGGAAGGATACAGTGATCAATGCCATTATAGTGCATTCTTGCGCAGTTGGCAAGTGATTTAAGGTTAAATTTTTTCTGATTTACCGATAAATTTTCGCCGTTCGCGCGAAATCCCGGTATAATAGAGGTCATGAGACGCAGTAATGCCCCTACCCTGCATACCGTCGCGGAGGCTGCCGGAGTTACCGCTATGGTAGCTTCCGTGGTGCTGAACGGCGCGCGCTCCTCCACACGGGTGTCCGAGGCGACGCGCAAACGTATTCTGGAGGTCGCCGAACAACTGGGTTACCGGCGCAATGCCGCCGCCCTGGGGCTGAGCCGGCGCAAAATGAACTGCCTCGGGGTCACCTGCGTGGTGGACGTGAGTGAAATCAACTACTACTTTCTGGCGGTGCTGAACGGCATTCTGGAGGCGGCGGCGACGCACGGTCAGAACGTCACCGTCTTCTCGCTGGGCAACTGGCAGACCGAGGAGCACAAGATCTTCGAATTTTGCGATGGGCGCATCGATGGGATGATCCTCATTGGCCCGCACCTTTCGGAGAACTTTCCCACCCAGCCCTGCCATACGCCCTTCGTCACGATCCACGGGGATCGTGAACTCCCCTATGGCTGCAACCTCGACATCGACAATGAGCTGGGGGCGCGCATGATGGTGCGCTATCTGATTGCGCTGGGGCATCGGCGCATTCTGCATATCTCCGGAGGCGACTGGCCTGGCGCCCGGGAGCGTGTTGCGGGGTATTGCCACGCTCTGGAGGAGGCGGGCATCGCTCCGGACCCGCGGCTGATCGTACCCGGAACGTTCTCCACCATTGGAGGACGCCACGTTACCGAGGCGTTGTTGCAGCGTTTTTCCGGAGAACTCCCTACCGCGATCTTTTGCGCCAGCGATGCCATCGCTTATGGCTGTATGGAGGTCTTACGCAATCATGGCATTCGTATTCCCGAGGATATCTCCGTGGTGGGATTCGATGACATGATGCTGGCTTCCATGACCGACCCGCCGCTGACCACGGTGCGACAGCCCTTTCAGAAGATGGGCCACCGTGCGGTCGAGGTCCTGCTGGCCCAGATCCATAACGAACAGATCGGACCCACCGGCTCCTCCGCCCATACGGTGGATACCGTTACGATCCCCGTCTCCCATACCGAGCTTTTTGCCACCGAACTGGTAACCCGCGAATCCGCGATCGCTCCGCGTTAGGGCGCAAGCGAGGGCGACATTCCCCGTAGCCCTGGGCGAACCTATGTGTTCGCCCAGGGCAGACACATAGGTCTGCCCCTACGGATTGCTACGGATTGCAGGGCAACCCAGGCGTACGGCGTTTCTCTAGGGCGCAAGCGGAGCGAAATGGGCGGTGAAGTGGCGCAGAATGGGGGCCTGGTAGGTGAACTTCAGTCCATGGAGGCTCTCCCTGCGGGCATAGGTCTCCAATACCACCTCCGCCAGGTAGTCTACATGGCTCTGGGTATAGACCCGGCGCGGAATGGCCAGGCGAACCAGGTCCATCGCCGAGTAGCTCTCCGCTCCGGTCTGCGGGTCGCGCTTGCCGAACATCACTCCTCCGATCTCCACCCCGCGCACCCCGCCGATCTCATACAGGGCGCAGACCAGCGCCTGCCCCGGATACTGTTCGCTGGGGATATGCGGCAGGAAGGCGCGGGCGTCTATGTAGACCGCGTGTCCGCCCGGCGGCTCGACGATCTTCACGCCGCCCGCCCGGATCTTCTCTGCAAAGTAGGTGGTGCAGGCGATGCGATACTCCAGGTACCGCTCGTCCAGCACCTCCTGTAAGCCGACCGCCAGCGCCTCCAGGTCCCGCGCCGCCAGCCCGCCGTAGGTCGGAAAGCCCTCGGTGAGGATCAGCAGATTGCGGGCGTGTTCGGCCATCTGGTCGTCGTTCAGGGCGAGAAAGCCGCCGATATTGGAGAGGCCGTCCTTCTTGCCGGAGAAGGTCGCGCCGTCACAGTAGGAGAACATCTCCTGCGCGATCTCGCGCGGGGTCTTGTCGGCGTAGCCGGGCTCCCGCTGCTTGATGAACCAGGCGTTCTCGGCGAAGCGACAGGCGTCCAGGAAGAACGGGATGCCGTGCCGGTGCAGGGTCGCGCTCACCTCGCGGATGTTCTGCAGCGAGACCGGCTGCCCGCCGCCCGTGTTGTTCGTCGCCGTCAGCATGCCGATGGGGATGGCCCCCCTCCCCACACGCCCGATCAGCGCCTCCAATTTCGTCACATCCAGGTTGCCCTTGAACGGATGCTGCGACGCGGGGATCTTGCCCTCCTCGATCACCAGGTCGGCAGCCTCCGCGCCGGAGTATTCGATGTTGGCGCGGGTCGTGTCGAAGTGGTTGTTGCTGGGGATGATCTTGCCCTGCCCGCCCACCAACTCGCAGAGGATACGCTCCGCCGCACGGCCCTGGTGCGTCGGGATGATATGCTTGAACCCCGTCAGTTCCCGCACGACCTTCTCGAACTTGAAGAAGCTGCGCCCGCCCGCATAGCTCTCGTCCGCCACCATCATCGCGCCCCACTGGGCCGCCGACATCGCCGACGTCCCGCTGTCGGTCAGCAGGTCGATCAGGATGTCCTCTGCGTGGATCAGAAACGGGTTGTAGTGGGCGTTGCGCAGGATCTCCCGGCGCTCTTCGGGGGTCGTGAACCGGATCGGTTCGACCATCTTGATCTTAAACGGTTCAATGATTGTGTGCATCATTTCTCTCGGGCGGCGTGGAGGAAGCTGGCGAGGTCGCTGTCGCCGACGCCGGGCTCGCCGGGCGCAACGTTATTGAGTTTGCCTTCGCGCATCCACGTCTCCAGTTCGCCGACGAGGGCGAACAGATGATCGAACGAGGTGACGTAGAACAGCAGAGGCTGGTAGTGGTTTATCTCGAAAGCCTGGTTGATGACCCACTCCAGTTGGATGGGATAGCGCTGGACATCGGGCGATTCGATAGCGTGTTCGATCTCGCCGTGGGAGCTCAGGAGGCCGCTGCCGTAGACCTTCATTTCATCGCCAAGTTTCATCAGGCCGAACTCGATGGTAAACCAGAAGAAGCGCGCCATGGCCTTGATGATGCTGGTCAGGCGGCGAATTTTCTCCTCCTCATCGTTGAGCCCGGCGACGATCTCGGCGGCAGTGTGGGCGCACTCTCCGAACCGGACCAGCGTGTCGGCGAAGGCGGGATCCGTGTGCATGGGCACATGGCCGGCGATATCGTGAAAGATATCGGGCTCCGGCAGGTAGTCGAGCGTGCGGAGGTCGCGGATGGTGATGGTGGTGGGAAACTCCCGGTTGCGCAGGCAGTCGAAGAAGGGGAACGCGGGAATGTAGCCGCTGACGGCTTTCGCCTTGAACCCGGTGAGCGGGCAGAGAAAGGTGTTGACGTCTTCCAGACGCGGGACGGCATTCGGGTCCAGGCAGAGGTTGGCGATGCCCTTCAAAAAGTGGGGATTGGCATAGCGCTGCCAGGGTTCCAACATACGGGCGTAGAGGCGACGCCAGGCTTCGTGGTTTTCGGCGGAGTAGAGTTCGTACGGCTGACGTATGTAGAGTTGGCCCGCCTTGCGGGCCTGTTCGATAAACGGCGCCTTTGTCGTCGTCAGGCCGGCTTCGATGGCGGCCTGGGGTGCGGAAGTGGTTGCCATGGTTAACTTCTCCCATCGGGAACAGGGCAGGCATCGTCGCCTGCCATCTTGCCTCTAGTGTACCCCGTTTTACGCAATTTGAGAGCGGTGTGTTTCAGCCCAGAGGTTGTTCCGGGTGCTTTCAACACCCGGAGAGGGCGAGCAGTTTCTGTTTCAGGAACTGCTCGCGGCGTTTCAGGATGCGCGCGGCGAAGTCGGCGTCGCCGATATGGTGGGCGAGTTGGGCATAGTCGGCGAGAATGGCGTCGTACCCCTCCGGCTTGGGGCAATCGGGGCGCTCGTAGATATTGACGGCCTGCACATAGCGGGTGAATGCGGGGCGATAGAGTTTGTGCCGGAAACGCTGAGAGCCGAGGTGGACCAGGGCCTGCGCGACGGCGGGGTGGTGCGGGCCGAGCGTCCGGATGCGCTCGTCCACCAGGCGCTGTTGAAGTTCATCGGCCTCGGGGTA
>Ga0070734_10004709_pt1 | contig 12719 bp, 9 predicted proteins | sample Coa_R1_8_FD_66444 | JGI IMG/M metagenome (GOLD analysis project Ga0070734, IMG submission 66444) | Surface soil microbial communities from Centralia Pennsylvania, which are recovering from an underground coalmine fire - Coalmine... | ecosystem: Environmental > Terrestrial > Soil > Unclassified ...
AATGGGGACACTGTACGCCGTTCGGCCAACGCAGAGAAACGATGTATTCATGGGCGACTGTGGGATCGGAGAATGTCTTGATGGCTTCCATGAGGGTTTTCGGGGTTTCCATATCTCAATGACCGTCCTTCGTATGAGTAAGTTTCTGTCTTCTACTTACTAACTCAAGCGGACAGGCATAAATGCGGAAAGATTGTCTGAAAAATAAAATAGGCGAAAAGGCGCATTGCGCCTTTTCGCCTATTGACATGTTCACATCTTTGTGTTAGAATGCTCTCACGCTTAGTATCTAATCCCCAAATGAGGAGAGCAGAATTGGACTTCGATAACGCCGACGAAAGTATTATATCGCCAGGTGATTATCTCCGGCGCGAATTGGAGAAGCGGGGATGGACACAAGCCGACCTTGCTTCCATTCTAAGCAGAGATGTTACCGGAATCAACGACATCATAACGGGCAGGCGTAGCATAACCCTTGAAACCGCACGCGGTCTAGCGGACGCCTTTAATACTACGGTGGAATTCTGGCTGAACTTGGAACAGTCGTACCGCCTGTCTATGTTAAAGGGTCCTGATGCCAATGTAGCACGCAGGGCAAGGCTTTACTCGCTCGCTCCTATCACCGAAATGATTCGGCGCGGATGGATAGAGCCATCTAACAATCCAGATATACTAGAGTCTCAGTTACTTCGATTCTTCGATTGCAATTCTTTGGAAGAGGTTACTGATACGCCTATACATGCTGCAAGAAAGTCAACCTCATATTCTGGAGAATTAACTCCAGCCCAACGAGCATGGTTAGCACGCGCGAAACAACTTTCAGGATCGGTTTATGCTGCAAAGTTCGAGACGAAGAATGTACCTGACGTGGTAACTCGGCTACAACTGCTTCTTCATGAACCGCGTGAGATTAGGCATGTGCCGCGCATTCTCGCGGAAGCAGGCATACGCCTTGTTATAGTTCAACCGCTCACTAACACCCGCATTGATGGGGCTTGCCTTTGGGTGGGTGATTCTCCAGTGATTGCTCTGTCTATGAGATTCGACCGTATAGATAGCTTCTGGTTTACGTTATTTCATGAACTTGACCATTGCTACAAACCATTTGCATCCGTAGACAGCGATATGGATTCAGCGCAGTCTGATTCTGACAAGCCAAAAGAAGAGCGCGAAGCGGATGAGTTCGCTCAGATGCATTTAGTGCGGAAGGAGGCGCTTGATAACTTCATCGCTCGTAAAAGTCCGATCTATTCGTCAACAGACATCGCTGCCTTTGCTAAAACTATGAAGGTACATCCGGGAATAGTAGTCGGGCAATTACAGTATCGGCGCGAACTTAATTGGTCAAGGTTCCGCAAACTTCTCGTCTCAGTCCGCGATTTCATTATCGCTTCAACATTGACCGATGGATGGGGGCTAGTTGTACCGTCCTTGCAGTGAAAGGAATTGTGAATGCGTACAAGCACAACACAGAATGAATACCTTCAAGGCATTGTAGCATCATATAGAGCCAGTGGTGAGCAATGGCCTGCACCTGTGAGCGTAATCGCTGCATGGGCTAATGAGCATGGACTGTTTGAACGTCATCCTGAAGCCCTGGTGAGAATATATGCCGAAATGATCCGGCGCGCAATGCGGGAAGAGTATGTTCGTGATCCACAAGGCCGGACGGTTCGAGCAAAACACTCAGCACGCATGAAAATAGATGGAAAGCAACTCTGTTTGTGGGATGACATACGAACGGCATCACGCGGATTTATGCAGGTCGCATTCCAAAACCGACGACGAGGAATCGTGGCAGACTGTCATCAGTTGAAAACCGACATAGACTCGTTCAACGAGAACTACAATAGAGGAGAGCCTATCCCATTGGTTCTCGACTTCGGTCCGGATATTGCAGAGATCGAAGTGATGGGAGCGCCGCCGTCGCTCGATGAGGAAGACGACGAAGATTGATTGCTGTCTCTTTCAAGAACTCATCCCCAGCGCGGTAACGTTGGGGGTGAGGTAACAGCGAGTGCATACGATTGCTGCCTGAGATCCACCCCTATTGTACTCCATAGGGCGTCAGGTTGCAAGTCCCTCCTCGCTGGAGGAGGCATAAGGTAATGTTCCTGACCTTATTAGCCTCACGGGTATAGTTCCCACCCGGCCAAAACGGACTACGCCCCGACAGGTTTAACTGTCGGGGTGTCTAGCCTTTTTCCGGTTCCCATGCTATAATCTGAGTATAGCCGATGAGGAGAACCCAACCATGAGCGAAGCCAACTTAGACAAGCCCGACTTACGCACCGACGCCCAAAAGTTCGAGGACGCCGTGAAGAAGCTCGTCACCACTCCCAAAGAGGCTGTGCAGGCGCGGATGGATGCGGAGCGGGAACAGCGTAAGCAAAAGATCCAAATACCTACTACGACAAAGTAACTGTTTTCGCGGTTACGGTATCCGACTATGAGTGTTCTGAGAAAAGCATGGAACCTTTGGGTTGACCTAATAACTTTTGAATGGCTCAATCGTTTGTGGTTTAAGCAATCACGATTAGCCCTCGTAATCATTTGGCTTCTCGCTTGCGCGATAGTGGTTTTTTCCTTCTGGCGGTTCCATGAATCCAGATTACCATAGATAGTCAAAACGATTAGGCCAGAAGATTGATCTTCGGGCCTTTGGATTCCGTGGGTGCGTCAAGTGGGTTAATGCCGGAATCTCTACCCTCTCTCCCCCTCACCCAAACCCCTCTCCCGCCCAGGGGAGAGGGGCTACAATACAAAGGAATTTCCCGCCTCGCTCCCGAACTTTAAGGGCAAGGAACCCGATGGAGAGAGGCGAGAGAATGGCAATGGAGAATGAGATAGCGTTGGGGCAGGCGGCGATCCTGCTGCGGGCGGGCGATGACGTAGCGGTGGCGAAACAGAAGCTCACCGGCGGAACGGTGATTGTGCTGGAGGATGGGGGCACGGTGCCGCTGCGGCACGATGTTCCCGCCGGGCACAAGTTTGCGCTGCAGGCGGTGAAGGAGGGCGACCCGGTCCATAAGTATGGGCAGATCATCGGGTACGCGACCCTGGATATTCGCGCGGGCGACCATGTCCACACCCGCAATCTGGGCTACGGCCGGGGCGAGAGCGGCGGCGCGGGGGCGCTCCATCTGGATTACGAGTACAGCACGGCCATTCCCGAGGTGGCCTACTACGGTCCGGAGCAGCAGCGCACCTTCCCCGGTTATGGACGTCCGGATGGCCGCATGGGAACGCGGAACTATGTGGCGCTGGTCTCCACGGTCAACTGCTCCGCCTCCACGGTCAACGCCATCGCAGACCATTTCCGCTCTCCGGAGGCGCTGCGCGACTTTCCGGGCGTGGACGGCGTGCTACCGGTCGCGCACAAGAGCGGCTGCGGGATGCACCTGGGCGGCGAAGACTACCACACCCTCCAGCGCACCCTGGCGGGCATGGCGAACCACCCCAATGTGGGCGGCTACCTGCTGGCCGGGCTGGGCTGCGAGGTGAACCAGGCCCTGGCGATGGCGCAGAAGGAGGGCCTGGTACGCGCCAACGAGATCGCGCTCGGACGCCCGCAGCTTCCCCCAACGGTCATCATTCAGGAGGAGGGCGGCATCCGCAAGGCCGTAAATCGAGGCATAGAGGAGACCCTGAAGCTGCTGCGCCGCGCCTCGGAGGCGAAGCGCACCCCTCAGCCTCTCTCCGGCCTCATCATCGGGACCAACTGCGGCGGCAGCGACGGCAACTCCGGCATCACCGCCAACCCGGCGCTGGGCGTGGCAGGGGATGAGTTTGTGAAGCATGGGGCGGGATGGGTGCTGGCGGAGACCTCCGAGACCTACGGCGCGGAGCATCTGCTCACCCGCCGTGCCGTCACCCCCGAAGTGGGGCAGAAGCTGGTCGCGCTGATGCGCTGGTGGGAGTGGTATACGGGCTTGTGGGGCGCGTCCATCGATTCCAATCCCTCGCCGGGCAACAAAGAGGGCGGCCTCACCACCATCTACGAGAAGTCCCTGGGCGCGCTGGCGAAGGGCGGCTCCATGCCGCTTGTCGAGGTCTATAAGTTCGCCGAGCGCATCGATAAGAAGGGCTTCACCTTCATGGACACCCCCGGCCACGACCCCGTCTCCGTCACCGGGTTGGCGGCGGGCGGCTGCAGCCTGATCGTCTTCACCACCGGACGCGGCTCCTGCCTGGGCTTCAAACCCTCCCCGGTCCTCAAGATCGCCACCAACACCCCGCTCTACCACCGTATGGAGGACGATATGGACCTGGATGCGGGCGTCATCCTCAATGGCGTCTCCATCGCCGATGTCGGCAAGCAGATTTTCGAGGCGCTGGTCGCCGTCGCGGGCGGGCAGAAGACCAAGAGCGAGGCGCAAGGACTGGGCGAATCCGAGTTCTCCCCCTGGATGCTCGGCCCTGTCATGTAACCATTTCCATCCTTCCCGGTTACCCCTACGGGGTCGGAGTAACCAGACAGAAAGGATGCCCAAAGCGATGCCTGGCCCGTTCGATGTCACGATGAAACATCTGTTGGAAGCCGATCCCGAAGCCTGGCTCGCCTTCCTCGGTTTACCTAACGACAATGTCGAGGTCATAGACGCCGATCTCTCTACGCTCACCGTCGAGGCCGATAAAGTCCTCCGTGTCCTCACATCTAAGCCCTTCCTGGCGCACCTGGAATTTCAATCCAGTTATAGGCCATCGCTGATAGAGAGAATTCTGTTGTATAATGTGCTATTGCGCTATCGGCATGGCCTTCCAACGCTCAGTTTCCTGTTGCTGCTACGCCCTGAAGCAGATGGCCCACAGATGGCTGGGGTTCTGCGCTATACAGAGCCGGATGGCGCAACCTATCTGGAGTTCAAGTACCATATCGTGCGGATATGGCAAAAGCCGGTCTCCGAAATACTCGCGGGCGCTCTGGCGACATTGCCTCTGGCTCCACTTGCGGATGTAAGCCCAGATAGGCTGCCGGAAATCATTCGCCAGATGCAGGCGCGTATTCAAACAGAAGCGCAAGAGGGTGAGGCAGATGAACTCTGGACGGCGACTTATATCCTGATGGGCCTCCGCTACACGCCAGAGTTCATCGAACAACTTTTGAAAGGGGTGCAAGAGATGGAAGATTCCGCGACCTATCAGATTATTCTAGCAAAGGGAGAGGCAAAGGGAGAGGCAAAGGGAGAAATTAAAGGAGAAGAGAGAGGCATGACAAAAGGGCAGGTTGAAGAGGCCCGACGGTTGCTCCTGAGATTGGGTGAGAAGCGCTTCGGGTCTCCGGATGTGCCGACACAAGCCGCCATTCAAGCTCTTACGACCCTGGATGAATTGGAAGCTCTAGCAGAAAAGCTGCTGGAAGTAGAGAGTTGGGTGGAACTGCTTGCGTAACGTGAGTTACCAGAAAGTAAAGTTCATGAGAATTCGTGTAATGGTACAAGAGTTTTTCAGTGTCTCTTTATCCAATCGACATATATCCATTGATTTATCGACAGATGCCGATTTATTGAATTACTTGGAAACAGAATATGATAAGCACAAACACTTCCTAAGTCTTGTAACCGGAATTGAGTAGATTGCCTATTGGCCGCGAACTTGCAAGATACGCGCAATATCTCTTACCATTGCCCGAAGATCTGGACATTCTAACAGACACAGAGAAAGTCCGAACATGGATACAAATGCATCGCTCACAATTGACTTGGAATGAGGCAAATTTGCGTTACGAATTGGTCGCATAAATCTGTCGCGCAGCACCTCGCTGAAATTTATCAAGCATCCGCTTGGTAAATTTTTATGGATTTGTCCAATTTCCGATAGATATCCTCCAATTTTCGACAGGAATCTCCTCGCCTGATCTCGAAATACATCGGTGTCTACCCTTCTTACCGACCGTACGAGGTTATAGCACGCGCCATCCGCGTTATAGAGGTGCAACAGCCCTTCCGTTTTTCACACGGAATGGCTTTTTTCCTGCATTTTGCGGTCGTGAGAGGCTTGTTTTCCCTTCCGGGGGCCTGCAACCCCGGCAGACCGGAGAGAAAGAGGCCGGAGATGACCTGGAATATCCAATTGCTCGGAGGACTGCACGCCGAACGAGGCGAACAGAGTATCGCCCGATTTCGTACCGAACAGACCGGTGGACTGCTGGCATACCTCGCCTATTTCCAGAACCAGACCTTCTCGCGGGAGGTCCTCATTGGTCTGCTGTGGCCCGACGCCACCCCCCAGAGTGGACGCCAGCGCCTCAGCAGCGCTCTCTCCTCGCTACGCCATCAGTTCGAGATTCCCGACGAGGGCATCGTGGTCTTTCTTACCGATGCCCAGACAGTGCGCCTGCAGCCGAATGTCCTCCGCACGGATGTGACGGAATTCGAGACCGCGCAGGCAGCCCTCTCCGAAACCGCTCCTCCCGCCCAACAGATCGAGGCCCTGGAGCGCATCCTCGCGCTCTATCGCGGCCCGCTGCTGCCCGACTGCTACGATGAGTGGGTCCTCCCCGAACGCGAGCGCCTCGCGGATCAGTATCTCCACCGATTACGCCAGATCGTCAAGCTCCTGACGGAGAGTAAGCAGTTCCGGCGGGCAATAGACTATACACACCGTGCCATCGGCGCGGCCCCCTATCGCGAGGAGCTGTATCGCGACCTGATGGTCCTCTATACCCGGATCGGACAGCCCTCCGCCGCCCTGCAGAAGTATGCGGAGTTGGAGGCGATCCTGGATCGCCCGCCCTCCGCCCGCACCAGAGCGCTGGCCGATGAGATCGCTCAGCGCCTGGCGGAGGCTCCCAGTACGGAGGGAGCAGGCTCTCTCGACTTCCGCTCCCGGCTGTTGATCCCCGAGACCGGCGGCATGGTCACCCTGCTCCAGATCGAAGCCGAGCCGGCTTCGGAGGAGTGGGACCCTATGGCACTGGCCCAGGAGCACCTGCGGGCGGAGTGGGGACGCTATGCAGCGCAGGAGTTGCACGCCGCGTCCCAGAGCCGCCTTATCGCCTTCTCTGGTGCAAGCCAGGCCCTCCACTGCGCCCTGGCGCTGAACCGCTATGTGACGGCGCACTCCGGGGCCAACTATGCCCGGCTGCGTATGGGGCTCCATACCGCGGAGGTCACCCGAGAAACGTCCAATCTGGAGGAGACCGTCCGCCATACCATGGCGCAGCTCCTTCAGCATGCCTCGCCCGGACAGATCGTCTGCTCGCTGGCGACCGCCAGCCTGCTCCAGCCCACCCTCGCCCCCACGCTCCAACTGCGGAGCCTGGGGCCGCATCGGGTCCAGGAGCGTGACCAGGACCAACCGCTGCTGGTGGCGCTCACCGAGGAGACGCTGGAGCCGAGCGAGCCGTCCTCCGCCGCACCGTCTATTCCCAGTTCGCTCACCCGCTTCTTCGGGCGGCAAGAGGAGCAGACGCACCTGCGGGAGCGCCTCCGCCGGCCCGGAACGCGCCTGCTCACCCTGAAAGGGCCGGGGGGTATCGGGAAGACCCGCCTCGCCCTGGAGCTGGCGAACGCCCTGCAGGCCGATTACGGCAGCGCCATCTGGTTCGTCTCCCTGGGAGACCTGACGCAGGCGCCCCAGATCCCCGAACGCATCCTGGAGACCCTGCAGGTGGTGTCGGATGGAGGCACTCTCCCGCTGGAGCAGATCGTGTTGGTGTTGGGAGGGCGGGCCGCCCTGCTCATCCTCGATAACTTCGAGCAGTTGGTTGGAGAGGGAGCACGGATCGTGCGCACCCTCCTGGAGCGCCTGCCGGAGTTGCGCTGCCTGGTGACCTCCCGGCGCAAGCTCAATCTGGACGGCGAGCAGGAGTGGACCGTGCAGCCGTTGCCCCTCCCCGGCGAAACCGCCTCGCTTGCGCAGTTGATGGGCTACGCCAGCGTCCAGCTCTTTGTGGACCGGGCGCAGGCGGTCAATCCCGGCTTCGAGGTGACGGAGAAGAATGCCTCGGCGGTGGCTCAGTTGTGCGACCGCCTGGATGGGATCCCTCTCGCCATCGAGTTGGCGGCCTCGCGCACCCAGATGTTCACTCCGCAACAGATGCTGACCAAGCTTGCCGACCGCTTCGCGTTCTTGAAACAGAACCGGGATGTTGTCGAGCGCCAGCGCACCATGCATGGGGCCATCACCTGGAGTTACAGCCTGCTCACCCCGGAACTGCAGCGCTTCTTCAGCCATCTCTCCCTCTTTCGGGGCGGGTGGACCCTGGAGGCGGCGGAGGCGGTCTGCCGGGAGGAGTTGGCGCAGGACTACCTGGCGCAGTTGTTGGAGTGCTCCCTGATCCTCGCCGAAGAGCGGGGGGAGGAGATCCGTTTTCGGATGCTGGAGACGCTGCGGGAGTTCGCCGCCCAGCAGTTGCCTGCCGAAGATCGCCCCCGGATCGAAGGGCAACACTTCGCCTTCTTCCTCGGCCTGGCAGAGGAGGCGGTGAAGTATATGACGGGGCCGGAGCAGGCGCTCTGGCTGGATCGGCTGGGGGCGGAGCATGACAATCTGCGGGTCGCTCTGCAGCAGGATCAGGACCCGGAGCAGGGGCTGCGCTTTGCCGGCGCACTCACGCAATTCTGGTATGTGCGCGACCTGCGGGAGGGGCTGGCCAACCTCGAACGGGCGCTGCAACGGGGACAGGCTGCGCCCGATGAGAAGCGGGCGGGCGTGCTGTTGGGCGCCTGCATGTTCGCCACGGCGATGGGGCGCTACGACATCGCAAAGCGCTACGGCGAGGAAGCGCTGGCGACCCATCGCCGCCTGGGCGATCCCCGTCGGATAGCAGCGACCCTCAACAACCTGAGCTTCGTGGCGCAGCGCCAGGGCGATCTGGAGAAGGGGCTGGACTATCTGGGGCAAGCGCTAGCCCTCTATCGTGCGCTGGACGAGACCCGCCAGATCGGGGTCATACTCACCAACCTGGGGGAGCTTGCCAACAGCCGTGGAGATTATACCGCAGCGCTGAACTATCTTGAGGAAGCCTATACCCTGGCGACGCAGTCCGGAGATCAGTACTGCCTGGCGGCGGTATTGTTGAACCTCGGCGTCGCCCGCTACCATCTCGGGCATCAAGCGCGAGCGCGCCGGCTGCTGCAGCGCTCCCTACTGCTCTGGGCGGAGTTCAAGGAGGGGCACCAGATCATCAACGTCCTCAACTGGCTGGCCATCCTGGCGCAGGAGCAGGGCGAGGACGTCTGGGCCGCACGCCTCTTCGGCGTCGCGCACTCGGTGCAGGAGAGCGCAGGCGCAACGCTGACGCCGGATACCGAAAAGCAGGTGAGCGACGCCATCGCAAGCATGCGCAATCGGATGGGAGCGCTGGCCTTTGAGACCGCCTTTATGCAGGGCGGAAGCGAGGGCCTCACCCACGCGCTCGCCGCGGCCCGAGAGAGCCACGCGTCCGATACGGATGAGGCTGCCTTGAAAGATTTATGACAGACCTCTCGGGTACTGTTCCGCTGATGCGCTTCCCGCGCGATCAGAAGCTGGCCCCTGCAAATTCCGGTATGGCCCACCGACAATGGGTGCAGAGGCGAGAGGCCCCACTTTATCCGTGGGAAGAAATCATCTCAACTTCTGCCATCTCCCCGAAAGGATTATTGAACGGATGAGTTCAGAACAGAATCAAGCGCTTCCTGGGCAAGTGAACCAGCAATTGGGGGCCTTCGTCCCTATCTGGGTTTATCCCAGCGCCTCCCTGGTCCATGTCAATGACGCTTTCTCCTGCGTGGTGACCTTAGCTCCGGCGACAGCCACGTTCCCGGCAGATCCGCCCGACATTCCTGCCGCGGGAACGCAGGTCATGCTGCAGGTGAGCTCCGGTTCGGCGGTCATCACATCGCCCACCCTGCTCCCGGTCCCGACGAACGGGAATACGGTGGTCTTTGCGCTGCGAGCCGGGCCGCTGCCGATAGGTACCAACTATTCACGGGTCAAACTGACCGCCACCATCATCAATTCGGACGGCTCTCAGGGCGCTTCCGCCTCGAACTATGGCCCCAACACGGCCCTGCTTCAGAACATCTATAAAGACCTGGTTGTGGTTCCGTAAGCCACACGCGCATCTCCCCATCTCGCGACACGCCGCTCGAAGTCCATCGAGCGGCGTGTCGTGTTGCTGACCCTCTATCCACTGGACGTTACCTTCGCGCCCCGATCCAGCCGCTTCCTTCCCCCAATTCCGGGCTTGTTGTGGAGGCTGATCGCTGATGGCAACCTTGACAGAGTTTTGAAAGACCCCTGCTGTATACTCACATCAATCTCATCCCCGCTCCCAACCGGTAAGGAACCGAATGCGCTTACCGGAGAGCGGAAATGTCTTCCAGAAAGCGATACGTCCATGTGTCTACGACAAACGCTCTATTCGATTACCCGCGCTATCCACGACCAATACGATGCCTATCCTGCAGACCTCGATGAGGCCCGCGAGGTGCGGCGCTACCTCGTCGCAGAGGGCCATACCGACCGTGAGACATTCTGTCGGCTGGCTGCGCTCTCTCTGCGCACCTTTATACAGGTGGAGATCGATTCTCAGTGGCGCTCCACGGAGGATTCGCTCTGGAACAGCATCCGGCTGAAATCGCAGAAAACCGCGGACAAACCGGAATTCTGGGGACCGGACGCCTCCCTGCTCGATCTTGCCATCTATGTGGACATCTCCGACAACCAGTTTCATGGACACATGATGGCTTGCAACTGAATTGTTGAGAGGAGGTGGTAACAACTTGGACATGTTCGAGAAGGGGTATATCCTCTTCCGACAGTCCTCCAAGGGTACAGTGCCCGGCCTAACCGGCTTTTCGGGCCATGACGCTCGAAGGAGCGCTGTACCACCACAGGTCTGGCCCCCACACGCTAAGGGGACGAGCATACAAGGGCCAGACCTGTGCCCAACTTTCCCGCCGTTCGGCGCTGTTCCATCAGCGCACGCAAGACACAATCCCGCAAGTAAAGGAAAGGCTGCCATGTCGCCGACCAATATCCTGGTCTTGATCCACGGAATCACCCTCGATACCACGCCTGGAGACCACACCAAACCCTACCATGCCCTGCTGCAAGGTGTAAGCTATGTGAACCCCGACCTGCTCCGACACTTCGAGCCCCCCCTCTTTGTGGAGTGGGGACACCGCCCGGCCCATGTCGCCTACTCGGACCTCAACGACGATCAGAAGATCATGGACGCGGAGAACACGCTGGTGCTGCGTATGAGCCACGCCGAGGTGACCGACCGACAGCACCGCAGCGCACAGAACCATACGCTGGGCCTGCTTACCGACATCTCGCCCCACATCGTAAGCACCATGACGCACCAGATCAAAGAGTTGGAGCTTTTGGGGAGCGCGGATTCCTTCTATTATGCTTCGGAAGAGGGGGAGAAGCGGGTGCGCGCAGCCGTCTACCGCCAGATCCTGGAAGCCCTGCGCGAACATAAAGGCAAAGCGGATATCCGCCTGCATATCATCGGGCACAGCCTGGGCGTCACGGTGGCTCACGATTTCCTCTTCGGCCTGTTTGCCCCGGAGGAGCAGCTTACCGGCAGAACGCCGGGTTACCTGAGCAACGAGATGGCGACGCTGCTGGAGAGAGAGGAGTACTGGTTCTGGCGCGGCGAGGCCCACAAGTCTTTGAGCGTGGGCAGCATGACCAGCCTGGGAGGCCAACTGCCTCTTATGGTGATGCGGAAACAGCGCCTGGTGAACCTCCTGGCCGAAAACCGCTTCCTGGACCCGAGGAAGATCGGCATCCCCTTGCAGGGACAGGTCAAATGGCGCAGTTTCTACGACCATAATGACGTCCTGGGCTTCGCCTCACGCCGCCTGTATATCGAGGCGCCTACCATCGAAGAGTTCGAGGTGGACAACGGCCCCAACCCTCTGGAAGTGCATAACCGGTACTGGACCAACAAATTCGTTCTGGCGCAGATCGCGGATCTGCTCTATCGGAATGTGCGGGACGTGGCCCCGAAGCCGAGCCAGGAAGCGTGCCTGTCGCTACGCGTTTGATACCCTAAAACATTCCGGAGGCGAGACGCCATGCCCGAGCCGTTCGATGTCACTCTGCAGTATCTGTTGGAATCCGACCCCGAGGCATGGCTTGTCCTGCTCGGCCTGCCTGGCAAAAATGTGGAAGTGATAGACGCCGACCTTGCTGCACTGCCTGTCGAACCCGATAGGGTATTGCGCGTTCTGTCTGAGGACCCGTTCCTGCTGCACCTGGAGTTCCAATCCGGTTACCGGCAGGCGTTGTTGGAGCGGATCCTTCTCTATAATGTCCTCCTGCGATCCCGGCATGGCCTCCCCACGCTCAGCTACCTGCTGCTGCTGCGCCCCGAGGCCGATGGCCCGGAGATGGTGGATGTGCTCCGGTGTACCGGGCCGGCCGGCGCGGTCTATTGGGAGTTTCAGTACCGCATCCTGCGGTTATGGCAGAAACCGGTCTCGGAACTCCTGGAGGGCCCTCTGGCGACGCTGCCCTTCGCCCCTCTGGCGGATGTGGCTCCGGAGCAACTGCCGGACATCCTGCTCCGAATGCAGGCGCGTATTCAGGCGGAAGCGCAGGCGGGGGTGGCTGTCGAGCTCTGGACCATCGCCTATATCCTGATGGGCCTGCGCTATGCGCCGGAGTTTATCGAGCAGCTTTTGAAAGGGGTGGAGGGAATGGAAGATTCCGCGACCTACCAGTTCATACTGGCGAAAGGAGAGGCCCGAGGCGAGATGATCGGCCAGGCGAAA
>Ga0070734_10004710_pt1 | contig 12719 bp, 6 predicted proteins | sample Coa_R1_8_FD_66444 | JGI IMG/M metagenome (GOLD analysis project Ga0070734, IMG submission 66444) | Surface soil microbial communities from Centralia Pennsylvania, which are recovering from an underground coalmine fire - Coalmine... | ecosystem: Environmental > Terrestrial > Soil > Unclassified ...
TCCCGTTATTCCCCCGGCCTTAGCGGGCGTCCCGGCCTTCTTCGCTTTTTCAGTCCCGGCGTGTCCCAGTCCCAGTCGTGCGCGTGCGGGTCTCCCGCGCCCGTGTGATCATGTCCGAAGTCGTAATCCGTCTCAGCCCTCCCTTGGCCATCGTACGTCCTTATTGTGCCTTCGCCGTCTCCCAGGTCCGAGACTAGGGAGCCGTTCGGTGGCCCGCCCGAGCGCGCAGGCAACCCACTTCCAGCACCTGACCTAGTCGGGCATGCCCCGTTGTGCACCCAAACGGCACGCCCACCGGAGACGACGAAATACGTGTGGTTGCCGCTGACGGTGAAGTTGTAGACGTCGTGTCCAGCCTTCTGGAAGCTGACCGAGGCGACTCGCGAGGCCTTGTTGGCTCCTTCGGATACCGCGCTCCCGACCCTCAGCGCGCCTGCCACGACGAAGCCGCGGCCGGGGACGTAAAACGGATGCTCCCGCGTCGTCTGTAGCTTGGTTCCGTCTTGCAGTGTGAGCGTCTCAACCTGGATGTTCGGATGAACGGACGTCCCGGTGACCCGCCTCGCATCGATCGGTGCAGAGGGATCGGCGTTGTCGCTTCGACTCGCGACCAGGTCGCCGACCTTGATCTCTTGCATCGGCTTCGTCGAGCCGTCGGCCATCAGAACGCGCGTTCCCGCCACGAAGCAACCGACTCCGCGGGCGCACGCGCCTTCAGCACCGCCGCCCTCCAGCGCTCCGTCGGCAGCAGCCTCCGAAGCGAGCCCCATTTCGCCCTCCACGCAGAAGCAGCAACTGCCAAGCCCATCCGTGACAAGGGCGATCGTAACCGCAATCGCTAGTTGACCGCTCAGCCTGCCGAACGCGTCACAGTCACCATTCCACGCTTTGCATGCATCGTTCCAGTTGGATGCGATGCCCGCGACGAACATCTTGGTTCCGTAAAGCGGGTCCTGCCAGCCGCCCTCGACAAACCCTTTGATTCCGCTGCAGATCCCGCCGGGGAGTCCTTGGATTGCGCCTGCGGCCCCACCCCAGATTCGGCCCTCGCCGCTCCAATAGCCGCCGTCCCAAGGGTCCCCCCCGCCGCCGACCGCCCAGCGGCCGCCGTCCTCGTCCATCGGAGAGGCGTGGTGAATCGAGGGCCCGCCGAGGCCGGTCGGGTCGAGTGCGTTGGTCGGGCTATTGCCGCAGTAGGCGTACCAGTTGGTCCCGTCGGCGGCGGGATCGCGGGTGATGAACCGCCCCGTGGAGGGGTCATAGTAGCGGTGCCCAAGGAGCTTAAGCCCCGAATCCGAATCCTCCTGATAGCCCGCGCTGCCCCCATATCCAAACGCGCCGGCCGGGGTCCCCGTGACCGCCGTGGACATCCCGAAGGCGTCGTATGCCCGCGTCGCCTGAACCGTCTGCGTGGCATCCGTCTCGGCCCGGTTCGTGCCCGCACTGTCTTGGTGATAGGTTCGGGTGCCCGTCCCGGTGTGTATAGAAATGCCCGGCACGTAGGTGTTCGAGCCGTCCGAAAGCACGTCGGAGCTCGCCCCCTCACCATCTCGGGCGAACGTGCGCGAGCCGGATGAATCCGTCTTCGACACTCTCGCGTCCAAAGCGTTGTAGCCAAAGAAGCTCGTCAGTCCGCCACCCGAATACTGAATCGAGGAAATGCGATCCTCGATGTCGTAATTCAGAGTCTGAGTCTGGCCCGTCTGATTGTTTGCGACCTGGGTCGTGTGCCCGGCGGCGTCATATTGGTAGCTCTTGAGCGGCCGGTAACCGAAGCCGTCGTAGTAGTCGCGCGTGACCGAGTTGAGCTTGTCGCCTGAATCGTACGCATACTTGTCCGAATAGGTGTTGTAAACATTTCGATAGAGGCGGTTGAAGTTCCCGTCGTAAGCATAGTGGACGTCGCCCGTAGTATGGACATTGGGGTTCGAGCTGGCTTGCTCGTCGGTGAGCTCGCCCAACTGGTTATAGAAATAGTTCGTCGATACGCCGTTGGACGTCTTATTGATCAAGTAAGAGTCGGCGTCGTATTGATACGTTTCGGAGAATATCGAGCCGCCGCCCGCCGCCGAGTGGGTAATCGAAGACAGACGCGAAAGCCCATCGAACTGGGAGGTAGCGGTGCTACCGTTCGAGTTAACCTGCTGATAAGGCCGCCCGATGCTGTCGAAGTTCCAGCTCGTGGTCTCGTTTTGAACCAGATTCACCAGACTCGTCAGCCGGTGGTTCGTGTAGTTGTACTGGAGCGTCGGCGTTCCGGCTCGGCTCATCTGAGTCCGCCTTCCCCACTGATCGTGAGCGTAGGTCAGGTTGCCTTCCGGAGAATTGAAGTTCGTAAGCCGGTCCGCGTTATCGAACGTCCAGTTCGTGGTCCCGGTCGAGTCGGTCATCGACGTCGGTCGGCCGTCGAGGTCCCACGCAAACGTCACCCCCGGAATGCCGGCCGGGTAGGTGGTTGACACCTGGTTGTCCGAATTGTCGTAGCCGTACTGGATTTGGTTCCCAAGGCCGTTGAATCGCAGGGTCTCGTTCCCGTCGCCGTCGAACTTACCGGTCTCGGACTCGCCGTCCGGGAGCGACCAGTTCTTCAACTCGGCCCTGGCCGTGTAGTAGAACCGGCGCAAGTTGCCGTTCCCATCTTTCACCCCGGCGAGACTGCTCAGGTCGAACCAAGCCAGCGTCGTGGTGGGCGTGCCTGTTACCCTTCCCACCGCATCATACGTGTACTGGAAGTGCTGGTTCTTCCAGTCGTAGAAATCGGTGGCCCGATTCATCGGATCAAAGGTGATCGACTCGGAGTTCCCGTCGAACGACCGCGTAAATGTCGTTGCTCTACCCCAGTAGTCGTAAAGCACACTGACCGTAAGATTCAATCCATTATCCGTGACGCTGCCAGGATGATTGGGCATCTGGTGCTGGTTTGCAGCCGGGTAGGTGATCGTAAACGAATCGTCGGGTGTCTGGACCGAAATGGGGCGGAACGATGCGTCGTACGTGGTGGTGGTCGTGACATTCTCGCTCGTTACCGTCGCCAATTGGCCCGTCGAAGCGTAAGTGTAAGAAGCGAGCGTGTTGTTTAACCCGTCTACGACATTCAGCAGGACGCCCGTCGAGTCACGCGAACGATTGTAGTAGGTCACCGCCCCGCGCGTATCTGTGGTAGTTAGGATATCGTTATTCGAATTCCAGCTCCATCGCTGTTTAACGTTGGCCGCGGATTGCCTGGGATCCTGTGCCCACGTCCGGTTGCCGTAGTTATCGTAGCCGTAGTAGCTCGTTAATTGCCGAGCGCTCGCATACTGGTTGCAATTATAGTTAATATCCCACCAGTATGTTTGGCTGTAGTGGGCTTGATCGACGACGCTATGCAGAGTTCCGCCATCGTAGTTATTGATAACGGTGTTGTTGTAAGGGTCGGTTAGGGTTGTGGACGTGCCGCCATAGCTGTAGCTATAGCTTAGCCAAGCGCTTCCGGTAGGGTTGTAGGGGTCTTGGTAGAAGTGAACCGGATAGTTAAAGCTCGTTTCGCGCTCATAGCTATCGTAGGTCATCTTGTACAGTTGACCGTTCCGGTCCGTCTCGTTGAGGATCGCGGCCCCAAGGTCGTACCCGAACGTCTCCGAGGTGGTCGACGCCCCGTTCGAGACTGCGGGATAGGTGACGCTGTGCAACACGGTGAGCCCGGGGTTGAACTGCTGCGCGCCGATGCCGAACGTATAGGTTTGCCCAGTCGGGCCGCACGTTACGTTCGCGTAGTGTGGCGGATTAAGCCCGTTGTTGAACGTCAACGAATTTCCGTATTGGTCTGAGACCGAACTGACGAGGTGTGTCGAAATGTTGCGTGTGATCGAGATCCTGTTCAAGAAGCGATCTCGAACGGAGGCAAGGTAGCCAGAACCGTCGAAGCTATAGATCAACTGCCGCTTTGTTCGCAACTGAAACACGTTGACGAGCCCGTCGACGCTCTGGAAAACCTTGTACAAGACGTCGTAAAACCCGGTGGGCGGGTACCACACGTTACTCGTAGTCGGGTGAGGGTTGGTGAATACGAGCCGCTTCCCCGTCGGGTAGGTGACCACGGCCTTCGTCTTTCCGCCGGTGTAATTGCCGGCGAATACGACCCGCATGTCGAAGCTGCTCCGCCAATTCATTCCCCAGCCGACATCCAGGTTGTCCTGGCTGTTGTGGAACAGCGTGAGGCCGAGGCCCATGCCACCGGGTACGGTCCAGCCCACGACAGGCAAGGCGGTGAATCGGTTTCCGGTTTGGGTGTTCACAAATCCCGGAGCGGCCGTCGAACCTCCGCCAGGCAGGAAGGATTCCCAGGGGAATGCTTCTCCAGCCCGCGGATTCGTGTTTCCTGCCCCGCCGAGTCCTCCCCCGCCGTTCCCGTCGCCCCCGCCACCCTGTTGAGCCTTCGCCCCCAGCGACCGAAAGAGCTCCGTTAGGTTAGGTGCCGACTCGTGCTTCTCTGGAGCCGGCGCGGGTTCGGTGCTCGCGAAAAGCTGATCAATCGAGAACCCCTTGCCGGGCGCGCTTTTGGCGAGGAATCCGCCGCCACCCGGAGATTGATCTCGCGGGAGCGCCGCGGGGCGCCCGTCGAGAATCATGTCATCCCCGCTGTCGTCCAAGCCGCCTTGAATGTAGCCGGGATCCGCCGGCGGAGACGCAACACCGGCCTCAACTTCGTCGCTCAGATTGAAGGCGGAGAGATCGTCCGGGTAGTAGAAGAAGCCGCGGGTGACCGGATCGACGAGCGGGTACGTTCCATAGTCGACCGGGCCGGGCGAGTCCGTGTAGTCGCCGCCGCCCTGCTTGGCCGCCGTCGAGAGCCGGGTACGAATCCCCGTGACCGCGCTCGAAATCGCGGGGCCGCACGTCGAAACGAGTACAGCGCCGCAAGTGAGGGATGCAAAAAGACGCACATACCGATGGCACCGACGATACACCTGATTCCTCCTGCCAGTACGCCTCCCGCGCCCGACGCGGATCAGTGTAGCGGCGGATCCCGAAGATCCCAAGCACTTTTACCGTGCCCTAACAAAAATCGTCAATGCAATTTCGAGAAAACTTGAACTTTGGACCCGCAAGCTATTCGGGCAAACCCGAGGTCATGGGTCGACGCGGAAGAAAGCCCCCACGGCTGAGCCGTCGCGCCTACCGCCGGTCGTTCAGCATCGAGAGCAGGCGCAGGATCTCCATGTACAGCCAGAACAGCGTCACGCAGAGGGAGAACGCGCCGTACCACTCCATGAACTTCGGCGCGCCTTGCAGCGCGCCGCGCTCGATAAAGTCGAAGTCCAGCACGAAGTTCAGCGCCGCGATCCCGACGATCACCAACTCGATGCCGATCCCGATCGGAGTCGGCGTCCACAGAAACGGCATCGAAAGGCCGAACAGCCGCATCAGGAACGCCACCCCGTACACCAGGGCGATGCCGCCGGTGGCCATGATCACCATCCGCGTGAACGCCGGGGTCGCGCGAAGCACCCCTGCCCGATAGAGGCCGAGCATCACGAGCGGAACCGCGAGCGTCAAGCCGATCGCCACCGGCACGATGCCCGCATAGGCCGAGGCGAAGAACGCCGAGATCCCTCCCAAAACCGCGCCTTCGCAAAGGGCGTAGATCGGAGCGAGGACCGGCGAATTTTGGGGCCGGAACGCGGTAACGATGGCGAGCACGAACGCGACGATCGCGGCTACCACGATCAGCGGGAGCCCGAGGGCCGGGTTCGAGACGAGAAAGGCCCAACTGAAGCCGCCCGAAAGGATCGCGAGGGCGATCAGAAGCAGGCTCTTGTTGAGCGTTCCCTGGACCGACATCCGCGCTGACGCTTCGCCGCGCGCCGTGTTCGCGAACTGCGAGAAGGTGTTCCGCCCAAGGACGGGGTTAGAAGTGTCCATCCTAAAATGAAGGGGGCCCGGGAGGGCGCCCGGGCCTATGAGTCAACTGGTCCTGTTTAGGGGGAGGGAAGGAAGTGGACCGAGGATGACATTTGTTCTGACGCCACTTCAGCGCCCTAATGTTTCCAAATTCTTGCGGTGTTGGCCGCAATTAATCGAGCCCTAAGCCGGCTCCGGCTCACCGCGCGGTAAACGCCCGGTCACGCCGGTCTCGCGCGCCCCTCGACCGGGCGCCGGAAGGTCAACCTTGGGCAAACCGCCGCTAGCATCGCTGCTGATCCTCGCCGCGCTGAACCACGCCTCGGCGCAAGTTCCGCCCCAGCTTGCGGCCCGCCTGAAAGCCGCCACAACCGCTTTGCAGAGCGCCCGAGTCACCGCGACGATCGATCAAACCCTGAACGCGGGCGGCAAAACCCACGCGAGCCGGATTCACTGGGCGACTCAGGCGGGAAAGGAGCACTTGAAGGTCCTGCCCGGCTCGCAATACGGCGCCGGCACCGAGCTCCTGTGGGACGGGGAAGAGTGCCTCTACCGGCCGCCGGAAGTGTTCCGCCACAGCCAGCTCACCATCGTCGGTATCCAGTTGGCGCACCAGGATACGTCGGGGCCGGAAAGCCCGATGCGGGCCGGCTACTGCCTCTCCCTCGGCAGCGCCAACTCGGCCGATACGCCGCTTGCAGAAGCCCTGAGCAAACCCGGCGTTTCGGTGCTTCCCGGGCCCCCCAACCGCATCCGGCTGCGGGCGCCCTCGAACATGGTCGACGGCACGCGCGTGGTCGAGCTCGCCCCGGCCTGGAACTACATGATCACGCTCGACCGGGATAAGGCCGCGCGGGCAAAGAATCGGGCGTCGGTGACCGTGACCGAACTGCAGGTTCTCGAAGCCCGGCAAATCGGCGGCGTGTGGGTCCCGACCAAGTACACGCTGCGAAGCGAAAGCGGCGCAGGTCCCGTGGGCTACACCTCGGTGCTCGGAGAGGTGAGCGCCCAAGTGGCCCCCACCGAGTTCGCGACACTGGCGCAACCGGGGGAGACGGTCGTCGACGGCCCCACCACGTATCTCGTCGGCGCCGACGGGGTTCGACGCCGATCGGGCAGCTCCGATCCGAATGCCGCCGGCGAGAACCCGGCGCGCCGATCCTGGGCCCGGTCGGTGCCGGCGGTCATCTTCGGCCTCGCCCTCACGCTCGGCGCCGCCCTGCTCATTCGCGCGGTGTTCAAGGTTGACCGGCCCAAGGACGCTTACTGGGGCCCGCCCAACCGGAGGCCGTAGACTGGGAACCGCCGCTATGAAGCCACGCAACCTCTGCGCCCTCAGCTTCGCCGTTTGCGCGGCCCTGCCCAGCCGTGGCGCCATTGCCCAAACCGCCCCGGAGATCGTCGCGAAGCTCGATGCGGCTAAGGCCCGAGTGTCGCAGGCGGTCGTGCGCGGCAGAGTCCGGACGTCGCGAATCTACGGCAAGCAGGTTGAGCGGACCACGTACACGTGGGCGTTCTCCCACGGGAAAGAGCGGCTCGAGGAGACCAGCGGCTCCAACAACAACAAGAGCGGCTTGGAGCCCGGCGAGGTGATGGTATGGGACGGAGAGCGGAGCTACACCCGGAGTCCGTCGAGGAACCTGAGCGGCAGCGAGGTGGGCGCGCTGGTCAGCGTCGGCACGTCGCGCTCGCCCTTTGATCTCAGCCCGCTCCGGGCCGGCTATCAGGCCTTCGATCTCGGGTCCGAACGCGCTTCCGGCTGGCTGGCCGATCTCATTCACCACGTGAGCTTTCTGGCGAAGACAACGCCGGACGGGAACATCATCCTGAGCTTCTCGCCTGGACTAGGTGGCGAGCAGCGCCTCGTCACGTTAAGCCCGAAGTGGGACTTCATGGTCGTGCGAGACCGGCGCTACACGCCGGGGCCCTACCGAACCGGCATGGGCGGGCGCGTCGGAATCCTCATGGACGACCGGCAGGTGACCGACGCGCGCCGGATCGGCGGGTGCTGGATTCCGGTCAAGTTCGAAAGCCTCCAATTTCTCGGCATGCGCTCGCCCGCGAACCCGGGCGTGCGTCTCACGTTCGAGTTGGAGGGGATCTCGGAGGACGTCCCCGAATCCATGTTCGCCAGACCGGGCCGGCCGGGCGATAGGGCCTACGATGCCAAGTCGCTCTACGTCATCGACGCCAAGGGCCGATGGATTCGCACCGGGGCCGCCCCGACGGGAGAAATCACCACGCAACGGCCGGTTTCTTCGAAAGCTGCGACGGAGGAGGAGCCCGGCGGCGACCCGAGCAAGGTCAGAACAGTTGCCGTGGTCATTCTCGCCGTCATCGTGGCCGGGTCGGTCGCCTACTTCATTCGCGGGCGGCGAAGGAAGCCGGACGACTGGGGCCCCTCGGGAGGTCGGGCTTAGCGCCGAGGGAGCAATCCGATGACTCGCACTTCCGGAATGGCCTTCCTCGGCTTGCTCGGCTTGTTGGGAACCGCCCGAGCATCCGTCCCTCCCAAGGTACTCGAATGCTTGGAGCGAGCCCACCAGAGCGCGCTTCGGATTCGCGCCCAGGCCACCGTCAAGCAATTTGGCAGCAGCGGCCCGCCCGTGCTCCACCAGTGGGCCTACGACCACGGCAAGGAGTACCTAAAGACGCTCACCGGCCCGATCGCGGGAAACGGCCGAAACTGGGAAGCCCTCTACGACGGTTCCCGCGGCTACGTCCGGGCGCCCCAGTTGGACCAATCCGGCGCCTCGGTGGGTGGGACCCTCACCGTTATCAAGCACGGCACCCCGTTTTGGATGAGCCCGATTCAATCCGGGTACGCGGTGCCCTTCAACACGATGAGCCGCTTCAGCGGCTTTCTGGTCGAGGTGGCTGGGAAGTATCCGGTAGCCGCCGAATTCGAGGCGGACGGCCACTTGGTTTTCCACGTTCCCGGCCTCCCCGGAGCAGAGAGCATCACCCTCCGGCTCAATCCAAAGTGGGATTACATGCTCGAGCAGGAGGAGGTGCTCACTTATGGCGTCGGCCCGGGCGGCGCGCCGGACCCTCAACTGGCGGAAATGACCATCCATCGCGTGGCTGAGGCGCGAAAGCTCGGCGGCTGGGTACCGACCAAGATCGAGGTGTGCACGATCCGACGAACCACGCCCCCCACCGCCGCGCGCTGGAGGGTCGACATCGAGCTAACGGACATCAAGCCTCACGTCTCCGCCGCGAGCTTCAAACCAATCGGGCGCCCGGGCGATAAGGTCGTCGACTCGGACGCGAGCGCGCTGTTTATCGTCGGCGACGACGGCAAGATGCAACGGGCTACACGTCAGGCCGGTCCGGTGAGCCCGCTTTTTGCGGACTCCGTCCCCATCAACGTGCAGCCGCGCCGCCGGATGAGCGACCCAGGCGTCGCCCAGCGGATCGCCCTCGCCGTCGCAGTCGTCATCGTCGCGGGCGTGCTCTGGTTCTTCTTTCGCAGCCGGCGGAACGGAGAGCCTTACTGGGGCCCTCCGCGCCCTTAGCCTTAGATCACGCCCTGCGTTCGCAGCATCGCGTAGTGGCAAGACTTGAACTTCTTGCCGCTTCGGCACGGGCAAGGATCGTTCCGCCCCACCTTCTTCCAGTCGACGTTTTTGAGCTGGGCGTCGGTGAGCTGGGCCGGGAAGTCCGATGCCGGGATCGTCGCCTCGCCGTCGACTTCCAAGGCCTCCGGGAGGGCGTCGTCCATTCGCAGCATCATCGGCGGAACTTCCGGCTGGGCAGCCTGTACCTGGGCGTGGAAGAGCATCTTCACCGCGTCTTCCTTGATTCCCGCCTTAGTGCCCACGAACGTATCGAAGGTCTCGCGCTTGTAGGCGATGAGGGGATCGACCTGGCCGTAGCCCCGCAGGCCGATGCCCTCGCGGATGTACTCGACCGTCTGCAGGTGCTCCATCCACCGGTTGTTGACCGCGTGGAGCATGACCTGCCGCTCGATATAGCCCATCGCCTCCTCGCCCAGCGACTCGATCTTGGCGTCGTACGCCTTGAGCGCCTGCTCGGTCACGAAGGCGTGCAGATCCTCTCCCGGCTGGTGTGCCTCGAGGTCCGAGATCGTCGCGAAGTCGACAAGCGGAAAGACTTCGTTGAGGTCCTCGAAAAGCAGGTTGTAGTCGTACTCGCGGTTGTCCCGTTCGTCGAGCACCCAGGCGTTGTCGACGAGGCCCGCCATGATCTCGGGAACGTAGTTGCGGAGCTCCTCCCGGCAATCTTTGCCGAGCAGGATTTCGCGGCGCATCGCGTAGATGTCCTCGCGCTGGGCGTTGAGCACGTCGTCGTACTCGAGCACGTGCTTGCGGCTCTCGAAGAAGTGGTTCTCGATGCGCTCCTGGGTCTTCAGGATCATGCCGGTGATGAACTTCGTCGTCACCTCTTCCATCGGGGGCCAGAGTTTGAGGACCGGGTTTTCGAGCATCTGCGCGTTGAAGATCCGCCACAGCGTGTCCTCGAGGGAGACGAAGAACTTGCTGCAGCCGGGATCGCCCTGACGGCCGGACCGGCCGCGAAGCTGGTTGTCGATCCGCCGGGACTCGTGCCGCTCGGTGCCGAGGATGAACAACCCTCCGAGCACACGGACCTCTTCAGCCATGCCGCGCCGCTCCTGATCGTCGAGGGGAAGCGGGGGCGCCGCGCGCTCCATTCCGCCGCGGCGGTAGGAGGCGAAGGTCGCCGCATACTCGTCGCTCGCGGAGAGCTCCAGGTCTTCGGTGTCCTCGGTCGCCTGCCGCGCGAGGCGGACGAGGTCGTCCTCCACACGTCCGCCGAGCAGAATGTCCACACCGCGGCCGGCCATGTTCGTGGCGATCGTGACCTGGCCCTTGCGGCCGGCTTCGGCGATGATGAGCGCCTCCCGCTCGTGGTACTTCGCGTTGAGCACGTTATGGGGAATGCCGTGCTTGAGAGCCTCCTCCAGATTGGGCTTGTCCGCTTCGTCGAGCTCGGTCGACTTGAGGAACCAGTCCATCCAGTCGCCTTCCAGCACGTCGCCGGAGAGGTCGAGCTTGGCGAGGAAAGTGTTGGTGATCTGCCGGTCGTATTCGGGCAAGGGCACTTCGTAGAGCTTGGTCGCGTCCGCCTTCTCAGAGCCTTTGAGCTCCTTCTTCACGTCCGCCATCTCGCGCAGGCGGATGACGACCAGAAGGCGCTGGAGCATCTCCGCCGTCAGCCGGCCCGAAACGATCTCCGACATCTCGATCGATCGAGTACCGACGAGCACGGGCTGCTGCTTCGTGAAGAGCCGCAGGATCTCCCAGGCGATGCCTCGGTACTTGGCCTCGGCGCCCTTGTAGACGATGTCCTGCAGGTCGGTTCGAACCATCGGCCGGTGGGTTGGCACGCAGACCACGTCGAGGCCGTAGATCTTGCGGAACTCGTCCTCTTCGGTCTTGGCGGTGCCGGTCATGCCCGCCAGCTTGTGGTACAGGCGGAAGAGGTTCTGGAACGTGATCGTCGCGATCGTTTGGCTCTCGCGCTGAACGGTCACCCCTTCCTTGGCTTCCAGGGCTTGGTGCAGGCCGTCGGAGAAGCGGCGGCCGAACATCATGCGGCCGGTGTTCTCGTCGACGATCACGACCTCGCCGGCGCGGACGACGTAATCCACGTCCTTGTCGAACAAGCCGTACGCCTTCACCGAGGCGTTCGCGTGGTGGAAGATCTTGGGGTTGCTCGCGATGTTGTCGATCCCCATCTTCCGCTCGACCTCGTCCATTCCCTCCTCGGTGAGCTGGGCCTGGTGGTTCTTTTTGTCGACTGTGTAGTGGGTTTCGGGCTCGAGGGTCCGGACGATCGCGTCCATCTCCTTGTACACGCTCACGTCCTCGACCGACGGTCCGGAGATGATGTGGGGGGTTCGGGCCTCGTCGATAAGGATCGAGTCGACTTCGTCGATGATCGCGTAGTTGAGCTCGCGCATGACCAGGTCCTCTTCCGAGAAAGCCATGTTGTCGCGAAGGTAGTCGAAGCCGAACTCGTGGTTCGTGCCGTAGGTGATGTCGCAGCCGTAAGCCTCGCGGCGGCTGCAGGGCACGAGGTGCATGTAGCGCGGGTCCTCGTGCTCGGCGCCGGGAAGGTACGTGTAGGAGCCGCCGAGCTCGTCGGAGTCGGCCGACTGGCCCTGGATGATGCCCACCGACAAGCCGAGAAAGTGGTAGATCGGCCCCATCCAGACGGCGTCGCGACGGGCGAGGTAGTCGTTGACGGTGACGAGGTGCACGCCACGGCCGGCGAGGGCGTTCAGGACGATCGGGGCGACCGCGACGAGCGTCTTGCCTTCACCGGTCTTCATTTCGGCGATGCGGCCTTGGTGGAGCACGGAGCTGCCGATCATTTGCACGTCGAACTGGCGCATGCCCAGCGTTCGCCGGCTGACTTCGCGCACGATCGCGAACGTTTCCGGCATCAGGGTGTCGAGGGGCGTGTCGTTCTTGGCCGCCTCTCTCAGGGCGGCGGCCTTCTCCTTGAGCTGCTCGTCGGTGGCGGCGCTGAATTCGGCCTCGAGGTCGTTGATCTTGGCGACGAGCGGCATGACCTGCTCGACGTCGCGTTTGGACGTGTCAAAAAGTTTGCGTAGAAATTCCATTCAAGTTGAAGCGCGGGAGCGCGGAGGCGGGGGGCCGCAACGCGGCCCGGCACGGCAAAAGGCGGGTTAGGCGGTGTGCCTAGGCCGTGGCCGGCCCGTCGCGGTCGCGCTGGTTGGTAGCCGGCGGCGCGGAGAACGCCGGCTGCCTGTACGCGGGAACCTCGACCGGCTTGGTTTCAAGCTTCGGTTCCGGCTGCGACTCGGGCTCGTCCGCAAGCGCGGC
>Ga0070734_10004711_pt1 | contig 12718 bp, 9 predicted proteins | sample Coa_R1_8_FD_66444 | JGI IMG/M metagenome (GOLD analysis project Ga0070734, IMG submission 66444) | Surface soil microbial communities from Centralia Pennsylvania, which are recovering from an underground coalmine fire - Coalmine... | ecosystem: Environmental > Terrestrial > Soil > Unclassified ...
GGATCGTGGTTTGAACTGCTTTACTGCAATTCTGCGCGATTCCGCGCTTGCTCAGGCCGAAGCCCTTGATCAGCGCATCGCCGCCGGTGAAGACCCCGGGCCGCTCGCCGGTGTGCCGTTTGCCGTCAAGAACCTCTTCGATATTGCGGGCGTAACGACACTCGCTGGCTCTCGAATCCAGGCCGAACAGCCGCCCGCCAAACGCGACGCAACGTGTGTGGCCCGTTTGAAACAATCTGGCGCGATTCTACTGGGCGCACTCAATATGGACGAGTACGCTTATGGCTTCACGACTGAGAACACTCACTACGGAGTGACTCGCAATCCGCACGACGTGGACCGCGTTGCCGGCGGTTCGTCGGGTGGTTCCGCGGCCTCGGTTGCCGCGGGGATGGTTCCACTGAGCCTGGGCTCCGATACTAACGGCTCTATTCGAGCGCCGGCTGCGTTTTGCGGAGTCTTCGGCTTCAAACCGACTTTTGGGAGGATCTCGCGAGCCGGGGCATTTCCGTTCGCATCCAGTTTCGATCACGTTGGACCCTTCGCGAGATCCGTGCGGGATGTCGCCCTCGCCTACGATCTGATGCATGGGCTCGATCCGCGCGATCCGGTGTCGAGCGATCGTCCGCAAGCTCCGTGCCTTCCCGAGATCGCCAAGGGAACCCACGGCCTCCGTATGGCGGTGGCAGACGGGTACTTTGCGCGACTCGGCCTGCCGGAGGTATTCGAATCAGTTCACAAAGCTGCGAAGGCGCTCGGCGTGGCTTCTTCCGTGACAATTCCAGATGTCGAAAAAGCGCGCGCGGCGGCCTATGTAATCACGGCATCCGAGGGCGCAAACCTCCATCTGAATAATTTACGTTCGCGGCCTCAAGATTTTGACCCGTTGATTGTTGAGCGTTTTTTGGCGGGCGCGCTTGTGCCTGCGTCCTGGTATCTCCAAGCCCAACGATTTCGAAGCGTGTTTCGCGAGAAACTACGGAGCGCGTTTGAAACCGTCGACGTGATTCTCGCGCCCTGTACACCTTGTCCGGCGGTACGGATCGGACAGCCGACGATTGTAATCGATGGCGTGGAACTTCCGAGCCGCCCCAATATCGGAGTATTTACGCAGCCCCTCTCGTTCGTCGGCTTGCCCATCATTTCCGTACCGGTTTTCGAAGAAGGCCAGTTGCCTCTGGGCGTCCAGATCATCGCGGCACCCTATAACGACTCAGCGGTTCTGAGAGTCGCGGCCCAACTGGAAGCCATGGGAATCGCCCGCTCCCCCGTTGCGGCACCGGCGGAGCGTGTCACATGAAGCGCACGGCGGGAGAGAACTCTCAAACTTCTCGCCGCGAATTCCTTGCCGCGATGGCTGCTGCTCCCTTGGCCGCTCAGGATCGGCTTGCGATCGGCTTCGTCTATAACGGCCCAAAGAATGATCTGGGTTATAACCAGGCGCACGTGGAGGGCAAACTAGCGCTGAAGGCCGTGCCCTATGTACGCGCCTTCGACGAAGCCAATGTGCCAGAAACCGTGAGCGTCGAAGAATCGATGCGTGACATGATTCATCAGGACGGCGCGCGCGTAATCTTCGCGACCTCTTACGGATTCCTCGATCCGTTTGTCTTGCGCGTGGCCCGCGAGAGCCCGGATGTCCAGTTTTTCCACTGCGGCGGCTCGTACCGCGACGGCTCAGATCCGGCGAATGTGGGAATCTATTTCGGCTTCATCGATGAAGTGGAATATCTGGCTGGAATGACCGCCGGCCTGGTGAGCCGCACCGGCCGCCTGGGCTTCGTGGCCGCGAAACCAATCCCGCAAGTGCTCCGCAACATCAACAGCTTCATGCTCGGCGCCCGCAGCGTCAATCCATCGGTGACGATGCAAGTTGTTTTTACGGGCGACTGGGTGCTCCCGGTCCGCGAGGCCGAGGCCTCCAGCAGTCTGGCTGATCAGGGCGTAGACGTACTCACCGGCCACACCGGATCGCCGCGCGTCATCGTGCAAGTGGCCGAGCGCCGCAACATTTTCGCCACCGGCTATCAGTTCAATCAGTCCATGCTCGCCCCGCGTGGATTTCTGACGGGTGCCGAGTGGGCCTGGGCCGTCGTCTACCGGCGCTACGCGGAAATGATTCACGCCGGAAAATCGGTGGCCAACGGTACGATTCCACGCAGAGTGACGGGGACATTAAAGGACGAGTTCTGCCAGCTGTCTCCCTTCGGACCAGCCGTCACCGCCGAGAAGCGCGAAGCGATCGCGCGAGCGAAACAGCGCCTGCTGGATGGATCCCAGGCTGTTTATCGCGGGCCCCTGCGCGACAACACCGGAAAAACGGTCGTCCCGGCGGGCTCCTCGATTCGGATCGAGGATCCTGCGCTTGATCAGATGAACTGGCTCCTTGAGGGAATACATGGGGAGGTTGGAACGTGACCAGCCAGGCCGCCCTGAGCTCGCGGCTCGAAGCCGTGATCATACCCTTTACGGCGATCGTAGCTGCGCTCACGCTGTTTGGAATGTTCTGTGCCTGGGTTGGCGCGTCGCCCGCCGGAGTCTATGCCTCGATCTACAAAGCAGGATTCGGGAGCTGGTATTCTTGGCAGAACAGTCTGCTCCGCGCGGCGCCTCTGATGCTCTGCGGACTCGCGACCGCGCTCCCCGCGCGTGCGGGCATCATCACGGTCGGGAATGAAGGAGCGTTCGTGGTGGGAGGGCTAGCGTCTGCCGCGGCCGGGCTCGCGACGCTGCAAGCGCCAGCGTGGCTGTGCTTGCTGGTTATGGCCGTGGCTGGCGGTGTGGCGGGCGGCCTTTGGATCGCGCTCTCAGCCGGCTTGCAATATTACCGCGGCATCAACGCCGTGATCAGCAGTCTGCTGTTGAATTACATCGGCATCGCTCTCCTGCTGCAATTGGTGGAAGGGCCGATGCACGATCCGGGAAGTCTGAACTTTCCGGCGACCTATCCAATACCGGAGTCGCATCAACTCGGTCACATTCCGGGCTCGCGAATTCACTATGGTTTGGTGTTTGGAGTGATCGCGTGCATTGTCTCGTGGTTTCTTTTGGAGCGAACGGTCTGGGGCATGAAGGTCAAGATTGTCGGGGGCAATGGCCGCGCCGCGAAGCTGGTGGGGCTGCCATTGGGAACGCTCGTGCTGACCGCAAGCTTTCTCGGAGGCGCTTGTGCAGGCTTGGCGGGAATGGTCGAGGTTGCGGCGATTCATGGGCGCGCCAGCCAGGCCATCTCCGCCGGTTACGGATACGTGGGCATCCTAGTTGCATTCCTTTCACGGCAATCGCCCTTGCGAATTCTGGTTGTGTCGGTGATCCTAGGCGCAGTGCTTGCAAGCGGCGGAATCCTGCAGCGGGATCACGAACTCCCCGACGCTACGATCACCGTTTTCGAAGGGATCGCGTTTCTCGCGATCCTGGCGAGCGAAGCGCTCTCCGGTCGAATCTCTTTCGTTCGATCGGTGATCAAGCGCGAAGCACGGGAGTTGGCCGATGCAAAATCCTGAGTCTCTGGGACTCCTCGGAATCGCGATCGCGTTAGCTGGCGGCGCGATACGCGGCAGCATCCCGTATATCTACGTCAGTCTCGGCGAGTGCCTCACCGAAAAGAGCGGGCGGATCAACCTAGGTATGGAAGGCATCCTGCTGATGGGCGCGATGACCGCTTTCGGCGTTTCGGATCGCTCGGGCTCTCCGTGGCTAGGAGCGCTGGCCGCGGCGATCGTGAGCGGCCTGTTGGGTCTATTGCACGGTGCGTTGACGGAGCTTCCGGGGGTCAACGATATCGCAGCGGGAATCGCGATGATCATCTTCGGCAGCGGGCTGGCGTTTTTCTTTGGCAAGCAATTCGTCGCTCCCATGGCGCCGCAGTTGCCGGTGTTCGACCTGGGTGCGAGCGTGGCGAACACAGCGCTACACGCGGCGCTGCGGATGAGCCCGCTCTTCTTCCTGGGGATTGCCGTCGCGCTCGTTCTGCACTACGCCTTTGAGCGCACCCGCTGGGGACTCCATCTGCGCGCGGTAGGTGATGCGCCGGATGCCGCGTACTCGATGGGCATCGCGGTCCGCCGGCATCGAATCGTCGCCACCACGATCGGCGGCGCGCTGGCGGGCATCGGCGGTTCGCACTTGACGCTGTACTTCCCCGGGATTTGGTCCGAAGGAATCTCGGGCGGGCAAGGACTCATGGCGGTGGCGCTCGTGATTTTCGCGCGGTGGAGCCCCCTGCGATGTCTCGCCGCGTCCCTTCTGTTCGGAGGAGCGCAGGCGCTGGGGCCTTCCCTGCAATCGGCTGGAATCTCGGGTTTTTATCACGTGTTCAATGCCTCGCCCTACTTGCTGACGTTGGGTGTGATGATCTTCTCTTGCTCGCGAAACCGCACGCTCACAGGGATTCCGGGCGCGATTGCCAGAAGGGGATGAACAATGCACGCCCCGCCCGCTGTCGAGGCCGTTGGCATCTCCAAAACCTTTGGCGCTGTGCGAGCCCTCGACGGCGTAAGCCTGGAGGTTCGACCCGGCTCATTCCACGCGATAGTCGGCGAGAACGGGGCCGGCAAGAGCACGCTCGCAAAATGCCTGCTGGGCTTCTATCACCCGGATGCAGGCGAAGTGAAGCTAGACGGCGCCGTAGTCACTACCACTGCCGAGGCGCGCTGCGCCGGTCTCGGCATGGTGTTCCAGCATTTCACATTGGCACCCTCCCTGACCGTCGCCGAGAACCTTGTGCTGGCGCGGCCGGATCTGCCATTGGTGCTCAACTGGAAGAGGGAGCGGGAACGCCTTCGTTCGTTCCTCGAGCGCGCGCCGTTTTTGGTTGACTTGGATACGCGCGTGGAATATCTCGCCGCCGGGCAGAAGCAAAAAGTCGAGATCCTGAAACAGCTTTATCTGGGCACGCGGGTCCTCATCCTGGATGAGCCGACCTCGGTTCTCACGCCTTCCGAGGCGGAGGAGGTCATGACAGTTTTGAGCGCGCTGGTGCAGCAGGTGTCTCTGAGCGTCCTTCTGATCACACACAAGCTGCGCGAGGTGATGGCTTACGCCGATCAAGTCACCATTTTGAGGCAAGGTCGATGGGTGGCGTCGAGCGCCACGCGTGACATCGATGTCCCCCGAATTGCGGAGCTGATGATCGGAAGGGAGACACCGATGGAGCAGATCACACAGCCTGTGGTCAGAGCTTCCGCGCCTGTTCTTGAAATTCGGGATCTTCTGGTACGCGGCGACCACGGATTGCCCTCGGTCAAACATGTCAGCCTCACGCTGAATGCCGGCGAGATCCTCGGGATCGCGGGCGTCTCCGGCAACGGGCAGCGCGAACTCGTTCAAGCCATCGGGGGCCAGCGCGATATCGAGAGCGGATCGATCACGGCTTTCGGAGTCCCATACCACGCCTCGCGCGAGGCCATTCGGACCACTGGGCTGTTCACCTTGCCTGAAGAGCCGCTAGAGAATGCCACCGTGCCGCGGATGAGCGTCGCTGAGAACCTCGCGCTGCGCACCTTCGACCGCCCTCCGCTGGCCAAATTCGGATTTCTGCTAGAACGCGGCGCCCTACGCCGGGCGGCGGAAGAGGAAGTGCGTCATTTCTCGATTCGCGCGCCATCTATCTGGTCCCCGATCCGGAATCTGTCGGGAGGGAACGTGCAGCGGGCGGTCTTAGCGCGGGATCTTGCCAATGGCGAAGCAAAGATTCTGGTCGTGGCGAATCCATGCTTCGGTCTCGACTTCGCGGCCACCGCATTCGTCCACAATCAACTCGTCGACCTGCGAAATCGGGGCAAGTCCGTACTTTTAATCAGTGAAGATCTTGACGAGTTATTGAAGATTGCCGATCGCATCCTTGTCATGAGCGGCGGGGAGATCGTTCACGAAACGATGCGCACCGATCTAGATCTTGCGGTGGTCGGCCGCTACATGGGAGGACATTAGTGGAAGCGGGGGCAGCCCGCCATGCGCTCGCCAGCCTCCGAATCACCGCTCTTGCGGAGCTCTACGACCGGGGCGCGCTTACGCCCGCTGACGTGATCGCGGACATTTATGAGCGCATCCGCGCCCGAAGCGACGACCATGTTTGGATTCACCTGGTTCCAGAGCGCAATGCGTTGGAGAGGGCGCAAACGCTGTCCGATACCAGATCGCCGTTATACGGAATTCCCTTCGCTGTCAAAGACAACATCGATGTGGCAGGTCTTCCTACCACCGCGGGTTGCCCGGCGTTCCGCTACATCGCGAGCCGGACGGCAACAGTCGTCGAAAGACTGCTCGATGCCGGCGCCATCCTGATTGGCAAAACCAATCTCGATCAATTTGCCACCGGCTTGGTCGGTACGCGGTCACCTTTTGGAATCGCGAGAAATCCGTTCGACGCCCGCTGCATTCCTGGAGGCTCCAGTTCGGGATCGGCCGTTGCGGTGTCCACCGGCCTGGTGAGCTTTGCGCTTGGAACGGACACGGCGGGATCCGGCCGGGTGCCGGCCGCCTTCAACAATATCGTCGGACTCAAGCCGACCCGTGGTTTCTTCAGTACGCGAGGCGTGGTCCCGGCGTGCCGAACTCTCGATTGCGTCTCCGTTTTCGCATTGACGTGTGAGGACGCGGCGACCGTCGCGACGGCATCGGCCGCCTATGATTCCGAGGATCCGTTCAGCAGGCCCGAGTCCTCGGAGCACGCCTTTTCGATCAAAGCTCCGGCCAAATTTCGCTTCGGCGTTCCGGAACGCGAGGCGCTTCAGTTCTTCGGTGATACCGATGCGGCGGCCCTCTTCGATCACGCGATCGACGATCTAAGAGAACTCGGGGGGACGGCTGTGACGATCGATTTCGGCCCGCTGAAAGAAGCGGCCGGTCTTTTGTATCACGGACCGTGGGTAGCGGAACGGATGGCCGCGCTGAAGTCCTTCTTTGATCTTCATTCGGCGGACATGCACCTGACGACGCGGGCCGTGATTGAAGGTGCTAAGCGGTATTCGGCAGTCGATACCTTCGCGGCTTTGTATCGCCTGGCTGAGTTAAAGCGAGCGACGGAAGGCATGTGGGATGTGATCGACGTCCTGGTGCTCCCCACCGCCGGAACGTGTTTCACTATCGAGGATGTCCTCGCTGAGCCGATTCAACGGAATACAGAGCTGGGCTATTACACGAATTTCGTGAATCTTCTGAATTTGTGCGCGACCGCGGCGCCAACCGGCTTCTGTCGAAATGGTCTCCCCTTTGGCGTTACCGTAATCGCGCCTGCCGCCCGCGACGGCTTCACTCTGGATGTAGCCGATCGACTGCATCGCTCGCGGAACATACAGATGGGAGCGACCGGAATCCCCGTTCCGGCGTGTGCTTCAACCAAGGAGCAAGTTGTTCTGGCCGTCGTGGGGGCGCACCTCCGCGGGCTGCCGCTGAATCCGCAACTTCTCGAACGTGGTGCTCGGTTCGTACGCCAGTGCCGCACGGCTCACAGCTATCGCCTTTACGACCTGCAGGGTTCCGTGCCACGCAAGCCCGGACTCGTGCGAGTTCCTGACCGTGGCGTTGCGATTGAAGTGGAGCTCTGGCAAATGCCCGTGGCGGAATTCGGAGATTTCGTCCAGAATGTCCCACCTCCGCTTAGCATAGGGACCATCGTGTTGGAGACGGGGGAGCGCGTTAAAGGCTTCCTTTGCGAGGCCTCCGCACTTACGGGAGCCGCCGACATCTCGGATCATCGTGGGTGGCGCGTGTTCTTGGCGTCATGCCATGAACAGCAGATCGGCGATCGCTAAACGTTCTTCGCTGCAGTTAGTTAATGAAGCGATCAAACTACTAACTTGGAGACCAATAAGAGTCCATTAACACCGATCCTGGTCCTTCTTGTAGTCCTTCGAGGAACCCACGGCACGATAATACCGCTAGATGAGATTCCCCGCCAATATGCTCAGATTGAAGCCGATGACCTTTGCCCGGCTGCCGGGCGCTCGTTTTGATTGCCGGGTGAGGTACGGGCCATTGCAGGCGATACTGGCAGTTCGTTGGGTCCATGCGGCTATATTTCGAAGTTGACGTCGCCGACAGCCAATTTCACGCACCTTGTTTATCTAAAGCGTGGAACTGCTCTAGCTGTACGATTTATGAACACGGGCACAGTGCAGCCCTGCCGGATAGCTTGGGTAAAGAAGCTTTTCATTGAGGCCGCACATCATCCACACGGTACTGCCTGGTAGCGTCTCCGGAGATTGCGTCTTATTTCGGCTTGTTTCTACTTCCCGGCGGGCGCCCGCGCCTTTTAATCTGCTTCATCCAAGCAGGCGGTCTTCCGCGGCGCCGGTTACGCCCAAGTGCTAGACGTTCCAAAACGACGATGGCGTCCGCAATCTGCGCCTCCTCAGCACGAAGGGCGTCAAGCATTTTGGCAATGTCCATTTCCTCAGGATAAACGATCCTTGCCGAAGCCTCGTTCGACGATCCTTTGTCAGGGACAAACGGGTCTTCGGCGGTACCGTCATTTCAAGCGGCCTCATCATTCCCGTTGTACTCGACGCCAATCCAGCAGGGGGGCGGTGTCGCCCGATAATACGCGTGCCCTACGCTACGAAAACAGAGAACGGACCCAAGACCGTCTGTCTTGCTGCCGCTCGGAATTCTGCTTCTTCGAGATCACATTATGAACCAATACGCCCGCGCGAAACCTCCCGCATGGGAGTGCACGGCAGTGACGAACGACGCCGAATGCCAGATTCAGCTGACTCTCAACAGCTAACGTATCGCCCATTTCCAGCTGCAACGGGCACTCAAGGCCGAGCCCGTCTCGGGAAATATCGACAACGATCGCATCAAATGGCTGTTCCGAAACCGCTGCATACACACGCGCCGGGAGATTGACGACATATCGCGGGTCGCGACGTCTTCCCGTCTCATCCGTGTCGGGAATCACGATGTGCGCCTCATAAACATCGTTCTTTCGCCCGCAGAACGCTACGATGCCTTCAAATTGAAATCCGTTGACGTCGACGAGCAACGTCGTATCCCTCTTGAAATGATGATCGACGAGGATGCAGGCTTCAGCAGGTATGAAGTGCTCCAGAAAGCCCTCATAGACGCGGGTGCTCGAGGGGTTCTTTAGGCGAACCTTGAGACCCAGCGGCCTGCTATCCCGCGTAATAGGCGCAACGGTGCTTAGCGGTTTGGCCATCGTCGTCCACCTAAAGTGTGTCTCCGGGTTCAGCGAGGTGAGCCCGGCAGTGCCTGCAATGCCGAAGATGCTCCCTCACAGTGAGAACCTCTGGCGTCGTCAGCCCTTTGCCGGCCAGATAACGGTCGAGCTGGCCAGCGTGGATGTGTCCAATCTCCAAGGCCTGCGGATAAAAAACATCTTTAATCCGAATTCCTGCGATAAAGTGGCTGTCAACCTTTTGGCAGTACCGGATCTCGCCGAAGATGATCGCCTGCTTCGGCAGAGTCACTTGGACCTCCCTTTGCCCCAGGAGGCTAACACCAAGTTCGAGCCTTAAGCCTGATCGCGAAATGTCTATAATCGTGGCAGGAAGCGGCTGGCCATCGCCGGAGAGAAGCTTTACTTCCGCCGCATCACAGCAAGGGTAGCGAACCTCTCGGCGCTTCTCTGCAACCCCGGAAAAGGTAGGTAGGGAACCATCTGATCGAAGCACAGGACGACCTTCTTTCCTGCTCACATCGCGGATCTCCCCGCTCCTCGCTACGCTGGATCGGCGCACGAATCAGCCACAACCGGCTGTCGGCTGGAAATACCGTACCTTCGCTGAATCGTCTCACGCGGGGCGCAACGTTAGCTTAATTCTAAAGTATTTATCGAGAGTTCTTTTATAAATGTGACTCACTTATTCAATCATCCCGTTTGCGACGAAGCGCCTTCGATGCTTCAGTTTGGCGACTCAATAACCGGAGCAGCGCGATTTCGAGCGCCATCGGCTTGTGGCTGCGCTGGCGTTGTTCGGTTTTCAGAACAACGCGATCGGGCGCTTTCGATTTTATGAAGATGAAATGTCCTAAAAACATTGAAGGTTCTATGTTGGCGTCGGCTTTCAGAACGGCGGCTGATCAACAGCCTGCCCAATTCCGAGCTTCCGCTCGACGCGAACCGGGCGGGCGCTCAGAGCCGTCGGTTTCTTTGACCTACTGATGTCCTGCGATCTGCTTCCCGATTTCCTCACTCATTGCCGGGATGAATTGAGTCCAGCAAGAACTCCGCCGGGGAGTGCACCTAGCGCATTGGGAAGTGGCCCACTCCCGTAATCAAACGTGAGGTTCGGCTGGGAGAGCGGAGGAAGGCGCCAAGCGTCATTGTGCTGCCTTTGCTTCGCCGCCTTCAGGTAGAACGGCGGCGCTAGTTTGCAAGAACTCGCTCACCGCCTTGGCTATAAGATCCGGCGCGGTCAGACACGCGACATGGCCTTCTCCTTCGAGGTAGACGGTTCGAACGTTAGGCAAGACGTGCGCCAGCGCTGCCGATGCGGCCTTGTGATGCGCCGCGGTTGCCGTCCCGACCAGGAGAAGAGTCGGGATGGACAGCCGCCGGTAACGTTCCAAATCGCGATCCACCTCAAATATAGCTTTGCTTTGACGGGAAATCGCCGGGATAAGGGCGCCCCACTTATTCCAGAGCGGCGTTGCCTGCAATCGAGTAATTTCCTCGGCTTTCAATTGGATCAGATCTCGAGCCAAGGTTGTCAGAGCTTCGTCGAATTTCTTGTCGACTATGGCGGCGCGAAAACGCTCGGCTGCGGGATTCAGCGTGGCGACAGCAGTTTCTTCGATTGGGAGTGGGGGCTCGTACAAAACCAAGCGGCCTATCTTTTCTCGAAACGCTCCCTCGAGCACACAGATCGCGCCCGATGAATGTCCGAGGATGTGTGATCCTGGCCCAGCCACGCGCACCATAGCGGCGATGTCTTCGCACTCACGGGCTAGGGAGTAGTCAGGGCCATCCGTGCTTCTTCCGTATCCGCGCCGATCCATTAGGAAACAAGTAAACTGATGGGAGATTCGCGTTGCGACTTCCAGCCAAGTATCACCCGTACTGAGGGCGCCGTGCACGAAAATCAGTGCTGGACCCCCACCGAGCCGCGAGAAACCGATGCGCGTCCCGTCCGCCGACAGCACCGATCCGGGTACTGGTTGAGCGCTCATACATCCTCCCGGGGTTATACTCTACCGCACCGAGCGTTCTCCTGTGGCTCCCCGGCAGATGCGCCCGCGAGTGTCGCAAGCAGGTTCAGCCGCCAACGGCGAGCAGCTTCCAAGGCTTTCTCACTGGATTCCCGCCGTGCCGCGCCCGAGTCACTTCGCGGACTTGCATGGTGATCGTCCAGCTCCGGCCGCGTCACATGCTCCCGATGTTCCGATTCTGCATCGCCAAGGTTTGCTGGTCACTCGTGGAAAAACGAGCATACAGACCGGCGCGAAACATTTTCGCTGGCCTGCGTGTCTGGCCGCGCATTCGACAAGCGCTAAGGAGGCCGATCGAGGCGGAGTTGTTCGGCGGGCCGCCGCGCAGTCGTCCGACGGTATTGCCTATACCCGATTTCGCCGATCTTCATTGTCAGCGGCAGCAACGTCCACACGTAACGCAGCTGTTGCTGTGGGAGGAGTACCGGCAGGCAAACCCAGGCGGCTACCAGTACAGCCGGTTCTGCGATCCCACATTGGCCGATAGCATCCTCGACCGACTGGTCCACAATGCACATCGCATTGAGATGCGAGGCGATTCGATGCGAAAGAATCGGCCAAAGGGGAACTCGCAAGGATGACTAACAAAGTGGCATCCTCAGGACTTCGCGACCAACCGCGATCTGCGCCGAGGTAATCGCCTTCGAATCCACAGAGCAATCCTAAAAAATGGCCTACCGGGGTCGGAAGTTTAAGATTAGCCACATGCCCGGCGAGCAGCTCCCATCCCTCGACGAGAAAGGCGGTCCAAGGGTAGCTTCTTGGGGCCCCGATCGGAAAATGCGATACCCCGGGGCCAGCGATTCGGATTTTCACTTCCTGGACCGTGATGATTGGCACTAACGTTAGGCCGGTGGACGTAATCATTCGAACGGTGTGCTGCATCGTTTACCGCATCACTAAGTAGTACGCACCGCAGTCAGACCTTTCCAGCCGCCTCAGGCCACCGTGCCGAGGGCGGCTTTCTCGCTTGTGTAAGCCACCGTTCTCATCAAACGGGAAGGCGCGGGAATGTTTGGAGACGGAAGCGCTTAAAATACCCCGCCTGTGGCCCGAAAGCGGCCCGCCGTGGCGTCGTCAGGCGCTGGCCCGCCCGATGGTGGCTGAAACACCAGCAACGCGAACGCCGGGCCCAAACACTGGCAGCTCTTGGGTAATAAGTGACGTGACCGACCGGTCATATCACGCCCTTCCATTGAGGTAATGACTTTGCTTGAGCGCCCTCCATTCGCTCCGCTGATCGACCCATGAAAGAAGGTTCGCGATCTTTCGCATGGCTGTTTCGCCGACCGCAAAGCGACCGCTGATTGTCGGGGCAAGGTACAGAATCTCAACCTGGATGTCAGGCGCCAGGTAGTTCAGACGGACGATCTGGCTGATTCGTTCGCGGCACAGGCAGCTCAACCGGGCGAGATCCGCGTAGTCTTTGGCTTCACCGCGCCGGATCATGTCCTCCAGATGTATAGCAAGGGCGAGCACCTGGGTGATTCGCGGCAGCCGCCCGAGGCGCGAAGGGACTTGTTCGGCCCGTTCGCGGGGCTGGCGG
>Ga0070734_10004712_pt1 | contig 12717 bp, 10 predicted proteins | sample Coa_R1_8_FD_66444 | JGI IMG/M metagenome (GOLD analysis project Ga0070734, IMG submission 66444) | Surface soil microbial communities from Centralia Pennsylvania, which are recovering from an underground coalmine fire - Coalmine... | ecosystem: Environmental > Terrestrial > Soil > Unclassified ...
AGATCTTCTCGGGAAAAAAGCTCTGGTGCTATTGGATCTGAACCGATACGCGGAGGCTCTAGCGTGCATTGAGAGCGTCATTGCTGTAGCTCCACAGCAGTGGAATTTGTGGCTCACCAAGGGAATGATTCTGCACAATCTGGAACAGTTTGATAACGCCCTCCAAGCCTATGACACGGCCTTAAGAATTTCTGACGCGAAGGTAGAACTGTACAAGAATAAGGCAAAAGCATTGCTCTATCTAAAGCGCTACCAAGATGCGCTTGCGTCCTATGAAAATGCTCTCGCTATAGCTTCTGATGCGGAACTTTGGAAGGGAAAAGGCGCTGCTCTTTACCTGCTACAACGACCAGACGAGGCATTGCCGTGCCTGCTCAAGGCGGTCGAAGCTGATGATCAGGATTACGGAACATACGAAAATCTGGGTGCTGTATTACTGGCGCTAGGTCGCCCGGCGGAAGCCTTGGAATGGTTGAAGCGAGGCGTAAAGCTCAATGCGATAGATCCTCGTCTTTGGGGTAACCTTGGTCTTGCCCACCATGCACTCGGCCATTATCGGAGAGCTATTGAATCCTACGAACGAGGGCTGAAAATTGATCCGGCCGATATTGTTCTCTGGCTCGAAAAAGAGCGCAGCCTAAACGCACTTGGAAAATTCGATGAAGCACTCCAATGCGGGAGGGAAGCAAAGCGTCTCGACCAGTTTCAAACGTCGTCCTGATCGATCGAAAGTAGAAAGGAGAGGCCGTTTGGCCTCTTCTTTTTTTCGGGGGATGCAATCGAAACTCATCCGCCAACCTTGCCACCCGGCTGCCCTGCCTACCGTTTCCAGCGTGACCGACATCACATCTTCCATGTGTCATTGTCTCTGATACTAACCGTGGGCGATTCTGCCCCTGAGGATAAGTGTGCTCTAAGGCGAGATCGCGCCCAAGGTCTGAATTCGAGATTTGAGGTCAATGACGCCAATGCAGGCAAACTGGCCAGGCCGTATTTCTCTGGTCGCTGGAACCGTTTCCGCCACTCTGGGCGCGGCTGTTCTGGTGGGATGGCGGCTGGGCTATCTTCCGTTGATTCAGGTGTTTCCATCGGTCGCCGCCCCAATGCAGCGGATGACGGCGCTGGGGTTCCTGCTCAGCGGCGCAGCGCTTATCTTTGCCGCCCTGGGCCGTCGGCGGACTTCATCACTCCTCCAATCATTGATCTTGGTCATGTCGGTCCTGGTCATCCTGGAATACGTTCTTGGGTTCAGTCTTGGGATCGATGAGTTGCTCGGTCCGGCGTACGTCAACACGCATACGTCGCATCGCGGACGAATGTCTCCCGTGACTGCAGTCTGCTTTTTCGCCTTCAGTGTGGGGATACTTACGGCCTGGAGCAGCATATTTTCGCAGCGGACATCGGCGCTGCGCGGGATCGTTGGGTGCGTGCTTGTGGTGGTTGGCGGCGTGAGCGTGCTGGGCTTCTTCATCGGGCACACTGAAGCTTATGGCTGGGGACAGTTAACCCGCGTGGCTCCTCACACCGCGGCGGGCTTTATACTACTGGGTTTTGGGCTTGTTGCTTTGTCATGGCAGGAGAAGGCCAAACCGGGGCTTCCGGAATGGCTCCCGGTCAGCGCCGCGTTCGCCGTGGCTGCGGGAGTGCTGGGACTCTGGCAGGCGCTGGTTTTGCATGAAGAGAGCAGGTTTGCCCTGTTCGCTCAGGTGCTTCTGGTCGGCGGTTTCCTGGTCGCCATGCTTTTGGGCATTACGATCCGGCTTGCTTTGCAGGCGCGGGAGCGCAATCGCGATCTCCTCGTCTATCGCATGGCCTTTGACAACAGTTTTGATGGCTTGTTGCTGACCCGCGTCGATGGTTCCATTCAGGCGGCCAACCCAAGCGCCTGTGCCATCCTTGGCCGCACCGCGGAAGAAATCCGGAAGGCAGGCCGCGCCGGCATTATGGACACGGGCGACCCGCGTTTACAACAGATCATCGAAGATCGCGCCCGCACCGGGCAAGGCCATGGCGAACTCAGGGCCAAACGCAAAGACGGCAGTCTCTTCCCCATAGAAATTTCTTCCGTCGTTTTTAAAGACACCAGCGGCGACCTGAGGACTACTCTGGCCTTGCGCGACATCACGCAGCGCAAGCAGTCAGAACAGCAGTTGAAAGAGCAGGCCATTCTGCTGGAGCGCGCACACGATGCCATCATCGTGCGCGACCAGCAGGCGCACGTTGCTTTCTGGAACAAGGGCGCTGTTGATACGTATGGGTGGTCTGTGGAAGAAGCGCTGGGGCGCATTACTCATGAGCTTCTGAAAACGCAGTTTCCCATTCCTCTGCAGGAAATCGAAAACACTGTAGCAGCCCACGGACAGTGGGAAGGCGAGCTGACGCACATTACCCGCGATGGCAGAGAAATTGTCGTCGCCAGCCGATGGTCGCGGCTGCAGGATGAGGCTGGGGGGCCCGACAAAATCCTTGAGATTAATCGCAACATTACCGCGCGCAAGCAGGCAGAGTCGCAACTGCGTCTTCAGACCGAGCGCCTGTCACTGGCCACGCATGTGGCATCCATCGGCGTATGGGAGTGGGACCTGCGCACCAATCAGAGCATCTGGGACGACACGTGTTATGAAATGTATGGCGTTCCCCGGCACGAATCCATGGACTATCAGAAGTGGGCGCGGCTGGTGCATCCCGATGACCTTGCTCGGGTCGAAGAGTCGCTGCAACGCGCCATCCGGCTGAAGTCACAAGACTATGTTGAATTTCGCATCCTGCGCACGGACGGCTCGTTGCGGTACGTCTCGTCCGCGCAGGGCGCGGTGCTTGACGAGCATGGAGAGCCCGTGCGGATGGTCGGCATCAACATTGACGTAACCGAACAGCGGCGGATGCAGGCGCAACTGGAAGCCTCGTCGCGTCTCTCTTCCCTGGGCATGATGGCCGGCGGAATTGCGCATGAGATCAACAATCCGCTCACCATTATTCATGCCTGCGCCAGTGACTTGCTCGATCTGTCACAAGAGACTGAGCAGATGCCGCGGGAAGATGTGGTGCGAAACAGCAAACGCATCCGCGAGACCGCAAACCGGATTGCGCGCATCGTGAAGAGCCTGCGTCGTATCGCGCGCGAAGGCTCTCAGGACGATTTTTCCACCACGCAGGTGGGCAGGATCGTGGAAGAAACGCTGGAAATGTGCCGTGAACGCTTCAGATCGAGATCAGTGAAACTGATCATCCCTGAAATTGATCCCACGCTGAAAGTCGTCTGCCGCGAAGTGCAGATCGCGCAGGTTCTGCTCAATCTTCTGCAGAACGCGTTTGACGCCGTGGCGGACGAGCCCGGTGAACGCTGGGTGCGACTGGACGTCGCGGTGCGGGAAAATGCGCTGCTGTTCTCCGTGACCGATAGCGGTCCCGGCGTCCCGGCGGCACTCAGAACCAGGATCATGGAACCTTTCTTCACCACCAAAGAGGTGGGCAAAGGCACCGGGCTGGGCTTGAGCCTTTCCACCACCATTGCGGAAGAGCACGGCGGCAAGCTGGAACTGACTGATGAAGGCGGCCATACATGCTTTTGCCTGACGCTGCCCATCATCAATGGAAAGAGGCAATATGCAGCTAACTGATGCCACAATCCTTGTGGTTGACGATGAAGAAGTCATCTGCGAAATCATGGCGGCATGGTTTGCGCGCCACGCGCGCCGGGTGTTGAGCGCGGGCAATGGTCAGGAAGCGCTTAAGCTGCTGAGGGAGAACCATGTGGATGTAATCGTTTCTGATGTGCGCATGCCGGTAATGGACGGCATGGCGCTGGTGCGTGCGGTCGCGGCCAGCGTCGCGGAGCGGCCCCGCGTAATCTTTGTTACCGGGTTCAGCGATCTTCAGCCGCGCGATGCTTACGCTCTTGGCGTGGAAGCGATCATCGAAAAGCCACTGGAGCGCCACCACCTGCTGGATGCGGTCAAAAGAAGTTTGGCAGATCGCAAAGAACTTTGGAGCAAACCGGCGGAATCCTTGCCTGACGATATGCTTGCCGCCAGCCCTGTCTGCCTGGCTAAATTTTCCAGTCTCTCCGACGCGCTGCGCGACGGCCAGATCGCCTTTGGCCGCGGCGGACTCTGCCTGAAAACGCCACACAAGTTCAGAGAAGGCCCAGTGCAGTGCAGACTGGAGTTTCAGGCCGACCAGAAAATTATTTCCGGGGCGGGCATGGTCCGCTGGACCAGCCCGGCAGAAAACCTTCTCGGGATAGAGGTTTTGTACCTTGACGATCAGTGCTGCGGTTGGATAGCCGGTCTGGCGGAAAGCAAAAAACTGGAATCATATATTCCACGCGCTCCGCACATATATTAAAGACGGCGAGCAGGCAAGCGCCGCCGCGCATTGATGCAACTGCAGCAACAATGTAAGAAGAAATAGAGGAGAAAAAACCTATGGCGAACGTTTACGTGGAAGCTCGTCCCAAGGGCCGCCCTGAAGGAACGCACATTGATGATTATGTGGTCGAAGACCACGCGGACCACGTGCTCGGCGCCTTCAAAACTCAGAAAGAAGCAATCGATTGGGGGAAGAAGAATAATCACCATCCTCTTGTCGCTCGCGTCCGGCACCTGAATGACAAGAAGATTCCTGATCATTGGCGGGCAGCTTAAGGCCTATTTCCGGTGGGTTCGATTCAAGTAACTTAGCCTGCCGGCTCCATCACAATGGGCATGGTCGGAGTCTGGCTGCCGCCTGCGTCCTCAATGGTCACGGCAAAGCCTTTTGCAATTACTCCCGTCGACATTTTGTGGAACATCATGCCGTTGCCCTTTCTATCGGCTTTGAACCATCCGGCGGACATGGGTGCTCCGCCGTCGGCTGGGAGTAACCAGACCTGGTAGATTTTGTTTTCCGGCAGCGGAGTCAGATTGCTGGCCATCAGCAGCAATGCGCCCTGCTGCTTGGAATACACGGCCTTGATCTGCGGCTGTGGCGGCGTTTTTTTGCTGACCAAAGTCAGCGGCCATGCGTCCGGAGCGTGCAGCAGATCACGGACCATCTTGGCTTCAGCAAGTTCTGTATTCGTCCGTGCCAGATCCGCCTGTATCTGCTCCAGCTGCGCATGTGTGTGCCTGAGAGCTTGCCGGGTATTGCGAAGGTCGCGCCACAACAAAATGCTGAAGACCGCCAGTATCAGCATCATCATGACCGGCGCAATGGTGACCCAGCGGCGGCGCAAATGGCCAAGAGCATAGCGCTGCTGATTTCTTCTTTCCACACGCGGTTCCGCTGCCACAGCTTTCAATAGCCGATCGCGTGAACGCGCGGGAGGTTGTGGTCCAGTGGCTGAGAGGGCCAGAAGCGCCGTATCCGCGCGCAAGGCTTCCAGTTCGCGACGGCAATCGCCACACGTCCCGAGATGGGCTTCCAGAGCCGCCAGGTCCTGGCGATCGTCGAGCGCGCCCATGGCGTAGAGCGCCAGCGCCTCAGCAAATTGTGGATGCGCGTTCATGCCAATACTTTTCTCAAAGCCAGCAGGCCGGTGCGGATGCGCGTCTTGACCGTTCCCAGCGGATCACCGGTTTTGCCGGCGATCTCCGAATGCGTCATGCCCTCAAAAAATGCCATCTCCAGCGCCTTGCGCTGGTCTTGCGGCAGGCCGCCCAGCACGCCACGGATTTTATCAACCACAAGTTTTTGGGAAGCCGCATCCTCCAGATTTACTCCGGTGGCGATTGGCATTTCGTCGATGTCATCTTCCGGGGGACGTTTGCGCAAAAAATCGATAGCGCGGTTGCGCGCGATCACCGCCAGCCACGGCGCAAGCCTTCCGCGATCAGCGTCAAAGGCCTGCGGGTTGCGCCACAACTGGAGAAACACTTCCTGCACCACGTCCTCAGCGGCAGCGGTACTGGTGAGTACGCGGAGCGCTACCCCATACACCACTCCGGCGTAGCGGTCATAAAGATCGGCCATAGCGCTTTGGTCCCCCGCGCGAATGCGGGCGATCAAGGCCGCGTCGTCCTTATGGTTTGGCGCCTGCGTGCCGCTCACGCGCATTCTCTCGCTTTCATAGGAGTACGGATTCTGAAGCCGATTGGATTGCATTCTGGCCCGGGAAGCTGCCGTTGGGGCCGCAACCCCATCGTAACAAATCTGTTTTTGCAGGGCGAGGGGTGTTAACATCCTCCGCATGCGCACCAGAACAGCTGTTCTTTTATTAGCTCTTTTTTCGTTTTGCTCGATCGCTGTTTTCGCTGACTCGGCCGATTTTACCGTGAAGAAAGTCGGAGACGGGATTTATGCCGCCATTGGCACGGACGGCGGAAAGGCCGGCAGCAATGCCGGATTTATTATCGGCAACAATGGCGTGGTGGTGGTGGATACGTTTGAAGACGTAGCCCCTGCGCGAGACCTGCTGGCGGAAATACGCAAGATCACGAACCTGCCGATTCGGTTTGTGGTGAACACGCATTACCATCTGGACCACACGGGCGGCAACGCTGTGTTTGCGCAGGCCGGCGCAACGATCCTGGCGCAACGCAACTTGCGCGGCTGGCTGCGGACGGAGAACCTGAAGTTTTTTGGACCAAATCCCAAACCCGAACAAAAAGCCATGGTGGAAGCGCTGGTGCTGCCGGATGAAACTTATAGCGATGCGGTTGATATTTATCTGGGCACACGGCAGATCCAGGTCCGCTACATGCTGGGCCACACCGGCGGCGATTCCGTGGTGACTGTGCCGGACGCCGACGTAATTTTTGCGGGCGACCTGGTCTGGCAGAAGCATTTGCCCAACCTGATTGACGCCACCACCAGTGATTGGGTCAAGACGCTGGAGAAGTTGTTGGCCGACCATCCTGCGGGAACGTTTGTCTCCGGGCACGGCGATGTTGCCACCGTGGCCGATGTTCGCGATTTCCACGATTATCTAGTCGCGTTGCGTGACGAAGTGGCGAAGGCACAGGCGGCAGGGAAGACCGATCAGGCGCTTGTCGATGCCGTGCTGCTGCAGTTACAGGAAAAGTATGGCAAGGATTGCCCGGCCGCATCGCCAGATAAGAAGCCATCAGCTCCCACCGCTACGTGTTGGGGATTCTTTGGGCCATTTTCCAAGCGGAACATTATGCAGACTGGGGCGGAACTGGCGGGGACGAAAAAAGTGCCGGTCGCCACGGTAGACTCTGGGGCACCGTCAAGATAAAGAGCGCGATCGATGAATAGACAGCACTTTCCTTTTTCTTTTTTCTCATTTCGAGCCCTGGTCACAAGTCTTTTAAGCATTGCCTGTACTTGGCCAATTTACGCGCAGGTTCCCGCTCCACCCGCTGCGCGGCAGGACAACGTAGTTGACGAGATTCATGGCGTCAAGATCGTGGATCCATACCGCTGGCTGGAAGATTCTGATAGTGAAGAAACGCGTAAATGGGAAACCGCTGAGAACGATTATCTGCATTCTCAACTGGACGGAATGCCGATGCTTCCGGCAATTCAACGCCGCATGAAAGAGTTATTGGTGCATGACACTATCGGCGCTCCCTTCTATCGAAACGGATACTATTTTTTTAACTCTCGAAAAGCTGGCCAGGATCTGCGGAGCCTTCTTCGTCGCAAAGGAATCTCAGGCAAAGATGAAGTTGTGCTGGACCCTCATTCTTTAAGTTCGGACCACACCACCAGCATTAACAGCTACGCAATATCTGAAGACGGCAATATGCTCGTTTATGGCATCAGACGCGGCGGCGAAGATGAAACAGAAGTCCATGTTAGAGATATTGGGGCGCATCGCGATTTGCCGGATGTGCTTGCTCGCGCAGTGTATACAGGTGCTGCGTGGAATAAAGATCTGAAGGGCTTTTACTACGGCCTTGCGGCTCGTGGTGCACCAAAGCGGATTTTGTATCACGTGCTGGGTACTGACCCGGCCCAGGACCACGAAATTTTTGCCGGCTCCAACGCCGACGTTTGGATCGTCCCCCATGTTTCACCAAACGGACGCTATCTCCGCATTGAATCGTATAAAGCGTACACAGTCAGCGAACTTTATGTTCAAGACCTGAAACATCATGGGCCTCTCCGCCCGATAGTGACCGGAATTGAAGCCCAGTTTTACGGGGACTTTGCCGATGACATGCTGATTGTCCGCACTGACTGGAAAGCGCCAAATTTTCGAGTGCTGAAGATCGACTTGCGTAATCCGGAGCAGGAAAAGTGGCAAGAGATAGTTGCTGCCGGCCCAGATGCGATCGATGACACAACGTTAATTGGGCACAAACTTTTTGTTACATATCTGCATAACGTAACATCGCAGATCCAGGTTTTCTCCCTGGAAGGGCGTCGCTTGGGGCGAGTTGAGTTGCCGCCGGCTGTTTACGCCGGCATGTATGGCCGCTACGGACAGGACGAGGGCGGTCTTCATTTCACGTCTTTCACCACACCTCTTTCATTCTTTCGTTTCTCGGCCACAACCGGAAAGCGCGATCTTTGGTATCGCGATCCCATCAAGATTGATTCCAAAGACTACGTGGTCGAACAGGTCTGGTATTCCTCCAAAGACGGGACGCGCGTACCTATGTTCCTGGTACATCGCAAAGGCATCAAGCCGGATGGCCAGCGGCCGGTGATTCTCTATGGTTATGGCGGATTCGGAGTAAGTCGAACGCCCCAGTTCAACGAAACGGCGGTGTGGTGGGCCGATCATGGCGGCATCTATGCTTTGGCCAATATCCGTGGCGGCGGTGAATTTGGCGAAAAGTGGCACTTGGCTGGCCGACTGGGAAAAAAGCAAAACGTGTTCGATGATTTTATTGCGGCTGCGGAGTGGCTCATCCAAAATAAATTTACGACCCCGCAGAAATTAGCTATCTGGGGTGGAAGCAATGGCGGCTTGCTGGTGGGGGCCGTAACTACGCAACGGCCGGATCTGTTTCGTGCCGTGATTTGTGAGCACCCTGACCTTGATATCGTGCGCTACCCGGAATTCAAAAAGAACAATCTGCCGGCGGCAATGCAGGAATATGGAGACGCAACGGACCCTGAACAATTCAAATTTGTTTATGCTTACTCTCCCTATCAGCATGTGAAGACGGGAACAAAGTATCCAGCCATGCTATTTACCAGCGGCGACGCCGATAACCGCGTACCACCCGAGCAGGCCCGCAAGATGGTAGCGCGCATGCAAGCAGCAACATCTTCAGGGCTTCCTATCCTCTTGATGTATGACATTAAAGCCGGGCATTCCGGCGGAAGGCCATTCAGCCAGATTGTGGATGAACTTTCGCTTCAACTCGCATTTCTGGCCGCGCAAATAGGTCTGAACTGAATTTGCGATTTGTTTCGCCCGCTGCTGAATGTGCGGAGGTAGTCGAAGTTGGTTTCAGTTAACGCGTTTGTGGAAACAGCGCATAAAAGTTCGCGGCTGTCTGCTGCCCGATCTCTTCTTTGGTTATGCCGCGCAACTGTGCAATTGCTTCCGCGGTATTCACCACAAAACTGGGCTCATTGCGCTTGCCGCGATGCGGTACCGGTGCAAGATAGGGCGAGTCAGTCTCGATGAGCATGCGGTCAAGCGGGACCTGCTTCGCGGCTTCACGGATGTTTTCTGCCTTGGGAAAGCTGACGTTCCCGGCAAAAGAAATGTAGAAGCCAAAATCCAGTGCCGCCTGAGCGTGCTTCCATTCTCCGGTAAAGCAATGAAGAATTCCCGGCAGACCGCTGGGCGCCCAATGATCGCGGAGCATTTGCAGAGTATCGTCCCATGCGTTCTCACTATTATTGCTTGGGCGGCAATGGATGATGATCGGCAACTTGGCCGCTTTGGCCAACTCCATCTGGCGGCGAAACACTTCTTTCTGCACGTCGCGCGGCGAGTGATCGTAGAAATAATCCAGGCCGATTTCGCCCCAGGCAATCAGCTTCGGATGCTTCGCCAGCCGCTCCATCTCGGCATAGTCGGCATCCATCGCCACGCTGGCTTCGTGCGGATGCAATCCTGTGCTGGCGAAGATCCAGTCATGCTGCTCGGCAATTTTCAGCGCGCAGTCGTACGTTCCCGGGCCAGTGCCGCTGCCGATGGCCAGTATTCTTTCCAATCCGGCTTCGCGCGCGCGCGCCAGCATCTCTGTGCGGTCAGAATCGAATTTGTGCCCTTCAACGTGAGCGTGAGAATCAATGTACAAAGCGGCCCCTCGTTATTTATAAATATCACGCATGTATTGCAGTGATCCAGAAAAGATAATGGCTGCAAACAGGAGGGGGATGACATGGCTGTTTCGCGTAGAGACTTTATCAAGACCGGAGTGGGAAGCGCGTGCACGTTAGCTGCGGGAGCAACCGGGCTTCAGGCGCAGACTGCTCAGCCTGGTCCCGCAAATGCTGCTCCGGCCGACCGCATGCCGCCGATTCCCGCCGACAAGCTCACGCCGGAGCAGAAGAAGGCGTCCGATGATTTTGCCGCGGAACGCAAGACTCCGGTGTTCGGTCCGTTTATTCCGCTGCTGCGCAGTCCGGAAGTGATGCTCCGCGCAAAAGCCATGGGCGATTATCTGCGCTATAAAAGTGTGCTGCCGCCGCAGCTCAATGAATTTGCCATCCTGATCACCGCGCGCCACTGGACGCAGGGATACGAATGGGCGGTGCATGAACCCATCGCCGTGAAGGCCGGCTTGAAAGCGGAGATTACGCAGGCGGTTGCTGAAGGCCGCCGTCCGCCGGGCATGTCCTCCGATGAAGAAATGATCTATGAGTTCTGCACCGAGCTGCATCAGAACCAGAGCGTGAGTGATGCGACGTATGCGCGCGTGCAGGCAAAGTTCGGCGAGCAGGGAATTATTGACCTTATCGGCGTGAACGGCTATTACACATTTCTGGCGATGGTCCTGAATGGGACGCGCACCGCCGTGCCCAAGACCACGGCGCCGCCGTTGCCGGCATTTCCGCACTAAGTGGCTAGTGTTGGGCATTGAGTTTGAGCAAATTGAGCCCAAAGAGGGTCAACAACTAATTTTGTGGCCTTCAACATGGGCTGAGAATCCATGCACAGGTTGCTCTTCCTCTTAGGGGCAACGCGGTTGTTAACAAATAGTCGGTTTATGAACAGATTATTCAAGGGGCGAGCTAATGAAGCTGGCAAGCTTTTTAACATGGCAAAATTGGGCGCTCCTTGGACTCAATCTCGTTGTTGAGTTTCTTGTCCTGTTCTTGTCGATCAAGAGACGCTTCTATAAAAACTTGTTCATGCTTACGATATTAGCTGGATATTTTGTTTTGATTGATACCGCTTTTATCGTGCTGGCTTTTGTTGTGAATGTCGATTCGTTCTCAGGCAAGCTCTACTACTCAAGAATCAACTGGGATTTCTATTGGCTCACTCAGGTCGCGGCCATTCTCTTGACTCTCTTGCTAAGCATTCAAATCGCTATTGACACCCTGAAACTCAATTATGTTACGGCCCTTTGGGGAATGATATTAGCTACGTTATTCGTCGTGTCTGCCGGCATCTTGATTCCAGGGCTTGTCTTACGCAACATGCTTATCCTCATGTTAATTGGTGATGTTCTTGCAGGATTGGCCCTGCTTATCGCTGAAGCTCTGCCACGCACCAAATGGCCTCAAGGTTATCCATTAGTGGTGGCGGGAATAGCGCTCTCTGTGTCGCTCCATGCCCTGTGCTCAATTGGAAGCCTATACTGGCACAAACTCACGCCACTTTTTAATATCGGTGCGCCCGTTTCTTCACTGCTGGGGATGATTGTTTTTGCCGTGGCTGTGTACCGCTATGACGAACAAATTCCAGACCCTGTTATTTGAAAACTCTGCGCGCCACCAGCAGGCCTCACGAAGATTTTTAACCAGCGTTCAAGTCAACTTATATTCGTTTGCTGGCGCGTGAAATCACTTCAGCTTGGCCCCTACCGGCACATCCTCCAAAAATCCTGCCAGCACCGGCTTGCCGTCTTCACCGACGGACGCAGCCACGATCATGCCATTAGATTCCAGCCCGCGCAGCTTGCGCGGCTGAAGATTAGCCACGATCACCACTTTGCGGCCAATCAATTCTTCCGGCTTGTAGGCCAGCGCTATTCCGGCAACGAGCTGACGCACTTCTGTACCTATATCAACTTCAAGTCGCAATAACTTGTCTGCGCCTTTTACTTTTTCGGCGGCTTTCACCTGGCCCACGCGAAGCTCTACTTTCATGAAATCGTCAATGGAGATTTTTCCATCGGCTGCTGGAGCGGCCTGAGCGGGCGGCGCGGCTTTTGCCGCAGGCGCGGCATCGGTCGGGCCGTGTGCGGCTTGTGTCGCTGGCTGTCCCGCGCGTGCGCCTTCGCCTGCGGGTGCGGGTGCCGCTGCCGAGCCAGTTGATGATGACGGTGTAGTGGAGGAAGCCTGTCCTGCGCGCTCCTGTTCCATCTGTTGCATCCTCTCGATTGAAGTTTTGTCGGCGCGGGGGAACACGGGTTCCACTTTGCCCAGCTTGCCGCCCAGCGGAAGCTGCGCCCACTTGAGATCGCCAAGGTTGAATTTGCTGATCTCGCCCAGGCCAAGCTGTGTCCAAATTTTTGCCGTGGATTCTGGCAGCACCGGATGCACAAGCGCCGTGACAACACGCAACGCCTCCGCCGCCGTATAAAGAATGGTCGCCAGGCGCGACTTGTTCTCCTCGCCTTCTTTCTCAGCGACGATCCATGGCTCTTCATCGACAAGATATTTATTGACCGCGCCAATCAATGACCAGGC
>Ga0070734_10004713_pt1 | contig 12713 bp, 13 predicted proteins | sample Coa_R1_8_FD_66444 | JGI IMG/M metagenome (GOLD analysis project Ga0070734, IMG submission 66444) | Surface soil microbial communities from Centralia Pennsylvania, which are recovering from an underground coalmine fire - Coalmine... | ecosystem: Environmental > Terrestrial > Soil > Unclassified ...
CAGCAAATTCCACGGCGAAATCGGCGGCATTGTGCGCCAGTTCCGCGTGTGGAATCCGAACAGCGCCAACCACTACTACACGGCGGGCGGGGGAGGTTTCCTGAACCTCAATTTTGAGATCGTACCCGGCTTCCGGATTATCACGAACAACTATTGGAGCGATGGCGGCGGCCGTTACATCTTCGGCCTGGCGCCCGACCTGGTGGCCCGCGCAGATGGCAGCGTGTCGCTCGTTCACTCCGGATCGACGGTTTCCGGCTTCGAGTACACGCACAAGAACTCGCTGCTCTACGCCTACTACGGCGGCACTTACATCCAGAAGAACGTGATCATCGACACCACCGTCGCCAAGCCGGTGCTGGTCGGCTACGGCTACGCCGGGTCCGGAAACGGGCAGAACCGCTCCATTCAAGAAATCACGTTCGGCTTCAACCAAACCATCTGGAAGGATGCCAAGTGGGGGGCCCTCAACTTCATGGGCCAATACTCCTACTTGGTCCGCAATCCGTGGTTCATCGCCAGCGGACAGCCTGAAGATTCCAGCCTCAGCATGCTGTTCTTCAACCTCCGCTATACTCTGCCGGGCTCCGCTCCGGCCTTGAAGTAAGGACTCAAGTCGGAAATCGGAAAGGGGACTTCGAGACATGAACAAAATCACGCTTTGGGCAATTGGGGTTGGGCTCGCCGCTGCGGTGGCGATGCCAGCGGAAACCATCAACGCGGCGGGAGCTACTTTTCCCGCCCCCATTTATCAAAAATGGTTCGAGGAATATCACAAGGCGCATCCCGAGGTGCAGATTAACTATCAGTCGGTGGGTTCGGGTGCGGGCATCCAGCAGCTCACGCAAGGCACGGTCGACTTTGGCGCGTCCGACATGCCCATGACCGACGAGCAACTGGGCAAGATCACCAAGTACAAGGTTCTGCATTTCCCTACGGTGCTCGGGGGCATCGTCCCGGCCTTCAACGTAACCGGCGTGACGGACATCAAGTTCAGCGGCGAGACTCTGGCCGGCATCTATCTCGGAACCATCAAGAAATGGAATGACGCCGCGCTGAAGAAGGATAATCCAGGCGTCAACCTGCCGAACGAGGACATCACTGTGGTGCATCGCTCGGACGGGAGCGGGACCAGCTTCGTGTTTTCTGATTATCTGTCGAAAGTGAGCCCGGAATGGAAGTCCAAGGTCGGCGCATCGACCTCGGTCAATTGGCCCGTAGGGCTCGGCGGCAAGGGCAACGAAGGTGTTTCAGGCCTGGTCAAGCAGACCCCATTCTCCATCGGCTACGTCGAGCTCGTTTACGTAGCGCAAAACAAGATGTCATACGGATCCGTCAAGAACGCTGCAGGCAATTTCGTGAAAGCCGACTTCAACACGGTGAGCGAGGCCGCGGCAGGCGCATCGAAAGAAATGCCCGCCGATTTCCGGGTATCCATCACGAACGCTCCCGGCAAGAACGCTTACCCGATTTCCAGCTTTACCTGGCTGCTGATCCCGGCCAAGTTCGACAACGCCGTAAAAGGAAAGGCCATCAAAGGTTTCCTCGACTGGATGCTCACCGCCGGCCAACAGGAAGCGGCTGGAATGAGCTATGCGCCGCTCCCCAAGCCTGTCGTGGTGAAAGAGACGAAACAGGTCGCGTCCGTCCAGTAGGCGATCCAGCTAAGATAACGAGGAATGGCCGGAACCGCTGTGCTCCCCGCGCCGACTCAGTCGAGAGCGCGGAAATTCGTAAAGCTGTTGCAGAACAGTGACCAGGTCGCGCACCTGGTCACGTTCATTTTCGCGGCTAGCGTTTTCCTGGTCACGGTCCTGTTGGCGTACGAGCTGTGGATCCACTCGGCGCCCTCGCGCGCCAAATTCGGGCTGGCCTTTCTTTTTTCGCAGACCTGGGATCCAGTGGCCGAGAAATTCGGCGCGCTTCCCTTTATCTACGGCACCGTCTTGACGTCCTTCCTGGCGCTGCTCATCGCGGTACCGCTGAGTGTCGGCGCAGCGATCTTTCTCGCGGAGCTTGCGCCGGCCCGTCTGTCGAATGTCTGCACGTTCTTAGTCGAGCTATTGGCCGCGGTTCCGAGCGTCATCTATGGGCTGCTTGCGATCTTCACCGTCATTCCGCTGCTACGGCAGTACGGCGAGCCGTTCCTGAAGAAGACGCTTGGTTTCCTTCCCATTTTTCAAGGGCCCGCATACGGCGTAGGCTACTTGGCTGCTTCTATCACACTCGGCATAATGACACTGCCGTTCATCATTTCGATTTCCCGCGAGGCGCTGCTCGCCGTTCCCCGGGAACAGCGCGAAGCCGCTCTCGCGCTGGGCGCGACGAAGTGGGAGTCCACCTGGCAAGTAGTGGTGCCCCACGCCCGGCTGGGGATCATCGGATCGATTTTCCTCGCTCTGGCCCGCGCCTTGGGTGAAACCATGGCTGTTACCATGGTGATTGGCGATGATACAGCGATTCATACATCGCTCTTGGCGCCCGGCTACACCATTGCGGCCATTATCGCCGACAATTTCACCGAAGCGACCGGTGAAGTTTTTGTGAGCGCCCTCGTGGAGCTGGGACTGGTGCTGTTCGTCCTCACCATGATTCTGAATGCGGCCGCTCAATTGTTGATCCTTGCAACCACGCAAAAAGGATCGAAACGATAATGAACCGCACCATTCGCCGCAATATTCTGAACAACATTATGCTGGCGCTATCCGCGGTCTGCACCGTGGTAAGTGTCGCTATTCTCTTTCTCATCCTCGGCTTTTTGGTCTATAACGGCTGGCGCTCGGTGGATTGGAATTTCTTCACCAAGCTTCCGCTGGCAGCGGGCGAGGAAGGTGGCGGAATGGCCAACGCTATCGTGGGAAGCGGCATCGTCATTCTGATTTCGATCATGATCGGAATCCCGGTCGGCTTCTTGGGCGGAATTTATCTGGCGGAGTTCGGCAGCCAAACCGCGTGCATGGCCGTGCGCTATACCGCCGACCTGCTCAACGGCGTGCCTTCCATCGTCATCGGAATCTTCGCCTGGACGGTCGTAGTGGTGAAAACTCACCATTTCTCCGCGTGGGCCGGCGGCTTTGCGCTCAGCATGATGATGATCCCCATCGGTCTCCGCACGACAGAGCAATTCCTCCGCTCCGTCCCGGACTCCCTTCGCGAAGGTTCACTGGCCTTGGGCGCAAGCAAGACCCGCACGATTCTCGCAGTAATTGTTCCGGCGGCCAAGCAGGGTATCATGACTGGAATGATTCTTGGCGTGGCGCGCATTGCGGGGGAAACCGCGCCGTTATTGTTTACGGCGCTGAACAATCAGTATTGGTCGGACAAGCTTTCCGAGCCCGTCGCCTCGCTCCCCGTCATGATCTACACGCATGCGATTTCGCCTTATGACGATTGGCACCGTCAGGCGTGGGCGGCCGGATTAGTCTTGCTGGGTTTGGTTTTGATCGCCAATATCGCGGCACGCATGGTTTTGGCGCGCGGGACAGCCGCGCAAAGGGGATAACGCTCGTGATGGGAACCGCACCCGACTCCGCCAAGACAAACGAGGTATCCGCCTTGCCCGAGAACGCCCCCAGCCCGCAGGCCGCCTCGTCCGAGGTCAAGCTGAAAACGGTCAGTCTCAATTTTTTCTACGGCAACTTCCACGCGCTGCACGACATCAACCTGGAGATCCCGCAAAACCGCATCACGGCGTTGATTGGTCCCTCGGGTTGCGGCAAGTCCACCTTCCTCCGCACCCTGAACCGCATCAACGAAACCATAAAGAACACCCGCTACGAAGGACAGGTGCTGCTCGACGGCCAGAATGTCCTGGACGTCGACGTCACCAATCTGCGCCGCCGTGTGGGAATGGTATTTCAAAGACCGAATCCTTTCCCCAAGTCGATCTTCGACAACATCGCTTACGGCGTGAGGGTGAACGGACTGGCGGGCAAGCGCCCCATGGCTGAGATTGTTGAGCATAGTTTGAAGCGCGCCGCTCTGTGGGACGAGGTGAAGGACAAACTGCATCAGTCGGCTTACGGCCTGTCGGGCGGCCAGCAGCAACGCTTGTGCATCGCCCGCGCGCTGGCCGTCGATCCGGAAGTGCTGCTGCTCGACGAACCCTGCTCCGCGCTCGATCCCATCGCCACAGCAAAGATCGAAGATCTGTTGTTCACCTTAAAAGACCAATGCACACAGGTCATCGTCACCCACAGCATGCAGCAGGCTGCGCGCGTTGCCGAATTCACCGGGTTTTTCTTGCTCGGTAAAATGATCGAGTTCGATAAGACGGATGTCATCTTCAAACGGCCCGCGCGAAAGGAGACGGAAGATTACATTACCGGTAGATTCGGATGATAATGTGACGATCCGTGAGGAACGAACCTTGATCCACTTCAGAGAAGAACTCGATGAACTACAGGCGCGGCTGCTGGAAATGGCCGGCTTGGTGGAGTCCGCTATCCATCAAAGCGTTTCCGCACTGGTGCAGCGCGACGAGCAGGCTGCCAAGGAAGTGCTCTGGAAGGAAGCACTCATCAACCAGAAGGACATCGAGATTGACGAATTCGCCACGCGACTGCTCGCGCTCTACCAGCCTATGGCGCGCGACATGCGTTTCCTTACCGCGGTGATCAAGATCAACGGCGATCTCGAACGCATGGGCGATCTCGCGGTCAACATCACCGAGCGCGCCCTGCAGTTGATCCGCGACACGCCGGTTCGGCCGCTCATCGATATCCCCAAGATGGCCAGCCTGGCCGAGAACATGGTCCGCAAAAGCCTGGATGCCATGGTTAAACGCGACGAATCCCTGGCGCGCGGCGTCCTGGTCTCGGACGACGAGGTCGATGGGCTGCGCGACGCGGTTTACAAGGAACTGGTCACCTTCATGCAGGAGCAGTCCACTACCATTCCTCGCGCCATCGACTTGATGTTCATCGCGCACAATATCGAGCGCATCGCCGACCACGCAACCAATATCGCCGAGGACGTTCTGTTCCTGATCAAAGGCATCGACGTACGCCACCACGCCGAGGTCCGCGAGCCGTCTCCGCTGCGGTCCTAACACCGCGAGGCGGCCGCCGCGCATTGCGCCGCAGCCCTGCATTTACAATAAGTGCTTGGAGCCGGTCTCCCACTACTACTACTCCGATCGCCTCAAGCTGCATTTTTGGGACTGGGGGCAGGATGGCAAGCCGCCCCTGATTCTGGTCCACGGCGCGCTCGATCACGCGCGCAACTGGGACTGGGTGGCGCGATCACTGCGCGAACATTTCCATGTTTACGCTGTCGATCTGCGCGGCCACGGCAACAGCGCCTGGGCGCCCGGTGCGCTCTACAGCCTCGCCGAGTATGTCCTTGACCTGTCGGCTCTCGCCGATGTGATCGGCCAGTTCCCGGTCACACTCATCGGCCACTCGCTCGGAGGCGTGATCTCGCTGGCTTACTCCGGCATCTATCCGGACCGCGTTGACAAGACCGTCGCCATCGAGGGTCTCGGCCTGCCACTCACACACCGCGTCTTCAGCCCCGCCCCGGATCGCTTGCGCAACTGGATCGAAGGCGTGCGCCGGACCGAGCGCCGCGAACCCCGCAGCTACCCGAACCTGGAATCCGCCGTTCAGCGCATGAAGGAAGCCAACCCGCACCTATCGGACGAAGTGGCGCGCCACCTCACCCTGCATGGAACCAACTGGAACCCGGACGGCTCGCTCGTGTGGAAATTCGACAACTACGCGCGCGGCTTCCCTCCCTATGGCCAGAATCCTGACGACATCCGCGCGATTTTCGGCCAGATCACCTGTCCCGTTCTGCTTTTCTGGGGATTGGAGAGCTGGGCCCCCGATCCCGACACCGATCCCCGGGCATCCGCCATCGGCAACCGCTGCGCGGTGAAGGTGCCCGACGCCGGCCACTGGGTCCATCACGACCGCCTGGACGTCTTCCTGGAAGAAACCAAGCGCTTTCTCGCCAAATGAAACACTTTTCCCTTGATGTGCTTCAATACCGTAGGGGGAGCTTTCCGATGAAGCATGCAATCCTGGGCGTCGCGGCTTTGGCGGCCCTGTCGCTCGCGGCTTCCGACTTCAACACCGGCCTGGAGGCCTACAAAAAGGGCGACTTCGTTGGTGCCGCCAAGGAATGGCGCACTGTCGCCGAGGCAGGCAGCGCGGCAGCCCAGTACAATCTGGCGCTGCTCTACGTGGACGGCAAAGGCGTGCCCCTCGATTACGGCGAAGCCGCCAACTGGTTCCGCCGCGCAGCTGAACAGGACTATGAGCCTGCTCAGCACAACCTCGGTGCCATGTACGGCAGCGGCCAGGGTGTCAAACGTGATTACATCCAAGCCTACAAGTGGCTCAATCTGTGCGCCGCCAAAGGGAATAGCGGCTGCCTGAGCCAGCGTGACCAGATCGCCAAGAAGCTCAAGCCCACCCAGGTTACGGCCGCCCAGCGCCTCTCCAGCGATTTCACTCCGCGCAAAGAAGGCGATCAGCAATAGTCCGATCATTCGATCAGTCCAGCCCCGCTTGACGCCCCAGCTATCCTGAAAGTATGGGTTTTCAGTTGGGCGTGGATTATCGCCCGCGCGGGGATCAGGCGGCCGCCATTGATCAGCTCTTCCGCGGCACGCTCGACGGCGAAAAACACCAGGTTCTGCTCGGCGTTACCGGCTCCGGCAAAACCTTCAGCATGGCCAAGGTGATCGAGAGGAGTGGGCGCCCGGCTCTGGTTCTGGCGCACAACAAGACCCTCGCCGCGCAGCTCTATCACGAGTTCAGAAGCTTCTTTCCGTCCAACGCGGTCGAATACTTTGTCAGCTACTACGATTACTACCAGCCTGAAGCCTACATGCCCTCGGGCGACATCTACATTGAAAAAGAGGCCACCATCAACGACGAGCTGGATAAGCTGCGCCTCTCTGCCACACGGTCCCTCTTTGAGCGGCGCGACTGCGTTATCGTCGCCAGCGTGAGCTGCATCTACGGCCTTGGTTCGCCGGAGGCCTACTACGGCATGCTGCTCATGCTCGAAAAGGGGCAAAAGATTTCGCGGCGCGAGATCCTGTCGAAGTTGGTCGACATCCTCTACGAGCGCAACGACAACAACTTCACCCGCGGCACCTTCCGCGTCCGCGGTGATGTGATCGAGGTGTACCCCACCTACGACGACTACGCCTACCGCATTGAGTTGTGGGGCGACGAGATCGAGAGCCTGAGCCAGATTGATCCGCTCCTCGGCCAGGTGCGCCAGACTTACCTGCGATTGCCCGTCTATCCCAAGACGCATTACGTCATGACACCGCAAACGCGCGAGCGGGCCCTCGCCGGCATCGAGCGCGAACTCTCCGAATGGCAGCCGGAACTCGAGAAACAGGGCAAGATCGTGGAGGCGCAGCGCCTCTACCAGCGCACCATGTTCGATATCGAGATGATTAAGCAGATCGGCTACTGCCATGGCATCGAGAATTACTCGCGCCATTTTTCCGGCCGCCTGCCCGGGGAGGCGCCGCCGACGCTGCTCGACTACCTGCCTAACGATCACCTCATCTTTATCGATGAAAGCCACCAGACCATCCCGCAGATACAGGGCATGTTTCACGGCGACCGTTCGCGAAAAACCGTGCTCGTCAATTACGGCTTCCGTCTCCCCAGCGCGCTCGACAATCGTCCGCTGACGTTCGAAGAGTTCGAGAACCGCGTCAACCAGGTCGTGTATGTGTCCGCCACGCCAGGCCCCTACGAGTTGACAAAATCCGCCGGCGTGGTGGCTGAGCAGATCATCCGCCCCACCGGCCTCGTCGATCCACAGATTGAAGTCCGGCCCATCAAGGGCCAGGTCGACGATCTGTTGCATGAAATCCGCGCGCGCGTCGAACAGAATGAGCGTGTGCTGGTCACCACGCTTACCAAGCGCATGGCCGAGGATCTGGCCGAATACTACACGGAAGTCGGGGTCCGCTGCGCCTATCTGCACTCGGAGATCAGCGCGCTCGACCGCATGAAAATCCTGCGCGATCTGCGCCGCGGAGAGATCGATGTCCTGGTCGGCGTCAATCTTCTCCGTGAAGGCCTGGACCTCCCCGAGGTTTCGCTGGTGGCGATTCTGGACGCCGATAAAGAGGGCTTCCTCCGCTCTTCGGGCTCGCTCATTCAGACCATTGGTCGAGCGGCGCGTCATTTGAACGGCCGCGCCGTGCTCTACGCCGACGTCTACACCGACAGCATGAAGCGCGCCATTGACGAAACCAATCGCCGGCGCGCCATCCAGGAACAATACAACGAGGAAAACAACATCACGCCGCAGTCCATCATCAAGCCCATCGACATGAGCCTGGTTGCGATCGCCGAGGGCGACTATGTCACCGTGCCCGCCGAGCCGGAAGATCCGGCCGAGGACCTTACGCCCGAACAACGCGAGAAATTTATCGCGGATCTGGAACAGACCATGCGGGAGGCAGCCAAGAAATTCGAGTTCGAAAAGGCGGCGCAGATCCGCGACCGCATCAAAGGATTAAAATCGCCAAAAGCTTATGAAGAAAGCCAAGCAGGTAGCGCTGATCGGCGGGGGTAGCCTCAGCGATTTTCCTCTGGCGCAGATTCGGTGGCTCTCCGAACAGCTGGGTCCGGTCAAGGCGTCGTCCCTCCGGCTTGCCAGCCGCATCGCCAACGGCCTCGGAGCCGGTCGGCCGGTTAAGGAATATCGTGAACTCGACTCCGCGCGCTTCATCTTGATTGCGGTTCCCTCCGCCGCGAACGCCGGCGTCGTCGCGGAGCTTCTCGCTGCCCCGATGTCCTGGCGAGGGAAAACGGTGGCACTTTTGAGCGCCGCCATGGACAGCGGCGCCCTGACGGACTTTTCTGCGCGCGGCGCCAACGTCGCCACGCTCTGTGCCATCGCCGGCTTCGAGCGCAGCTACCTGATCGAAGGCGACCCACCCGCCGTCCGCGCGACCCGGCGCCTCATCGAGAGCCGCACCACGCGCGTCATCGTCGTCGAGCGCGAGAACAAAGGATCGTATCTGCTCGCGGAAAAGTGCACCGGCCGATTGTTTTTCGCCCTGGTCTCAGCTGCTTCCGACTGCCTTCATTACGCCGGTCTTTCCCGTTCGGCATCGGCGCCCATTCTGGAAAGACAGTTCGAGGAATCCCTGCGCGCATACCTGCGCGGAGGCCTGCGCGCGCGCCCCTCGCCCTGCGATGTAGATCGCGCGCTGCGCTCCCTCACCGCTGAGGACCCCAATCTGGCGCGCTACCTGGAAGACAGCGTGCGCCTCGCGCGCCAAATTTTCGGGGATCGCGACCAAGCCGGCTCCTCGGCCGCGCGTTCCTCAGCCGTCGGTGTTTAACGCGCTGTCGCCGTCGCGCTTCCGGCCTGCATCGCCGCGAACCGCGCCTGCATCTCGCGCGTCAGGTGCGGAACAATTCCGACCATTCGCTCGATCAGCATCAGTTGGCCGCGATGATGCATCTCGTGCTCTTTGGCGCTCAGCAGCATTTCGAAGCGCGTCTTGGAAGCCGGCTGCATGCCCGCCGGAAACGCCACCCTCTCTGCCAGAAACTCGTCGCTTAGCCCATCCAGCCAATTCGCAAACTTGTCGCCGTCCGCTCGGAGGCGGCTCAGAAGTTCTTGCTTGGTATGCTTGGCGTTTTCCTCCGCGATACGCTTCGTGATGAAAGAGGGGAAATCGAATCCTTCAAGGGTCGTCCGCCGCTCGACTGCGTGAATCTGATAAGCCAGCTCGGGTGCCGACGCGATATGCACCAATAATTGCGCCACCGTGCGCGTGTCAGGCGCGGCGCGAAAACCGTAATGCTCCTCGCCGATCTCCTCGGCGATCGTGATCGTGTTTTTGCGGACTGTGCGAAAACTCGCAGCTAGGTCCTTTGCTCCATAACAGTTCATACCGGCATTCTACCGCGGTGCCGTCGCCCGATTCGTTACAGCGTTTTGTTACAGAATGAAAGGGCGCCGGATCGGACGCATCCATCGATGGCTTATCAAAAACTGCTGTACCACTTGGACGCCGGAGTCGCCCGCATCACGCTCAACCGCCCCGCAAAGCGCAATGCGCTGGATGCGGAACTCATTGCCGAGCTCCAGATCGCCATAACCAATTGCAATCACATCATCGTGCTCTCCGGCGCTCCGCCCGACTTCTGTTCCGGCATGGATCTGAGCGGGCTCCACGCCGCCGCCGACGCATCCGCGCTGGACCACGTGCATGCCGCTCGCCAACTTGCCGATCTCTTTCGCGCCATGCGCCATCACCGGCGCCCCATCATCGCCGCGGTTCAGGGCCGCGCGCTCGCCGGAGGCTGCGGCCTGGCTACCGCCGCCGACATCGTCCTGGCCTCTGAGTCCGCTCAGTTCGGCTATCCCGAGATCAAGCGCGGCTTTCTCCCGGCTATGGTGATGGGACTCGTGCGCCGCTCGGTCTCCGAAAAACGCATCTTCGAGCTGATCGCTACCGGCGAATCCATTAGCGCTCGCGCGGCGCTCGATTGCGGCCTAATCAACCGCGTTTACGCCGACCAGGATTTCGACGCCGCCGTCACCGCCTTCGCCACGGACCTGGCGTCCCGATCCGCATCCGCGCTCGAACTCGCCAAGAGTTTGCTCTATCGGACCGATGCCGCTTCCTGGGAGTCGGCGCTCGATTCGGGTATCGAGACCGGTACCCTGTCCCGGATGACCGACGACGCCAGGCGAGGCATCGCCGGATTTGTCAAAAAAAGCTAGCTTATTTGCTCACCAGGAAAACGGCGACTTCCGACAGCAGATTCGGTAAAATCCCGATCTGCCTCGCCCCGGCGAGACAGATGCGCCTTTCAATCGACCAGCCCTGCGCCCGGACCAGCGCCTCGAAGTCATCCACCGTCAGGAAGTGGATGTTCGGCGAATCCCACCAGTCGTGCGGAAACAGCTCGGTCTTCGGCGCGCGCCCCGTGAACAGGTGCGCAAGCCTCACCCGCCAATGGCCGAAATTTGGAAACGCCACAATGGCCCGCCTGCCCGTACGCAGCATGTCGCTCAGCACTTTCAACGGCGATCTCGATTCCTGCAGCGTTTGGCTCAGGATTACATAGTCGAAAGCCGCATCCGGCAGGTCGGCCAGCGCCTCTTCGATGTCGCCGTGATACACCGAAACCCCACGCGCGATGGCCTGTTGCACCTTCGCACCCGCAAGTTCCACGCCTCGCGCGTCCACGTGTTTGTTTTGCGCCAGCCAGGCCAGCAGCTCGCCTTCGCCGCAGCCCAGGTCGAGCACCCGCGTGTTCGGCTCTACGATCTCGCCGATAATCGCGTAGTCGCTCCGGCCGAGCAACTTCGGCACGAAGGCCACTCTAGCCGCGCTCCCGAAACGTACTCGCCAGAAACCCGCGCACCAGCTCGCTCTGCTCGGCCACGTTCACCAGAAACGCATCGTGGCCGTAGTTCGACGGCAGCTCGCAATAGGCGACGTCGCAATTCCGCCCGCGCAGCGCCCGCACTACTTCCAGCGATTGGTAGCTCGGGTACAGCCAGTCCGAGGTGAAGCTCATCACCAGGAAGCGCGCCTTCACGTGCTCGAAAGCCGCGCTCAGCGAGTGCTTGCCGCTGCCCAGGTCAAAGTAATCCATCGCCTTGGTGATGTACAAGTAGGAGTTGGCGTCGAAGCGGTCCACAAACTGGCTGCCGCGATACCGCAAGTAGCTTTCCACCTCGAACTGATTCTGATCGCGCAGCCGCCGGCCGAACTTCTCGCGCATCGATTCGTCGCTCATGTAGGTGATGTGTCCCACCATGCGCGCCACCGACAGCCCGCGCGCCGGAAGCCTTTGCCCGTAGTAGTTGCCCTCGTTCCAGTCCGGATCCGCCATGATGGCCTGCCGGCCTACTTCGTTGAACGCGATCTGCTGTGCGCTGTGCCGCGCCGTGCCGGCGATCGGAATCGCGCACGCCACCCCTTCCGGATACGCAACGGCCCATTGGAGCGCCTGCATCGCGCCCATTGATCCGCCGCTCACTGCCAGCAGCCGCTCGATCCCCAGATGCTCCGTCAGCATCTTCTGCAGCCGCACCATGTCGGGAATCGTAACTGGCGGAAACGACATCGCATAGGGGCAGCCCGTCGCCGGATGAATCGAACTCGGCCCCGATGTCCCCCGGCAGCCGCCCAGCACGTTCGAACAAATCACGAAGTATTTGTCGGTATCGAATCCTTTGCCCGGGCCGATCATGTTGTCCCACCAGCCCTCCGCGCCCGTCTCCTGATCGATGCCCGCTGCATGCGCGTCGCCCGAAAAAGCGTGCAGAACCAAAATCGCATTGCTGCGGGAAGCATTCAGCTCGCCATAAGTTTCGTATGCCACATCCACCGGCGTGAGCGTCATGCCGCCGTCCAGGGCGATCGCGTCGAAACGGGCAAATTGGGTCTCAGTGGTCATTCTGAGCGTGGGAATTCGCTTACTGACATTGTAGCGTCACAACTCTCGCACGCCGATAAACAGCTTGCCTCCACGCACATGCCGCTCGAGCGCTCGCACCGCACGGCAATCGGCGGATAACCTTTCGTTGACTTCACCGGGGGTTTCACCGGGCGTCGCCCATCCCCACATCGCCAAGGAGAAACTCTATGAGCGCTCTGCCGCATCAAGTCGCGCTGGTGTCTGAATCCGCTTCGGTCGGCTTCTCGGACGTTTCCGCCGTCGCCGCAGCCCTGCAAAAACAAGCCACCCGCGATT